>Ga0180009_10000020_pt1 | contig 312797 bp, 282 predicted proteins | sample OS_PC_MetaG_FD_123537 | JGI IMG/M metagenome (GOLD analysis project Ga0180009, IMG submission 123537) | Groundwater microbial communities from the Aspo Hard Rock Laboratory (HRL) deep subsurface site, Sweden - OS_PC_MetaG | ecosystem: Environmental > Aquatic > Deep subsurface > Groundwater...
CATAGGATTGTTCCTGTCAAAGGACAGATCCGTCGGGAAGCCGGTGGTGCTTATGGTTTTTATCACTGTGCAAAGCCGGCTGTCTATCAAAATCAGTCTTTTGTTCAAACTGTCGGCCGCTGCTAGGATATTCCCGTCCGGGGAAATGGCCAGGGCGGAGTAATATTTGATATTGTTAAGGTATATCGTTCGGATTATTTTATGGGACAAGATCTCCAGGCCTACGATCTCCTCCTCCTCGCTATCGGGCATCTTCCTGGTGAAAAAAGCCCTGTTGGCAGATTTATTTGCGGCAATCAGCCGCTGGGGTCCACCCACATTAATCTGGTCAACCGTTGATATCTGGCCATTGTCCGACACCCGGGCTACCGTGATATTATCTCCCAAGAGGTTGGTTAAAAATATATCTCCGTCGTCGGTCAGGTCCATGTCGCCGGCCGAAATGAATAATGTGTCTTTCTTTTGCAGGGTTATGGGAGAAAGATCCTTATATACCCGTCGGGTCTGCCCTGGTTTGACCTCCAGTGAAAAAGTCATTGTTTTGAAATTATTATGCCTCAGGGTAAAAGTATGCAGCCCCACCGGTATTCCATCGATCTTTACCGGCGTTATGAGACGAAGCATCTGGCCGTCCATCAGCACCTCGGCCTGGTCGGGTTCGGTATAGATGTATACCGAACCGATATCGGGATACACCGGGTTATGCTGGCAGCCGGCAAAAATAATAAGTCCGATAAAAGACAATGATGCCAGCAGGAATATCTCAATATTAAATCTTGTATTCCTCAAACCGCTCCTTCTTTGCCCGGCAGATGGAGCATACCAAATGGATGTCTGGCCCCGGTTGTTAGAAGCAGGCAGGCTTTTGTGCGAAATGCCCCCATTTAAATTATCCTTGGAAATTATTTTTCACCGGTTTTATTGATGGTGTCGGCCGGCTGGTTGGTCTGTGCCGGGATCTCGTCCGCCCTCTCCGGTTTGCCCAACAGCAATGTTCCATGGCTCTTTTTGGAAGGTCGCCCCTTGAAAGAGGTCTTCTTCTTGTGATAGGCCAGAACGTATGACATGGGCTGGCCCGGCACGATCACCTGCCCGTTGGAAAGGGTCAAAGGCATGGTGAATTCTATGATGGTGCCCTTGGTATTGGAGCCGGTGGCAAAGTTCACCAAGGAAGGCTTGTCTATGGGCTTGTGGGTAGAAACCCAGCTTCCCTCATGCTCGTCCACCCGGCCCCCGCCTGGTTTATGGTATCCGATGAACATGGCGGTGCCCCGGATCTTGCTGTTGCCGAAAGCTATCGCCACCCAGCCCTGGGCCGGGCTCTGCAGGGCGACATACAACAACTTGCCGTCGCTCACCCAGCTGACGCCGATGCCGGTCTTAGAGTCCACAAAGTTTGTGGGGTATTCATCAGCCTCCACCTGGCCGTCTATCTTGACGTTTACCGTATTTAGGTTCAATATCCCGTGCGGTTTGCTTTGGGCCCAGCAGAACGAAGCCAATGAAAGGCTTAACGAAACCAGAATAAGTTTTTTCATTTTTTGCCTCCTTAAAATTTTGAGTATTATGGCCGCTTTTATTTTACCAGGCAGTTAAGGATATTTCCCACATACATACGGTGGTAATCCTTGATGGGGTAGTTTTTATGGACCTCGGGGTCCAGGAATTTTTGGGGATCGATATCATGATAATATATCTTCCGGCATTCCAGCACCAGCCGGGCCTGTTCAAAATATACCGCTCCGGTGACCCCCGAAAGCGGCGTCAGCCCGGTCTCCTTCACCTTGTCTATATTCCGGCCGGATTTGGTGCCGCAAAGCTCCAACACTTTCCGGTATTTCTCCGGGTAGATGGAAAGGCTGTAATACTGTTCCCTCTCCATGAACCCATAGGTATGGCGGTTGGGGCGGACAAAACAGAAAGCCACCGGCTTATGCCACAGAATTCCCAACCCTCCCCAACTGGCGGTCATGGTATTGAAGTTATCCGCCTTGCCGGCGGTTATCAGCATCCAATCCTTATCTATCAGCTTGAACACATTATCGCCGATCTGCTCGGGATCGATATTTTTAAACTCGCTTGTCATAGCTATTCCTATCTTTCTGGTTTATTGTTCCTGTTCCGCCAGCCAATCCAGGGCTTGATCGACGGTGTCGAACAGGTGGATCTTTCGCCCGATAAGTTTTGACAGCGTTTGGTAGACCACCTTCTTGATGCCGGTGATGCCCACCGCCGCGCTGGCCTTGATATAGGGGGTCACCTCCAACGAGAATTTTTTCAGGCGGTCCACCGCTTTAGATGAGTAATGAGTGTTTATCAGGATGGTCAGCAGCAGCACCGATTTTGGAGGTTGGGCGAAGATAATGCCCTGGGTCTGGTCGAAGACGGCTATGTTCTCCTCGATGCTTTTGGAGTCGGTCAGGTCCTGGATCAGGATATCCCTTCCCCGGTGGTTTAGATATTTCACCCTATCCATCAAGTGTCTCCTGGTTTATTGATTATTCCTGCCCGGCCAGCCAATCTTTGGCCGCTTCCACATCATCAAAGGGCATTATCTTCCGGCCGGTTATTTTGATTATAGTATTGAAGATCAATCGCTTGATGCCGGACACCCCCACCACCGCGCTGGCTTTGATAAAAGGGGTGTTCTCTTTGGAATAGGTTTTGATGGCATCGGCCCCCGCCGTATCGTAATGGGTGCCACTGACATTAGTTAAAAGAAGAACCGATTTTGGAGCCTGAGTTTTTATCAGCCTGGTGGCATTCTGCATGGTCTCTATACTTTCATTGACATTCCTGATGCCCGATATATCGACTACCAACAGATCCCGGCCGTTATGTTTTATGAACGATATTCTTTCCATCTACCCGGGCTCCTTTCATTTGAAATCAGTGATTAATGAATCCCTTTTTTCTTTCAAGTAATCCTGCATCAGCAGGGAAGACCGGGATAACTGGGGCAGTTGGTTCTCCAAAGAAGCCCGTTTGTTTTTATAGATGATGCCGGTCGGTATTTTATCCCCCCACTCCTGGGCCCTGGCCAAGGCCGCCGGCTTGTTATAGGGATCGTACTCCGGCGGCAGTTTATAAACCTTTTCCTGGTACCACTTGAAGGTGTTGACCTTGTTGAAGGGGATGCAGGGCTGCAGGATGTTGATGAACGAGAAGCCCGGGTTCTTGATGCCCTCGATTGTCAGTTTGGTCAATTGATTTAATGCCCTAGGCCACCGGCAGGGCCCGGCCGTGCAGACCGTTGAACAGGTTGCATTTGATATAATGAGGCAGCTTGGCCGCCTGGCCGATGCCCAAACTGAAGGCCAACTGATGGGGCGGGATATCCAGGTCGGATAGGGCCTGCTTGAGGGCCTTCAGGATGGAGTTATTGAAACAGCCTGGGCACCAGGCTATCTCATCCGGGCTGTTATAGATGTCGGGATTAAGCATATATCACCTGATTATCATCATCTTCTTGGTCCGGGTAAAATCGGGAGTGCTGACCCGATAGAAATAAACGCCACAGGGGATGGGACGACCCTGATGGTCCCTGCCGTCCCAATAAGCTGAATACTGTCCGGCGTTTTTTTCCTGGTTCACCAGCTCGATCACCTTTTGACCGTAAACATTGTATACCGAAATGGTAACCCGGCCCCTGGTCGAACTGGAATAATTGATACGAGTCCCGGCCTTGAAAGGATTGGGATAATTCTGGGATATCAGGGGTTCGTATCTTTTTTCCGGTGGCAGCGGTGATTGCCAGGTCTCCAAGACCCTTAATATATCGTTGCCGTCCGAAAGAAATATGTTCTCTCCGGAAACGGCCGCCGCCCAGACACTGCTCCCGCTGTTATAATAGCCGGTTTGACGTGGCAATGCCGGGTCACTTATATCGACGGCCGCCAACCCAGCGTGGCCATCAGCCACATAGACTGTACTGCCGCTGACGGCCAATCCCCGGGCATAGCCGGCGGTGTTGCAATATCCGGTTTCTCTGGGATTGGAAGGATCGGCTATATTGATGATCCTAAGGCCGCTGTACCCCGAAGCTATATAGGCATAATTCCCGGAGACGGCAATATCGTATGCCGTTCCTGGCAGACTGAGGCTGGCGGTCAGAAGAGGGTTGGCTTTATCCGATACGTTGACGACCAGCATCCCATTGCCGCCGTCGGCAATATAAACAAAGTTATCTTTCAGATCGAAACCGTAGGTATTACCAGGAGTGTTATAGAAACCGATTTCCGCTGGAGAGGTTTTGTCCGTTATGTCTATTATCCTTAAGCCCTCGGATTCGTCGGCTAAATATGCGTGATCCCCTATTACCTTTACCTTATAGGCAAACCCGGGGCTGTCCCAGTTGCTGATCACGATTGGACTTACCGGGTCGCTGACATTTATCAGGGTCAGTCCGCTATCACCGTCAGCCACAAAAACAATACTATCGATAATATCAACCCCGAATGGTGTTCCCGCTGTCCGGCAATAGCTTATCTCCTGTGGGTTCCCAATCTCGGATACATTCAAGATCCTGAGGCCCGAATTTACGTCCGCCACATAGGCCAGGCTGTCCCTGACTAAAAGGCCGTAAATAGAAAGGGGAATATCGTAGGACCCTGTTTCGGTGAGGGATGTCTTCTGGGTGACATCGACTATCTTGATCCCGCCATTGCCGCACATCAGGTAGGCATAATTGCCATAAATAGCTGCCGATTCCATGGAATCGGCCACGGCATAAAAACCCACCCCCCCCATATTTTCCCGATCTGACAGGTCGGCAATCTGCAGGCCCGAATATTTGTCGGTGATAAAACTGTAGCTCCCCGATACTGCCACATCCTTGGTCTTGGTAGAGGTAAAATACTTACCCCAATATAAAATTCTTAAGCCCTCATCACCATTAGAGAGGTAAAGGTTACTTCCATAAAAACTTATAGAATAATTATAATCTCCGGCCGGGCTGCTACCGCCGGGCCATAATTTATATCTGGTCATGTTTGTATCTAAGCTGTCGCTATATGCATCTACATAAATCCTTTGGTAATTATAATTTCCCATGGCCGTGTATAAATACATATAATCTTCCCCACTAAAAGCAATTATATCACAGGCAAATCCGGGCATGACAACCTGGGCCGTATCAATCGGGTCGGCGGGCGATTGGACGGAGATCATGCTGACGCCGGAATCTCCATCGGCCAGAAAGGCATATCTCATACTGTCAACCGCTAAAGCTGTGGTCACATCGCTGGCATACCCCGGGCTGTCCCAGAAGCTTATCTCCAAGGGGTTTGCCGGATCATTTACATCAACCACTCTTAAACCTGCATTGCCGGCGGCGATAAAAGCATAACTGCTCGGGATATGGGCCGAGGAGACAAAGCCCGGAGAATGATACCGCCCCACGGCAACCGGCGCCACCGGGTTACTGATATCGGCGATGCACAGTCCGGAATCCCCGTCGCTGATGTAGGCATAGTTGTTCTTTATCAGCATGTTTTTGGCATAGCCGGGGGTGTTGAATTGGCCGGCTAATACCGGGTTGTATATCTGGGAAACGTCTATCACCCGAAGCCCGCCTATCATGTCAGCTAGATAAGCATGATTATTTATGATACAAAGGTCTACCACATTATACGCCGTTTTGTAATAACCCACCTCTCCGATCTTATTTGGATTGGCGGCATTGATGATCCTCAGCCCGGCAGTGTCTCCGGCCACAAAAACATTATCCCCGGATATCACCGCCCCTTTGACCTTGCTTTGGAACCTGAACCTGGAGGCCGGCACCGGAACGGAAACATTGGAAATATCAAGTATCTTCAGACCGGAGTCCCCGGCCGATACATAGGCATAACTGCCGGAAACAAAGGCGTCATATGCATATCCCGGGATGTTGTAGCTGGCGGTGAGTCCCGGTGAATTGGGGTTGCCGATATCAATCACCCTGATCCCGTTTATTCCCGAGGCCAGGAAAGCGTGATTTGTACCCAAGCCGATGCCGATTGTCTCTCCGGGGAAACTTATCTCCGATGCCAGCACGGGATTGGCCGGATCGGTAACGTTCAGCACAACCAATCCCTGGCTGTCCACCGCCACATAGGCATAGGGCCATTTAATCTCAATATCCCTGGCCCGCCCCTCCGTTTTATAGACCCCCCGGATACGGATACGGAGTGGATCGGTAAGCTCGATTATGCTGATCCCAGAGTGGCCGTTGGCAGTATATGCGTAATTACCATCGACCCATATTTTACTGATATCGTTTGTTACGGCGGTCTCGCCGGTGATGTAGGGATGGGCGGGATCGTCCACATTGAGCAGGCTCAAGCGCCTTCCGCTGCCCATCAGGATATAATTATGACCATTGGCGATGTATTTATTAACTGCCGTGGCAAGTCCGTAAGGCCACACTCCCACCGTCTTCAGGTTGAGGGAATCCTGGGCCAGGCATTCCCTGCCCGACAAGACTGACAGCAGGAATATCGATATGATCAATATTCTTTTCATAACGATTTATAACCATCCCTAATATATTTTGCCGTCTCGGATTTTCTTAACGAATTATTGAAACAGTCGGGGCACCAGGCAACGCCGTCTTCACTTTTGTATATATTAATGTCTAACATATTTCTTTTATAAGGAAACCATGAAGGCAGGAATTATTTTGAAATCACTCTTTTCACATCTAAAATCACCTTACAGAAGTTCAGCAATAATCCATGTTTCAACTTCAATGCTTTCAGATATGATCTGACAATAGCAAAATGTATGTCTTCGATATTCTTTATCGATTTAAGTTCGATTACTATGGTTTTCTCCACCAGGATATCCAATCTATGTTTTCCCACTTCTATCCCGTCATATTCCACAGACACTTCCATTTGCTGATCAACGAACAGGCCAATTTTTCTAAGTTCAATGACCAGCGCATTCTCGTATATCGACTCGATGAAACCCGGTCCCAGTTTTTTGTGAACCGTTATTGCGGCTCCGATTATTGCCTCGGTGAGTTTTTCATGTTCTAATGCCATAATACCACGTATTTGATTTCCCTGTATTCCTGGCTTCCTTATAGGAATCAGTCTAGTGCCTCGTAACTATCAACTATATACTTGGCCGTAATCGGCCGGCCGTCGAATTTTCTTATCGAGCCGGAGGCATTGATCCCCAGTTCTGTCAGCAGGAGTTTTTCCAGTTGCCCGGTGGCGTTCTGCTCCACCACGATTATTTTCGAAAAACCCGGGGCGATGTTGCCGACCCGGCTATTTTTATGGAAAGGTCAATCATATAATTAAAAGTAACTCAACAAAATCAATGTTCTTGCAAAACAGCTTTTTGAAGCAATAAGTTTGGTGCTTGGGGTCTGGGGGCGCAGTGCGGGTATCTGCTGAAAATGATACAATATTGATCTATGCTTCGATGCGTGTGCTGTCTTCACTGAAACAAAGTTCATTACAGGAGCCTTGGATTAATCGTTAAGCCCTGTGCCCCCGGCGGGTCTTTGACCTCTCCCTGCCTGACGGCTTCCCTCCCCGCTGCGGGGAGGGAGTGTGGGTGGGGTCTGCCCGGACAGAAAGGGCAGAGAAAGAAATATACTAAAGATAGGTGTTTTTATCCAATGTTTTTTCTTTCTGTAGGCAAAAGGAATCAGCACCTACAACTCCAGCTCCTCGCCCTCCCGGGTCCCGAACAACTTCACCTGGGTGGTTTCCTGCATCTGCTTTACGATCTCGTCCAACTGATCATCGGTCCGCTCCGGATCGTGATGATAGAACCCCAGCCGCTTGACCCCGGCCTCCTCAGCCAGTTTGATCGCTTCACTGAAGGTGGAATGCCCCCAGCCCCGGGTCTTCTCCATGTCCTCCTCGGTGTACTGGGCGTCGTGAATCAGGATGTCAGCCCCTTGGCAGAAGGCCACGAAATCCTGGTAAGGAGTGACCGGCTTCTCCGCCCGCAGTTCGTTGTCGGTGATGAAGACGAAGGTCTTCTCCCCGTCCTTGATCCGCAGGCCATGGGTGGGCACCGGATGGTTGTTCAGGATGGTGTCGAAATGCACCCCGCCGAAATCGAATCCCTTGGAATCTATTATCTCGAACTTAACTTGGGACTGCACCTCCTGCAGGTCGGCCGGAAAAACATAACCGTCCATCTGGTTGTAGAGCGTCTGGTACAGCCTATCAAAGCTGTCGTTGGCGCTGACGAACATCAGTTTGAACCTGGGCAGATATATGGGAAGGAAGAACGGCAGTCCCTGGACATGATCCCAATGGGCATGGGTGATGAAGATGGGAATGGTGGCCGGATCCTTTTCCTTTAATAATTTGAGCCCCAGCTTCCGGATCCCTGTGCCGCAGTCTATGATCATCCGGTAGCCGCCGGAGGTGATCACCTCGGCGCAGGTGGTGTTGCCGCCGTAGCGGCTGGTTTCAAAACCCGGCGACGGGATAGAGCCCCGCACCCCGTAATAAGTTACTTTCATTTGCCCCTCGTAGCTGTATTAATTATATAACAAACAAAATTTATATCTCCTGGGTAATCCCCGTAGATTCCTTGACACGGCTGTTCGGAGGATCATGTAATTTTTCGATCTTTACTTCTCTAAAATAAAAGGGACGAGGACTACTCATCCTCCTCCCCGCCTTCCTCCTCAAAATCGTCGTCTATTATCTCAAAAATATCCTGCGACGCCCCGCAATCCGGACAGACCCAGTCTAATGGAAGATTGTCAAAATATGTCCCGGCCCTGACGTCTCCGTCGGGATCGCCCGCTTCCGGATCGTAAACGTAACCGCAGACATTGCACTTGAGCTTCATGGTGTCCTCGTTATTGTGTTTTTTATATTAAGGTTTGGTGATCTTGCTCAGCAATTGATCCCGGGCGATCAGTCTGTCAAGGTGCATCAGGTAGACGTCGCGATCGCCTCCGCGGTCCGAGTCGTACAGCATGGTCCGCCCGTCGGGGGTGAAGCCGAAGACGAAATCCTCGGAAATATTGTTGGTCAGCCTAACCGAGCGTTTCTGATCCGGCTGGTAGAGATATATCTCGTCATTGCCGTCGCAGGAAGAAACATAGGCCAGCGTTTTACCATCCGGCAGAACTATGGTCGGTATCCCCGAACGAAATGACGGAATATTGATCTCCGTCGTCCGGCCGTCGCTGATATCAACCGACAGCAGGAAGCTTTGGTTCTTGCTCTCTCTCTGCACTATCAGGCGACCGGAGCAGAGCCCGAAATAGGCCACCTCTCCGGTTTGATCCTCAAAAAGAACCTGGGGTGAATTCTCTTTTTTCGGATTGTCGGGCCCAAGGGCCATTCGCCATACGGCATATCTCCCAGAGCGGTCGGAGACCCAGAAAGCCTCCTGGCCGTCGGGCGAAAAGCAGGGCAGCCAGTCATCGCTTTTGCTGTAGGTAAGCCTGGTTTCATTCTTGGCAGCCAGATCGTAAAGATATATCTCATCGTTGCCTTCGCGGTCGGAGACGAACAGCAATTTGCTACCGTCGGGCGAGAATGAGGGGCCGTAATCAACAGCCTTATTGTTGGTAAGGCGCCGCTGGTCACTGCCATCGCCGGACATTAAATAAAGTTCGGTATTGCCGTCCCGCTTGGACGAGAAAGCTATCCTCTTTCCGTCGGCGGAGATGGCCGGAAAAGCGTCATTGCCTTTGGCCTCGGTCAGCTTGACCGAGGGGTAGGGCTCCAGCCCCAGATACAGGGATATCTTCTGGCGCAGCAAAGTGTCGTCAGCCATCTCCCGGTTTAACTGCGCCAGTATGGAATATTCCTTAATCGCCAAAGCGGCCGAGTCGCACAGGCAATAGGTTCTGGCCAGCAGGTAGTGGGCGGTAGCGTTACGGGGGTTGTTGGACACGGCCTGTTCGAATTGAACCAGGGCCCGGGAGAGATCGCCCATCTCCAGAAACTCCCGGCCTTTATTTACAGACGCGCTGTCTCCGCAGCCTAAAGTAGCGAATATCAAGGTTGATAATATGGCGGCCCTTATGAACCGGATCATTTCCGTTTTTTCTTTACCGTTTTGACAGGGGCCGGCTTTTCCCAGGGGAACAAAGCAAACAATTTTTCATCGTTGGTGTATTCCAGTATCTTGCCCTGCAATATCCGGATGTTGTACCTTTTCAGCAAGGCCCTGCAGGTCTGGCTGTTTCGGCTTAAGCCCGGTTTATAACCGTCAAGCTGTTTCTGCAGGCTGGCCTGCTGTTTGGCTAGGGCGTCTATCTTGGGCTTTTGTTTCTTGGCCAGCAGGCTGTTGTTTCTGATGGATTGCCTGAGATCGGACAACTGCTGTTTTGCGTCAGCCAGCCTGCTGTTGGCATCAACCGCCCTGGCCTCCAGCGTAAGGAAAGCCACCCCGGCATTAAGGCAGGAATCCATGGTCGCATTTATCTCCGGATATTTCTTCAGCTCCTTGGAGGTTTGGTTGTCCTGGAGCATCTTCTGGCTGCGGCCGATAAGCTCGTTATAGCTGGGAATATATTGGGCCTTCTGTTCGGCGGCCGAAACCCCGACCTTGTCCCTGATGGCCCCTATCTCCTGATGCAGGATATAAAAGTTCAGAACATTGGGGGTTATGCCCTGAGAGATATCGGCCTCTTTTTTGCCGCAACCCATGGCAGCCATAACGGCCAGGGTCAGGGCGATACCTGTGCACTTGGTTAACGCTTTTTGTTTCATTTTTCCCTCTTTAGAAATGTCCCTAATCCATTTTATTCATACCGGCGGCAAATGTCAATAAAAATATATTGCCTTTTAATAAACCATATGATATAGTCTTATCTGTTGGTAACATTAGCACGAAATATTTGAAAATGTCAAGTGTGATATATTTTATTTCCGATGTTCACCTGGGTTCGGCCGGGCATTCCGGAAGCGACCAGGAGAAACTGGCAAAGTTAGGCGCCCTTTTCGACCGGATGGCGGGTCCGGACGACAGGCTTTTTATTATGGGCGACCTGTTCGATTTCTGGTTCGAATACCGCACCGTGATCCAGAAGGAACATCTGGAGATCATCGGCCTGCTGAAGAATCTGAGATCCCGGGGGGTGGCGGTCGACCTGCTGGTGGGCAACCACGATTTTTGGATAGGGGATTTTCTGAGCCGGGAACTGGGCATAACGATTCATCGCCAGCCCTTGGTCCTGGAGGCCGGCGGAAAAAAAATGTTCCTGGCCCACGGAGACGGCCTGGGAAAAGGCGATCTGGGATATAAAATGCTGAAGATCGTTCTGAGAAATCCCTTCACCATCTGGCTGTACCGCCTGCTGCATCCCGACCTGGCCATTCCTTTTGCCAAATGGTTCTCGCAGGTCTCCCGCAACCACCTGACCAAGGACAGGCATCTCGACCCCGGCCCGATGATAGAGGTGGCCCGGGGGAAATTCGCCTTGGGCTTCGATTGCGTGTTGCTGGGGCACACTCACCTGCCGCTGCATCATGAAGAGAACGGCAATATTTATATCAACCTGGGGGATTTTATCGCCAGCTTTTCCTATGCGGTATTCCGGGACGGCGTTTTAAGCCTGGAGTATTTAAAATAATCAATATATTTTCCGGAGGTTTTATTATGACCGCCATCACTAAGATCCATGCCCGGGAGATCATGGATTCCCGGGGCAACCCCACGGTCGAGGTGGACTGCCACCTGGAATGCGGGGCTATCGGCCGGGCCGCCGTGCCCTCCGGGGCCTCCACCGGACAGCATGAGGCCCTGGAACTCCGCGACGGCGATGCCAAGAGATATCTGGGCAAGGGCGTGCTCCAGGCGGTGAAGAACGTCAATGAGATCATCGCACCAAAACTTATCGGCTGGGACGCCCTGGAGCAGGTAAAGATTGATCAATCCATGCTGGAGATGGACGGCACCGAGACCAAATCCAAGCTGGGGGCCAACGCCATCCTGGGGGTCTCCCTGGCGGTGGTCCGGGCCGCGGCCATTGCCCTGGATATCCCCCTCTACCGCCATATCGGCGGGGTGGACGCCCGGTTGCTGCCGGTGCCAATGATGAATTTCCTGAATGGCGGCAAGCATGCCGGATGGAATATCGAGATGCAGGAGTTCATGATCGTGCCGTCCGGAGCCAAAAGTTTTGCCCAAGCCGTTCAGATGGCCAGCGAGACCTTTCATACCCTGGCCAAGCTGCTCAAAGAGAAAGGTTATCTGACCACGGTGGGCGACGAGGGCGGCTTTGCCCCGCCATTGAAGACCAACGAGGAAGCCCTGGAGATGCTGACCCAGGCCATCGAGAAGGCGGGATACCGCCCCGGGGAGGATATATTCCTGGCCATGGATCCGGCCTCCACCGAGTTCTATGAAAAGGGATACTACAAAGTGGATGGCAAGAAACTTTCATCCGCCGAGATGGTGGATCTTTACGAAAAATATGTCAATAAATATCCGTTGGTCTCCCTGGAGGACGGCCTGGCCGAGGATGACTGGGAAGGATGGAAACTGCTGACCGACCGGCTGGGCAAAAGGATCCAGCTGGTGGGCGATGACCTGTTCGTCACCAACGTCAAGCGCTTGAAGATGGGCTTTGAAAAGGAAGTGGCCAATTCCATTTTGATCAAGCTGAATCAGATCGGCACGCTGACCGAGACCCTGGACTGCATCCGGCTGGCCAAGCTGAACGGCTACACCACCGTCATTTCGCACCGCTCCGGGGAAACATCGGATTCCACCATCGCCGACGTGGCGGTGGCGGTAAACGGAGGGCAGATCAAGACCGGCTCCATCTCCCGCAGCGACCGCAGCGCCAAGTATAATCAGCTGCTGCGCATCGAGGAGGAGCTGGGGTCGGCCGCCCAGTACCCCGGCAGATCCATATTCAAATGATAAAGCACCATGCCCCGTTCCGGCGCACATAGGAGCAGTTCCACCAAGGCCGTTCTGGCGCTGGTGATATCCTCATTTGTGATCGTGATCCTGATGTTCGGAATGGGGCGCTACGGCTGGATAACCATGCTCCGGGTTGATCGCCAGCAGAAGCGGATAAAAAAGGAGATGCTGGCCAACCTGGCCCACAGCGAGATCCTGTGCCGGGAGATCAAGCGTTTGAAGTCCGACAGCTTTTACTTGGAATCCCAGGCCCGGGAGAAGCTGGGGATGACCCGGCCCGGAGAGACATCGTACCGCTTTTACCCGGCCGACTCGCTGAAGAAAAGACCTTGACTTTGGGCCGGATCTTTGGTATCATTGCACAGTTGATTTTAATAAACGTCGCGGGGTGGAGCAGCCTGGTAGCTCGTTGGGCCCATAACCCAAAGGTCGGAGGTTCGAATCCTCCCCCCGCTACCATAAATATAGGCCCTAGTAATGAGTTTACAGGCACTAGAAACTTTACTAGGGTTTCTAAATGTGTATAATCAATGAATAATTTTACCGATCTGCAGGTTTGGCAGAAATCTCACCGGCTCTTTTTAGATTTCATCAAAGATATCGGTTTATTACCTAATAACCGGGTGACAACGGTTTTAATCGACCAGACCGTTCGCAGCGTCAGTTCGATAAGCGCCAATATTGCCGAAGGTTTCGCTTCCCGGAACCCAAAAGAATACTGCCGTTATTTGGGTATCGCCAGAAAATCAGTCAGCGAGTCGGAAAATTGGTTTTTGAAGTTTCGTGATTCGGAAATAATGGAGAAAACTCTGGCTCAGACCAGAATAGAAGCCTGTATCGAAATTAGCAAAATGATTTACGGCTTGATCAGGTCGATTAAAAATCCAAACAACTCGAAACTATAAACTATTGCCAAGGGCCTAAAAGTAGTGGCGGCTTAGCTCAGTTGGTTAGAGCAGCGGAATCATAATCCGCGTGTCCGGGGTTCAAATCCCTGAGCCGCTACCATAAAACACGAAAGCCAGATAATCTCTGGCTTTTTTATTTGGGTCGTTATCGCAATATGCGTGTGGCAAAGCACCGGGGCTCAATGTCGTTTCTATTATGATTGATTTTCGGGCAAATCCAAAATTTAATCCATAATCTTATTTTGCCTGCTTTTATATTCGTTTGATATTATATAAATTAAAATTGATATTATTGATAAAACACCACTGAAAAAATAAATGTACATCATGTATATAGACCATTTCCCAGTTGCGAACATCGCTATTAACATATAGACTGCTGATATTATACATATTAACATTATTCCAATAAATAATATTCTTAATACTGTACGCATTTTGCTCATTTGTTTTATAATTCTATTGAAATAATATCCAAACTTACCAAGGAAAGGCAGAAGGTTTAAAACCCGCCCCTACGCAATAGACAAAACCCTGGACAACAAACCATTGTCTATTATTTCGTTCGATACGAAATAATAGATCGGGTATGGGGGCGGTTGGCGGCATTGGGCAATGAAAATAATATAAAAAATCGGTCGGGCTTAAAACCTGTTAACGTTCTACCATTAATAACCGTTAGCTCAATCGCCCCCAGGACTTCTCTTTGTTACTTTCTCTTGGTCACAAGAGAAAGTAACGACACGCGAAGCAAGGCACGCCAAGACACCCCTCCAAACCTCCCCTTATTAGGGGAGACAAGAACCCATCATTAACTGTATAAGAATATTACAAAATAACAACCGCCGTCAAGCTTTTTTATAAGCAAAATAGCAGAGAGCCGGAGTCTTAAGACTCCGGCTCTCTGCTATTAACTGATAACTATCAACTAATAACCAAAGCTACATTCCAGCCACCCGGTAATCCCTGATCTTGGCGCTTTCCTGCAGGCTCTGGTACCAGTTTTGAATGGCCTCGTTCTGTTTTCTCTGCATCAGCTCCTGCTCCAGCTTTCCGGCCTCCTGGCTGAACAGCTCCTGGTTGATGGGATTGTGGCTGTCCACCCGGATGATGTAGACCGCCTGGTCGGTGGCCACCGGACCCGACACCGTCCCCGGGGCCATGCCGAATGCGGCGGCGAAGAACTCGTTCTGGTTCCCCACGTTGGGCACGAAGTCAGCCCGGCTGAATTCGCCGGTGGTCTCCAGCTTGGCATTGGCGGCCTTGGCCGCCTTCTCCAAGTCGCCGGGTTTTGCGATCTGGGAACGCAGGCTCTGGGCCATGGCCTTGGCTTCGGCTTTGGCCATCTCCATCAATATCTTGGACTTTATCAACTGCTCCACCTCGGCCAGCGGCTTGATGCCCTTCTTCTGGCGGTCCAGTATCCTGGCCACCACATAGCTCTGGCCATTGTCCAGCACCGGGCTGACGCTGCCCTTGCCCTCGTCGAAGGCAAAATTAACCAGTTCCGGCATGGAGCCCAGCCGGGGCACATAAAAACCCCTGCCGAAAAAGCCGGTCTTTACGATCTCCAATCCCTGCTCGGCGGCCGCCTTTTCAAATCCCATCTCCTTGATGGCATCGTTGAAGATATCGGATTTGATCCGCAAATCGGCCAAGGTCTCCTCGCTGGCCTTGATACGAAGCAGGATGTGCCGGGCCCGGACCATGGGCTGGCCCTGCTCGGTCTTCTTCTCTTCCACCTTGACTATATGCCACCCGAACTGGGTCTGGAAGGGCTGGGATATCTTCCCCGGCGCCATTTCAAAAGCCAGCTTCTCGAATTCGGGGATCATCTGTCCCTTGCCGAAGAAACCCAGATCCCCGCCCTTCTCGGTCGATCCCGGATCTTCGGAGTAGGTCATGGCCAGTTCGGCGAAATCGGCCCCCGGGGTCCTGGCCTCCTGATATATCTCCTCTATCCGGTCCTTGACGGCCTGGAGGTCCTTTTCGGTGGGGCTCTGGGCAAAGGCCACGAACTCCAGGTTGGCCCTCTCCGGAGCATCATATTCTGACCGGTGCTCCTGGTAATATCCGGCGATCCGGTCCTGGGATATCTCCTGATTGGGATTATAAAAAGCCCCCAACGGGATGGCTATATAGCTGGCCCTGACCCGGTCGAATTTGTCAATGAAGGCTTCCTTGAGCTCCTGGTCGGTGACCCTGATGCCGGCCACCAGCTGCAGCCTTAGTTTTTGCAGGGGCAGCTGCTTTTTGATCTGGCTCTCGTAATCCAGCAGCCAGGGCATGCTCTGGGGCTGGCTGATAAAGGCGTGGTATTTCTGGATGTCGAAAACCCCGTTGGTCATCAGGTTCTCGTTGGTCCTAAGCTCCTGGGGCGGGCTGTTCCTGATGATGCTGACCACTTCTTCGTCAAAGGTTTTTATCCCCAGCTTGCGGTAGGCCTGCTGCAACAGCATCTCCTCCACCATGGACTGCCAGGTCTGGTTCTCTATCTGCTTGGCGGTGGCCTCATCCGGCTCGCCGTCCGACTGCTGGCGGTAGTTCTGCAGGTTCTGCCGGTATATCTCCTGATATTGACGCAGGCTGATGGACTGTCCGTCAACCTCGCCCACGACGCCCTGGGCCAGCTTGCTCTGGCTCTTGCCCAGGTTCCCTCCGGTTCCGGTAATGATGAACCCGAAGCCCACCACCATGGCCACGGCCACGATCCACATAATTACCTTCATCTGGCTGCGCATAGCCTTCAGTATCATATCTGCTAATCTCCCTGTTTTATTCCTGATTGTTTAAATTAACTTATCGCTTGTTTGATAGTTTGGCTATCGCCGATCCTCATCCCGCCTGGTAAAATGCCAGGTAGCCCTGATAGCTGACATAGATGTCGGCCACCGAGACCACCTCGAAAGGCGAATGCAGGGACATCACCGCCGGGCCGCAGTCCAGCACCTCCATCCCCAGCTTGGCCAGGAATTTGGCCACCGTGCCGCCGCCGCCCTCGTCCACCTTGCCCATGGCCCCGCACTGCCAGGGAATGTTGTTATCGTTGAATATCTTCCTGACCCAGCCTACGAACTCGGCGTTGGCGTCGCTGGCCCCGTTCTTTCCGCCGTGACCGGTGTATTTGACCATCATCAGGCCGTAGCCCGCCCGCCCGGCGTTGGACATCTCGTGCACCCCCTTGAAGTTGGGCTCCACCGCGGCATTGGTGTCGGCCGAGAGCACCCTGGTGTTGGACAGGCATCTCCTAAGGGCCGCCTCGGAATAATCCGGTTTGCTCAGGGCCATCAGGTCGCCCAAAAAATTCCACAGGAACATAGCCTGCATCCCCGTGTTTCCCTCGGAGCCGATCTCCTCCTTGTCCACGCAGGCCGCCACCACAGTCTTCTTGGGATCCTTGACGTCGAAGATGGCCCGGGCCGAGGTATAACTGCAGATTCGGTCATCATGGCCGTAGCCCCCCAGGAAACTCCTGTCGAAGCCAATGAAGCGGGATTTGATCAGCGGCACCACCTCGATCTCGGAGCTGATCAGGTCCTCCTCGTCCATCCCGTATTTTTTATTCAGGTGCTCCAGCACCGCCAGCTTGACCCGGCTCTTGGCCTCAGCGTCATCCACCGGTATCCCGCCGCACAGCACCACCAGCTCCTCGCCCTTGATGGTCTCCCCGGACTTGCGGTCGGCCTGATCTTTTTTATTGAGATGGGGCAGGATGTCGGTGATCACGAAACAGGGGTCGTCATCATCGTGGCCGATGGCCAGGTCCACCTCCCGGCCGTCCCGCAGTATCACCTTGCCGTACAGCCCCAGCGGTATGTTCACCCACTGGTATTTCTTGACCCCGCCGTAATATTGGGTGCGCAGCAGGGCCTGCCCCAGTTCGTCATCCTGATACAGCGGCTTCTGCTTAAGGTCCAGCCGGGGCACGTCCAGATGGGAGGCCACCAGATTGGCGCCGTTCTCCAGCGGATCCTGTCCCAGCACCGCCAGGAAAATATTCTTATGGCGGTTGATGGCATAAACCTTCTGCCCGGCCTTCCAGGATTTGACCTTTTCCACCGGCAGGAAACCCTGCTGCTCGGCCAGCTCCTTCAGGCGGTCCACCGCCAGCCTTTCGGTGCGGCCGGCATCCAGGAACCCGGCGTAGTCCTTGGCAAAACCGAAATACCTCTCCCGCAATTTGGCATCGGCCCGCTCCCAGACGCTTTTATTCTCCAGCATCAGTTTGCTGCTATCGTTGGACATTACTCGGCCCCCATTTATATTGAGTTATTGATTATTTCTTGTCTGCGACCTTCTCCAGTTTGACCTCCGCCCACTGGGCCAGCATCTGTCCGGCCTTGTTGGCTGCCAAGCGATCCTTGAGGTCGTCCATCCTCTCCGGATTTTTCTGCAATACCTTTCTGATCTCGGCCGGATCGGTGCGGTTATGCCGGGCCCAGTCCTCTATGGCCTCTTCAATCTCGTTAGGCTCGGCCTGTATGTTCTCGGCCTTGACCACCTGGGACAGAAACAGATCCTCTTTTATCTTCCATTCGGCGGCCGGCTTATACTGGGCCAGCATCTTCTCCTGGTCCCAGCCGCATTCCGGACAGTCCTTTTTATCGGGATGGTTGTGCTGGCGCAGGTGCCTTTCCTTGGCCTCGGCCACCATGTTTTCGGTCTGCTCCTTTACCAGCGATTCCGGAAGCTCCACCGGATTCTCGTCTATCAGGGCGTTGACCGCCTGGATCCGCACCCCCTCCATGGCCTCGGATTCGGCCCGGGCAATCATACCTGATTTGATCTTCTCCCGGAGTTCCCCTATGGTCTGGTACTCGCTGACCTTCTTGGCGAAATCGTCGTTCAGCTCCGGCTGTTTCTTCTCCTTGACCTCCTTGACCGTCACCTGGAAGACCACCGTCTTGCCGGCCAGCTCCTGGGCCTGGTAGTCATCCTTGTACTGGACCGAGATCTCCTTGACATCGCCGGCCTTGACCCCTGTCAGGTTGTCGTTGAACTCCGGCAGCACCTGGGCCGCCCCCAGGTCGATGGTATAATTCTCACCCTTGGATTTCTCTGGGTCCTCCACCCCCGAGATGGGCTTGAAATCGATGATCACCCGGTCGCCCTTGGCCGAAGCCCTGTCCACGGTGTTGTATTCGGCGTAGATGTTCTGCAGAAATTCGATCTCCCGGGCCACGTCTTCATCGGTGACTTCGCGTAAACGCTTGGCCGCCGAAAGGCCTTTATATTTTTTGAGGGTTACGGTCGGCAGGACCTCAAAGGTGGCTTTGAATTTCAGTACTTTGTCTCCGGTGATGTCCATGTCCGAGATCACCGCCCGGTTGACCGGCACCAGCTTGTTCTCCAACAGCGCCTTTTCGTATGACTCCGGCACCAAGCGCTCGATGGCCTCGGCCTCGATGCCCTTGCCGAACCTGGCCTCCAGCACCGTCCGGGGCACCTTGCCGGGACGGAAGCCCGGTATCTTGGCTTTCCTGCCGTATTCCTGATACAGTTCCTCGATGGCCTCATTCAACTGCTGGCTGGGCACTTCTATCTCGAATATCCTCTGCCAGGATTTGGGTTCTTTGATCTCGACTTTCAAAACAGCTCCTTAGATTTGTATATTGAATTTATTAAGTTTTTTTATTCACAATGTGAAAGAATATAAAATACGTTAAACCTCTTAAATAATTTTAACATTTATACCAATAGCCATAGGCCTCTGCTCTTTAGTTGGTGCGAAGGGGGGGATTTGAACCCCCACGCCTTGCGGCACCAGATCCTAAGTCTGGCGCGTCTGCCAGTTCCGCCACCCTCGCTGGATATTATTGATATAAAAGATGATTATAACAGATAAAAATTATACCGTCAAGATAAACGGCTGGCGGTCAAGGGGCTATAAAATTCTTGCCAGTATTTATAATATTCCCTAATATCCCGAACTGCCGGATCTGGGTATGTGGATCTTCAGATCCGGAAGGGCCTTCAGGTTTATCCGGAATTCGTATGACCAATAGACCCCGCTGCGGGTGCTGCTGAACCTGGCCTCCCAGCAGTGCAGGTCACGATAGACGGAGTAGCTCTCGGACACCATCTCCCCGGCCTTAATACTGTAATACTTGCCGTAGCTGACCTTCCAGTTCTTGGTAATGTCAAAGTTCAATGTCCCCTGCAGATTGGCGTTGTCGTAATAGCGGCTCCAGTTCTGGTCGTAGCCCAGATTGAACGACCAGGGAAGTCCGTTCTTGACCTTGGGCGGCGCTTCCCTAATGGTCAGACTGTCGGCTTTAAGTGAATCTGCTGTCAGGGTATCAATGAAGGCCTCATCCTGGGATAAAACAATCGAGGTATCCCGCCCGACGGAATCGGGCAGAATCTCTTTTTTGCCCAGCCAGGTCCCGGAGAACCTCAGACCCATATACAGGCTGGTGTTATCGGACCGCCGCAGGTAGGGGTCGTAATAGGAACTCAGGCGGCAGTCGAAATATCGGTTGCCGGGAAGCAGGCTGCTGTTGAAGCTGATGTTGGACCATTTTTTATCGGCATTCAGATAGTTGTAGCTGGCCCCCAGCGAGGCCGAAGCCAGGTCCAACTTGGCCATCTCCTTGCCCTTGGGGTATCTGGTCTGGAAAGTATTGTTCAGCGACAGGCTCATTGAGCTCTGACGGGACATCCCTCCGATGGAGCCGAAGGTCTGGAACCGGGACTGGTTGATCTCCGGGGCGTAGGAATAGGACAGGCTGGGCTGGAGCACGTGCCGGAAGCCCTGCAAAGGGCCGATCTTCAGGGGCAGGATGCCATACATGGTGGTGGCGGCCGAAATGCCGCCGGAATAAAGCCAGCGCCAGGCATTGCGTTCTCCGTAGATATCCCGGTCGAACCAGGTGCCCCTCAGGGTCACCCGCGGGTTCAGGCTGATCCACCGGAGAAGCTTGATATTGGAGCCCAGCTCGGCCCGGTTATCCCAGCCCTCCCGCCGGCTGACGCTCAGGGAATCGCTGTTCCTCTGCACCAGGGCCAGGCTGTTGCCGGATATGTTGAGCGCTCCCGGTATCAGTTCCTTCTGGTACAGGCTGAAGGAAACCTCCGGTAGCCGGCTAGAGGTGGTCTGGAGATCCAGATTGTCGTAATGGTCCAGGGCCGCCCGCATTGATGCCCGGCTCCAGGAATGATTGAAAGAAAAATAGGAATGAAGGTTCCGATCCAGCCTTTCCTCCAGGGATTCGGAGAAATCCCGGCTATAGGATTTGTCGCTGACGAAATTACCGTTGCCGGAGATAGAGGTCCTTCTTCCCAGGCTTTGCTGATAGAGACCGTTCAGGGTCCACCTTTTGCGGAGCGGGGCCTTGTCCTCCAGGTAGGAAAAATTAAGGTTGGAGGAAATTTTTCCCGGCCGGATGTAGCGGGCCTCGAAATTGCCCCGCCAGCCCACCTTCTCCAGCATGTCCACCGCCACCATGGCGTCGGCCTGGTCGCTGATCACCTGATAATAGGCGATGTTCTTGGCGAAAACCCCTTCGTAAGCGCTGGACCCGAAACGCGGCATCATGAAGCCGGAGTGCCGGTCCCTTCTTAAAGGAAAGAACCAAAAGGGTATGGCCAGCACCGGAACATCGCTGAAGCACAGCACCACCGGCTGGGTTATTATCTTGTCGTCCAGGTAGATCTTCATCCGTCGGGACCAGAAATAATAATGAGGGGTATCGGCGTCGCAGGTGGTGTATTTTCCGTAATCAACATTCAGGGTGCGCTCCTCCACCTGGCGGATCTTCCTCCCCCAGTAGCGACCCCGGTCGAACTTGGTCCGGCCGTTGTATATCCAGCCCCTCCGGGCCTTGAAATCGTACACCATCCGGTCGCCGTAGATGGAATCGCTGCGGTCGTAAAGCACCGGGTCCTTCCGCACCGTCAGGGTCTGCCGCTTGGTGTCGAACTCGATGGTATCGCCCACCACCTTGATGTCCTTATAGCGCACCTGGGCATCGCCCGACAGCTGGATCAGGCTGTTCTTTACATCATATTCTATGCTGTTGGCCTGGTATCTGATGGCCGTCCGGCTGCTGTCATCGCCGGGCAGATCCCAAAGGTCATCGGTTGCTGTCCGGACGCTGTCGCCCTGGGTTTCAAAAGGGGCAGGCGCAGCGGTGGAGTTTTCGCTCTGAAGCAATTCGTCGGAAAGCATCTCCGGCTCCTGGGCATGGCCGGATGTCGGGAGATACAGGATCAAGCACCCGATAAAAAACAACAGCGGCCAGCTTTTTGAAGGCTGCCGCCAGCATATATGTGAAAAACGGTTCATTATCCGCAATACGTTGGGTGTTACAATGATGAATGGGGTTTACAAAAGACGTTCAACCATAGCTATGAATCATTATCACAGGATGCCTTCATTCGGGCGTGGCCTGTGATTCCTCTTTGAGGGTGATCATAAGCAGTATTGTTACGCCTATCAGCACCGCGCTGTCGGCGATATTGAAAGTATACCAGCGATCCAAGTAATAGCCGCCGAACTTTATAAAGCCCCATTTGAACGGGGCCAGGCTGATGTTGGGAAATTCGCAGTCGATGAAATCCACCACCGCCCCCTGGCGGAAGCGGTCCAGCAGGTTGCCGGCCGCCCCGGCCAGTATCATCCCCAGGGACACCGCCGCCAGGACGTTTCTTCCCTGCCAGCGATAGTAGAAATATATTATGGCCGCCAGGGCCACCAGGGAAAGCGGCAGCAACAGATACCGGGTCCAGGGCCCGAAGGAAAGGCCCATCAATCCGTTGGGATTGAGGATGTAGCTGAAGCGCAGCAGATCGCCCAGCACCTGTCGGCTCTCGCCCAGCGCCATGGAACCCTGCACCAGCATCTTGCTGGCCTGATCCAGAAAGAAGACCACAATGGCCACCGCCATCAGGATCACCCGGTTGTTGAGGCTGTTGTTAGCCACTACCGGCCTAACGGGACTGGTTGTTCTTGTTCTTGGTCTCGTTCTCCTCGGCGATCCGGCATTTTATGCACAGTTTGGCGTAGGGCACCGCATCCAGCCGGTCTTTCTCGATCTCCTTGCCGCAGGTTTCGCAGGGTCCGAACTTGCCGTCCTTTAGCCGGTACAGGGCCTGGTCGATCTCGTAGAGATCCTTCCCCTTGGAGGAAACCAGGAAAACGCTCTTCTCTTTCTCCATGGTATCGGAGCCCTGATCAGCCATGTGAAAGGAGTACGAGGACAGATCACCGGAGGCTTCCTTCTGGTTCACCATCAGTTCGCCGTTCTCGATGCTGCTCAGCTCCGACAGGCAAAGTTTTCTTTCCGCGATCAGTTTCTGCTCGTAATGCTGCAGGTCTTTTTTGTTCATACCGATTTTTCCCCTTTAGGTTTGTGCTTGGTTGATTGCTATTGTTATCTCTTTACCGTTGATCTCAATTTTTTGCCCTGCCACAACGCAGTCCTTCTGCAGAGTCACCGCCAACGTCTCCGCTTTGATATAACGGTCATGTATTTTCATGGCCGCCTCCAGTTCCCCGTCGCCCGAGTAGGTTATCCCGATCCGGTCGGCCACCTCCAGGCCGGAATCCTTCCGCAGGTTCTGGATCTTGTGCACCAGCTCCCGGGCCAGGCCTTCGCCGATCAGTGTGGCGGTTAATCGAATATCCAGGGCCACATAATCGTCTCCCTCTTGTTTGACCGCCATCCCGCCTTTGGAGATGTTGCTGATCTCCACGTCCGCTATCACGATCTCCACCGGGCCGTCGGGCAGGGGGAGACTCAAACGTCCGGCGGCTTTCAGGATCTTGACATTTTCACTGTCCAACTGAGATATCTTCTCCGCCACCGCCTTGGCTTTCGGCCCGAACTTCGGTCCCAGTTTTGAAACCAGTCCCTTGGCTTGATATTCGATCAGGCTTTCTATATCGCCGATCGGCTCCAGGTTTTTTATGTTCACCTCTTCCAGGATCATATCCTTGTACTTATTAAGCGAGCCCCATGAGTTGGCATCCTTTCCTTTATATCCTATGCCGGCCAGTGGTTGTCTTACCTTCATCTTGGAATCCTTGCGCGCGGAATGTCCCATGGACACTACTTTGCGCACCAGGGCCATCTCCTCGGACAGTTTCTGGTCTATCAGTTTTTCATCAACCGAGGGGTACTGGGTCAGATGCACGCTCTCCGGGGCTTGGGGATCGGCCGACCGCACCAGGTTCTGGTAGATCTCCTCGGTCCAGAACGGCATCATCGGGGCCATCAGGCGGATAAGGGTCTCCAAACATTGGTAGAGGGTCAGATAGGCCAGCTCCTTGTCGGAATCGCTCTCCGATTTCCAGAAGCGCCGCCTGGACCTCCGCACATACCAGGTGGAAAGATCCTCCACGAATGATTCAATCCTCCGGGCCAGGGTCATGGCCTCGTAATTGTCCAGGCTCTCACGAGCGGTCTGTATAAGCAGGTTCAGTTCGGATAGTATCCACCGGTCAAGCAGGGAAAGTTTTTTCATGTCCAGCTTTTTCCCGGACGGGTTGAAATTATCCAGCTTGGCATAGGTGATGTAGAACGAATAGACATTGTGCAGGGTCAGCAGCTTGCGCTTGAACTCCGCCGCCGTGTGATAGCCGAAATGCAGGTTCTGGGTGGCATTCTGACAGCAGAAGATCCAGCGCATCAGGTCGGCCCCGATCTTGTCGGCTGCCTCGTCAAAGGGGATGGAGTTGCCCCTGGACTTGTGCATCTCGTCGCCCTTCTCGTCCTTGACCAGGGCGTGTCCCAGCAGAGTCTGGAATGGAGCCTTATTTTCCAGGACGGTGCTCATGGTCAGTATGGCATAGAACCAGTTGCGGAACTGGCCCGGGAAGCACTCGGTTATGAACTCGGCCGGGAACCACTGCTTCCAGTAGTCTTTATTTGCCGGATATCCCCGATCGGGATCGAACTTATATCGGCCGGATTTTTCCTTGTCCGGGGTATAACATTCATCGGGCGGGACTATGGTGGCGTAGGGCACGATCCCGGCGTCTAACCAGGGATTGCCCACATCGGGGATGCGGGAGGTTTCCCGTCCGCACTTGGCGCATTTTATATTAACCTCATCCACCCAGGGCCGGTGCGGGGAATGCCCTTGGAATTTTTCCCAGCCGGCCACGGCCCGCTGCTGCAGTTCCCGGTGCCCGCCGATCACCTCAAAATGTCCGCATTGGCATTCAAAGATCGGCAGGGCCAGCCCCCAATAGCGTTTTTTGGAGATGCACCAGTCGCTCATGTTCTTCAGCCAGTCCATCTCCCGGCCCGCGCCGAACTCAGGGATCCAGCGGGCGGTCTTGACCGAGTCCATGATCCGGTAGCGCAGACTGTTCTTTTTCTCCTCTTCGGTGACCTGGTCATAAGGCTTGTCGTATACCGGCCCCATGCTGATGAACCACTCGTTTACCAGCCGGAACACCAGCTCCGAATGGCAGCGCCAGCACACCGGATAGCGATGGGTGAATTTGTGGGCATGATACAGAAGATCCCTCTTTTTAAGATCGGCGATGATGTCGTCGGCCGCTTGGTGAACGTTCTTTCCGGTCAGCCAATCGAAGCCCTCGATGTAATACCCGGCCTCGTCCAGCGGGGCCACCACCGGCAGTTTCTCCAGCTTGCTCAGGGCGAAATCCTCCTTGCCGCAGCCCGGCGCAATGTGTACCATTCCGGTGCCGTCCTCCTCGGTGACATCCTTCCAGGCCACGGTGCGGTGTTCGACCGCCTTCTGGGCCGGCAGGTAGTTGAATGGCCCCTGATACTTGAGTCCTACCAATGACTGTCCTGGCAGTTCTTCCAGGATCTGATATTCGCCTTTTAAAATCTCCTTGCGACCCTTGGCCAAATAGAAGATATCCTCGCCCTGTTTGACCTTGAGATAGGTGAAATCGGGATGCACCGCCACCGCCACGTTGGAGGTTAGGGTCCAGGGGGTGGTGGTCCACACCAAAAGAAATTCCTTTGCCCGGCCGGCGATGGGCAGTTTGATGTAAACGCTCTTGTGGGTCTTCTCCTCGTAGCCCTCGGTGGCGATCTCCATATCGGACAGGGCGATGCCGCAGCGGGAACACCAGGGCATTACGTCGTTGCCCTTGTATATCCAGCCGTTCTGGTAGCATTTATTCAGAAAATGCCAGATGGCATAGTTGTTCTCCGGGGCCATGGTGAAGTAGGAGTTGTCCCAGTCCATCCAGAAGCCTAAACGTTTCGACTGGGCGGTCTGTACCTTGGAATACTTGTCCACCCGCTCCTTGCACTTGTTGACGAAGTTGTCTATGCCGTAAGATTCAATATCCTTTTTGGATTTGAAGCCCAGCTCCTTCTCCACCTCCACCTCTACCCACAGTCCCTGGCAGTCGAAGCCGTTCTGATAGCGGGCTTCATAGCCCTGCATGGCCTTGTATCGCTGGTAGAGGTCCTTGTAGGTGCGGCCCCAGGCATGATGCACCCCCATGGGATTGTTGGCGGTGATCGGCCCGTCCAGGAAACGGAAACGATTGGCCGAGCCTCGGTTCCTGGCCGCCAGCTTTTCGAAGGTCTTATTGTCTTCCCAGAATTTCTGTATTCGTTTTTCCAGTTCGGGAAAGTCCAGATTTTGGGGAACGCTTTGGTACATTATTTGTTTTCCGTATTTATTTTGTATGCTTTGTCACCAACAATAATATCATTTTTTAATTTTATAATTGAGCATTCTGTAATATTTTCTTTAACAATAATTGCTCTAATAGTAGCTATTTCATTATTTATATTTTCTTTTTCCAGTACTTCTTTGGTGATAGGGTCTTTTGTTAATATTTTTTTAGCTGTTCGAATTATTTTAAATTTGTCGCCTTTTTTTACACTATGCAAAAAACCTTTATCAATTATAATTCTATCTTTCCCCTTTTTTCTCAACCATTCATATCGGTCACTTTTGCTACCAATAGTTTTTAATAGTTCATCATCATCGATTTTAATAATTTTAACAACCTTAGCAATAGTAGTATCTAAATCATCTTTATTTTGCTCAATTAATTGTTGTGTTTTATTCTGTTTATTCATAAAACCAATTTGTGCTAGAGCGTTTGCAACATTTGCCATGCCATCGGTTAAAAGATAATCCATTTTCTCGCTAAAATCTTTAGTGGCTGTTTTTTCAACTTTAGCAGTTTTCAAATCTATCAATTTTATCTGAACTGAATACGTGTCACCAAATTTACCAACGCTACCGCCAATCATTTTTTGCACCGGCAACAGTCTTCCGACTTCAACCAAACAAGAGGCTTGGTCGCATGCCCCGGTTTGTTGGAAGCCCTGCTCTTTAAGTATTTCTGCCATTTTGTCACGTTCCAGCACATCAAATACATCGGTGCGCTGGAGTTCTATCATTAACCTTTCGGTTAAAAATTTGGCGTCCATCTCTGAAATTCCTGAGCCACGCAAATCCATTACGGCAACGGCCGTTTTTCTTTCGGACTGTGCATAACTTGGCAAAGCTGCCATTAAAATAAATAAAAATAAAGAGAGAAGTTTTCTCATTTTTATGTTCCCTTTATTATTTTAAAATTCCATGCTCAGCGCAGTGGAAATGCCATCCTTTCGAGGAAGAACATCGAAGCTCAGACCGTATTTTTTTCTGAGATTGGCGTTGTACTTGTTAACGCTTCTCATTGATATTACCCAGTCGCTGGTCCTGATGCCGAGGTAAATCATCCCCCACATCCCCTTGGAATCATCATTCTTTTCCATCCATATGCTCTGGGTCACCAAGCCAGCTGTTAAGAAAAGAATTCCCCCTTTGTAGTTTTTAGCATATATATTGCCGCAACCGGGGATTATAGACCAGAATGTCGCCCAGCCCTTTGATTTTGATTTATCCTCATACTGGGCCTCCATGAAACCCCGCATCATGGTCTCGGTCTGATTATTCATCTTCTGCTGAACCTGGACTTTCTCCTGGGGCTTGAGTTGTCCCGACAGCTCCTCGGCCGCCTCCCGCATGCCGACTGTCAGCAGAAAATCCAGCTCGCCCGTATAGTCCCGGATAGCCGTCTTCTCCACCTTGCCGGTCTTGAGGTCTATCAGCCGGATTTGGGCCGCGTAGATGTTGCCTACCTTGCCCACCGAGCCGCCGATCATCTTTTGCACCGGCAGCAGCCTTCCGGCCTCCACCAGGCAGGCGGTTTCGTCGCAGGCCCCGGTCTGCTGGAAGCCCTGCTCCTTCAGGATCTCGGCCATCTTATCGCGCTCCAGCACATCAAAACTGTCGGTCCTCTGTAGTTCTATGGTCAGCCGCTCGGTAAGAAATTTGGCCTCGGTCTCGGAGATGTCTGAACCCCTTAGCGGCATCACGGCCACCGCGGTCTTCTTGGCGGTTTGGGCCAGAACACCCGATACAGTCATGATCAAAATTAACGCCGACATCAAAGTTTTCTTCATTACTCTTCCCCCATTTCGGTTAACATCCGATTTATATGATACAAGATACACTTCCGGTTATTTTACTAACATAGAGTATTGGGTCTTTTATAAATACGTTAATGAATCCTTTGTGCCTTAGTGTCTTGGTGGTTAAAATCTCAGCTTTAAACTTCGGTCTCCTCGAAGTGCGACAGCTTCTTGAATTCCTTGAACCTTTTCTCGATCTCCTCACGGGTCAATGTCTTCAGCCGTTCCATGGAGAAGCTCTCCACATTGAAGGAGGCCATCACGCTGCCGTAAACCATTGCCCGGCGCAGGTTGTAGTCGTTGATCTCACCCTTCGATGAGAGGTAGCCCATAAAACCGCCGGCAAATGAATCGCCCGCCCCGGTGGGATCGAATACATCCTCCAGGGGATAGGCCGGAACCGAGAAGACCGTATTATCGGTCAGCAGCATGGCTCCGTGCTCGCCCTTTTTGATCACTAATATCTTGGGACCCATCTCCCGAATGGCCTTGGCCGCCTTGAACAAATTGGGCACCCCGGCCAGCTGGCGGGCCTCGGCGTCGTTGATAAACATGATGTCCACTTTTTTGATGGTCTTTAACAATTCGTCCCTTTTGCCGCCGATCCAGAAATTCATGGTGTCGCAGCCGATGGCCTTCGGCCCTTTGACCTTGGCGATGACGTCCTGTTGCAATATCGGATCGATATTGGCCAGAAACAGAAATTCTGTGTTTTCGTGCTCAGGTTTCAGTTTGGGACGGAACCCCTCAAAGACATTGAGATCAGTGGCGTGGGTCTTGGCCTCGTTCATATCATGCTCGTATGATCCGGCCCAGCGGAAGGTCTTTCCTTTGACCACCTCCAGCCCGGAGAGATCCACTCCCCGCTTGGCCAGGAACTCGATATTATCCCTGGGGAAATCCTCCCCCACCACGCCAACTAAGCTGACCTGGGTGAAGAAGCTGGCCGCCGAGGAAAAATACAAGGCGCTTCCCCCCAGTGCTTCCTTGGCCTCCCCGAACGGGGTCTTGACCGAATCCAGCGCGATGGAACCGACAACTAACATTGCCATAAGCATTCACCTCTGTTTAAGAAGTTCAAATCGTTGAAGATGTTTAAACGGTTTGAACTGTTTCAAACTTTTCAAACAGTTCAAACCCATGTGGCATTAATTTATTTTTGCCACCACGCTCTTTACTAATTGGACGAATTTTTTCTCGGCCTGGCCGGCCACTGCGATGACCTCCTCCAGGCTGACCGACCTCATGGCCTCGGGGAATCCCATGTCGGTGATGATGGAGAAGCCTATCACCTTCAGGCCCGAATGGCGGGCCACTATCACCTCGGGCACGGTGGACATGCCCACCACGTCGGCCCCCAGCAGCCGGACCATCCGGTATTCAGCCCCGGTCTCCAGGGTGGGGCCGGTCAGGGCCAGGTAGACGCCCTTTTGCAGCTTGATCTTCTCTTCCAGGGCGGTCTCTTCGGCCAGCTTCTGCAGGTCTGCATCATATAGATTAAACATATCAGGAAACCGCGGCCCCAGTTCGTTATGGTTCTTGCCGATCAGGGGATGGTCCCCCATCAGGTTGATATGATCGGAGATCAGCATGATATCGCCCGACTGGTGGGCCGGATTGACGCCGCCGCAGGCGTTGGAGACCATCAGGATCTCCACACCCAGGGCCTTCATCACCCGCACCGGGAAGGTCACCTGTTGCATGTTGTAGCCCTCGTAGTAATGGAAGCGGCCCTGCATAGCCATCACCGGTTTCCCCGAGAGATGCCCGAATATCAGCTTGCCGGCATGGCTCTCCACGGTGGACACCGGAAAATGAGGAATATCTTGATAAGGCATGGTGTCTTTGATGTCTATCTCCTTGACCAGCCCGCCCAGGCCGGTGCCAAGTATGATGCCGATCTTGGGGCTGATCTTGGTTTTGCCTTTTATATAATCAGACGCCTCGTTTATCATCTTGATCATATCGTTCATTTCGTTTCCCCGCTATCGCCGGGGTTAACCTCTCCTTCGGGCTCCGGCCCGTCGTTGATCAGCGGCGGCAGGTCGTCCTTCTCGGGCTCGGCCGTCGGAATTTCATCGGACTCGCGGATCTTGGCGGTGCTCATCAGGGTGTTCAGCATCTTCTTCATGTCGGCCACGCTGGGCTCCTCCTTGGGAATCTCCAGCTTGGGCTGTTCCGGCTGGCTCCTGGCAAGCTCCTCCTTCTTCATGCTGGAGAAAATGTTTGTCTGTATCCTGATGCCCGAATCCATCTCCTGGGTCTGCAGCATGTCTAAATGCGAGTCCACCAGACTGCGCAGTTTAGCCAGGTAGCTGCTGCGGACGTTCTTCAGGTCGGCTATCTGGCGCTGCAGATCCATCAGGCGGGCCCGTGCTTCGCCGATGATCTGGTCGGCTTTGAACTGGGCCTCCTTGATGAACAATTCGCCCCGCCGTTCGGCGTTATCCCGCAGTTCATCCGAGGTCTTCTGGGCCGACATCAGGGTGTCCTGCAGGGTCTTCTCCATCCGGCGGTAATCGTCTATCTTGCCGTCCAGACCCTGCATCCTCTCGGCCAGGCTGGTGTTCTCCCGGACCAACTCCTCGAACTCTCCGGCCACCATCTCCAGAAAAGCCTGCACCTCGGCCGGGTCCAGCCCGCCCATGGGCTTCTTCTTAAAGGTCTGTTTTCTTATATCCAGGGGGGTCAGTTTCATGGCCACTCCTCCTTAATTTCAATAGATTTTTAAACGATAGCCGTATTCGATCAGGCTGGCGATCAGAAAATTTCTGACGAAATATATGGCCAGTATGGCCAGCATCGGCGAGAGGTCCAGCCCGATATTCAGAGGTATCCCCCTCCGGATGGGCCTTAGGACCGGGTCGGTCAGCCGGACCAGCAGCCGGACGATGGGGTTGAAGGGATCGGGGTTGACCCAGGAGATCAACGCCCGGATGATGATCACCCACATGTAGACGTCCAGGGCCAGGCCCAGCGCTTTTCCCAGTGCGATTATGAAATTTGCCAAAAGAATCATTTAGATTTTAAATATTTTCGAATTCTCGTTTTGCCGGGAATGGTAGATCGGCTTGCTTTGTTTGTTAGGCGTAGATGTCTTCCCGCAATGACTCACGGTTAAAAGTAAAAACTCTGTGCCCCCGTGGCAAAGTCAGCCCCTGCTCCCGAAGATGGCGCTGCCCACCCGAATCATGGTGGAGCCCTCCTCGATGGCCACCCGGTAATCTCCCGACATCCCCATGGATAGGTGCTTCATTTCGATGTTGGGTATGGCTTGAAGCTTAATTTCATCGAATATTTTTTTCAGTATCTTGAACGAACTTCTGACCTTGTCTGCATCATCGCTCAGCGGGCCCACCGTCATTAACCCCAAAATCTTTATTCCCTGTATATCCTTTATAACATCTAAAGCCTCTATAACCTCATCAGCCCGGAACCCGTACTTCTGCGGCTCGCCCGAGGTGTTGACCTCCAATAAAATCTCTTGGGTTTTGACGATCTGGACTGCCCGGCGCCCCACATCCCTGGCCAGATCAACCGAATCTATGGAGTGGATCAGGGAAAAGATCTCCACCGCCTTTTTGGCCTTGTTGGACTGCAGGTGCCCTATCAGGTGCCACTGCACCTTGGAGCCGATCAGGGGATATTTCCCCGTCGCCTCCTGGACCCTGTTTTCGCCGATGATGTTCAGCCCCAGGGCGATAGCCTGCTCTATGACCTCGGTCGGGACGGTCTTGGTGACCGCCACCAGGGTGATATCCTCCGACCTCCGACCGGCGATCCGGCAGGCATCGTCGATGCTTTGGCGGAGATGCTCCAGATTGTACCCTATTTGTTGCATAACACATTATTATATCTCATTTAAAGTCCCATTTGCAATACAAAAATGCCTTCGATCAACATTGTCTTTAGGTTTGTTTTATGCTTGACTATCCTTTCTTTTAGGTTTAGAATTACCCTGATCAGTGGTGCATTCGGCATCAGTGTTATTGAGAGTTTTACATTTACTTTTTTACGGAATGGTCCGCCTGCATGGAATGCCACTATAACAGTTATTTTATCAACCTTTGACGGATAAACCGATTATGGCAAAATTCTACCAAGGAAAATTCCCCATCAAATTCAACCGCAAGGCCCGGAGGAACTTTTTCCGGATCCTCTTTTTCCTGGGACTGTTTTTGATCTTTGTGACGGGCTTTGGGGCCGGCACCTTCGCCTTCTACAGCCGGGGACTGCCATCCACCCGCACCCTTCAGGAGATGCAGCCCAAGCAGGGCACCAAGGTTTACGACCGGAACAACCTGCTGATCTGCGAATTCGCCGAGGAGCATCGGGTGATGGCCCCGCTGGCCCGGATACCCAAAAACCTGATCGACGCCACCATCGCCATCGAGGATCGTAGTTTCCGCTCCCACTGGGGGATCGATATATTCGGCTACGCCGCGGCGGTCAAGGATTTCGTGTTGCGCCGCAGCAAGCGCCTGCGCGGCGCCTCCACCATCACCCAGCAGCTGGCCCGCAACATGTTCCTGACCCAGGACCGCACCCTGTCCCGCAAGATCGCCGAAGCCATACTGGCCATGAAGATCGAGCGGCTGTTCTCCAAGGACGAGATATTGGAGTTGTACTTCAACCAGATAAATTACGGCCACGGGGCCTACGGGGTCCAGACCGCCTCCCAGATGTATTTTGGCGGGGATGTGGACAGTTTGACCCTGCCCCAGGCGGCCATGCTGGCTGGAATGCCGCGCGGCCCCTCGATATACACCCCCTACACCCATCCCGAAGCGGCCCTGAAAAGAAGGAACACCGTATTGGAGGCCATGGTGGCCACCGGAGCGATCACCCGGGCCCTGGCCGATTCCGCCCGAAAGACGGAGATAGTGGTCAAGCCCCGCGAACTGCGGCTCAATGACGCCCCCTATTTCGTGGAGGAGGTCCGCAAATACCTGGAGGCTAAATACGGGGCCAACGCCATCTACCAGGGGGCCATGCAGGTCTACACTACCCTGGATCTTAAACTGCAGCAGGCCGCCAATCAGGTCTCCGAGAGCTGGATGGAACAGCTGGAGGACAGATACAAGCTGGTTCCCCGGCGCAGGGATTTCAAAACACCCAAGGTCGAGACCGATATAGTCAACACCCCATATATCCAGGATGCCCTGCTGGCCCTTGATCCCGGAAACGGCCACATCCTGGCCATGATCGGGGGCCGGGATTTTCTGATCAGCAAATTCAACCGGGCCATCCAGTCGCGCCGCCAGGCCGGCTCGGCCTTCAAGCCCTTTATCTACACCGCCGCCATCGACAACGGCTTTTCCCCCGGCGATGTTATCCTGGACGCTCCCATCGTAATCGAGGATGACGGTTCCGGCAACTCCTGGTATCCCCGCAACTACGACGGCAAGTTCGGCGGACCCACCTCCCTGCGGCGGGGGCTGGCCCTGTCCAAAAACCTGATAGCTGTCAAGCTGATCCAGAGCATCGGGCCATCCACCGTCATCAGCTACGCCCGCAAGATGGGCATCCGGACACCCCTTCCGGCGGTGCTGTCGCTGGCCCTGGGCTCGGCCGACATCAGCATGATAGATATGGTCAGCGCCTACGGGGTCTTTGCCAACCGCGGGGTCAGGGTGGAACCGCTGATGATCCTGAAGGTGCTGGATAAGAACGGCATCGTCCTGGAGGAGAATCATCCCTATGCCGAGGAGGTGCTGTCGCCCCAAACCGCCTATATCATGGCCAACATGATGAAGACGGTGGTGGACCACGGCACCGGGATATATGCCCGCAGCCTGGGCTTCACCCGGCCGGCCGGGGGCAAGACCGGCACCACCAACGATTATACCGACACCTGGTTCATAGGCTACACCCCCAACCTGGCCTGCGGGGTATGGGTGGGCTTCGATCAGAAGAAGACTGTGGCCGAGGGCGCCACCGGGGCCGGCTTGGCCCTGCCCATCTGGGCGGCCTTCATGAAGCAGGCCACCGACAGTCTGCCGGTGAAGGATTTTCCGGTGCCGGGCGATATCGTCTCGGCCACCATCTGCACCGAATCCGGCCTGCTGGCCACCCCGGCCTGCCCCAACCCCAGAAGCGAGATCTATCTTAAGGCCAACCTGCCGACCAAGACCTGCGACATCCATCGCCTACAGAACTTGAACATGCAGAGCAAGGATTATAATTTTGAACAGCTGGATCGCGGCAGCCTGAACGATCCGGACTTCAAGCCCTGACCTCACCCCTGCCCACTTCGAAAGCAGCATATCTGCAGTTCTCAGTGCAGGCTCTCTCCAGATAAATCTGACGAGGGGGAAAATATATGTTTGATATGTCATTCCAGCGACGGCGGGAATCCAGTACTGCAGAGGAATAATGACCGACAGAAAGAAACTGATAAAAGAATACAAGCAGACATTGACCCCGATGGGCATTTTGCAGATAAAGAATCTGGCCAGCGGCAAGATATTATTAATGAAGGCCAAAAACCTCCCCGGCATCATCAATAGTCAGAAGTTCACGCTTAAGAACGGCTCTCATCCCATTTTCGATCTGCAAAAGGATTTTACCAGCTTGGGAGAAAGCAATTTTTCCTTTGAAATTATCGATCATCTGGAGCCCAAGGAGGGAATCAGCTATGATTACACCCGGGACCTTAAGGCCCTGGAAGAGATCTGGATCGAAAAGCTTCAGCCATACGGGGATAAGGGATATCATACCAAGCATTGATGGTTTATTAATATTGAAGCTTCTCGCTGCTGGCGGGGTTCGTAAAAGCGTTTGAGCGGGAATAGCCCTGTCCCCCAAACAAATAATACCGGAGGTCCAATGAAACACTCTGTTATGCTGTCAGCGTTCCTGCTGCTTTTTGTCGGGTCCGGCCTGTGTTCTGAGTGGTTTATTGACACCGAGGGCGGGACGGCCTTCACCGGATACAACGACGTTCAGATCCCCAGCGACAGCGGGACAAGATTCTCCCTGGCCGACGAGATCGTCTCCTCGCCTGCCATTGCTCTGAGATTCCGGGGTGGAGTAACGCTGACAAAAAGACATCTGTTTTTTATTCTGGCAGCGCCCCTTACCGTCCGGGGAACCGGGACTCTTGCCAGGGATATCAACTTTCAGGGCAAAATATTCCGCCAGGGCACAGAAATTCATTCCACCTACCGCTTCGATTCCTACCGACTTACCTACCGCTACTCAATTGTTGCCAAGCCTGGTTTCGGACTGGGGGCCGGGCTGACCGCCAAGATCCGCAGCGCCGATATCTCCCTGATGAGCGATTCAGCCTATGCCAGTCGCAGCGATTTGGGTGTTGTCCCGCTAATCAACTTGATGGTAAGGTATAATATGACCCAGAGGACCGGATTGCTGCTTGAGAGCGACGCCCTATGGTCGCCCTATGGCCGGGCCGAGGATGTGTTGTTGGCATTCCAGTACAGCCCCGCCGAAAGTCATTCCCTTCGGATAGGCTACCGTATGCTGGAGGGCGGCGCCGACGGCGGCGGCAAGGTCTACACTTTTTCCCTTTTCCATTATGTGACCGCCGGCATCACAGTGAAATTCTAATACACCATCTAGGATATTTTATGTCCAGTTTCCGAAGCCGCCTGTTCGTATTCCTGCTGAAATACCGGCACCTGTTGCGTTTCCAGCGCAAAAGAACAACCACCGTTGATGGAGATACCTCCCTGCAGGCCCTGCGGGCAGAGGTTGAGCGAGGGGCGGATTTTTTCGGCAAACTGCCGGAGGGCTTCACTCTGGAGCCTGTCATGATCGGCAGCCTGGCCGCCGAATGGATGTGGCCCCGCAACGCCCCGAAAGACAAGGCCATCCTGTATTTCCATGGCGGCGGGCTGGTGGTGGGCTCCATCCGGGCCCACCGGGGTATCGTGGCCAAGTTCGTAAAAGGTTGCGGCATCAGCGCCCTGGTGTTCGATTACGGCCTGGCCCCGGAGCATCCCTACCCTGCCGGGCTGAATGATTCTGTGGCCGCTTACAGATATCTTTTGGACCAGGGCATCAAGCCCTATAATATCGTATTCATGGGCGATTCCGGGGGAGGCAACTTGGTCTTTGCCGCACAATTGGCCCTTAAGGAACAGGGGCTTCCTTTGCCGGCGGCGGCCGTGGCACTGTCGCCCTGGACCGACCTAAGCAACTCCGGAGAATCCTGGATATTCAACGCCCAGAAGGACACACTTTGTTGGAAGGAATCCCAGGCCACCTTCAGCCGGTATTATGTTGGAAAGAACGACCCCAAGGATCCTTTGATCTCTCCGCTGTTCGGAGACTTGCGCGGCCTGCCGCCGATGCTGATCTTTGCCGGCGGGGACGAGACCCTGCTCAGCGATTCCACCCGTTTGGCCGAAAAGGCCAAAGCCGCCGGGGTTGACGTGACACTGAGGATCGGCGAGGGCTTGTTCCACTGCTACCCGGCCTGCGCCCCGATGTTCCCTGAGGCAAAAGAAGCAATGGAAGAGATCAGCCGTTTTATAAAAAAGCATTTGAAGGCGTAATGTGAACCTCATCGGAAAAACTCCCATAAATCCGGTGCTGTTCTATACCGGCAAAATATCAGGTTATTTTACCTGGATCATATTGCTTTTGGCGCTATTGAATATACCTGTCATTGCTGAATGCTCCATCCCAGCACTCAAGTATATTGCTTATGTTTCATTATTGACTGGCCTTTTGCTGACCATCCTCAGCCTGGTCAACCTAGGCCAATCAACCAGGCTGGGCCTGCCGCAGGAGGAGACGGCTCTTAAGATTAATGGCGTCTACCGGCTGAGCCGGAACCCGATGTATCTTGGTTTCGACCTTCTTACCCTGTCTGCTATGTTATATACCCTCAATCCGGGTGTGATATCGCTGGGGATTTACAGCATGGTAATCTATCATTTCATCATTCTGGGCGAGGAGAAGTTCTTGGAACAAAGGTTCGGGAATATTTACATTGATTACAGGCAAAAAATTCGAAGATATTTATAGATCGGTCATAATATCTTTTTCTTTAAAAAGCCCCGCATCGATTACGGGGCTTTTTTGCTTGACAAATATCTTGGCAAATAGTGTATAATGATTTTAATGGATGGTACAAACGCCGTCGTGTTTCGCCCACATTCCAACCGACAGCAGAGAAATACAAATACGCAAACAATAGCCTGATTTTGGCAACCCTAGATAGAAAGATAAAAAATAACCATGCCTAGAATAAAAACAATAAAATACCCCGAATCCTCCGGAAGACTTAAAGAGATCTATGACGAATTGATCGACAAACGGGGCCAGCTGGCTGATGTGCATACAATTCAGAGTTTGCGGCCCGAAAGCATTATAAAACACATTGACCTTTATATGGAAATCATGTTCAGCCAGTCCCTGCTTTCCCGGGCCGAACGAGAGATGATGGCTGTGGTCGTATCGGCATGCAATAAATGCGAATATTGCCAGATCCATCATTCTGCGGCCTTGAACCATTATTGGAAAAATGACCATAAAGTGATATTGTTGAGAAAAGATTACCGCCAGGCAGAATTGTCCGGAAGAGAGGTGCAGCTATGCGCCTTTGCCGAGTCTCTTACCCTGAATCCCGGCCAGTCCAAGGAAATTGATCAAACCGAGCCGTTGCGAAAAGCAGGGCTTTGCGACAGCGCCATATTGGATGCCACATTGGTGGTGTCCTATTTTAATTTTGTCAACCGGATAGTGTTGTCCCTGGAGGTTGGCCTTGAGAAGGACCCGGGAACCGGGTATAACTATTAACTGAGCATCCCTATGAAAATAACAATTCTTTGCGAAAATCAAGCTGGTCATAGCGGTTCCAGGTTCTTCCTGGCCGAATGGGGGTTGTCCTTATACGTCCAGACACAAGATATCAATCTTCTTTTCGATACCGGGCATACCGGCGTCTACCAGCACAATGCCAAACAGTTGGGCCTCAATCTTGACCGCACAAACTTTATCGTGCTGTCGCACCACCACTGGGACCACGTCGGTGGTTTACAACATCATGGTTTTAAGACTAAAAAGAAGCTTATTGTACATCCGGAATTGATTGTCAAACTTCCGGCAAAAGAATCCCGTAAGATAAAACAGGATTTCAAGGTCATTGCCTCAGCCGAACCCTTGGAATTTTCCCGAGGCATTTATTACCTGGGCGAGATCCCCCGCCAGAGCAGCTTCGAAAAAGGAACATTCAAAAATGAGCGGATGCCGGACGATTCGGCAGTGGCCATTAAAACCAAAAAGGGCACGGTGGTTGTCACGGGCTGTTCCCATTCCGGCATTTGCAATATATGTGAATATGCCAAGAAAGTGACCGGGCAGAGGATTTACGCTGTGATCGGCGGGTTCCACTTATTCGAGAATAATCCAAAAGCGGTAGCCGGAGCCATTAAATATTTTAAAACAGAAAAGCCCCGGTTTATCTACCCGATGCACTGCATTGATCTTCCCACCCTGGCCAGATTTCATGGCGAATTTGGGATAACAAAATTGTCGGCCGGTGACAAAATAAAGATTTAAGATCGATGCCAGTAGATTTTTCGGTTCTTTTACCCAAGTCATCTTAAAAGCAAATCATAAAAGCCCCGCTTATATAGCGGGGCTTTTATACCTTACTCTAATGAGGGCGACATATTATAAAGATTGCTTCGTCTGTCAATACTTTTAGCCTTCTCGCAATGACTATGGGACAAAAGCAAATCTGCGTAAATCAGCGTCCCAAGTTACCCTTTCAGCTTCTCCTCCAACTCGGCGATCCTTCTCTCCAGGGCGTTGATCTTCTTTATGTACTCCGGCAGCATGGCCACCGAAGCCTCGCGGCGCCTGGCCTGGAAGTGCGGCCGGGCAGGATATCCCGAAACCACCGTTTTGGAAGGAATGGACTTGGTGACCCCTGACTGGGCTCCTAAGGTGACGTCATCGCCGATCTTCAGATGGCCGATTATCCCCACCTGCCCGGCCATTACCACCCGGTCGCCCACGTAGGTGGACCCGGCCATCCCGGACTGCCCTGCCACGACGCCGTCCCGGCCGATATGAACGTTGTGGGCGATCTGCACCAAGTTGTCTATCTTGGTCCCCTGTCTGACGATGGTTGACCCCAGAGCCCCCCGATCAATGGCGGTATTGGCCCCCACCTCCACATCGTCCTCCAGAATGACATTGCCCACCTGGGGGATCTTGAAATATTTGTCTCCGTCCTTGGCGTAGCCGAAGCCGTCCGCCCCCACCACCGCCCCGCCATGCATGATGACCCGATTTCCTATCCGGCAACCCTCCCTTATGGAGACCTGGGGATAAATCAGGCAATCGTCTCCCACCGTTGTCCCTTGGCCGATATAGCATAGGGGCATGATCACCGTATTGGCGCCTATTTTGGCCCCGGCCTCGATGACCACATAGGCTCCGATGGTGGCGCTCTTGTTTATCTGGGCCGAGGGATCGATGATTGCGGCGGAGTGAATGCCCGGCTGGGGCTTTGTTTTGCCGGCGTTGTAGAAGAAGGTCACCGCCTTGGCGAAGCTTAAGTATGGGTTATCAGTGACTATCAGGGTCCGGCCTTCTGTCGCGACATTTTTGGGGACGATGATGCAGGAGGCCTTGGTGGATCCCAGATATTCGGCATAACTGGGATTGGCCATAAAGCTGAGCTGGCCGGGTTGGGCCTCCTTCAGGCCCGCCAGGCCGGTCAGTTCCACATCCGGCCCCTGCAGCTGTCCCCCGCATTCATTAGCCAGCAGGCTGGCCTTGTATCCGCTCATTGCTGGGATATCCTCTGGCTTATTTTTTCCGCCAGGCTTTCACAGCCTATCACCAGTTCGCCCTCGCCGTTTACTTTCTCGCTCTCCTCGGCTATTATCTGATCGCGCTCCACGTTGTATATCTTGATGGTGATGGTTATCTGGTTGTTGGCCAGGTTCTGGGTGATCTGTCCCAGGGTCATATAACCGGCGTTGAGGATCTTGGCCATCTCCAGGCCCCGGGCCTCCTTGACCTCGGACTTGGAGAGCCCCTTGTCCTTTACTATATCCTCCACTTGCTTCTTGGCCACCGGCTTCAATTGTTGCCCCCTCTCCAGCGCGGTAAAGATGAACTCCTGGGCCTGCTTGCCGAACTTCCTCTTGATGGCCTCGGCGTCCAACTCCCAGATGGGGAAGAGAGCGATGCTGGGCAGAACCTTGGCGGCTGTTCCCTCCTCCTTGGCCAGCTCCTCCAGCACCTGTTCGGTGATGTCCAACTCCTTGGAGGCGTAGACCACCAACCCCGTCGAGGAATCCAGCACCATCAGCAGGTTATTGTCCAGCGCCACCCGCTTGACCACATTGCCTATCTTCTCGGCCATGGGCTTGGACAGCTCGCGGTTCTTCTGGTCGGCCTTTCCGCCCGGATCGAACATCTCTTTTACAAAGGCCTCCAATTCCTTCTTCTTGAGGGAGACCTCCTCTTTTTTGGCCTTGCGCCGTTCGCTGCTAATCACCAGGTCCGTCTGCTCCAGGCTCTTCTCCAGAGAATCTATCGTCTTGCGTTTGTTCGTTATCTCCTTGTTCCAGCCTTCTATGATCCGGTTCATCTCCTGCCGGATATCAGCAGCCCCCCGGTACTGGGCGAATACGGCCTTGGAGTCCAGGTAGCCAACCTTCTGACTGTAAGCGCTGCCCGGCAAAAACAAGACCGCCAGAAACAGGAGAAATATCTCCCTGGGATATCTGATCCTCATACCCAATGCCTTTCCGTTTTTGGTTGATTAAAACGAAGTCCCCAGTTGGAAATGCAGCTGCCACTTGTCGGACTGCACGTTCTTGTCCCAGTCGAATCCCCAACCCCAGTCCAGGCCCAGGACGCCCAGCATCGGCACCTCGGCCCGCACCCCCAGGCCGGCGCCCTTGTAAAGCACCGAGGGATGGATTTTGTCGTATTGGGTCCAGGTGTTCCCGGCGTCGGCAAAGGCCAGCAGGTAGACGCTCTGGGTGAAGCTGTACTTCAACTCCAGGTTGCTGATCAGCATTATCCGGCCGCCGTAGGTGGCCCGGTTGATGCTCTGATCGGGATAGCCCCGCACCCCGTCGTCGCCCGAACCGCCGATGCGGAACCTCTCGTAGGGCGGAACGGTGGCGGGATCCGTATAGCCGTCCACCACCCCGGTCTTGGCCCGGGCCATCCCCACGAACTTCCAGAACAACGGCCGGTAGTGGCGATATTCCAGTAGATATTTCTGAAAATTGATCCTGCCTCCCAGGATGCCGCCGGCGTACTTGGCCAGGCCCACCGTCCGGGTACCGCGGCTGGCATTGAAGGGGCGGTCCCGGCTGTCCCTTACCAGCGTAAACGAAGTGCTCGATGATATGGATGGGAATGCTTGAGTGCTCATAGCTTTTGCAAAAGATTCGGACATATCCGTGATATTGATCCTCTCCAGGCTGTATGCCCAATAGCCCCGGGTGTAATCCAACCAGGGGATTGGGCGCCCCAGGCTCAGGCTGCCTCCGGTCTTCTTCTGGGTATATTCGGAGTACGAATACTGGGTGTGATAGACATTGACGCCCACCGAGGTCGGGGTGTCGAACAGCCAGGGCTCGGTGAAGCCCAGGTCAACGTTGAATTTCTTGTTGCTGAATTCGGTCTTCAGGTTCACCTGCTGGCCCCGGCCCAGAAAATTGGGAACCCCGATCTGCACGAAGCCGGCCAGGCCGTCGGTGGCCCCGTAAGTGGTTCCGATTTGGAACTGCCCCACCGTCTTCTCCTTGACATCGAAGATCAGGTCGATGTTGCCCATGGTGTCGGCCGGCTGGTAGTTAAGCTGGACGTCCTCGAAAAAACCCAGGGTGAATATCTCCCTCTGGCTGCGCATCACCTTGGAGCGCCGGAACAGCTCGCCCGGCTTGACGGTCAACACCCGGCGGATCACCTTCTCCCGGGTCTTGGTGTTGCCGGCGATGATCACCTTGTTGATGTAGGCCGGTTTGTTCTCGATGATATTATAGGTGACATCCACCGTGGAATCCCGCAGGTCCTGGAAAGGCTCGATGTGGCAGTAGATGTAGCCCTCCTCGGTGTAGATGGAGAACAGGTTCTCCAGGGTCTTGTCGGCGTCGTCTATCCGGAAGACCTTTTCCGGTTTGAGCTCGGTCATCCGGTAAAGCCTCTTGGTATTGATCTTGTCGTTGCCCGAGAACTCCACCCGGCCGATCCTGAACTCCGGCCCCTCGGTCACGTCCAGATGAATGTTCACCCGATCCATCTTCTGGTTGTAGGACAGCGAGTCCTGCCTGGCGGCTATCTCCAGGTGGCCGTGGTTCTTGTACAGCCGGGTCACCCGGTCCAGGTCCTGGGCCAGGGTATCCTGATTGAAGGATCCGCCTCGGAACCAGGGGATTACCTTCCAGACCAGGGTCCAGCCCCGGGGCTTGGTTTTCATGGCCTTGATGACGGCCTTGTCTGTTAGGGCCTGGTTGCCGCTGACCAGGATCTTCTTGACCCGGATCTTCTTGCCCTCCTCAATCTTGAAACGGACCGCATAGCGGCTGCCCGACTCTATCAGGGTATCGTCAACCTGGGCGTTGAAGTAGCCCTTCTCCATATACATGGCCCGGATGGTATCCTTGGATTGAGCCAGATACTGGGGATCCAGAAAACTGCCGGGCTTAAGGGCGATCTTTCCCTCCAGCTCATCGGACTTGATCTTCTTGTTGCCCAGGAGTTCTATCCTTTCCACGATGGATTTCTCCGTCACCGAAAATACCAGAACGTACCCGTTCTCGGTGGAATCTCTGGCCACCGCCACCTCCGAGAAATACCCCAACTGGTATATCTTCTTCACCGCTTCCGAGATGTTGTTGTCGTTCATCTGATCGCCCGGCAGTATCCCTGATGCGTTCAGCACCACCTCCGGATCGATGCGCTCGATACCCTCTACCCTAAGGTCGGCGATGATGGCGGCATTGGCCGGCAAAGCCTGAACAAAGAACGAAACTATCAAAACTATTGACGGGAATAAAAAACGGTTCATATATGTCTTTCTTTTTTAGTTATCGGGTTTGTTTAAAATGATTTTACTTATTGAACTTGTAATACTACATAGCAAGGGTAGAAATCCAGTTCTTTGGGCCTTATCTTATTTCTTTCTTTTTCTCCGCTTTCTCTTTGAAGAGAAAGCTCCAAAGTCACGCCAAAGGCGGATCCGCCTATATGGATTTACCTGCGGTGGCGGAAGAACTGTCGCTGCACCGCTGCTTGAATGGCATAATAGCCAGCCGCCTGAATGTCTTGATCACGAAACAAAGCACCCGCAGGCAAAACATTTTTAACGGCAGCTTTTGCCCTGCAGCAGCGCTGATGCGACCCGGAACCCCGCCTTTAAGTGGAGCGGCTCACACTTCAGCCCCGATAAAGCAGTCATTGCGTCATAGGCCCCCTGCATGTTCTGGTTCAATGAATGCCGGGGCGTAGGCCTTACTATCCGCGGAGCTGGGCGGCAAAGACTTCCTTCGACAAAGCAGGCACGATGTTCTTCTCAGGACGGCGTCTTTGGTTACTTTCGGCGCCTGCCCTGAAAATAGCAACCCGCCTTAGTTGTGAAGGGTCATAAGAAAGTAACATTTAAGATATTACAGACCTTCTTTTGGATAAAACTTAATACCAGTTCGTGATAAAAACATCTGCTGGAATTGAACTGTAATTATAACATTCATGGATTATGCAGTCAATTGAAAACCTTGCCCATTAAACATGACCAGGCTGGCTATGGCCAGCCTGGTCATGGGCTCACTTATTCGCTTTGGGACGTTTTTTCCTGACGCCTCTTCCTGTTTTTTTTATGGACCGCGGAACGAATTTTAAGACCTCGCCTTCGGCTTCGATCAGCACGCCGTCCCCGAACTTTATATCGGCCTTCAGGATCTCCTGGGACAGCGGGTCCTCCACCATCCTCTGGATGGTGCGGCGCAAAGGCCTGGCCCCATAGGTGGGATCGAATCCCCTGTCCACCAGCAGTTCCTTGGCCTGGGGCGTGATGCCGATGGTGATGTTCTTTTCCTTAAGCCGCTGGGAAAGCTGGCCGATCAGAATGTCCACGATTTTGCCCATCTCCGGCCGGCCCAGGGAATTGAACACCACCACCTCGTCCACCCGGTTTAAAAATTCCGGGTTGAAGGTTTTTTTAAGTTCCGACAGCACCTTGTCCTTCATCTGGTCGAAGGCCAGCAGCTGATCGTTCTTCTGGAATCCCAGGCTGACACCCTTCTTGATCTCCCGGGCCCCCAGGTTGGAGGTCATGATCAGCACCGCGTTCTTAAAGCTTACCTGGCGGCCGTAGGAGTCGGTCAGTTGGCCGTCCTCCAGCACCTGCAGCAGCATGTTGAACACATCGGGATGGGCTTTCTCAATCTCGTCCAGCAGGACCACCGAATATGGCTTGCGCCGGATCTTCTCGGTCAGCTGGCCGCCCTCCTCGTATCCCACATAGCCCGGAGGCGCCCCCACCATCCGGGAGACGGCGAACTTCTCCATGTATTCCGACATATCCACCCGGATCAGGGCGTTATCGTCGCCGAACAGGAAAGAGGCCAGAACCCTGGCCAACTCGGTCTTGCCTACCCCGGTGGGGCCCAGAAAAATGAACGAGCCCATCGGCCGGCCGGTGTCCCGGATGCCGGCCCGGCTGCGGCGCACCGCCCGGGAGACGGCCTCCAGGGCCTGGTCCTGCCCCACCACCCGTTTATTGAGTTCCTCCTCCATCCGCAATAAGCGGGCGGACTCCTTCTCCTCCAGCTTGACGATGGGGATGCCCGTCCAGCGTGAGATCACATAAGCTATATCCTCCTCGGTGATGCGCACCGCCACCAGGTCGCGGCTCTTCTTCCAGGCTTCGCGCAGCCTCTCAATTTCCTGGCGCTTGTTCTTCTCCGAATCCCTTAAGGTGGCCGCTTTCTCATAATCCTGGCCCTTGACCGCTTCCACCTTTTGGACCTTGATGTCCTTGAGCTCGCTCTCCAGGAATTTTATCTCGGCCGGTGTCTCGGAGGTGGACAGCCTGGCCCGCGAGCCGGCTTCGTCCAGCACGTCGATGGCCTTGTCCGGCAGAAAACGGTCGGTGATGTAGCGATCGGACAGCCTGACCGCCGATTCTATGGCCTCATCGGTATATTTCACCTTATGGTGATCCTGGTATTTCTCCTGCAGGCCCTTCAATATCTTCAGCGATTCGTCCACCGATGGGGCCTCCACTATGATGCTCTGGAAGCGGCGCTCCAAAGCCCCGTCCTTCTCTATGTGCTTGCGGTATTCGTCCAGGGTGGTGGCCCCCACGCACTGCATCTCCCCCCGGGCCAGGGCGGGCTTGAGCATATTGGAGGCGTCCAGCGCCCCCTCGGCCCCGCCGGCACCCACGATGGTGTGCAGTTCATCCAGGAAGATGATGTTATCCTGGGTCTGGCGCATTTCGTTCATCAAGGCTTTCATCCGCTCCTCGAACTGTCCCCGGTACTTGGTCCCGGCCACCACTGCGGCCAGGTCCAGGGCCATCACCCGCTTGGACAGCAGGGGCTCCGGCACCTCGCCGCTGATTATCTTCTGGGCCAGCCCCTCCACGATGGCGGTCTTGCCCACCCCGGCCTCGCCGATCAGCAGGGGGTTGTTCTTCTTGCGCCGGGACAGGATCTGAATGACCCTCTCTATCTCCCGGTTTCGCCCGATCACCGGGTCCAGCTTGCCGTCCTGGGCCAGCCGGGTCAGGTCCCGGCAGAAATAATCCAGGGCCGGAGTCTTGCTCTGCCCGTTTGATTGGGGCATCGGCGATGATCCCGGCTCGCTGGACAGTAGGCGCATGATCTCGGAGCGCATCATCTCCGCGCTGAGGCCCAGCGACACCAGGGCCCGGGAGGCTATGCCGTCCTGATCTTCCATCAAGCCCAGCAGCAGGTGCTCGGTGCCCACATAATTATGTTGGAGGTTTTTGGCCTCCTCAACCGCCAACTCCATGGCCCGGCGGGCCGACAGGTCGAAGGGCAGTTCGCCCATCATGATGGTCTCGCCGCCCTTGGGCATCAGCTCCTCCACCTTGCGGCGGATCTGCTCGGTGCTTAAGCCCAGGCTTAAAAGCACCGCCACCGCCACCCCCTCGCCCTCCCGGAGAGTGGCTAAAAGGATATGTTCGGTGCCGATGTAATCGTGCTGCAGGCGTCGGGCCTCCTCGCGGGCTATGAACAGGACCCTTTTGGCCCTTTCGGTAAATCTATTATCTTTCATAATAATTACTTATTGATATTTGACTGTTTTGAGGTATGAAAAGTTTAAATAAAATTTGCCAGAATACCCCTGACCATTTTGGCCCTTTCCCCGTCCCGTTCATGGGCCTCCATCTGGGCGTCCAGCAGGATCTGCAGATGGGCCGGCTGGGTTATGATCAGCAGTTTGTTGAGGGCATTCAGCCCTATCCTAGGGAATATGTCTAAGGAAATGCCCAGGCGCAGGGAGGATGACAGCTCCAGAAATTCCTGGGTGGAAAGCATTCTGGCATTGGCCAGGATGCCGAAGGCCCTCCAGATGTTGTCCTCGGTCTGCCGGCGGGCGTGATCCATGATGTAACGGCGGGTCTCCAGTTCCTGCTCCATCAGGCTGCGCCCCACCCGCTCGACATTCTCAATTATCTCCAGCTCGTTCCGGCCCAGGGTGGCCCGATTGGAGATCTGGAAGATATCCCCGGCCACCTCGCTGCCCTCGCCGTAGAAGCCCCGCACCAGAATACCCTGCTCCTCCAGTTGGTTTAAAAGTTTTTCGATCCTCTTGGCCCGTACCAAAGCCGGCAGGTGGATCAGCAGGGAGGCCCTTAAGCCCGTCCCCAGGTTGCTGGGACAGCAGGTTAAAAAACCCCACTCCGGGGAATAGGCCATCTCCAGTTTCTGCTGCAGCTGGTCGTCCACCTGATCCACTATCCGGAAAGCTTCGATCAGATCCAAGCCCGGCAGCAGGCTCTGCATCCGGATATGGTCCTCCTCGTTGATCATCAGGTCCAGCGACTGGTTCCTTCCCACCAGCACCCCGGCCCCGTTCTTTTTATCCATCAGATCGGAGCTGATCAGCCGGCGCTCCCAAAGGGCCGTCATGTCCAGCTGGGTCAGGACATCCAGGTCGAAGAAAGCCGCATCGCCGAAATAATTCACCGCTGACGAAGCCTTCCTGATCTCTTCCCGGACCAGGCTGCGCTCAGCCTGTTCGGACCGGTCGGGAAAAAGATGCTCCGCCAGGTTGCGGGCCAGACGCACCCGGCTGGAGATCACCACTCCGGGATCGCTGTCCGCCAGTTTAAGCCATCCGGCCTCCTGGCCAATCAGGCCCTGTATGCCGTGGTCGGGAAGGTTCATCTGGCCCCGCTGGTCTCCAGTTCTCTGATCTGGTCGCGCAGGTCTGCCGCCTTCTCGTATTCCTCCTTGAGCACCGCTGCCTGCAATTCCTGCCTGAGCCGCTCCATCCGGTTTTCGGAGGGCGCGGCTTTGATATCATCGGAGGTCGGAGCGGCCTTGCCCAGATGATCGTTGATGCCGTGTATCTGCCTGACCAGGGGTTTGAGGCTGGCATTGAATACCTGATAGCAGCCGGGGCATCCCAGCCGGCCCAGTTTTTTGAAATCGGTCAGGGCCAGCCCGCATTTGGGGCATTGGGCCGCATTATCGTCGTCCTGCTCGGTGCTGATATCGCGGATCATCCCGGCCAGCATATCGCCCAGGGACGACAGGGCCAGGTTCAGGCTCTTGGCCAGGCCCTTTAGCTCGGCGCACTCCCGGCACAGGTTGTATTCGGTGTTACGGCTGTCCCGCACCTCGGTGTAATGCATCACCGCTTCGTTTTTTTTGCACAGATCGCAAATCATAATGATCTATAGTTGATTAATAATTTATGAAATAATTGAGGGATAAACGCCGCCACACATTCAAACTATCAGGCATTTCAGCCGTCTATAGGTGTGACACTTTTATATCCGCTAACATAAGTAAATATAGCCATTAAACCCCGCTTTGTCAACCCCTGAGAACCTAAGTGTGGTTGATGGAAGTTTTCACCTCCCGGCGGCAAACAGCTCCCCGGAAACAGCCGCAATATCCGGACGGCTGCCCAGCGCTATCCTGGCGCAGAAGCCCTTCCCGGCGATGAATTCCAGGGGCTGGCGGATATTCCGGACCAGCTTCTCCAGCTTTTCCCGGGAGGGGCTCCGGTCCTCCGGCCACCAGACCTCCAGTTTTGAGCCCTCCCATTTTATCCGGGCCGCGCCCAGGCTGGCCGCTCCCAGCCGCAAACGGGCCGCATCTATCAGATGTCCCACCTCCTCCGGCGGCGCGCCGAAGCGGTCGGACATCTCCTCGTAGATCCTGTCGAATTTCTCCATATCACCGATCTTGTTCAACTGGCGGTAGAGGTTGATCCGCTCGTTGGGATCCTCCACATAATCCTGCGGGATCAAAGCCCTCCCCGGGATCTCCACCTTGACGTCGATCTGGGGCACGGCCGGCAGCCCTTTCAGCTCCCGGACCGCCTCCTCCAGCAACTGGCAGTATAGCTCGAAGCCCACCGCGATCATGTTGCCGTGCTGCTCCCGCCCCAGAAGATTCCCGGCCCCCCTGATCTCCAGATCCCGCAGGGCCAGCTGGAACCCTGAGCCCAATTCGGACAGCTCCTCGATCACCCGCAGCCGCTTGCGGGCCACCTCGTTTATCCGTCCGCCCTTGGGTATTATCAGGTAGGCAAAGGCCCGCTTGTTGGAGCGCCCCACCCGCCCCCGCAGCTGATACAGCTGGGCCAGGCCGAACTTATCGGCCCGGTTGATGATGATGGTATTGACGTTGGGCATGTCCAGTCCCGATTCGATGATGGTGGTGGTCACCAGCACGTCATAGCGCTTGGCGGTAAAGGCCAGCATCACCCGCTCCAGTTCCCGTTCCTCCATCTGGCCGTGGGCAAAGGCCACCTCAGCGCCGGGCACCAGGCTGGCGATGTAGGCGGTCATGGCAGTGATGGACTGCACTCGATTGTGCAGGAAGAACACCTGGCCGCCCCGGTCCACCTCCCGCAGGATGGCCTCTTTGATCTTCTGGGCGTTCCACAGAACCACCTCGGTGATCACCGCCAGCCGGTCCTTGGGCGGGGTCTCGATGTTGGAGATATCCCGGGCGCCCAATAATGACATATGCAGGGTGCGGGGGATGGGGGTGGCGGTCATGGTCAGCACGTCCACCGCTTTGAACAACTGCTTGAGCTTCTCCTTGTGGGCCACCCCGAAGCGCTGTTCCTCATCCACCACCAGCAGGCCCAGTTTCTTGAATTCGACATCCTTCTGGATCAGGCGGTGGGTGCCGATGACAATGTCCACCTCCCCGGCGGCTATGGCTTTGATGACGATCTTCTGGTCGCCGTGCTTGCGAAAGCGGGACAGCATCTCCACCTTCACCGGATAATCGGCCAGCCGCTCCCGGAAGGTCTGGTAGTGCTGTTCGGCCAGCACCGTGGTGGGCACCAGCACCGCCGCCTGATGGCCGTCCATCACCGCCTTGAAGGCCGCTCGGATGGCCACCTCGGTCTTGCCGTAGCCCACGTCGCCGCACAGCAGCCGGTCCATGGGCTTGTCGCTCTCCATGTCGGTTTTGATCTCCTCTATGGCCCGCAGCTGGTCGGGCGTCTCCTGATAGATGAAGGATGCCTCCAGCTCCTTCTGCCACAGGGTGTCGGGCGAGAATCTTATCCCCGGCTGGGATTTGCGGGCCGCATACAGGGCCAGCAGCTCCTTGGCCATGTCATGGGCCGAGCGCTTGGCCCGGGCCTTGGTCTCTCCCCAGGCCGCCGAGCCCAGCTTGGAGAGATTGGGGTGCTGCCCCTCCTCGGCCGAATATTTTTGGACCCTTTTCAGTTGGTCCACCGGCAGGTACAGCTTGTCGTTGTCGCGGAAGATCAGCAGCAGACATTCGGTCTGATGGCCCTCGATGTTAAGATTGCTCAGGCCCCGATACTGGCAGATGCCGTGATCCACGTGCACCATGAAATCGCCTTTCCTCAGGGCCTCCAGGCTGCGGATGGCCCCGCCCCCCTTGAAGAACCGCCTGGCCCTTCTCCGTTTCTCCCGGGCGAAGATCTCCCGCTCGGTGACGGCGCATAAAGATGCCTCGGGAAAGATGAAGCCGCTGTGCAGGCCGGCTACTGTGATCTCCCTGACCCGCGATCTGCTTTGGCCGTCGATGATCTCATTCAGGCGCTCCTGCTGTCCCTGGTTGTCGCACAATAAAAAGATCTGAAAATTGTCCTGGTGCAGCTTTTCTATCCTGGCCCCCAGCAGGTCCAGGTTGGACATGAACGGCTCCACCGGCTGGATACCGATGCGGACGATCTCCTCCGGCGATCGCTCCTCGGACATCCCGAAGCCCGCCCCGGAGGTCACCAGCAGGCGGCTGAAATTTGCCAGCCCCCGCCGGAATTGCTCCCCGGAGGCGAAACGCTGGTCGTTGACCATGTCGTGATATTCCTCGGACAGCTCGGCCCATTCGGAGCTGATCTCCCCCGGCTCGTCCATCATCACCAGACAGTTCTCCGGCAGATGTTCCAGCAGCAGGGCGGTCCTTTGGGAGGTCTCCAAACGGGGCAATATAGTTGCCTTCTCCAATTTTTCGGTAGAGCGCTGGTCCAGCAGGCTGAAGCGGCGCAGCGAGACCAGGATGTCGTCGTCCAATTCTAATCTGACCGGCCCGTCGTCGCTGAAGCTGGCGATGTCGACGATGGAGCCCCGCAGGCTGATGTCCCCGATGCCTGATACCACCGGCTGACGCTCGTAGCCGGAGTCTATAAGACGCGCCAGCAGCTCCTCCCGGTCCAGCTTCATACCTATGGAAAGATCGATTCGCCGCTGGCCGAACTCGGCCGGGTTGATGGTGCGCTGGATGACCGATCTGGCCGAGGCCAGGATCAGGGCCGGCTGTTTGGACGACAGGGCCTGCAGGCATTCCATCCGGCTGCCCACCAACTCCACGTCCGGCTCTTTTTCATCGCCCGGCAAGATGTCCCAGGCCGCCCACCATCTGATGTTCTCCGGGCCTAATAGAACGGAGAGATTGTCCCGCTGCCGCTCGGCCTCGTCGTCACTGGGGGTGATCCACAGCAGGGTCCGGGACCTCTTGGCATACAGCCCGGAGGCGATCACCGACTTGCCGGCCTCGCAGGGCCCGGTCAGGCCGAATAGTTTCTGCTCCGAAGAGTACAGCTTAAAAAGCTTGTCAAACGACGGGCTTTGGTAAACCGCTTTTGAAAATTTATCCCAGATCATATTATATTTTATGCATTTATTTTTAACATCTTATTCTGGCTATGTCATCCTGAGATTATTATTTTTATTAACCATCGAAGGATCTCAGATTCTTCGGTTAGTCAGGCAGGTTGTCAGACTCAGAATGACAACACCTGCATTTATCATGATAGTAGTGACCGAAACGCCGAAAGGCCAAGGCCCCGCTTGCATGGGGGGTCTTGGCTGTTCTTTTATTCGATTAAAAGTAATTATACACCGAAAGGATATTTTTGTAAAGCCCTATGATTTCCTTCATAAAAGGCTATGCATAGATCATCGACTCATTTTCTTCCGCTTTCTCTTTGAAGAGAAAGCTCCAAAGTCACGCCAAAGGCGGATCCGCCTATATGGATTTACCTGCGGTGGCGGAAGAACTTTCGCTGCACCGCTGCTTCGTTGTCAAATAACCAGATGCCTAAATGTCTTGATCACGAAATATGGCAAACGCAGGCAAAACATTTTTAACGGCATCTTTTGCCGGGCAGCAGCGCTGATGCGAACCGGGACCCCGCCTTTAAGTGAAGCGGCTTGACTTCAGCCCCGATAAAGCAGTCATTGCGTCATGAACATCCTGCATGTTCTGGTTCAATGAATGCCGGGGCGCAGGCCTTGCCATCCGCGGAACTGGGCGGTAAAGACTTCTTTGGTTACTTTCTTAGTCATAAGAAAGTAACAACCTGCATGCTTTCAAGCTAATATCGGTGGGCCATGAATTCCCCGTACTCCCCGCAGGTCTCGAAGCCCAGCTTCCGGTAGCATTTTATGGCCCCGGCATTGTCGGCCTTTACGTTGAGCCCGATGACATCCACCGTCTTTAGAAGGGTTTTGCACAACGCCGCGGTGACTGCTGTCCCCAGACCCTGGCCTCTGTGCTCTGACAGGGTGGCGATATTGCCCAGCGCCGCTGCCTTGTATTGCGGGGAGTAGACATGGATCCCGGCGATGCTTACCAGTTTCCAGTTCTGTCGCAGGCCGAAGTACTGCCCGGTCTCCAGCATCCGGGCATCGAACCAGTTATCGGGGTAGCTGGAGGCATAAAAAGCCAATATCTCTTCCCTGTCGGTGGCGACCAATGGCACGGCGCCGGCGGTATCGGTATCCTTCAGCTTGTCCGGCTGGGACAGCACCATCTTATGATGGGTGCCGTGCGGGTCCAGGGAAAATCTTCCGTCCAATGATTTTTCCAGCCCCGGGGTCAGATGGCAGTAGAACCTGTCCGGCAATTCATCGGCCAGTTGAACCAGAAGCTCTTTCATGAAAGGGGATCCCGGCTGATCCAGGGCCAAAAGGACCGGCAGTTCGGTGCCCTGGTATAACAGGGCGACAGCCTTTGTTTCCCCGTTGACCTGATGCGCATACCAGGTGGTGTAAGGGAAGAAGAAATCATCCAAGTCGCCCAGCTCGTAGAGGTGCAGGGCGGCGTTGCGCCGCAGGAACGATTCGATAACAACTTTATCTTTTAATTTTTTGGCATTCATTTATTTTTATATATAACTTTCAAATAATGCCTCTGATCCCAGCTATTTGAACTAAAGTACTCGTTAAAATTGCCGTTGTAAGCGTATTCAAGTTTGACCTTTTCCGTTATGCCAACAGTGGCACCGGCGGTATATGACACCTCCTTCAATTTATAAACTGTAGAATATGGTATCATCCCAACATCCGGCCCCCACGATGAAAGGCCGGCTCGAACCGTTACATATTGTTTCACCTGCGTTTCTATTCCTATCCTCCCGCTGGCACCGTTTAATCCAAATCGTTTCCCAATGACTTCATCCAAATTATAGTACCAGCTTACCAGGCTATCCTGCTTAAAGCTCCATATCGCCTCGTATCCCCAGCGTAAAATAAAATCTGCCGCTATCTTTGTTCTTATGAATTTCAGCCCCAGATCCACTCCCAATCCCGTTTCGTATTGGGGATCAAGATAATAATTTCGATCTTTTATAGAACCTTTTAAACCAATTCCCAACCATTTCCAAAGCGCCGTTTGGTATCTTAATTCCATATAATATTTGGAGAACAATTCCGAAGGCTCACCCATTATAAGATAATTAAGATTATTTTTCTCATTACCAATATGCCACCCAATGGACATGTTATCCGAATCATAATAATCGTCAAAGATCCTGTCGTACCCCAAACCAAGTCCCAGAAATCCCAATTTATATCCCAGGCGTAAATTCATCAAACCGTAATTTCGGGGATACCCGTAATAATTGCCCCACGCTCCTCCAACCATTGCCGCCCCATAAAGCTTTCCTTTTACCAAGGGAAGCATCCCGCCCAGCACCGGATTGTAACCCTCCCGGTATGTGGTATAACCAGCAAAAGAATCAGAAATGTCATAGGTGCTTTTATGAAACCCGGCCGACATACCGCCGATATAATACGTACTTCTTAGCTGCACTAGGTTGGCCGGATTGTAAAAAACATCGTTTTCCAAATCCGCCACGGCTATGCTGCCACCGCCCATGCCGGCTAAACGAACGTCACTGGCCAAAGCAATATTGAAGAAAAGGATTGTTGTTATAAACCCGATCGCACTCTTCACTATTATATCCTTTGAATTATTTTATCTTGATCAGCTTGACCGGCTTTATTTGCGGCAGTTTTGCCCTTGTGGCAAAATAAATCCCCGGAGCCAGTTTTTCCCCAATTTTGGACCCCTTGCAAGCCTGTACTTTCTGCCCCAATATATTGTAGATAAAAAGCTCCTGTTCTTCCAAGCCCTTTACTGTGGCATATGATTTGAAGGGATTTGGGTATGCAAGGTATGAGCTTTGGTCAACTACTGATAATTCTTTTGGCTTATTACCCGCAACCCCGGTTTCTGCCTGATATTTATTAGTAAGAAAATAAAAAACACCATTGTCGTTCACAGAACCGCAGAGCACAAGTTCCCCGGCCGGGGTTAACTCGCAATCATACCCAGCCGCACCCGTAATCCAAAAAGTCCATACGGTATCACCCAGACTGTTATATTTGATCATTGTAGACTGACCGGTGACATATAAATTGCCCTGGCTATCCAAGGCACTTTTACGGCCGTAATCAATACTCAAATTAACATTTGCTTGCATATTGCTCCAAAGCATATTCCCGTCCGAATCGTATTTTAATGCCATATAGGGACGAGGGTCATCCATCAAATCATATTCCCCTGACACATATACAGAACCGTTTGCATCAACATGAATTTCATGGCCAATTTCATAAACCGTATTAGAGATATTATGATTCCGCGTCCATATTGTGTCCCCTAGAGAATCACATTTTATTATATAACACCCATTATTGTTAGTAAAACCAGTAAGGTATATGTTATTTTGACTGTCAACAGTACAGCCATTGGTATAAGGAAAATCGAGAAATTCTACTGCTAAAGGTATTATCTTGTTCCATACAGTATCCCCTTGGGCTGTATACTTTAAAATGAACGGCTTGGTTTCTGTTCCGTTATTGTAATCACCGGCAATATAGACATTATTTGCTTTATCTATTGCGCATGCTCTACCCATTAAATTTATATCGTTTTTTTTGCGTGTCCATATCGTATCCCCGTCCTGATTAAATTTTAATAATGCTGTCCGATTATTCATTGATCCGGAAACATACAATTGCTGCATATCGTTAATTACGCAGTCATCTGCCCAATCATAATTACCGCCGTCATATAACCAATGCCAAAGAGTATCGCCGTTCGAGTTATATTTCAAAACCAACATATTTTGATTGCCACTCTGTTCATAAACCCTGCCAACCACATAAATATTACCGGATGTATCTATTGAGCAGCCATATGCATCATGTTGTGCTGTTGCTGAAATATTGTACTGCCGGGACCATTCGATGGTAGGGGTGGCTGAGAATGATGTAATTGCCGACGCCATTACGATAAAAAGCACTGCGCCTTTGATATTTTTCATTATCTTTCTCCACTAATAATCATGAAACGACAAAGGTCATTATCTAATTATATAATGACCTTATTAACTATGCTAATTATAGTTGATGTAATTTCTAAAATCAAACTATATTTTAGTCAAATTTTTCTCCGTTTTCTCCGTACTGACCGCCTCCTATATCCCCCTTCCGCCATGAGGTGGAAACAATTACCCCTTCCCTTGCAGGGAAGGGGTGGGGGTTAGGTCGTGACCCCACCTTTAAGTGAAGCGGCTTGACTTCAGCCCCGATAAAGTAGTCATTGCGTCATGAACATCCTGCATGTTCTGGTTCAATGAATGCCGGGACGTAGGCCTTACTATCCGCGGAGCTGGGCGGCAAAGACTTCTTTGGTTACTTTCTTAGTCATAAGAAAGTAACAAGGAGGGCTTTGTTATAACAGCTTATTACCCACTATATACAGAATACAGACGATTTGGAAAATCTATGAACCGAAACGCCGAAAGGCCAAGGCCCCGCTTGCATGGGGGGTCTTGGCTGTTCTTTTATTCGATTAAAAGAGATTATACACTGAAAGGGTATTTTTGTAAAGCCCTAATAATCACGGCCACCGGTCGAAACGCTGCAAGTTGTTTTGAACCGCTAAGGCGCCAAGTGCGCTAAGAGCTTTTGGTTTACCTTTGCGGGCTTTGCGTCACTTCGGTTACACTCAGTGCATCGCTTTGCGGTAAATGGTCAAGCAACGCTTTTCTGGTTCAGCTTTTTCACTTCCCTAATTATCATCACTGCAGTGATAGAGGCTGCGATCAAGTCCGCTATCGGTCCGGACAGCCACACCCCGTCTATCTTTAATATCGGCGGCAGGATCAGCACCATCGGGATCAGCACTATCACCTGGCGGAGCATATTAAGGAACATGGATATTTTGGCCTTGCCGATGGCCTGGAAGAAACTGGAGCCCACCACCTGGAAGCCCACCACCGGAAACATGAACAGCAATACCCGTATCCCCCGAACGCCTATCTCCAGCAGCCGGGGATCGCTGGTGTTGAACAGCGAAATGATGGCCCCGGGGAATATCTGCACCGTCAGCCACCCGGCTGTGGTGATACAGGTGGCCGCGATCAACGCCAGCTTGAGGGTCCTTTTGACCCTGGCATACTGCTTGGCTCCGTAGTTGAAGCCGATGATGGGCTGGGAGGCCATGTTGACGGCGATCACGCAGAAGATGATCATCATGGCCACGCTGTTGATGATCCCCATGGCGCCCACCGCCAGATCCCCGCCGTATTTTATCAGCTGGATGTTGAACAGGGCGTTGATGACGCTGCCGGCCAGTTGCATGGCGAAGGGCGCCATCCCGATGGAGAAGATGCCCAGCACTATTTTCTTATCCAATCGCAGATTGGCGGACTTTAGCCGCAGGCTGCTTTTACTGCCGGTGAAATGCAGGAACACCCAGGTGCTGGTGATGGCCATGGATATTACCGTGGCGATGGCCGCCCCGGCCACCCCCATCTTGAAGACGAAGATGAACAGCGGGTCCAGCAGGGAGTTGGCCACCGCCCCGATCAGCATGGTGTACATGGCGGTCTTGGCGTGGCCCTCGGCCCGGATCAGGTTGTTCATCCCGAAGCCGATCCCCTGAAAAACATTCCCCCAAAGGATGATGGTGATATACTGGCGGGCGTAGCCCAAAGTGTCCGGCCCGGCTCCGAACATCGAGAGGATGGTGTCCCTATAGATCAGGCCCAGCACCGTGATGCCTAAGGAGATGACGACCAGCAATGTGAAAGCGTTGCCCAGTATCTTCTCGGCCTCCGGCCTTTTCTGCTGGCCCAGCCGGATAGACACTAATGATGCCGCCCCCATGCCCACCAGCATGCCGAAGGCCATGGCGATGATCATGATGGGAAAGGTGACCGACAGGCCGGACAGCGCCAACGCTCCCACCCCCCGCCCGATGTAGATCCGGTCCACGATGTTGTAGAGGGCATTGGCCATCACGCCGATGATGGCCGGCATGAAGTATTTTAACAGCAGTTTTCCTACCGGGGTCTGCCCCAGTTCCTGGGAACGGTCCAAAATGGTTGCTCCTGATATGATTGATTACGACGGGGATTTGCCCACGCCTGCCCGCCTATATGGGCTATCCGGATAATGGCGGGAAACACACGAAAAGACACTAAAACGTAAAATATTTTGGGAAGGCTTCGGAGAAGCCTTGTTGAATAACCAGCGATATCATTTATGGTATCGCTGAAATGAAAGGCCAAAAACAAACCGGTGCGGGCAGTGATACCCGCACCGTAGGATTTATTATACCCGAAAGATTGGGGTTATTTAAGTTGGCAGAGCAAAGGTGAAGTATTGATAGGATGCGGCATTTAGATTATTTTTTCTTAAGACAATATTATATTTTTATTTGACTAATATAATTCTTTTCGTACCAGCAGTCACGTCCGTTTTTAAATGAACAAAATATAAACCGCTAGATATTTTAGTGTTCGCATTGTTAGCGCAATTCCATTCTTTTTTATAATAACCCGGATATTGAACATCATCTACAATTGTTTTAACGAGTTGCCCGTTTAGATTATAAATGTTCAATAAGACTTTTGTGCTCTTTGAAAGTTGGTAGTTTATAATAACTTTACCCATTCTGGCAGGGTTTGGATATATTGTGTTTAATTTTGTGCTAATGGGGGTTTTACGGTATATCATATTTTCAAGATAACTATCGGATCCAATAATTATCATAAACTCTCTTTGTTTTTCATCAGAAAGCGGAATAAAACTATAACTTTTACTGTCTTTTAAATTAAACCTACGGTTTTCTGTTAAATCAATCAAATAATAATTTAAGTTATCAACAATATTATCTAATTGAAAACTAATTGTTGTTGCCCCCGTATAGCCTTCTATCAGATAATCCCAGGTTTGCCCATCCCCAATTTCTTTACGAATATCACAGCCGTACACATCAAGAGGGAGCCAGTCATTATGAATAAAATATGCCCTCAAATTATCAAGCGATGGTGGTGGGCAGAGATAGTCGTATTTATCTTTTCCAAAACTTGCATTATTTGAAGTCCCTAAAACATTTAAGAATTCATTTCTATTATTATTAACATTAATATATATATTCATTCCATCTGATTTACTGGCAGTATTATCAGATTTCCCGCCAGCAGCAATCAAGGGTATGTTTAGATTTTTAGATACAGCGCCAGCGTTTTTTACCACATAGCCTTTCCACGGCTCAATATTGCTTATTTCATTCGGGTACAACCATCTGACCCCATTGTAATAATAAGGGCCAATAATATCTGGATCGTTATTATTAGCAGTTATTATATCAGCCCATGAAACATTATAAAGGAAGGGAAGGCTTATGTCATTCCAGCCGTAGCCGCCCGAAGCTAATGTTAGTTTCAATGTATCAATGCTTAACCCGGGACCCCAGGTATAGACAGTATCGAAACTTACAACTGCGGGGTTTGCCACTCTTTGCCTTAGCCAGTATGCCTTGCCATCATCAATGAGGCCTGTATTAGGACTGCTGAGTTCATGATAAATATTTGTAATGTCATGGTCAAATAAACGCCACTTGGTTATATCATATGTGCCAAATTTTGATACTAACATATTATGCATATAACGACCATTTCCCTTATATGGTATGGATATCATCTGCCATTGGTCATAGCCGATGGTATCGGTAACAGAATAGTGAAATACTGGATGGATATAATAGGAATTTTGTGGGTATTCATTATACACCCCATAATCACAAAACGCCTTTATCTTATAGCTAACCCCCTGGGAATATATAATGTTTTTATTTATATTATACTGATAGATACTATCATTGACTTTCGTCAATTCTAGTGAAAGCGGTGTTCCATAATTGCCCACGGGCGTCCAATAAAGCACGGCATTATTCACAATTGAATTGTTTTTAATCTCTATTTGAAAAGTATAATCACTTCCATAATACATCTTAGCATTATTGCATAAATAAGGGTTAATTTGGGGGGCAACAATTGAAATATTAATATCATTTACTGAATACGTAATCGTAGATAAGTGGCTAAGTTGATCATTGTACCTCACCAACATAATATTTACCGAATCCCAATTTGCTAAATTTGTATATCCTATTGCATTATATTCATTATTATATGTTTTCGCAATATAATAACTTCCATCATTATATGCACCACCATATTGATTACATAACAACGAATCCCCAGCACTATTAACCTTAAAAATAAAAGCATTACTAGTGTTTCTTGTCTCCCCAGCCATTATATAACCATTATCAAACGCTTTAACCGAGTGATACAAATAACCCATGTCAATATATTGTTTTGTCCAAATCGTATCACCAACCGAATTGAGTTTCAACATATAAGAGTAAGTCTTGGCATCTACGATGGAATGCATATAGCCGGCAACAAAATAAGTGCCATCTGCTTCAGGTATTATCGAATTCGCACCGCAAATTTGTTCACCATAGGTTTTAAACCAAAGAACATTACCCAAAGTATCTATTTTTAATAAAAATATTTTTTGTATTCCATTACCCAAAGTATCCGTATCCCCAGTAATAATATACCCACCATCTATTGTTTTGCATATGCAGGTTGCATATGAATCGTAACCGATGTCGAAATTTTTTGTCCAAAGTGTGTCGCCATTATTTGCCAATTTCACAGCATATATTTTTTGCACACAAGCCGTATCGCCCGTTTTTGAATAACCTACCACTAGCAGATCATTGGATTCAGTTTCAATAACATGTGTGCCACAATTTACAAATTGATCACCAACTGTTTTGGCCCAAATAACGTTCCCAATACTATCTGTTCTTATTACATATACATCACCCATAACATCCCCATATGATGTCGTCCCGCCTACAATAACAAAATCATTATCTTCCGTTCTATGCAAATACAATCCATAATCACCCCCACTTCCACCATAGCCTTTATTCCAGATTATACTATCACCCGCTTTCGTTACTTTCATAAGCTGGATGAAACTAGAATCATAACTACCCACAACATTGCTTAAAATAACAAAACAGCTATCCACTGCTTGCTTTATTACAATTCCATCAGTAGTAAAGTTTTTATTTGTTTGAGCATATACACTTACTGGCAATATGCACAATATCAATAAATACTTAATTATTTTCCAATAATATTTCATAGTTAATTATTCCATTAAGGATAGGTTGGGGGTGATGGAATATCATCGTCTACGGGACTTGTATCGTCACTCGTGGCACCACTATTATTTATTAAATATACTGTTCCCGCACCTACAACACCAACGCATCCCCAAAACCACCATTTTTTATAAAACGGTTTATCAATATTTAATTCGTTCAATCTTTGTTTTCTTAATTTCTCTTCCCTTTTTAACTTCGCTTTCAATTCTTTTTCACGTTTTTTTTGTTCTAAGGCGATTTGTTTTTCCAATGCCTTTAATCTTTCCTTGCGGGCAGCTTTATCAGCTATAGCAAGCAATTGAGCTTGATACTTTGCTTCTTGCTGTCTTTTCGCTTCAACGTCTGCTTTTATCTGTTCTTCTTCTGTTTGCCATACTGCACGTTTTTTCTGGGCTTCATTTTCCAAATTTTCTCGTGCTTTTCGGTCTTTTTCCAACAGAGCTTTTTCTTCTGGCAAAAGCATATCCTTGCCCACCAACTCACCGGCTGCATCCTTCATTAACAACAACAAACCAATTTGCTCCCCAGCAAAGTCCTTGTCTACCATCTTTTCCACCCTACCGCTTGATACGTCTACCAACCTTAAATTTATAACCCAAACTTCACCAAATTTACCAATGCTGCCCCCAATCATTTTTTGTGCAGATAGATATTTTCCAACTTCAACAAGGCAAGAAGCTTCATCACATGAACCCGATTGTGTGAAACCTTGTTCTTTAAGGATTTCATCCCGTTTAGCACGCTCAACGATATCATAAGTACCAATTTTCCCTATTTCCGATAGCAAGCGATCAGTAAGTAATACTGTTTCCGTAGCAGAAAGACCCTGACATTGCAGATCCATGATGGCTATTGTAGGTTTATTCCCCGCACAATATACCACCTGATTCAGCAGCATCAGGGCACTTAGTACCAAACAAATATTTTTATTTATCATTGATTTTGGCTTTCAAATAGCAGTATATACCCCTGCAAAGTGAATGTCAAGCGCTAAATCAAATATGTCAGCCCTGTGGCCGCCCCGGGCCGAATATACAAAACAGGATATGAGAACAAACAAAAGTTTTATCTTCATTTCTATTCCAAAAATATATTATCGGCCTGTGTTATAACTATACACCCCGCCCCAGGCAAAATCAAGATAAATTTACTAAAAAAATTAGCCCGAACGGCCTTCCCTTCGGGCTTGTGTTCTAACTCAACCCCACTTCGTTTGTCTAAATGCATGCTTTACTCAGTGCATGCTTCGCTTCCCCTTCTCTTACCAAGAGAAGGGGCGGGGGTTGAGTTGGATTGCAATGACTATAGAGCCCACGTCATCGCGAGCCTTACCATATGTCACACAAACGAAGCGATCCAGGGAAAGCATGGATTGCTTCATCCGTCAGACAAGGTAGATTTATCGCAATGACCAAAGTGTTTCGTCATCGCGAGTAGGACCAAATTTCGCACTTGCGAAGCGATCCAGGGAAGGCATGGATTGCTTCATCTGACAGGCGCAGATGGCTTCTCGCAATGACTATAGAGCCCACGTCATCGCGAGCCTTACCATATGTCACACAAACGAAGCGATCCAGGGAAAGCATGGATTGCTTCATCCATCAGGCGCAGATGGCTTCTCGCAATGACTAGAACCATAAGCCACTCTGTGTCTCTGTGGCAAAACCCCTCGCCAAATTTATTTGGAGAGAGCCTGCACTGAGAACTGCAGATATGCTGCTTTCGAAGTGGGCAGGGGTGAGGTCAAGAATTTATCCTCTCCACCTCTTCAACCTCAAACTATTGCTCACCACGCTGACCGAGGAAAAGGCCATGGCCAGCGCCGCAAACATCGGGTTCAGCAGTATCCCGAAGAAAGGGTACAGCACCCCGGCGGCCACCGGGATCCCGATGATATTGTAGAAGAAGGCCCAGAAAAGGTTCTGCTTGATTATCTTCAGGGTGGCCCGGGAGAGCTTTAATGATTTGGCGATCAGCTCCAGGTTGTCGCCCATCAGGATGATGTCGGCCGACTCGATGGCCACGTCGGTGCCCCGGCCCATGGCTATCCCGATGTCGGCCTGGGCCAGCGCCGGAGCGTCGTTGATGCCGTCGCCCACCATGGCCACTTTAACATTTCCGGCCTGGGCTTTTTTTACCTGCTCCGCCTTGTCGCCCGGCAGAACCTGGGCCATCACTTGGTCTATCCCCAGTTGTCCGGCGATGCTCATGGCCGCTTCCTGGTGATCCCCGGTGATCATGGCGGTTTTAAGGCCCAGGCCCTTAAGGTCGGCGACGACCCGGACGGCATTCTCCCGCAGGGTGTCGGCCACCGCGATGATCCCGGCCGGCCGGGAATCTATGGCGGCATAGACAACGGTCTTGCCCTCCTGCTGCAAACGGCCGGCCAGTTTTTCCAGTTTGGTATACTCCTTCTGCTCCATCATCCCCCGGTTGCCTATCTCCACCATCCTGCCGCCTACCCGGCAACTGAGGCCTGAGCCTGGCAGGGCCTTGAAATCCGAAACTTCCAACAATGATATTTTTTTCAGCCGGGCGTAATCCACTATGGCCCGGCCGATGGGATGTTCCGAGGAACTCTCGGCCGAGGCAGCCAGGGCTAGCAGGTCGTCCTCGGTGAACTCCGGCATTACCGCCACATTGGCCACGGCTATTCTTCCGGAGGTCAATGTCCCGGTCTTGTCGAACAAAATGCTGGTAATGTTGCCCGCCTGTTCCAGCACCTCGCCCCGCCTTATCAGTATCCCCAGCTCGGCTCCCCGCCCGGTGCCGGCCATGATGGCGGTGGGCGTGGCCAGCCCCAGTGCGCAGGGACAGGCGATCACCAGCACCGCCACCGCGTTGATCAGGGCCAGGTTGAACGACGGCCCCCAGATCAGCCAGACCAAAAAAGTGAGGGCGGCGATAGCCATCACGATGGGAACGAATATCGAGGCGATCCTGTCGGCCAGCCTCTGGATGGGTGCCTTGCTGCCCTGGGCCTCCTCCACCAGTCTGATGATCTGGGCCAGCACCGTCTCGCTTCCCACTTTGTCTGCCCGAAAGCGGAAACTGCCTGTCTTATTGATGGTGCCGCCGATGACCTTGTCGCCGATGTTTTTGTCGGCCGGAATGCTCTCCCCGGTGATCATCGATTCGTCGATGGAGGAATATCCCTCGGTGATGATGCCATCGGTCGCTATCTTCTCGCCTGGCCGGACAATAATGATATCCCCTATTGCCAGTTGCTCCAACGGCACTTCTAACTCGCCGTCGTCCTTGATCACCCGGGCGGTCCTGGCCTGCAGGCCTATCAACCGCTTGATGGCCTCCGAGGTCCGGCCCCGGGCTTTGGCCTCCAGCATCCGCCCCAGCAGGATCAGGGTGATGATCACCGCCGCCGAATCGTAATAATAGACGGGACTCTGCCCGGCCCGGGCGAAGAACTCTGGAATAAATGTGGCCGCCAGGCTGTAGCCGAAGGCGGCGGTGGTGCCCACCGCCACCAAGGTGTTCATGTCGGCATTGCGCCGTTTTATCGCGGCCCACAATCCCTGATAGAACGGCCAGCCGGAGAATATCTGGACCGGGGCCGCCAGAGCCAGCATTATATAAGGATCATGCAGCCAGGCCGGAAGGAAAGGAAAGAACATATGCATCCCGCCCAAAAAGACAGGAACGGCGAATATCAGGGCGAACAAAAATCTTTTTTTAAGCGACCGGTAATATTCCTCCCGCCGGGTATCCAATGATGAAACGGCGGCCAGCGCCGGGGCTTCTGATGAAGGCGGCATTTCCGGAACCTGATAGCCCGAATCGTTGATGGCTTTGACTATCCCGGCGATATCGATCTGCCCCTCATCGTATTCTATAAAAGCCTTCTCGGCGGCCAGATTTACGTTGACCGAAACTATCCCGTTGAGCTTTTTCAGGTACTGCTCGACGTTATTGACGCAGGAGGCGCAATGCATCCCGCTGACGGGGATCTCGGTTTTCCTCATATTTCTAAAAATCGATTTGCTTGATATTCAGATCGGCCAGATGGCCGGTGTCGTTCAGGCAGGTCAACACGAACCTTGCCCCGGCCCATTCCACGGTGGTCAGCCCGCAGGACGAAAGCTTGATATTCCAGAAACCCTCCGGCTCCATGTTCAGCATCTTCATCAGGATCAGCTTTAGGATCACCCGGTGGGTGACCACCGCCACGGTGGATTCCGGAAGATTGTCCTCGACCAGGCCTTTGATGGCCTTCAGGGACTGGGCCTGGACATCCTTGATGTTGCTGGCCCCCGGTATCCTGGCCTTCCAGGGGTTCTCCCGCCAGGTCTGGTATTGCTTGGGATACTTTTGCTTTACCTCCTGATGGGCCATCCCCTCCCACTCCCCGAAGCACATGTCCACCAGCCCCGGGCCAACCATCACCGGCAGGCCCTGCAGACGGGCGATGGCCTCGGCGGTGGCCATGGCCCTTTTCAGCGAGCTGGAATAGATGGCGTCTATCCTGCGGGATTTGAGCCTGGCCCCCAGGGCCTCGGCCTGCCGCTGGCCGGCCTCATCCAGTTCGATATCCTTGGATCCCCTGAATATCTGCTCCCTGTTCCATTGGGTTTGACCGTGCCTGACCAATATCAGTTCCACCGCTATCTCCTTCGAAAGATGATACACCTTCCATTATACGGATTATATTCATAAAAGCAATACTAATGATGGAATATTTTAAAAGCCAGCAGGGTCATTGCTGGCTGTGGTATCTGTTAAGAAATTCCTGACTCCATTCATCAAATTTATCATCCGTTATGGCCTGCCTTATATTTTCCATCATTGCCAGATAGAACCGCAGGTTGTGCACCGTGGCCAAGTGGGCGGCCAATATCTCCCCGGACATGAACAGGTGCCTTAAATAGGCCCGGCTGAAGTTGCGGCACAGGTAGCAGTCGCAGCTTTCATCCACCGGGGCCAGATCATCCTGATGCCTGGCGTTCTTCATGGCCAGCTTGCCCGAGGCGGTGAACAGGGTCCCGTTGCGGGCGTTACGGGTGGGCATCACGCAGTCGAACATGTCCACCCCCAGAGAGATGCCCCGGATGATGTCTTCGGGGAATCCCACTCCCATCATGTATCTTGGTTTATCGATGGGAAGGATCTGGTTGGCGGCCCCGATGGCCTCCCAGGTGGCCTCCTTGGGCTCCCCGATGGCCAGCCCGCCGATGGCATATCCCTCAAAGCCGATCTCCACCATCTCCCGGGCGCTGCGCTGGCGCAGTTCCGGATGGGTTCCACCCTGGACGATCCCGAAAAGCGCCTGGCTGTCGGTATCGCCGTTTTTCAATTCCAGAAATTTCTGCCGGCATCTTTTGGCCCAGCGGGTGGTCCGGGCGGAGGAATCCTCGGTATATTCATAGGTGGAAGGATAAGGAATGCACTCGTCGAAATTCATGATGATATCGGCCCCCAGGTCAACCTCCAACTGCATCACATTCTCCGGGGTGAAAGTATGATATGAGCCGTCCAGGTGGGATTGGAATTCCACCCCTTCTTCCTTGATCTTCCTGAGCTCGGCCAAGCTGAAGACCTGGAATCCTCCGGAATCGGTGAGGATCGGCCGGTCCCAACTCATGAAGTTATGCAGCCCCCCGGCCTTTTTGACCATCTCCTGTCCGGGCCGCAGATAGAGATGATAGGCATTGCCCAGTATGATCCTAGCACCGACATTTTTAAGATCCTGCGGGGTCATGGCCTTGACCGTACCCTGAGTGCCCACCGGCATGAAGATGGGCGTCGGAATATCCCCATGCGCGGTAGTAATCGCTCCCTGCCTGGCCTGGCCGGAAGTATGTTCTAATTTGAAATTCATATTTTTACGTTGAGCTTCAGTTTAGGAAGTTAAATGCTTTAGTAATTTTAAATTATCTTGTTGACTGCTTTATTCTGAGCAGCGCTACCGTCATTCTGAGCTAAGCCATTTATCTTACAAGCCGAAGAATCTCAGATCCTTCGATAGGTTAATGGAACGTCATCCTCAGGATGACGATAAACCTTCGCGTTCCTTCGACTCGACTCAGGGCGGCTCTGCTGCTAATTAGATTATCATCATGGCATCGCCGTAGCTGTAGAAACGATATCTTTCTTTTATCGCTTTCTGATAAGCCTTCATCACATTCTCCCGCCCGGCCAAAGCCGAGATCAGCATGATCAGGGTAGATTTTGGCAGGTGAAAATTAGTGACCAACGCGTCCACCATCTTGAACTCATAAGGCGGGTAGATGAATATCTCGGTCCAGTCTGACAGTTTGCCGCTCTGCCCGAAGCTCTCCAAAGCCCGGCTGGTGGTGGTCCCTACGGCTATAATTCTTCGATTTCTTGTTTTACCATTTTTTAATTTATCTGCCACTTCCTGGCTTATATTGTAAAACTCGGCATCCATTTTATGTTCCCGGATATCCGCCGCTTCCACCCCTTTGAATGTCCCCCAGCCCACGTGCAGCAGTATCTCCAGCACCTCTACCCCCTTGTTCCTGATCTTTTCCATCAGCTCCGGTGTAAAATGCAGACCGGCGGTAGGCGCAGCCACCGCTCCGGATTCCTTGGCATAGATGGTTTGATAACGGTCCCTGTCCGCCTCATGAGGATTTCTGTCAATATAGGGCGGCAGGGGCACCTGCCCCACTTTTTCCAGGGTTTGATAAAATTCGCCCTGATGGCTGAATTTTACCAACCGCTGCCCACCTGGACGGTATTCCATTATCTCGGCCTCCATCAGGCCATCGTTGAATTCCACTTTGGCGCCCGGCATCAGCCTGCGGCCCGGCCGCACTAAGCAGTTCCATAGATCCTCCGCCTCCTGCCGCAATAAAAGGATCTCCACTTCCCCGCCGGTCCCTTTTTTATGGCCGATCAGCCGGGCCGGGATAACCTTGGTGTTATTGACCACTAGTATGTCGGAGGGATCCAGATAATCAACGATATCAATGAACCTGCGATGCTCTATCCTGCCGTCATCGCGATGCAGCACCATCAGCCGGGAGGCATCCCTTTTTTCAGTGGGATTTTTGGCTATCAGTTCCTCGGGCAGTTTATAATCGAATTCGGAAAGCTTCATAATTGCAGATTCTGTATCTATTTGATTTTAGATCATATTCATGATTTATTATAGCATAGGATAATGGTTTGTTCAATTTATAAAAAGACGCCCCAGAGGGCGTCTTTGGAAAAACTCAATTTATACGAATTCCGTATTGATCCGTGTCCTATTTCCCCCCTCCGCACACCGGACAGTTCTGCAGGCTCAATGGTATCTCCAGCCCGGCCTCCTCCATCAATTTCCGATCAGTCAATATATCTTTTGTCGGGCCGTCCGATATTATCCGCCCCTCTTTGATTATTATGGTCCTTTTGCACAGTTCCAGCACCATGTCCAGATCGTGCGAGGTGATTATCTTGGTATGCTCGAAACTACTGAGGATATTCATCAGCCGACGGCGAGATTTGGGGTCCAGCGACGAGGTCGGTTCGTCCAGTATCAGGATGTCCGGGGTCATGGACAGCACCGTGGCGATGGCAGCGGCCCGCTTTTCCCCGGCCGAAAGATGGAACGGGGCCCGGTCTTTAAGGTGCAATATTCCGACCTGTTCCAGGGCCGAGACCACCCTCTGCTCCACCTGAGGTTCGTCGATCTTAAGGTTGCGCGGGCCGAAAGCCACGTCGTCGTGGACCGTGGTCATGAAAAGCTGGTCGTCGGGATTCTGGAAGACCATTCCCAGCCTCTGTCGGATCATGTTCAGAGTGTCTTTGGTAAGCCTGACTTCGCCGATGACCACCTCGCCCTTTGCCGGCCTAAGGATGCCCGTCAAAAGCATCAGCAGGGTGGATTTTCCCGCCCCATTGGCGCCGATGACGCCCACCGACTCGCCGTGGTGAATGCGAAATGATATGCCGTTGACAGCCTGATGGCCGTCGGGATAGGAATAAAAAAGATCTCTGGCTTCGGTGATATGATGGCTCATTTTACGGCTCCAGCAAGCAAGTTACCCAGCCATAAGGGGAGGTTAACCGCTCGTGAGGCGGCAAAAAATGTTCCCCAGCCCATGACATACAAAAAGTCGCCCAAGCCCGGACGGGGCGCTTTCCCGACGTGGTATTCACCGGCAAAGCCCCGCAGGCACATGGCATCATAAACTCGCTGAGCCCGGTCTATGGTCCTCAGCAGGATCTGCCCCAACAGAGGTCCCCACACCTCTCGCTTAAGTCCTTTTTTATTAAAGGCCCGAAGGGCATAGGCCTGCGTGGTCCGGGCGGCCTCCTCCAATAGAACATAAATATACCGGTAGGTCAGCATCATCTGCAGCACGAATATTTTGGGAACCTTCAATTTCCTTAAGGATAGCGCCACTCCATCCATTCCGGTAGTGGCTATCAAAAGCAGGGCTGCGACTACAGCCAATGTTCCTTTTAAAAAGATGGACAGGAAGATCAGCCAACCGGACGATACGGTATGTCCCAGAACGGTTACCGTACCATGATCGAACAGGGGATTTAAAAGCCCGATGCCGATGATCATCGGTTCAACATACAAAAGCCGCTTCAAAAGCGGCCCGGCCGGTATCCGCCCTGCCGTAGCCACGAATACCGGAAAGAACACAAAAGGCAGCAGGGCTATGATGGCGTACTTATCATAGGAGACCAGCAACACCGTGTAAACCAGCGTAGCCAGCAATTTCGTCAAGGGATGCATCCGGTGGATAAATGAATCCCGGCGGGCCAGCTCCTCGAACTGTCTGATGTTATATATGGCGTTTACGATATTGGGCATATGTTCTCTTATTTTCTGCCCCTAAGGCACCATGCATGCCATGAGCAATGCCGAAGGGTCACAAAGTTTTCTTTGCGTATTCGCGATGAATATTTATTTAATTGATTTTTTTCTGACTTTATTGGTTACATTGATAATGAAGCCCATGAAAACCGCCAACAACAAAGTCATAGAACCTCCCACCAATCCGGAGAGGCTGGTGCCACCGCTAACAGCCGGCCACTTCCCTTCAGCATCTTCAGCCGGAGCCTGACTTTCGGATGTTTTGAAACCGTAATCAGGCAAAAAGGCGGTCTTGCTCTGGATGCCTGACATTTTTTGATGGATATTGCCTTCGGCTTCCAGTTCCTCTTTGCCAGAAGCTTTGAACATGGACCACTCCAAGCCGTCGGGATGAGACGAGGCAAACCAGGAAAGCACCGCCCCGGTCAATATTGCCACCGCGGCCAGCCTTATCATCACCTTTTTGAGTGATAGGCTGCCCAGGGGCTGATTCAGAGACACCTTTTCCAGTATCTCCGGCCGGGCCTTCCAGACGAAGGATATCACCGCCGCGGTCACCAATCCCTCAACGATCCCAATGGCCAGGTGAATCGGCTGCATCATAAGCACGAAGGCGCCAAAAGGCAGCTCTGTCTTGCCGGAAAGCACTGTCTCCAACACCACCCCGAAGGCTCCCAACTGCAGTCCGACAATGGCGGCAACCAAAGAAGCAATCATAATTCGCTTAGCGGAAAATTCTTGGCCGATTATTTTTTTATAGATCAGCGGGTAGGTCACAAAGCAGGTGAAAAAACCCAGATTGAAGATATTGGCACCCAGGGCCAGCAGCCCCCCATCGGCAAAGAACAGGGCCTGAATGATGAGGATGGAGGCCATGGCCAGGAACCCGGCATAAGGCCCCAGCAGGATGGCCAGCAGCAGCCCTCCGCCCAGATGGCCGCTGGAGCCGGTTCCGGGGATGGAGAAGTTTATCATCTGGGCGGCGAACACAAAGGCCCCCATTACGCCCATCAAGGGGATTTTTTTAGGATCGCTGTCCTCTTGTATTTTCTTAATGGAATAGGCGGCCACTCCTGCGGTAGCGGCCCACATTGCTCCTCCCACTGCCGGGGAGAGCAGGGCATCTGCCATATGCATGAATTTTATCCCTGTATTTGTTACACGGTTTTTGTTACGATGTAGATGTACTTGAGGGGCGCATTGCCCGTATTCAGCACATCATGTTCGGTGTGGGGTGGACAATACACCGCCTGCCTGGGGTTGATGACGATCCGGCCTTCTGCGCCCAGCATCTCCCCCTGGCCCTCCAGCACCACTACCATTTCTTCGTAATCCTCGGTATTGTGCGTTCCCACCGAAGCCCCCGGGGACAGAGTCACCAATCCGGAATGAAAACAATGATTTTGCGGCGGGCCGGTCAATAATCTTTTATACTGTTCTTCGCTATCGAGCGAAATAGAAAACGCCTTGGTTTCCGTCACTGGAGGGCCTCCTGTAGTACCGCCAGGTTCTTCTTCATGGCGGCGATATAGGCATCCGGCTCCATGGGACCGGTGACTGCAGGATCAAGGGTGTAAACTTTGGCCCCGGTCTCCTGCGCTATTACCCGGGCGGACCCGGCCGGATACTGGGGCTCGGCGAAGAGGGCTTTGACCTTATTTTTTCTTACCAACTCGATGGTCCTGGCCAGCTCCCCGGCGCTGGGCTCCGAACCCGGCTCCCTTTCTATCACCGCCAGGATATTCAAATTGAATTCCCGGGCGAAATAGGGAAAGGCTTCATGAAAAGTGATGATATTCCTGTTTTTAACATCTTTAAGCGCCTGCTGCATTTTTTCTTTCAGCGCTTCCAGCTTGACCAGATACCGCTGAACATTCTCCCGGTAATAGCCGATATATTCTGGATCGGCCTTTTCCAGCCCTGCCTCGATATTACGCACCTGTTGGATGGCCCCGGAAATGCTGACAAATATATGGGGATTGGCGGTACCCTTTTCTTCGATCAATTCAACATTCTCACTGGCATCTATTACCGACATCTTTGTGTTTTGCCGGATCACATCGTTCAGGAATGACTCCATCCCGGCCCCGTTGATCACCAGGATATCCGCCCGGCTCAGGGTCTTCATATCCTGCGGGGTCATCTGGTAATCATGCAGGCAGCCGGAGAATGGCGGGGCCATATTGACTAATTTGACCCCGGGAACATCCTTCACGATATTGGCCGTCATGATATACATGGGATAGAAGGAGGTGACCACGATCAGCCGGGCCGGGTACTCCTTCTTGGCACAGCCGGTTATTAAAAAGCAGGCTGACAGCAAGGATAGTGTCCAAATTTTCATCTAATCTCCCTTGATATTATTGGATTTACGATATTTCGACGACAAAACAGTAACAGCTGCCTTAGGAATGATACCCGGCCTTACATAGTGACCAGTATCGTCAATGCCAGTGGTCATGTCCGGAATTGCTTTTTGGCAGTGATTTAACAGCATGACCATGCTCGTCTATAATCAAATTATTTCCGTTTAGGAGGACCACTGCATGACCGTCATGGAAACCCCTGATAACCGCTTCGTATTGAAAAGGAATTGCCACATTGCCCTGCCGGCCCAAAAAACCGATGCGGCCATTTAATTTAGCGGGGATCAAATCCATCCAATACCCGTTTATAACCTCATATTTTAACTCGGCAACTACCGTTCCAAGACTGTCCACCAGGCCCCATTTGCCATTCTTCGCCACAGACGCCAACCCGCGATGAAAATAACTGACTGCATCGAAAGCAAAAGGAATGATTTCATCTCCCCTGTGATTGATGTAGCCCCATTTCCCGTCCAGGCTGGCGCCGGCTCGCCCTTCTGAAAAATCCTGCACCGGTGCATACTTGAAACATATAACCTCACGGCCAGTGCTGTCCAAGAACCCCCAAAATCCATCTTTACGGGCGACCAAAAGACCTTCGCAAGGCTCCCAGACATCATCGTATTTGAAATCAACTACAACTCTTCCTCTGGTGTTAATCACTCCCCACATATATTTTTTCCGAACAAACGCCCTGCCTCCCATATAAACACGCACATCCTGAAATTGATGAGGAATAATAACCGTTCCGGTGCTGTCAACGTAGCCATAAATTCCGTTTTTAAGATTAGGCATAAGCCCTGGACCCTGCTGGCTAGTATCACAGCTTAAAAAGAAGCTACTACACAGGAACAGGATCAACAATTTGATTGGTTTGTTCGACATATTGTAAGAAAAAATAAATGAGTTAATCAAAGGTGTTACTTCTCTTTAAAATCCCGCAGTAATTCCTGTGGTAATGGTGGCCTTGGGGCCACGTTGGTCATGGATGCGGAGGCCCAGATCCCAGATCAGAGGACCAAAATCCGATGAGCCACCTATCAAACCGCTGTTTTCCAGCACTTCGGAACGGTCATCCAGAATTTCACTGTTCAACTCTCCGCAGACCCGATATTTTTCCATAAAAATATATTCCGCAGCCAACGATGTGGCGATGCTGCCCTTGACCATGGCTTCCCCCGATGCATTGTAGCCCAGATTATAATGCAGTCCCAAATTGCCGTATTCCCGGCTGAGAATAAGGTTCAATCCATAACCGTTGTTTCCTTTTTCAAACCCGGCGCTTACCGAGATGTCGGGGAGCGTCGGTCGTTCTCTAAACAACCCCAGCTTAAAGCTCACTTCCAGCGGAGACATTCCCCAAGCCACGCTGTTGCCGTCGGCATCTTTGTCGGTGCTGTGGGAAAAGCCCAGCCCGAGATCAAAACGGTCGGTCAGGCCGTGTTTGATGGCGATGCCCGGAATCTGGCCGGTTCCGTCCGGACGGTATATGCAGTAGCCAAATGACAGCTCGGTTTCAAACTTTCCTTTCTCCACCGTTCCGGCGTCATCGGTGTCCAAGGGACGGGCGGCGAAAAGCGGGGCGGCGGTCAAAACAATAGACAGAGCCAGGTAAATTGCCGTTCTTTTCATTGGTGGTTTTCCTTTGTTTATATGTTTATGTTTTATGGGCAAAAATAATCGTGCTACGTTTATTATAATTGTAGCACGATTTTACCAAGTTGTCAAGCCCATTTATTGGCCCATGTGCCTTTTATCCGCCCGTTTGCTGCCGCATGTTCACCGTTGCCGTACTCGCCTTCATGGTGGTGGGCCGATGGTATCATCTATGCGCCCTGTTCACCTTGGAGGAAAAAGGGCATCATTCATTCTTTGTGATACCAAAAGGAATTTTCAGGTTAAGACAGATATTTCGGCCCTGATTATAATAATTCATCGGTTTTAAGGTGGATAAATGGTCGAAATATTTCGTATCAAATATATTATTGACAGATAAACTGATATTCAGGCATTGATTGGATATTTTGATATCAGTGCTCAACCCTGCATTTACAAGGGTATAACGATCGGTCGGGGCTTCAAAGGGAGATGGATGATGTTGTCTTAATGCGCTTAGGGCGGATATTCTGATATTCGGATGCAGAAATAATCCAATTTTTCCTTTTTCTGCCCTTGCTTCGTAATGGATTTTTTGAGCGGGGATAAAAGGCAAATAATTCCCGTTTTGTTGTTTGCCGGTTACCATTGAGCAGGTCGCCTGTAGGTGTAGCCAGGACATTGATTGGGGATGAACATGCAGCCCTGCTTCACCGCCTAAAAGATTGGCATTGGTTTGCGAAAAGCGGTAAATACCAACGCCGGCTGCCGTTGTGTCAGAAGTAGGAGCAATGTAAATATAATCATCTATTTGGTTATAAAATCCGGCCAGGTCCAACGACAAATATTCTCCATGATAATGCATGCTAATGTCCGTTTCGCAGGCGTTTTCCGGATTCAGGTTTTCACTGCCGATTTCGTACCTGGCGCCATGCATTCCGTTTGAAGTAAGCTCAGATAAATTGGGCGCCCGGTAGGCTTTGGCTACGTTTACCCTGAGCAAAAGCTGTTCGATTAAGTTGCAGGTAGCACCAACCGAGCCGGTCAGCCTTGTAAAATCTTTAGCTACGGGCGCATGATAATCGCCAGCCCCCTCTGTGCCAAGGGCAAAGGTTTCTGTGATGTACCTGTCGTAGCGCAAACCACCCTGAAGCATTAGTTTATTGAAGAACCTGTATTGCGACAACCCAAGGAATCCTAAGTTATTAATATCTGCATTAGGTAAAAATTGCGATGCTCGGCTATTCCGGTTTCGATTGTTTTGCGACATTCCCTGAAGCCCGATAATGTATTCTGTTTTTTCGTCGGACGGCAAATGCAATTTTGACTCGTAAGTAATTGTATTCAGGTTCATTTCAATAAAAGGGACATCAAGTGTTGTTTGAAGCTTCCGCAAGGCATTCTGGTATGCAGCGTTTATTTCCCATTGAAATTTCCCTAAATACAACATGTTTTGGGATGAAAGCAACTGATGTTCCAAATCCTGATACCAGATTTCGTTTTTGCGGCCCTGTTCTGAAATTAAGGGTTTAACTGGTGGTACGGTCATTCCTAAATCCTGTTTGAAATAATCGTAAAATATTTTGAATGTTCCCGGCTTGCCTGTATAACCCGAATTTAAATTAAACGACCATTCGTTGAAACGAGAATTGGGTACAAAGTCGCCGCCTCCCTGCTTGTAATCGGCATGTGTTTTATTACCAGCCCGAAAACCGGCGAAAACATGTTCCGATGCTCCTTTGATGCCTAAACTATTGTTGAACCCCAATGTATTAGAGTGCAATTGAGTACGGTAATCGCCCAGTATTTCACCTATGGGTGCCGGTTTTTCTTTTATGAAGTTAAATACACCTCCGATGGCATCGGAACCGTATAGTAACGATGCCGGCCCTTTAATGATTTCTACTTTGTCGATATTGTTATCGTCAACACCCAACGGATGGTTTTCGCTAAATTGGTAGTTCTCGATACGTACCCCGTTATTCATTACCAAAATGTCGTTCATTGAAAGTCCGCGAATTACAGGTTTGGATACTCCCTGTCCTTTTGCAATCATATCCACCCCGGGAACTGTGGATAATGCCTCCATAAAGTTTGGTGTGCCTGAAAGAGCAATATCCCTGATTTCTATAACATCTATTTTTACGGCATTTTCGTGCTGCGCTGACACATAGCCGCCCGTAACTACAATTCCCGGCAATTCAATTGGCGTATTGTTCATGATTATATTTAATACTATGTTGCTATCCTGTAGAACAACGGTTTTCATTTCGGCAGCAAACCCGATAAAATAAAATTGCATTTTTATTTTACCATTAGGAAGATTTTCAATCTTGTAATCTCCCGTTTGACCAGTTGCCGTCCCCTTGTTTTGTTCCGGTAAAAACACATTGGCGCCAGACATCGGATTACCGCTTTGATCGGCAACCTTCCCTGAGATGGTATTTTGTGCGCTTGTGATATTACAAAACCATATCATCAAGCAAATAAAAAGTACTTTTTTCATGATTGAATAAGTCCCTTCATTATATTAAGAAAATGAGCACACCACGCCCCTTGCTGGCACGCTTGGAGCATGTCGCTATAAAAAGGGGATGTTTGTTTGGGATTAGGCAAGGAGTGCAGGAGGTCCCCTGATGGGGAATTGGCGGAAAACGGAGGGAAGGATCAGATGATGTGAGTCATGCCGGATGTGAAAATGCTGGGGGGGGTCGGACCGGCTTTCCAATATCAGGATGAACATTACAAACACGAAAACCAAAGCCAGCAGACAAGCCGGGCAATCCAAGTGAATGCAGGCATCCTGGTGGTTGTGGCCATGAATGGGGCTTACCAGCACAACCAGAAGGAAGGCTAATAGGATGAATATCCTGTATAGTGTGTTTATAACCGAACGGTGATTTTTATTCGATCGATATGTCATAGGATTTCACACATCAAGTCTTCTTCATTTTATTTAAGCCCAACCAAGATTAGTCGCATCAGCCCCGCCGTAGCCTCAAAGACCGTTTCACGTATAGTGGTGATGGGAACACCGACGCTTTCAGAGTTGCCGAAATCCCAACCGCCAATCAAACTAATACTAGTGATCCGGCAATCTTTTTTAGACTTGTAAAATGTATTCCCAAAATACTTTCTTATGTAACAGGCCTTAATCGGTTTGCCCGCAATAAAAACTCATCATATTCAATGTTTTTTGCTTCAAATAGACCGAGGATTCGACCTAGCAAAACATCCTTTACAGCATTAACCATTGCATCGCGATATAATTTCATATCATCTTGACATACAGAAGCAGGATCTTTTTCATAAGAGCATTCTATTTCCCACAATTTATCCATCTGCTCGTTATCCATTAGCAGATGCTTACGGTATATGATATGGACCGCCATCTTTTGCGGACAATAGCCAATATAGTAATGAAATTCTCTCCTGGGTGCTTTTATGGTCTCATCGAGGAGATAATGGTTTTTGTCAGGATTCTTTCTCCGGCTGCTTCCCAGAACGTAGGCGATTACATCGCTTACCGTATGATCCATGCTGCTTATAAGGTTAAATTTACCTCTTTCTAATGGTTTTTCGGTTCCGTGCATAAATTCTGTAGCAATTTGGGAAATTTGATACCCTCCGGCGCCACAAAGACAAACATGCCCTAAAAAGATACTTACATCATTAAAACCCATTTTTATTATTTCCTGATCATGAAGGTAGCTTCCAGCTAAAATACCATGTTGATAATGGAGGGGGATGGGCGGTATTTCATAAATGAAGTCATAATTATTATTCCACCGAGGTTCGCTTAATCCATGCAGACCCGTTCTAACAAAATCCGGCATATTCCTCCTTGTTGTTGAAAACCAACTTCGATCGGGGCATTATCTGTTATATTACTCCAGCAATAAACCAGAGGCTTTTTCATCGTCAATAATGGGCGCCGTTGTTTGATTATATTTTGCAAATAAAATCGTGTTACAATTATAATTATTGTAGCACGATACAAATAATGCGTCAAGATAAATTATTCTGCCATCAGTGCAGAACCTGGCAGCTGGCCTTGGAAAGCAGACACTGTCCCACTCCTTTCAGGGCGCCGATCCTTCCCTGAAGGTCCTCCAGTTTTTCCACCGGCCCCCTGACGATAATGGTCTCCATGCAGTGATGATGGTCCAGATGCACGTGCTGAGAGGCGATGATCTCGGCGTCGGCATCGTGCTGCAGGGCCAGCAGTTTTTCCACTAAATGGGGCCGGTGGTGGTCATAGATGATCAGAATGGCCCCCACCATCTCCTGACCCTTCTCGGCCGCCTCGACCGCCAACAGGTTCCGGATCATGTCCCGGATGGCCTCGGAGCGGTTGGTATAGCCTTTGCGCTTGATGAGTTTTTCAAATTTTTGTATCAGGTTTTCCTCCACCGAGACCCCGAAGCGCAGAACTTTTTCCTTTTTCTGACTCATTGTTTTATATTCTATATTTTACTTTTGCTTTTTTATTTTTAAATATCTGTCCCGTTCGCTGAAGATACAGCCGCAGTATTTCTGCCGATAAAGCCCCAGCGCCCCGGCCTTTTCCCTGCCTGCCTCCCAGCCTTCCCGGAAATCCCGGTAAATGAACTCCACCCCGAACTTCTGGCCGATCTCCGATCCCAGGTCTCTTATCAGGTCGTGTTTCTGGTATATGCTGTAAAGCAAGGTGGTGGAAAATCCATCATACCCCCGTTGGGCGGCCTCTTTGGCCGCAGCCTCTAGCCGGATTGAATAACAGACCCGGCAGCGGCCCTTCGACAATGCAGCAAGGTTTTCTTCCAGAGGATATTCGTCACGATAGATGATGTCTATATTATGACGAAGGCCAAAATCCCTGACCGATCCCAATCGCGCCTGGTATTCCTGGTATGGATGGATATTGGGGTTGAACCAGAAACCAGTGATATCCGCCTTCTCATCCGACAGCGCCTGGTAGGGATAGCAAAGGCAGGGAGCACAGCAGATATGTAAAAGTAGCCGGGCCATGAATTAAATTATCAATCCGTATTTTTTCATTTCGGTTTTAAGCAGTTTCTTGGTGGCGTCTGTTATTTCCACCAGCGGCATCCGCATCTCGGCGTGACACAGGCCCATCAGGTTCAGGGCCGCCTTGACCGGCCCGGGGCTGGTCTCCAAGAATAGGGCCTTGATCAGCGGGAACTGTTTGAGGTGTATCTTTTGGGCCTCATCAAGCTTGCCTTTAAAAAATTTGTCCACCATTTTGGCGGTATCCTTGGGGGCGATATTAGCCACCACCGACACCACCCCTTGGGCCCCGATGGCCAGCATCGGCAGGGTCAGGGAGTCGTCGCCGGAGAACACCGCCATCTTGTCGCCACACAGCGAGATTATCTGGCTGACATTGTCCAGGTTTCCCGAGGCCTCTTTGATGGCCACGATGTTGTCAATCTCTGCCAGGCGGCAGACGGTGGCCGGATCTAGGGAGACGCCGGTCCTGCCCGGAACATTGTACAGCATGATGGGCAGCTTGGTGGCTCCAGCCACTGCTTTGAAGTGCTGATAAAGGCCCTCCTGGCTGGGCTTGTTGTAATAAGGAGTGACCACCAGAGCTCCGTCCACCCCCATCTTCTCCATCTCCTGGGTCTTGGTGATGCTCTTCAAAGTGTCGTTGGTGCCGGTATAGGCCAGGACCTTCATTTTGCCCTGGGCCTTCTTCAGGGTTGTTTCGACGATCTTTTTGTATTCCTCCGGCAGGACCGTCGGGCCCTCCCCGGTGGTGGCGGCAAAGACCACCCCGGCGGTGCCGTTGGCCGCATGAAAATCCAAAAGCCGTTCCAGGGCCGGTACATCCAGGGTACCGTTTCTGAACGGCGTTACGATTGCCACGAAAGAGCCTTTCCAATCTATCATTTTAATCCCGCTCCTTAATATTGTTGATCGGTATGATTAATATCATTTTCGTATCCTTACAAATTACGGGTTTTACCTTTTCCCCTTGCTACCCACCGGCACATAATACCTGGTCCCGGGATGGGGCTGGCAGATCTTTTCCACCAGGTCGTTGAAATCATCCTCGTTGTTCACGAAATCGATGTCGTTGACATTCACTACTAAAAGCGGGGTCTCGGAATAATGGAAGAAGAAATGATTATAGGCCTCGGAGAGCTCGGCCAGATATTCCCGCTGCATGCCGTGCTCGAAGGGCCGCCCCCGGTGTTTGATCCGCCTGAGCAGCACGTCCACCTCGGCCTGCAGGTAGATCACCAGGTCGGGCTGGTTGATGTTCCTCTCCAGCAGTGGCAGCATATGCTCGTAGAGCGAGATCTCGTTCTGGTCCAGGTTCAGGTAGGCGAAGATCTTGTCCTTGGCGAACAGATAATCGGACACTAGGCCCTGGCTGAACAATTCCTGTTGAAAAAGATTCTGCTGCTGTTTGAAACGCGACAGCAGGAAGAATATCTGGGTCTGGAAGGCGAAGGCCCGGCGGTCGGAATAGAATTTGGAAAGGAAGGGATTCTCCTCCACCTCCTCCTGCACCAGCTTGGATTTGAAGCGCTCGGCCAGCATCCGGGCCAGCGAGGTCTTGCCCACCCCGATCACGCCCTCCACCGCTATGTAGTTGGGTATCTGTGCCATCGTTTAATATCTGCTCTTATCTAATTTTCTCACGCCCTGGCCTTTGGCGTCCAAGCTTGCCAGGATTTCGCTTATTTTCTTTTTACGGGAGGGGTCGACCAGATTCGGGGAGATCTCCAGCAGGGGGATCATCACGAAGGCCCTCTGGGTTGCCTGGGCATGGGGGATGGACAATTCCTCGGTGCTGATCACCAGCCGATCGTAGTACAGGATATCCAGGTCGATGATCCGGGGTTCATCCTTTAGCTGCCGCTTCCGGCCCAGGTGTTTTTCTATCCGCTGCAGGGTCATCAGCAGTTCGGCGGCCGGCAGCCCGGTCTCGATCTCCGCCACCGAATTAAGGAATTTTGGCTGGCTGACATTTCCCAACGGCTCGGTCTCGTAGACCGAGGAGATGGTATTGATGGCAATGCCCGGGACCTGCTCCAGCGCGGCGATGGCGCTCCGGATGTTTCCCAGGCGCTTGCCCAGGTTGGAGCCCAATCCTATGTAAGCCCGGATGGCCTTCTCCCTGGCTGTTTTCATGGCCGGCACTTGGTTGTTTTGAGTTTTGCTTCCTTGAGCATCAGGCGTGATAGCTCATCCGGATAGCCCTGCTGGTACACCACCTTCTTGATCCCGGAGTTGATGAGCATCTTGGAGCACAGCACGCAGGGGTGATGGGTTATGTAGATGGTGCCCCCGGCCAGCGACACCCCGAAGGTGGCCGCCTGGATGATGGCGTTCTGCTCGGCATGGATGGCCCGGCAGATCTCGTGACGCTCGCCGGAGGGCACTTTCAGCTGCTCCCGAATGCAGCCCACCTGGTCGCAATGCTCCATCCCCGAAGGAGCCCCGTTATAACCGGTGGCCAGTATCCGCTTATCGCGCACCACCACCGCCCCCACCTGGCGCCGCAGGCAGGTGGACCTGGTGGAGACCATCCGGGCCAGGTCAATAAAAAACTTCTCCCAGCTGGGCCGGGCTTTTTTCCCGGGCAATATTTTAGCCCGGCCGGATATTTTGGCCGGTCTGGCGGCTTTCTTCTTAAGCGGCATTATCTATTGCTTGCTTTCCAGGGCGATATCCGGCTCGAAGGACAGCTCGCTGTCCTTGGCCGAAAGGCACAGGGCCAGCACGCTCATCTGGTGAAGGGCCATGGCCTCCTCCAGCCGCTGCCGGGTTATCATCTCCAACTCCACCAGTATGTCGCCCAACCTGCCACCGTTCTGCTTCTGGTGGTCGACCGCCCTCTTGATCTCTTCCGGGCTTAAATGCCCGCCGGCGGTCAGTATCTCTCCTATCAGCTTCTTCCGTTCGGCCGAGGAGAAGCCGGAGATGGAGCCCCCCTTGAATTCCACGTATTCGGTGTATTCGGGATTGTCGATGGTCAGCACGCCGGACCAGTGTTCCTTGATGGCGGTGGCCACCACATCCCCGAACTGGACCTTGCCTAACTGTTTGATCTCTCCCATTTCTTATCCTTTCAATAGGTTGGGATACAGGGGAAATTGCCGGCACAGCTCCCTGATCTCGCCGGATACTTCTTTGATTTTGCTTTCGTTTCCGATATTTGACAGGACCTTGTCGATCATACCGGCCACCAGCTTCATCTCATTCTGCTTCATGCCCCGGGTGGTCAGGGCCGCGGTGCCCATCCGGAAGCCGGAGGTCACGAAGGGGCTGCGGGTGTCGAACGGCACCATGTTCTTGTTGACGGTGATCCCGGCGGCATGCAGGGCATTCTCGGCCTCCTTGCCGGTGATGTTCTTGTCGGTCAGATCTATCAGCATCAGATGGTTGTCGGTGCCGCCGGAGACGATGGAATATCCCCTCTCCACCAGGCTGGCGGCCAAAGCCCGGGCATTGTCGATCACCTGCTGGGCGTAAGTCTTGAATGACGGCTCCAACGCCTCCTTGAATGCTACCGCCTTGGCGGCGATCACGTGCATCAGCGGGCCGCCCTGGATGCCGGGCATCACGGTGCTGTCCATCACCTCGGACATCATCTTCAGCCGCTCACCGGCCTTGGTCTTGAGCTTGATCCCGAAGGGGTTTTCGCTGTCCTGGCCGATCAGCACCATCCCGCCCCGCGGGCCGCGCAGGGTCTTATGGGTGGTGGTGGTGACCACATGGCAATGGGGAATGGGCGAGGGATGCAGTCCGGCGGCGATCAGCCCGGCCGGATGGGCCACATCGGCGAACAGGTAGGCGCCCACCTCGTCGGCGATCTCCCGGAATTTGGCGAAATCGTAATGCCGGCTGTAGGCCGAGGCCCCCACGATGATCATCTTGGGCTTGTGCTCCCGGGCCTTCTTGGCCGCGTCATCCATGTCGATATATCCGGTCTCCTTTTTGACCCCGTAGGAGAATATTTTATACATCTTTCCCGAGAAGGACACCGGCGAGCCGTGGGTCAGGTGTCCGCCGTGGGCCAGGTCCATCCCCAGCACCACGTCGCCCGGCTGGCAGAATGTAAAGTATACCGCTTGGTTGGCGGTGGAGCCGGAATGCGGCTGGACGTTGGCGTATTCGCAGTCGAAGAGTTTTTTGGCCCGGTCCCGGGCGATATTCTCGGCCACGTCCACGAACTCGCAGCCGCCATAGTAGCGTTTACCGGGATAGCCCTCGGCATACTTGTTGGTCATCACCGAGCCCTGGGCCTCCATCACCTCTTCGGAGACGAAATTCTCGGAGGCTATCAGCTCCAGGCCGTATTCCTGGCGTTCGGTCTCGTCGATGATGGATTTAAATATTTCCGGGTCTTTGTTCTTAAGATCGCTCATGGTTGTTTCCTTAATATATTACTTCTTGGTTTTCTTTTTCTTAACCACCGGCTTCGGTGCCACCTTTACGGTATTCGCCATGGTTGAATCCGGCTTGACCGCTGCATGTCCCGAGTTTCCCGCCTGGCCCATGCCCAGCAAAGATCGGACCTTAAGCCTGATGCTGTCGCCGTAGGCCGGGAGGAACCCGGTGTGGTATTCCCTTAAAATGCCATCCTGGTCTATCATCACCAGGGTGGGCAGCTCCTTGACCTTGTATTTCTTTGAGGCCACCTCATACTGGTCCATCAACACCGGCAGGGTGGTCACGTTCTGGAACACGTAGTTTTCCACGGTATCCCGGGGCTGGCCGACATTGACCAGGTAGAACTTTACCGGAAGTCCGGCCATCTCCGAGGCCAACTGCTGAAGCACCGGTATTTCGTTTTTGCAGTTCTTGCACCAGGAGGTAAAAAAACTGAGAACCACTACCTCCCGTTCCTGCCTATGGCGCGGCCCCCTGATCTTCCCGCAATAATCCCGCAGGTAGAAATCCTTTCCGTCAAGCGTTTTCAGAACTACGATCGGGGCCGGCTTGCCGATCAGTTCCGGGACCGCACTCTCGGCGGCCAAAATAGGTGCGAAAACACCGACCAATAAAAGACAGCAGGTTGCTAAGCGCATCATTTGGAATTGTCCTCCTCGTATTTTGCGATCTTGTCTAAGCGCTTCTGGTGGCGGCCCCCCTCGAACTCGGTCTCCAGCCAAACCTTGACGATCTTGGGGACTATCTGGAGGTCCACGAAATCGGCCGGCAGCACCAGAACATTGGCGTTGTTATGCTGGCGCGACAGGCGGGCCATGTCGGGGGTAAGCGCCAGCGCCGCCCTGACCCCTTTGACCTTGTTGGCCGCCATGGCCATGCCGTTGCCGGTGCTGCAGATCAGGATGCCCTTGTCGGCCTGGCCATTGGCCACCGCTTGGGCCACCGGGTAGGCGTAATCGGGAAAGTCGCAGGACTCCCGGCTTTTGGCGCCCAGATCGTTGAATTTTATATTGTCGGGGGAAAAGGCGCTCTTGATCTGCTCTTTTAAAAAATAGCCCCGATGGTCCGACCCGATGGCAACTTTCATACCACAACCTTTATTTGATTAAGAATAAATTATTGTCGCTGCATTGTCAAGGGAATGTTTGGAGATGCCCGACTAAAAGACAGGATCAGTAGGTAATTCGCTCTCGCGAATTACTTAGCCATCAGGACCGAAAGTACTATCGACATGAACTTAGTATCGTCGGAATCGGTGCGCGAGGTCAGCACCACCGGGGCGCTGGTGCCGAGCACTATGGCCGCCAACTCGGCCCTGGCCAGCTGGGTCAGGGTCTTGTACAGTATGTTGCCGGAGTGGATGTCCGGGCATACCAGGATATCGGCATAGCCGGCCACCGGGGATTTGATGCCCTTGCCGGCGGCGCACTCCGGGCTGACCGCCGCGTCCATCGACAGCGGGCCGTCCACTATGCAGCCCTTGATCTGCCCGCGGTCGGCCATCTTGGCCAGTTGGGCCGCCTCCAGGGTGCAGGGCATCTTGGGATTGACCTTCTCCACCGCCGCCAGCACCGCCACCTTGGGGGTCTCGATGCCCAATTTTTGGGCCACCGCCACGGCGTGTTTGATCATGTCCACCTTCTGGCCGAAATCAGGATAGGGTATCTGGGCGGCGTCGGTGACTATCAGCAGGCGGGGATAGTTGGGGACCTCGAACACCGCCACATGGGAGACCGTGGCGCTGTTGATCAGGCCGCTCTCCTTGTTCAGGTAGGCCCGGGCGTAGATCGCGGTGTCTATCAGGCCTTTCATCAGCACGTCGGCCTCGCCATTTTTGACCATCTCCACCGCTTTGGCTGCGGCTTTTTTAGGATCGGTCTCGTTTATCAGGGTGAATATCTTGGGATCGATATTATTTTCCTGGGCCAGGGCCTCGGTCTTCTTCTGGTCGCCGATCAGGATGGCCTGGGCCAGCTTCTCGTTGACCGCCCGGGCCAGGGCCCCGATGATGTCCGGATCCTGCCCGCAGGCCACCGCCACTTTCTTCAAGGGTCCGCCTTTTACCAGTTCCGCCATCTGCTTCAATGATGTCACTTGTGTCACTTAAAATTCTCCTGATTTTTTATTTTATATATTTTAGTTATTTTAACTTAAGAAGACGGCGTTGCGACCGCCCTGCTTGGCCCGGTACAGGGCCTTGTCGGCCCGGTCTATCAGGGATGCCAGCGACTCGTCCCGGTTCAGCTCGGCCACCCCCAGACTGATGGTGACGCTGAGTGGCCACAGTTTCTCCTGGTGGATCAGCCTCCATCTTTCGATGGAGAGGCGAAGCCTCTCGGCGATCTCCACTGCGATCTCGGCCTTGGTCTGGGGCAGCATGATCAGGAATTCCTCGCCCCCGTAGCGGGCCGCCCGGTCGTACTCCCGAAGACCGGCCTGCAGGTGCCGGGAGACCCCTTTTAAGACCTCGTCCCCCACCGGGTGCCCGTATTTGTCGTTGATGTTCTTGAAATAATCCAGGTCGCAAAACACCAGCGACAGCGGCAGGCCCAAGCGCCGGGATTTCTTTATCTCCAGGTCCAGCTCCATCTCTATCTTGCGGCGGTTCAGCAGTTCGGTCAGGGGATCGATGGAAGCCAGTTTGGAAAGCAATTCCGAGGCCCGGGCCTCCTCCTCGTAGATGCTGGCATCCCGGAATATTTGTACCGCCCCCAGGCGCCGCCCGTCGGGGTCATTGACGGGGGAGGAGACCACATCCACCGGCACCCGGCGCCCGTCCTTGTGTTTCAGGTAGACCCTGGTCTGGCCGGTGATCTGCCCGCTGTTCACCGCCCGGCTCAAGGGACACAGCGGGCCGCACATCTCCCGCCCCTCGGTATCGATATGGCACAACAGGTTGTCGGAGCAGCGGAAGCTGACCACCTCCCCGGGCTGGTAGCCGGAGATACTCTCGGCCCCCTTGTTCCAATAGGTTATCCGCCGGTCGTTATCCACAAAATAGACCCCGTCATAGGTCTGGTCCAGGATGGCCTTGTAAGTATCGCAGGGCAGTCCGCCGGCATTATTTTCGGCTTGCCCGGCCATCAGCAGCTGACCACTCCCAGGGCGATGGAGTTCAGCTTCTGCTGTTTGGAATCGGAGCGGGACAGCATCACCACCGGCCGGGCCGCCCCGGCGATCAGCCCGGCGGCCTGGGCCCCGCCCAGGTAGATCAGGCCCTTGGCCAGCATATTGCCGGCCGCGATCTCCGGCGCCAAGAAGATGTCGGCATCCCCGGCCACCAAGCTCTTGACCTTCTTATGGGCGGCGGCCTCGGCCGACACCGCCAGGTCCAGGGCCAGCGGCCCGTCCACCAGGCAGCCCTTGATCTGCCCCCGATCGTTCATCTTGGCCAGATGCGCGGCGTCTATGGTCTCCGGCATGTTGGAGTTGACCGTCTCCAGGGCGGTCAGCACCGCCACCTTGGGGTTCTCCACCCCCAGCTTGCGGGAGATCCCAACCGCATTGTTGATGATGTCCACCTTGGCCATCAGGTCGGGCTTGACGTTCATCCCGCCGTCGGTCAGCAGGAACAATTTGGGATAAAGCTTCATCTCCATTACCGCTACGTGCGACAACAGCCGCCCGGTGCGCAGGCCGATCTCCTTGTCGAGCACCGCTTTCAGGAATATTGAGGTGGCCACCAAGCCCTTCATCAAAAAATCGGCCTTGCCGCTGGAGACCGCTGCCACCGCTGCTTTGCTGGCTTCGGCCATATCCTTGATGTCGTTTATCTCCCAGCCCTTGATGTCCACCTTGGCCTTTTTTGCGGCATCTTCGATGGCGGTCTTGTCGCCGAACAATATTGGGGTGGCAATCTTCTCGGCGGCCGCTTCGCTTAATGCCTCCAGCACCACCTCGTCCTGGGCCACCGCCACTGCCACCTTCTTGGGTCCGCTGGCCTTGGCCTGTTTCATCAGGTCGGAAAATGATTTGATCATTTATTATGCTTTCCTGATATGTAAATATTATTGTTTATCTATTCATCAAAAATTTTATAGGATATATTATCCATACACGAGCCGGTTGGTTTTCATAATCCAGCGCCGGTGAAAATTTACCCGTATATGCTGTCTTGATCGCTTCATAATCCAAACAAAATGATCCACTTGTTTTATCAATAACCACTAACTTAATTGTTCCATCTAAATCAATCAAAAGATGCAAATAAGTTTTCCCTTCAAGACCATTATTTTTTGCCAATTGAGGATAAACCGGATTTTGCATAGATATAAACTTTGGGGATTCACTTAGATTCTTGAATTTCTTTCTATCTTCTTGTGTGTTATCAGTTTTAAAAGAATTTTCACCCGCTGCGTCTTCCTTCTTTTTAAGTTCTATCTTGCCTACCAGTCTTTTACCGCTTTCAATATTCATTTCGGTGACCAGGGAGTCATATCCCTTATGCTTCAACTTTATCTGGTAAGTACCGGGAATGATATTGACCGGCTGAAAAGGCGTCTTGCCAAAACAATATCCGTCAATATAAACATCGGCGCTATCGGGGACAGAGGTGATCATTGCCGATCCGAACTCCTGCCCGAAAACCGGAGAAATAAATAGACCAACCAGCCAAATATAAGCCAATATTTTATTTATCATTTTCCCTGCCTAAATTTATACAGATACCTATCCCACCCCTGTGGCCCTTGTGTCTTTGTCATTCCTGCACTTCAGTTCTTTCAGTGTAAACTCCAGCAGGAATCCAGTTTTATTTTCACACTATCACCATTTTGTCATTCCTGCGAAGGCGGGAATCCATGACTACCTCAATTCATTGTACAAATCATTCCATTCAGGATTTCGCTCTTCGATCAGCCTTATCTTCCAGTCCCGCTTCCAGGCTTTCAGCCTCTTTTCCCGCAATATAGCCAGGCGAATATCATCGTATATTTCGAAATACACTAAAAGGCTTATATCGTACCTTTTTGAAAATCCTTCCACCAGTTTATTTTTATGTTCATATATTCGGCGTTTCAGGTCACTGGTTACGCCGATATACAACGTGCCGCCTCTTTTGCTGGCAATGATATAAACATAACTTTGCTTCATTTTTTATGGATTCCTGCCGGAGTTTATCCCGCACTTGATGCGGGGCAGGAATGACACGTTTATTTTTTATCATTTACGCATGAGTTAATGTCTAGTTCTCTTCTGGATTCCTGCCTTCGCAGGAATGACATTCGGAATGTCAGGCGTATTCTCTGGCCTGCTCCTCGCCCTTCAGTATCCTCATCCCGGCCTCGGCCAGGGCCGTCATCTCGTCCTCGCCGGGGTATACCAGCACCTTCGCGATCCAGCCCACCCGTTCCTTGATCCAATCTATGAATTCCGGGAAGTAGGCGAAACTGCCGGTCAGAACAATCGCGTCCACCTTGCCGTTCACCACCGTGGCCATCTCTCCGATGCACTTGGAAACCTGGTAGGCCATGGCCTGGATGATCAACGTGGTCTTGGCATCGCCTTCCTTGACTCTCTTCTCCATTTCCCTTCCGTCGTTGGTGCCCAGATGTGAAACACAGCCCCCTTTGCCGGCCAGTTTTTTCATCATTTCGGCCTGGGTGTATTTGCCGGAGAAGCACATCTTCACCAGGTCGCCGGTGGGCAAACCTCCGGAACGCTCCGGGGCGAACGGCCCGTCGCCGTTCAGGGCGTTGTTGACGTCCACCACCTTGCCTTTTTCATGGATGCCAATGGAGATGCCACCGCCCAGGTGCACCATAATCAAATTAAGCTCTGCGTACTTTTTTCCCATCTCCCTGGCCGCCCGATGGGCCACCGCCTTCTGGTTGAGGGCGTGGAAGATGCTGACCCGGGGCAGCTCCGGCAGGCCGGAATAGCGGGCCAGGGACCCCATTTCGTCCACCACCACCGGGTCCACGATGTAGGCCTTGACCCCGACGTCGCGGGCGATGTCGTCGGCGATCAGGCAGCCCAGGTTGGAGGCATGGTCGCCGCCGGTCCCGGCCAGGACGTAATCCTTCATAGCCTGGCTGACGGCATAGGTGCCCGAGGGGATGGGCTTGAACAGCCCGCCCCGCCCGATGACAGCATTGAGTTCTTTGACATTGATGCCAGCCTTATTCAGCACATCCTCGATGGCCTTCTTGCGGAAATCGAACTGGTCGGTGATGCGCTTGAAGGGGGCCAGCTCCTCGGCCGAATGGCTCAGGGTCTGCTTGAATGTCGGCTTATCGTCCTCAAAGACCGCTATCTTGGTCGAGGTCGATCCGGGGTTGATGGCCAGAACTTTAAAGGGCACAGGTGGATCCTCCAGATTTTTATTTACTATAGAAGTTTTTTGATTTCTTCAATGCTTATACCGGCATCACGAAGAATGCTTTTCATCGTCCCTTTGGCGATTTCATTATGATTTGGAATCGTTAGGCGGCGATGAGGCGGATCTATATGCCGAAGAATAATATGACTGCCGGATTGGTGGTCAATATTATATCCTATTCTGCGCAGAGCTTTGACCAGTTTTCTACCGGATACTAGCGGAAATACTGTCATATTTAACCTCAATCTGCTTTTCGATAAAGGGCTGCACCGGCAAGGGCTCTTTGTGTTTGACATAACTTGCAATGTATCCCTTTATGGCATCCTCAATGTTCGCAAAGGCTTCTTTTGTCGTTCGCCCCTGTGAATGACAGCCTGGAAGGTTGGGACAACTGGAGATGTACCAGCCGTCTTCGTATGTGATGATGATTTTTAATTTCATGTTAATATCCTTGATTTTTATTGGTCGAGGTCGAGCCGGGATTGATGGCCAGAACTTTAAAGGACAATGACGGTTCCTCTGGAATATTTTATATTTTATTTTTGTTTTTTAGCAACTATCCCAGCAGCCATTTCTCCGCTTCGCCCTCGTCCTCAAAAACCCTCAACAGAAATCCCCGGTTCAGGCTGACCGTCTCCACGAACTGGTGATCCTCCTTCCTGGGATCGTCCTTGGTTATCAGGGTGGCTATCTTGGTGCGGTTGGAGAAATGTTTGTTGTGCGATTGGGCGAATTCGAACCTCTCCAAAGTGGTGGTTGTCAGGTTGATGTCCCTCATATCCACCAGTATCCTGGGCGATTCGTTATCCTGTATTATCTTCAGGGCTGCCAGACGGGCGTTCCACAGGTCATCCTTGTCCACATGATCGGAATGTGTGATAACCACCAGGTTCCTTTTCGGGTCGTGTTTTACATCGTGCGCCATTCCGCTATTCCCCTTTGAAGTTAATTTATTGAGCCTACTGTTGCGATTTATGAATCCTATGTTATTTTACTTCCCCTCGTTCCCCTTCTTGTTCAAGGAGGGAGGTGGTTTAATATTCCCTGGCTTTTTCCTCTCTCTTTAGAACCCTTAACGCCCCGGCCGCCAGGGCCGGCATTTCGTCCTCGCCGGGGTAGATCAGAACCTTGGGGCTGATGAAAGATACCCGTTCCTTTATCCAGTCGGTGAATATCTTATTGAAGGCCACCCCGCCGGTGACCACGATGGCATCCACCTTGCCTTTAAGCACCACGGCGCAGGCCCCGATCTCCTTGGCGATCTGGTAGGCCATGGCCTTAAAAACCTCCTCGGCCTGCTTGTCCCCGGCCAGCACCCGGTCCTTGACCACATTGGCCATATTGGTTCCCAAGTAGGCCGACAGGCCCCCACTGCGGGTAAGTTTTTTCTTGATCTCGTCAACGGTATATTTGCCGGAGAAACACATTTTGACCAAGGCCCCGGTGGGCACCCCGCCAGCCCGTTCCGGAGAGAACGGCCCGCCTTCGTTGGCATTATTTACATCTATGAATTTCCCATGATCCACCGGCGAGATGGAAATGCCTCCCCCCAGATGGGCCACGATCAGATTGACCTCGGGCAATTTTTTATTGAGATCCTGGCAGGCCTGCAGGGCGGCCATCCGCATGTTCAAAGCATGCAATAATGATTTGCGTTCGATCTCGGCCAGTCCGGAGATACGGGCCAGCGGAGAGAATTCGTCCACCGAAACGGCGTCCACAATAAAAGCCGGACAGCCGGCGGCATCGGCGATCTCCTTGGCGATGAAAGCTCCCACATTGGAGATATGCTCGCCGCGCTTGGCTTCTTTCAGGTCGTCCAGAATGGTCTGGTTGATATGATAGGTGCCGGAGGATATGGGTTTTAACACCCCGCCCCGGTCCACTACCGCCGAAAGCGATTTGAGCGCTATTTTATTTCTGGTCAGAAAATCAAGGATCACAGCTTTGCGCATGGGGTATTGGTCCACGATACGGGGGTATTTTTCGACCTGGGATTTATCGTGCCCGATGGATTCCGCCACCAATCGTTTTGAACCTTGATAGACCGCCACCTTGGTGGAGGTGGAGCCTGGGTTGAGCACCAGTATCAGAAAATCTTTGATGGCCTTATCTGACTTTGGGGCCTTTTTTACCGCCGGTGATTTTTTTATTGCCTTCTTGGCGATGGTTGTCTTCTTCCCTGTTTTTTTCCGCGGAGCCGCCTTGGCTCTAAGCTGTTTCTTGACGGCTTTCTTTTTGGCAGGGAGTTTCTTGGCCTTGGCCGGTTTGATGACGGCCTTTTTCCTTTTGGCTATGGTCTTTTTGATCGGTCTTTTCTTGACCGGCTTTTTCTTGGCCATAAATTTTCTCCTTAACAATGACCGTATATTTTCAGCTTTAAATGACAGGCTTTGTCATTCCCATGCAAATGGGAATCCAGACCCAGTACGGCGCTCTAAACCAGCATCTTCTTCAGCTCTGGGGTTTCCCACAATGATTTGAAATCCTCGTCCTGGGTCACATTCTCCTTGTAGTCATCGTCGTTCTCGATGGCCTTGGCCAGGCTCTGCAACGAAGCATTGAGGTCACCCTTGAACAGCTGGACCCGGGCCAGCTCGTACCAGGCGTCGGCGTCATCGGAGTATATCTCCAGGGATTTGTTCAGGGCGGTCACCGCCTCGTCGTATTTCTTCATATGGCGCAAAGTGACGCCCTTGCTGTACCAGGCATCGTTGAACTCGGCGTCCAGCTTGATGGCCTGATCGAATATTTTGATGGCTTCATCATAGCGCCCCAGGTCGCGCACCGCCAGGCCCTTGTTGTACCAGGCGGCGATCATCTTGGGGTCCAGGCTGATGGCCTTGTCCAGGGCTGCCTCCGCCTCCTGATCGCTATCCAGCACCCCCAGCACGATGCCCTTGTTGCACCAGGCCTTGGCAAAATCGGGCCTTAGGGCGATGGCCTGGTCGTAGGCTTTGATGGCCTCGTCGAAGCTCTCCATCCGGCTGAGGATGCGGCCCTTGCTGAACCAGGCGTCGGCGTTGTCCGGCTCGGCCTGCAGGGCGTTCTCGAAGGCGTTCAGCGCCTGGTCCAGATGGCCGTGCTTCTCCAGCTTGTTACCCAGATCGATGTAATCTTCTGACATAATAATCCCGGTTTTTAATTTGCGTTATAAACGATTTCCCTCTCCCGCTGGGGGAGCTAGGGAGGGCTCCGTCCCTACCCCTGAAATCTGTTATCCCATCACCATGATCTGCCGGACTATTCCCACTCGATGGTGGCCGGCGGCTTGGTGGAGATGTCGTACACCACCCGGTTGATATCCTTGACCTCGTTGACGATCCGGTTGGAGACCCGGGCCAGCAGATCGTCCGGCAGCCGGGTCCACTCGGCAGTCATGAAATCGGTGGTGTTGACCGCCCTCAGGGCCAGCACATTCTGATAGGTCCGCTCGTCGCCCATCACCCCCACCGCTCTGACCGGAAGCAGCACCGCCAGGGCCTGGGAGATGCGGTCGTACCACCCGGCATTCCTGATCTCCTCGATGAAGATGCGGTCGGCCGCCCTTAAGATGTCGCAGCGTTCCTTGGTTACCTCTCCCAGCACCCGCACCGCCAGGCCGGGCCCGGGGAAGGGGTGGCGCATCACCATCTCCCGGGGCAGTCCCAGAGACAGCCCCACCTGCCTGACCTCGTCCTTGAAAAGTTCCCGCAGGGGTTCTATCAGCTTCAGGTTGCGCATGTTCTTGGGAAGCCCGCCCACATTGTGATGGCTCTTGATGGTGGCCGAGGGCCCCTTGAAGGAGACCGATTCGATCACGTCCGGATAGATGGTGCCCTGGGCCAAATATTCCACCTTTCCGATCTTCCGGGCCGCCCCGGCGAAAACCTCTATGAATTCCTTTCCGATTATCTTGCGTTTTCTCTCGGGATCCTGCACCCTCTTCAATTTGGCGTAGAATATCTTGGATGCATCCACCGTTATCAGCGGAATCCGGAACTGTTTTTTAAAGACCTTCTCCACCTCCTGCCGCTCGTTCATCCTCAGCAGACCGTTGTCCACGAAGATGCAGTGCAGCTGTTTTCCCAGGGCCCGGGAGATCAGCACCGCCGCCACCGAGGAGTCCACCCCGCCGGAAAGGCCCAGCACCACTTTCGCCTTGCCGGCCTGCTCCTGGATGCTTTGGACCGATTGTTCGATGATGGAGTCCATGGTCCAGTCGCCCTTGCAGCCGCAGACCGTGAACAGGAAACCGGACAGCATCTTGTGGCCGTTCAGGGTGTGGGCCACTTCGGGATGGAACTGGAGCCCGTAGATCCTCCGCTTCTTGTCGGCCATGGCCGCTATCCGGCAGCTGTCGGTGGAGGCGATGGTCTCGAAGCCCGGCGGGGCTTTAAGCACGCTGTCCCCGTGGCTCATCCACACCTGGGTGGCGTCCGGCATTCCGGAGAACAACCAGCCGGCCGAATCATTGCGGGCCAGTTTTAGAATGGCGTGGCCGTATTCCCTCTCCCGGCTTCTCTGCACCTTCCCCCCCAGCAGCAGGGCGGTCAGCTGCATGCCGTAGCAGATGCCCAGGATGGGTATTCCGGCGGAGAATATTTCGGCGTCGATGGTGGGGGCGTTCTTATCGAACAGGCTGGACGGCCCGCCGGATAGGATCAACCCGCTGGGATTCCCCTCCATGATTTTTCCGGTCCCGGCATGGCAGGGGATGATCTGGCAATAGACCTTCTGCTCCCTGACCTTGCGGGCGATCAGCTGGGTATACTGCGAGCCGAAATCGATGATGTTTATCCTGTCCAAAAGGCCCTCCGATAATTTACTGTTGTGGTTTCATTTTCTTTAAAAGCGCCGCCAGGGCGGTCTGGGCAGCCTGGGCCAGTTCCGGGTCCCGGTCCTTGGCCACCTTCATCAGGAAACCGGCCGAGCTCTTCAGCTCTATCTGCCCCAGGGAGATGAGGATCTGTTTTTTGATCTCCGGCGTCTCCCCCCGGCTCAGCAGGTCGCGTTTGGTATATAGCTCGGTCAAGGCATCTACCGAGGCCTCGTCTCCAACCTTGGCCAGATGCTCGATGGCCAGCTTTTTGACTTCGGGCTCCTTGTCGGCCATGGCCCTTATCAGCCAGGCCTCGGACTCCTTGCCGCTGATCTTGTAGATGGCCTTCAGCACCTCGAGCCGTACCCGGACGTCCTTGTCGTTGAGGGCCTCGCCCAGATGGGGAATGGAGGACTCCGTGCCCATCAGGGCCAGCAGCACCGCCATGTTGCGGCGCACAAACCAGCGATCCTCACCCAAAGCCTTGATAGCGATGGGCTCCACGCCCTGCCCTATTTTATTGAGCACATACATGCATTTAAGCCGCATGTTGCTGTCCTCGCTCTCCTTGACCGTATCCATAAGATAGGGCAGGGCCTTTTCCTTGATGCCGGCCAGGACGCTGGCGGCGTCCTCCAGGATGGGGTCCTTCAAAAGGCCCAGTATCAGGGAACGGATGGCCGCCTCGTCGCCGATCAAGGCCAGGATCTTTATCATGTCCCTGGCCACCGGCTTTTCGGCCATCAGCAGCATAATGTCCGAGATATCCTTGCTGATGCGGGAGACCAGGGACTGGTGCTTTGTGTTCTTGATCTGGTCGGCCATCAGCTGGATCACCTCGAGGGCCTGCTGATAGATCCGGGGTTCGCTCTCCTGGCGCAGCCTGCTGGTGGTGTTGTCTATCACCAGCTCGACCAGGTCGAAGCGCTCGATGGCCAGCAGGTCGTTCTCCAGTGTCATCATTTTCGCCAGGGCGCTTTCCCTGACGCCGGGATCGGCCTCGGCCAGCAGTTTCAAAAAACCCTCCAGGGCCGGCCGGCAACTCTCGTCGCGCCTTAGTATCCAGCGCAGGGTTTTCACTTCGTCCTCCGAGGCCATCTCCGCCGCCGGGCGGGAGGCCAGGTCAGCCAGATATCTCTCCAATACCGGCTGGGTGGAGGATATCTGCCCGAAGACGAAAGCGCAATCCTCGGCGCTCAATCCGTAATATTGCAGCTTGGCCTGGACCAGAGGATACAAGGTTTGCTTGCGGGAATTGTCGGCCGGAATGGAAGCCACCATCCCCCGCAGTTTTTCGGCCAGCACCACCGGGTCGTTCTTGGCCTCCAGGGCCAGCACCTCGGTCTTGTCGATGATCAGTTTGGCCAGATCTTCGTCGGAATACTTGGTCAGCAGTTCCCGCACCACGTCGGACCATTCGGGGTTGTCCAGCTTTACCTGGGTTACCATCTGACTGCTGCGCTGATCTAAGCCCCCTATAACATTGGCCATCATCGAGGCGTATTCGCCGCCGCCCTGCATCTTGGCCATCATAGCCAGCCGGTCCAGATCGCTTACTAATTTCTCCTGGCCCTCCGGGGTGTCGGCCATGGCCAGGGCGCCCTTCAAAAGCATCTCTGTCACCATGGAGGGATCGCTTTTGAGCATGGCTATTATCTGCTCCGGCAGCAGGCTTTCCAGGGCGGCCCCGCCTCCTGAGCTGCCTCCGGACCCCGAGCCTCCTCCGTAGGAGATCCCGGTAGCGACTATGTTGGAGATGCCCCGCAGGGCCAGCGCGGCCGCCAGCCCACCCTTGGCTTTTACCTGATCCACATCCATGGCCATGGTCTCAAAAAATCCCTGCAGCTGGTCGCGATCGATGCCCTGCTTAAAGGTCAGCTGGCCCACGCTGCGTTTTCCCAACTCGGAGATGAAATTGGCGAACACCTCCTTGCGGGAATCGGGCACCGGATTATCGTTCAGGAGCAGGATGTTCCCGGCCAGACTGAAGCTCAAAAAGCTATCAGGACCCATCGCATCTTTGATCAACTGAAGGCTGGCCTCGAACAGTTTTTGGGAGGTGGGATGGCTGGCCGGATACATCTTTAGATTGCGCAGGGAGCCGGTCAGCTGGCCCACCAGCCGGGTCATCAGCATAGGAGATATGTTGGCCATGATTATCTCTATCCCTTTTTAATAATGAACCCAGGAAATATTATAAACCTATTGCCAATCAGAAATTTTCATGGTTTCATGGTTTCCTTATGAAATATTCTAGTGCCGGAAATGCCGGTGGCCGGTGAGCAGCATGGTGATATTCATCTCCTTGGCCTTCTGGATGACATCCGAATCCTTGACCGAGCCGCCCGGCTGGATGATGGCCGCGATGCCGCCGGCCGCTGCCTCCTCAATGTTGTCGTGGAACGGGAAGAAGCCATCGGAGGCCAGCACCGCGCCTTTGGCGCGATCGCCTGCTTGTTTCAGGGCCAGCCGGACCGAGGCCAGCCGGTTCATCTGCCCGGCCCCGGTCCCTATCAGTTGCTGGTCTTTAGCTATGGCGATGGCATTGGATTTAAGATGTTTCACCAACCGGTAGGCGAATACCAGATCCGCCATCATTGCCTCGGCAGGCGCCGGGCCGGAGACATGCTGCAGGATCTTCTCGTCCAGCACCATACCGTCGGGACGCTGGATCAGGTATCCTCCGGCCGCCGATCGTAATATCCACTCCGCCCGGACCGTCTCCCTGTCCACTTTGACCAAACGGACATTCTGACCCCAGCCCTTGCGTCCGGCAAAGATGTCCTTAACCCCGGGGCCGAAGTCCGGAGCGGCGATCACCTCGTAGAAACTGCCCGGAGCCACGATCTGCATGGCGGTCTCCTGGTCCAGCGGCCGGTTGAAGCTGATGATCCCACCGAACCGCGAGATGGGCTCGGGCGGCAATTCGCCCTGGCTGGCCAGCACATAAGCCTGAACAATGCTCTCGGCAGTGGCGCAGCCGCAGGGGTTGGTGTGCTTGATGATGGCGCAGGATGGTTTTTTGAATTCCTGGATCAGCTCCCAGGCGGCCGACAGGTCCAGGATATTGTTATAAGAGATCTCCTTGCCGTGTATCTGTTCGAAAGGAATTTTGGCTCCGGAGTGAACATAGAACCCGGCATTCTGATGTGGGTTCTCGCCGTATCTGAGCCCTATGGCTTTGTCGAGGGAAAGGTTGATGCCGACCGGCAATTCCTGGCCGCCTGAGATGCGTTCGGAGAAATAATTGTTTATGGCCACGTCGTACCGGCCGGTCAGTTCGAAGGCGCGGACCGCCAGTTTCTTTTTGGTTTCCAGCGACACATCTTTGTGTTGCTTGATCTCGTCCAGCACCGGCTGGTACTGCTCCGGCGAGGTCAGCACCGCCACCGCCTGGTAGTTCTTGGCCGCCGCCCGGATCAGCGAGGGCCCGCCGATGTCAATGTTCTCGATGGCCTGCTCCTCGGTGACGTCGGGTTTGGCCACCGTCTGCTCAAAGGGGTACAGGTTGACGATCACCAGATCGATGGGCGCGATATCGTTCTGCTTTAGCTTCTCCATATGGGCTGGAATATGGCGGCAGGCCAGGATGCCGGCATGGATCCGGGGATGCAGGGTTTTGACCCGGCCGTCCAGCATCTCGGGGAACCCGGTGACGTCGGAGACGTCGATCACATCGATCCCCTTCTCCCGCAGGTGCCCGGCGGTCCCGCCGCTGGAGACTATCTCGTAGCCCAAAGAGGCCAGCTCCCGGGCGAATTTTTCCAGCCCGGTCTTATCGTAGACGCTGATAAGTGCTCGTTTGGTTTGCATGGTTTTGATCAAAAATTATTTTCTTGAAGTTTCCGGCTGATTTGTTTGCTCTTTTCAGGCATTGTTTTCATCAGGAATTCGTTGATCTTTTCCAGCATTTCCATCCTTTGGCCATAACTAAGTTTTTGGGCAGATCGCAGATCGTCAAGGTTGTAATACTGGTCATCTTTGTTTATTTTATTTCTCATTTCTCAGCTCCTTTATTTTTTGCAATGCCTTGATGTCTATCTTGTCCCTTTCTCTTCCGGCAATCTCCTTGAGCCGGATCAGGTCGTCTAGGCTGATAAGATTTATCATCAATCCACCGGATTTGATGATCTCGCGCCTTTTGTATGCCTTGTGAAAATCTATTTTGTCCTCTAGCAGTATATCCACGTGTTCCATGTCGTTGTCTGGATTATAGACCGAGAATACTACCATGTTTTTCTTGCTTATCCATTCCTTCCTTTTCGCAGGATCGGAAAAGTCATCTATTGTCACCGGAACCTTTGGCTTATAGCCCAGTTCTTTTACAATTTTTATGAATTTGCTCGTATTCACATCGTCCAGCATCATCAGCACATCCAGATCCATGGTGGCCCGGATGTAACCGTGCAGGTTTACCGCAATGCCTCCGGCAACCAGATATTCAACCTGTTCGTCATTCAATTTTTCTATGATTTTTTGGTACAGCATTTTGGTTCTTTAGGATTGTTAGCTTACACATTTAAGGTATACAGATTCTGTCGATTTGCCCCGTAACATGACCTGGGTGTGAATTTGATTATAGAGATAAATATTTATTCATCTAATTTATTTATGATTTGTTCAATCACGTCAAAAATTTCCGATAACTCTTTATACATAGCTTCAGCAATTGTGTTTACGTCCTTTGTAAAGTCTACTGCACATTCATAATATCTACCCCTATCCCTCTGACCAATTTTTATTGCTTTATATTTACCAATGTTTTTCTCTAAGGCTGAAAAGAAATTGTTTCCGTTTTTTACTTTTCCTGTAAGATATATTTCAATAGAAGGCCTTGCAGATATATCTTCCGGATCAAAGAATGACACATCTATAGTTAATGTGTTTTGTCCTTTTGGTATACTTATTCCAAAACTATAATAGTTTTTGAATATTAAGTAATCCTTTATATTTGTTTTTGTTTTTAATTTATTGTCCGCATTAAATATTTCCTCGATTCTGCTAAGAACTATTTTCATAAAATTTTTGCCTGATTCTTCGATTTTTTCTAATTGGCCACCATAGTCAATGTATAGTTTAGCATATCGAGCGATCTTTGAATCTAATTCATATGTTTCGGATTCACTTCCCTTCTTGTTATTCTCATCTGCCATCACTCATAATCCTTTTAATATAAATTGAAAAATCAATCATTGTAAAATATAAGCGCGTGTTCTTCTCAATCTTTGTTATAAACTGTCTACATATATTTATGACTTCATCCCAACCAACAATAGTTACGTTAATGTCTTTGTGCTCTCTTCTGGCTTTTTCACATTCGTTTTTTATTATTTCATTATTTTTATCTGGAGCTAAAACTAAATACGTTTTCTTTTTGTTTAACCATCTATTTTTAGCCCCATCAATAAAACCAATCGTTTCTTTTATTTGATTCTCTTTTATCGCTGATTTATTTATTTTATTTTCAATAAATACTACCATTTCATCGCATTCAAGCACTATGTCTGGTCGCCTCGCCTTTTCCCCTTTTTCATCTGTAACATGAACCTCTAATTCAACATACCATTTATTTTTCTGTATTATAGCCGAATTAGATGTGTCAAGAAATTTTTCCAAGAAGACATATAAAAATTTATCACCAGCACTCAATGCATTGTTCCAGTTAAACAAATAAGCCAATATTGTTGATACTTGCTCTTCTTCATGAACATAGAAAGCATCAAAAAGATTAAACTCTGGCTCTGGGTGCTTTTTTAATTTTTCAAGCTCTGTTTCCAAAGCACATAACGCAAGTTCTTTTTCAATCAAAATAAGTGATTTCTTTTGTTCAATCAACCTGCTATCCATGCTTTTCATTTGACTGTCCAAAGCATCTTTCCTATCAAATTCCTTTCCGAATCACTTTTCCTTCGGCCATCACGCAGTTGGGATAGGCCGCCATCTGCAGCGGGTTCTTGTTCCACACCGTCAGGCTGGCCAGCTTGCCCGGCACCACGCTGCCGGTTAGCATATAAAAATTACAGGTGATAGTCACCTGCCGCCTCGGGCTGATAGACGACCTCCATAATTTTTAATTTCCTGATGCCTTCCGGCACCTCCCATTCCACTATATCACCAGCTTGGTAGCCAATCAAGGCTGTCCCAACTGGCGATAAAACGGAAATCTTATCCTGCGAAATGTTAGCCGCCGCCGGAAAAACCAAAGTATAGGTGAAAGACTCTCCTGTTTCCATGTCCTTGACCGTCACTTTGCTGTTCATCGTCACCATATCATTGGGAATTGCTTCGGATAAAACTACCTCGGCCCGGTTCAACTCCCCCTGCAAATCTGTGAGATATTTTAGTTCTGGATTATAGGCCTGCAGGTGGTTGGAAATCATCTGTTCCAAACGTTTTTTATCGTATGCAGTTATGTAAATTTTTCTCTGGCTCATTTGCCCCCTTTCTGTTTGCCTGTTTGTATGGCCTCATTGTAACGGATGCTGAAAATATTTTATTTTTGCCGCTACATCCCCTTCCGAATCACTTTTCCTTCGGCCATCACGCAACTGGGATAGGCCGACAATTGCAGGGGGTTCTTGTTCCAGACTATCAGGCTGGCCAGCTTGCCCGGCTCCACGCTGCCCAGGATATCATCTATCCCCAGGATCCCGGCATTCTTGTAGGTGATCAGCGAGATGGCCTCCTCTTCTTTCATCCCGAAGATCATAAAAAACTTCAGGCTGTCCCTCAGGGCCGGGGCCATGATCACCGGGTGGTCGGTCATCAGCCCGTACCGGGCCTTGGACTTCATCAGCAGTTCGGTGTTCTTGTAGCTCTCGTTCTTCAGCTCCACCTTGTATGGCATGGCGCCCAGCGGGCCGTAGACCACCGGAATGTCATGCTTTGCCAGTTCATCGAATATCTCCTTGTGATGCACGTCGCCCAGATGGTCGGCGGTGACCCTGATCTTGTATTTCTTGACCAGCTCGATCAGATACAGCGCGTCGTCCTCCTTGTGGACGTGAACCTTGGCGATCTTCCTGCCCTCCAGCAGATCCAGCAGGGACCTCTCCTCGCAGTCGAAATCCAGAAGATATTCCTTCTCGATGGTCTTCTTTTCGAACTCCACATCCGCCCGGTTCAGCTTCTTCTCGCCGCTCCGCACCTTGATGTCCAGCTCCTTGAGCTTCTTCTCCCTGGCCAGCTCGGTCTTTTGTTTCTTCAGCAGCACCGAGTCGAATTTCTTCTCCAGCATCCCATAGATGCCCATCCGGGTGTTGGGCCGGGTCCCCTTCCATTCCCCGGTGGAGCGCGGGTTATAGCCCAGTGCCATCTTGTAACCGTAGTCCTTAAGCAGGGCTTCCTGGCGGTGGCGGGCGAAGTTTTTGATGATCATGGCCCGGCCGCCTAAAAGATTGCCGCTGCCGGGGACGATGCAGCTGTACAGCACCCCGAAGTCCACCGCCTCCTTGAAGGCCAGATCGTCGAAGTAGACGCTGTTCAGGGGGTCGTTGATGGGCAGGAACTGGTCGGTGATGTCGTTGGCCTCATCCTCGGCCCCCGGCTCGCCGAAGCGGGCCATCCCGATGTGGGAGTGGGCGTCTATGAAGGCCGGGGTGACCACTCCCGAAAAATCGGCCTTCTTCTTTTTCTTGCCGATCTCCACTATTTTGTCGTTCTCGATGACCACCGAGACGTTGTTCAGTTTTTTCTTTCCGTCGAACAGGGTCTCGGCGTTGATGATGATATTCTTGGCCATGATCAACTTCCTTTATATTTGTTTTGGTTTGATTTATCTTATCCGATAGCCCACGGTTAACGACAGCACCCGGTTGCGGTGGTCCACGTACCGGTTGATATCCGCGATGTTCGACCTTAATATCCTGGGGAAACCTATGCTGTAGCAGCCGCCCAGCTCGATCCGACCCATGGGGATGTTTCCGCCCAGTACCAGTCCGTAATCATCCTTTCTGAAGGCAGACTCCGGAGTTGTGTAAACGCTGTCCATCTGGATGATCCCGGCTGAAGCGCTGTTGGTAATGACCTGCCGTCCGGAGACAAGCAGCGCCCCGTAAAAACCGAAATATAAATTAAGCAAGGGATGATATGACCTCGGCAGGCTGAAGCAGACCGCCACCGGAACCTCGGCATAGTTCAGCCTGGTGTTCGAGGTATTGTAATGATCGTAGGTAATGCCGGTGGCCGGGTCGGTCTGGCGGAAAGCCTACACCACCTCGGCCCCCTTCTGGTTGAGCAGAAGCCCTGACCGGAAGGAGACCAGCCGGTTGATCCGATAATTTATATACCCGCCTCCGCCCAGTCCGACCTTTTCATTGATCGTAGCGTTGGTGTTCTGGTTCCAGACGAACTTGGCCCCGTTTAAATTTCCCCACAGGCCGAAGGACAGGGATTGGGCCGCTCCGGGCCAGGGGATGAATGCCAGTCCGGCGATCATGACAGCCAGACCAGATATGTAGAAACCTTTTGGGAAAACATCGATTTGAAATTTCTAGGCCCCGAATTTGCCCAGCTTCAGAGCATTGGCCAGCATCAGGGGCATGGCCTCCACCGCCGGGAAACAGCCCAAACTGCCGTAGGCGCAGTTCCGCTCGTTAAAACTGTCCAGGCCGTCCGGCCGGACATACGGGGAATGCAGCATGAAGGGGTTGGGATGCCAGCTGTGGCCCTTCATCCGGGCCGGGGTGGAATGGTCACTGGTTATCACCAGCACGTCCGGGTTCAGTTTGCTGACCATCGGCATGGCGTCGTCCAGCTCGGTGATCACCTGGACCTTGGCGTTGAAGTTGCCGTCCTCTCCGTAGGAATCGGTCTTCTTGATGTGGATGTAGAAGAAATCAAAATCGTTATAATAGAGCCTTAAGGTCTCGAACTCATCCTCGATGGTCTGGCCGGTGTCCAGCTCGGTCATGCCCACCAGCTTGGCCAGCCCCTTGTACATGGGATAGGTGGCGATGGCCGCGGCTTTAAGGCCGAACCTCTTGTTCATGGAGGGGATGTCGGGATGCTTGGCAAAGCCCCGCATCAAAAGGGTGTTGGCCGGGTGCTGGTCCTTCAGCAGCTGGTTGGCCTGGGCGATGAATTTGGTTGTCACGGCGGCCAGCTTGAGGTCCTCCTCGAAGAAGGCCTTGGGCTCTATGGCCGCTAAACCCTCCCGCTGGGGATCGGTGTCGTGCAGGTTGCCGGAGAGCCCATCGCCCCGAAACAGCACCACGAAGCGGTGCTCCTTGCCGTGCCGGATCATCACCTCCACACCGTCAATGGCCGGGATGGCCGCCTGCATTTTGGCGCACAGTTCCATGTTCTTCTCGGTGGGGATCCGGCCGGCCCGTCGGTCGGTTATCAGCCCGTTGGGATCCATGGTAGCAAAATTGGCCCGAGCCGCCACGTCCCGAGGAGTCATCTCCAGTCCGATGCCCAGGGCCTCCAGCACTCCCCGGCCGATCTGATATTTGATGGGGTCATACCCGAATAGCGACAGGTGGGCCGGTCCGCTGCCGGGGGTGATGCCGTAGGAAACGGGTATCGTCAGCCCGCAGACCGATTTGATGGCCAGGGCATCGATATGCGGCTTGGCGGCCGACTCCAGTTCGGTCTGGCCGTCTCTCTCCCGGGGAAGGCCGCCCAGGCCATCGGCCACGATCAGCACTATTTTCTTATCATTGCTGACCAGCAGTTCCTGCAATAATGAATCGTCCAGCATATATCGCTCCCTTGGCTAAGCTTGCTTTTCTTTTTTATTCGCCAGATATCGTTTCATCTCCTCTACCACACTGTAGGGCACTTTTACCGAGCCGCCTCCGTTGTTCATCAGGTTGTCGCTGTGGCAGTCGGAGCCGCCGCAGGCCAAAAGGTTCTTCTGTCGGACGATCTCCAGATAGTTCTTCACCTGGCTGTTGGAATGTTTGGAATGCCACACCTCCAGCCCGTCCAGGCCTTGGGAGGCGAACAGGTCTATCAGCCCGTCCCGATTCTCGATCCCGGGGTGGGCAAAAAAGGCCAGCCCACCCACCGAATGGACCAGGTCGAAGGACTCCTGAGGGGTCAGAAAATTCTTGGGCACATAGGCCGGGCATCCGTTGCCCAGGTACCTGGTGAAGGCCTCATCGGTGCCGCCCACGTAGCCCTCCTCGGCCAGGGCCCGGGCCACATGCGGCCGGCCTACCGAGCCCGAACCGGCGATCTCCAGCACCCTATCGATCTCCAGGCGCACCCCCAGCTCGGCCAGCTTCTCCACCATCCGGTGGGCCCGTTCGATCCGGGCATTCTTAAAATGCAGCACCCTCTCCCGGAAATGGCTCTGGGTGTAATCGATGAAGTATCCCAGGATGTGGATCTCGGCCCCCTCGATGTTGGTGGACAGCTCTATCCCGGGGATGACCTCGATCCCCACCTTGAAAGCCAAGCTGGAGATCGGCCCGATGGCGTCCCAGGCATCGTGGTCGGTGATGGCAATGGCCTTGAGCCCTTTTAGCGAAGCCTGCTTTACCAGTTCTTCCGGGGTGAAGATGCCGTCAGAGGCTGCCGTATGGATATGCAGGTCTACAAAATATTGATGGCTGATCATGGATCAAAATACCGGCTGTTTGTTCTTGCCGCCCGATTCTTCGGCCTCGCTCTTGAGGCCCAGGTCGCTGACCACCGTCTCGATCAGCGATTCGTCTATCTGCTGAATGCCGCTCATGGAGCCCTCCAGCAGAGCGTTATCGCAGATGGTGTTTATCAGGCGGGGCTTTCCGTCGGAGTAGAAATGGATGAACTCGTAGGCCGAATCGGTGAACAGTTCGTGCTGGCAGCCCACCACCGCCAGGCGGTACTGGATGTAGCCCCGGGTGGACTCCGAGGTCAGCGGCTCCAGCTTGTGCTTGACCGCTATCCGCTCCCTTAAAGGGGGATCCATGGCCAGGCACTGTTCCAGATCGGGCAGCCCGAACAGCAGAAAGGTTATCAGCATGCTGCCGGATACCTCCATGTTCAGCAGGCCCCGCATCTCCTCCATGATCTCCTTGTTCTTGAGCATGTTGGCTTCGTCGATGATGATCAATGCCTTGCGGCCCTCGTTATAGATCTTCATCAGCTGTTCGTAAAGCTGGCCCACCATCATAGCCTTGGTTTCGGCCGGCTTCTCCACCCCCAACTGCAGGGCGATCTTGGAGATCAGCCAGCCCGGGGTTACTTCGGAGTGAACGATAACCAGCAGGCCGGTCTCGAACTGCTCGTCCGGCAGGATCTCCAGCATTCGCCGGGAGATGGTGGTCTTTCCGGTGCCGATATCGCCCAAAACCACCGCCAGGCCTTTCATCATCTCGGCGGCATGGGACAGCTTGAGGATGGCCTTGGAATGCTGGGGGCTGTCGTAGTAGAATCGGTTGTCGGGCGCGTTGGAGAATGGTTGGTCGGTCATCCCATAAAATTTTAGGTAGTCCATTATATTAACTCCTTGAATAATAATCCGGTTAGACAATAAGTTTAACTGATAAACCATATATTTGCAAGCTTAAAATTAAGCATTTTTAAAGAAAAAGGGGCGGTTTTAAAACCGCCCTGATTTGTTGAAAAACACCCATATTTACGTCCTTTTTCATCAGGCAATGATAATCCGGCAAAAAGACCGGTGGCGGTTGATCAATATACCCTCTCTATCTCCACCCCTTTGTAATAATGTTTTAAAATGCTCTTATAGCTTTTGCCGGCCCGAGCCATCCCAATGGCCCCCCACTGGCACAGGCCCACCCCGTGGCCGAAACCTTTTCCGCTTATAATGATCTTTTCAATATTCCCCTCGAAATTGCGGATATTCTCAAGATCAAACCAGGTGCTGAGCAGGGGCTTGTCCTTCAGCCCGTTGCGCACCGCCGCTTTGGTCAGCACAGTATCTCCGGCGCTGGTCGCAACTGAAAGCGATGCTATTCTGCCGGACCTTCCTCTTCCTATGACCTTTACATCCTTTATGACCGACAGCTTCCCGGGGAAAAGCTTTCCCGCCAGCTCCTCCGCCATGATGGTATCGCTCCATGAATATCTCGGAGAGATGCTGCACCATTTATCCTCCACCGGTTCCAGATAGGGGAAATCTTCATCTTTGGCGTTCCAAACCTCGGAGGGCCGGGCGGTCCTGCCCCCGCAGGTGGAATGAAAATTGGGCGATATCACCCTGCCCCGGAAGGTCAGCACTTTCCCTTTGGTATCATTAACTGCCCGCTTGACGGTGGGCGAAGCCACGTTGTCCAGGTCAAAGCATTGATGCGAGGTTCCGGCCTCGATATCGTAATAGCTCTCCGGCTTGGCGCCGATCCTGGCAAAGGCGTAGCTGCGGGAGATTATGGCCTGGGCCATGGCCGCCTGGGGTGATTTGTCAGCCAGGCCGCCTATCTCGGAGGCCAGCACCCCCGGCAGATATTCCTCCAACGGCATCTCGGCAATCACCAGCAGGCCCTGGTCATTCTCCCGGCGGATCTCGACCGCGCCTTTTACCCGCTTCTGGTTGATGAAATATTCGTCGGCGGACCACAGTCGGATCCGCCCCTCGATGCCTTCGATGGCAGTGCCCCTGTTCGTTTCAGCCGTCAATCCCGAGCCCGAAGGAATAATGCTCCAGCTTTCGCCCGGCAGGATAATGCTGTTGTGGCTCTTATCCCATACCGATATATTGTATGACCCGTAGACCACTGCTTTGGGCTGGCGCCTCTGCAGGGCGATCCTTATCAGTACCTCGCCCTCCGGAGATTTGCGGCTCAGGTAGACCGGGGAACAGCTTAAAACTGCAATGCCGCATAAAAATGTTATGAGATATAATAAATTGCTTTTTTGCAAATTGCTAGTTATCCTTCATTCTCTTTTCGGCCTGAAGCATCACCTCCTGGGCCCTGCAGCGCTCGTTCACCAGCCGGCCGGCGGTATTCTGGTCAAGCGGATAGCTGATGGATTGCTGGGCGGCGCGGTAAGCGCTCTGGTATTTCCCATTCTCCAAAAAGCACTTGGCCAGCTTATAGGAGGCCACCACCTTGTTGTAATTGTTCAGGGCATTCTGGCGTTCCAGCAGGTTCATTAGTTTGCCATAAGCGGCCTCAGCCTCCGGCCATTTTTTCTGCCGCCACAATACCTCCGGCACCGCCCAGTGGAAGAAGGGATTGTTGGGATACTGCTTTTCCAGAGCCCCGCCCAGCTCCAGGGCTTTTTTATCCCTTCCGTAATCGGTGTATATCCACAGCAGGGCGTTCTGCCCCATCACCCGGGAGTAACGCCCCTTCTCGATGGCGGTGATTATCTCCGAGATTCCCTGGTCCCGGTCGTCTCCGATGAAGGGCAGCCACTTTATAAAACCGGTGGCCTTGGTCCGAAAATAGTGATAGGAGCCTATCCCGATGTAGGCGTCATACAGGGAGGGATCGGCCTCCCGGGCCTTTTTGAAATCGGACACCGCTTTCAGGCCGTTCCGGAAGGCCGCCAGGTATTTACCCTGCTTGGCATCCCAGGCCGCGATGTAGGAGAAACTCCCGCCCCTGACAAAATAAGCCCAGGCATCCTTGGGATCATCGTCGAGGGCCAGGTCGCAGAGCATTATGGCGCTGTCCACGGAATTCTTATAATACTTGTGCCAGAAATCGCTTTCATAGGCCGACATCCTGGTCTGGTACAGCCCGGCCTTAAAGAAATACCCGGCCGGGTTCTGCGGATTGTCGCGGATGAAAGAATCGAATATCACCAGGGCGCTGTCGTAATCCCCCTGATAGAGGATCTCCAGCCCCTGATCTATCCGTCCGTCGAATTTTTGGGAGATGCCGGCCCTCAGGTCAGCTGCCATCAATAACAGAGATGCCAGAAATGCGATGGATACGATCGTAATTTTGCTCACAGCAGGTGCCTTCCCAATAATAAGATTCCCGGATCGGATTTGATGACCGTCTTGGCCACATCTATCGGATTTATCTGGGCCGGATCTTTCCCGGCCAGGATATTGACCAGCAGTCTGGCGATCCGGTCCATCTCCTGATCGGACAGCTTCAAAAACACCTCCCGCACCAGATGATGGAATTTAAGGTCCTTCCACGGCCCGCTCCACCATTCCTTGGGGTATTTTTTCAGCAGTGCGAGGTCGTTGGTCTTAAGATATTCGGCGGTCAGCTTTCCGGCCAGCGTGCCCGAGGCCATGGCGATGGCGATGCCCGCACCCGACAGGGGATCGGTCAGCCGGGCGGCATCCCCGGCCAGCAGGACGTTGCCCTTGACCATCGGGTAATCGGAACCCAGGGCCGGCGTGCCGCCCACCATGGCTTCGATCACTTTGGCCCCGGGCAGATTTTTGACGATGAATTCATCCAGGTATTGCACCGGCTTTTTCTCTCCGGCCAATGAAGCCACTATTCCCAGTCCCACGTTGGCCAGGCCGTTGCCCTTGGGAAATATCCACAGATAGCCTCCTGGGGCGATGTTCCGGCCCACCCAGAAGCGGACCATATCCTGAGAACCGCCCACGTTGGACATCAGGTATTGGGCACAGCTGTGAAATTGTTCCGGCTCCAGCCGGGTATCCATCCCGGCCCAAGCGCCGATCAGGGATTCCACTCCGTCAGCCCCGATAACCGCCCGGCATTTTATTTGTTTAGTTTCATTACCTGATCTTAATGTTATTTCCTCAACATTCTCGCCGTTCATTTTGATTGCCACCGCCTCGGTGTTGACCATCACCTCGACCCCGGCGGCTCCGGCCAGCCCGGCCAGGTGGCGGTCGAAGATCTTGCGCTCCAGCACCACCCCCACCTCGGCCCAGGGCACCGCCACTTCGGTCTCGTCCGGGGAATAAAGAATGGCCCCGTTGATGGGCGCCGCCACCCACTTGGGGTCGGGCTTCATGAACAGCCCCAGGCTCCTGAGGCTGGTGGCCTCGGCGCAGCACAGCGGAATGCCGATCTCCCGGTGCTTTTCCACCATCAGGACGGAATGCCCGGCTTGGGCTATCTCTTTGGCAGCCATGGACCCGGCCGGCCCGCCGCCGACCACTATTACGTCGTAAGAATCTGATTTGAACATAGTATCATTATGTTAGCACAGGTGGCTTTGGTATTTCAATAGAGAATATAAAGGCGAGTGATAATAATAGATGTCTCAACCAAACTGCTCCAAAACCATTGACTTTAAAGGTCTACTTAAGGTAATATTCAGTTATGAAAAAACCTTTCCTTACAATATCATCCCTGCTAGTCCTCTGTCTTTCATCCCAGGCCCAGCAGTGGATAAGCTACACCAATTTCAAAAATGTTTCCCAGATGGCCTTCCAGCCGGGAGGCAATATCATCTGGGGAGCCACACCGGGCGGGATATTCTCCTTCTCATCCAGCGATACGGTCTTGATCAAACACTACACCAACGTGGACGGCCTGCCGTATATCGAGGCGTCTTCGGTAACTTTGGATGCCCGTCACAACAAGTGGATCGGCACCCTGGGCGGAGGGCTGACCAGATTGGATTCGGCCGGCAATGCCTGGACAGTGTTCTCCCGGAACGACGGCCTGGCCTCGGACACTGTCCTGTGCGTAGTGGCCAGCGGTCAAAGCATTTTTGCCGGCGGATACGGCTCGCTTTCCTATTATGACGGATACAACTGGTTCTCCCTGCTGGCCCAACAGGGATATAAATTAGGCAATCAGACCCAGGCCCTGGCGGTCCGAAACGATTCGCTGTGGATCGCCACCGACCAGGGTTTATGCATTGTAAAAGTTTCACCCTTGAATTCCATCCGTGATACCAGCAACTGGAAAACTTTCGCCAGCTATGATGGCTTGTCATCGGATATCAGATGCATCCTGCTGACAGATACACTATCCCTGATCGGCACTGCCAACGGTGCGGCCCGGCTGGTTGGCGGAACCTGGCAGAGAATCCCGGGGTTGGGCGACCAAGTTAGAAGCATCGCCCAGATCGGGGATTCCCTGTTCTTTGCCACCAATAACGGGATAAAACTTTGGTATCAGAGCGTCCTGAGCGATATAAGTACCGGACTTTTAAGCAATAATGTGCTTTCATTGTCTATCGATGGGGATCAACGGTTGTGGGCCGGCAGTGCCACCGGCCTCTGCCGTTATGAGGGCGGAAGCTGGAAGGGTTTTGCCTTTGACTGTATGAGAGATAACAATATCAAATATCTGGCGGTGGGCAGCGATGGCGTGATCTGGATCGCCCATCCCCAGATGGGCATAAGTTATAACCGGGACGACATATGGAATTATCTGGACCAGGCCAACACCGGCTGGCCAATAAACCAACCTTCTTTCATCGGAGTAACCACCGATAATAGCCTGTGGGTGGGTACCTGGGGACAGGGCCTTTTCGTAAAAAGACCAGATGACCTTTGGCTTGCTTATTCTTCCCCCAATCCCTTGCCAACCCCATACATTGGCCAGATACTGCCGGTCCCGGGCGGGGTATATTTGATAAATTACGACCTGCCTGACGGAATAGACGCTATCAGTTTTTTCTCGCAACAGGATTCCTCCTGGCGTTCTTTTAATGCCCCTACCAACAAGTTCTACCCCATCAGCATTCTCTTGGACAAAAAGCAGAACCTGTGGATCGGCTCCTATTATAACGGTCTTTATAGAAGAACCCCGGAGGGCGTATGGAGTAACTGGTCTCCAACCAGTGGTCTGGCCAGCAACTACGTGGCCGCCCTATGTCTTGATTCCAGGGGAAACATCTGGATAGGAACCGACAACGGACTGTTTTACTATGACGGAAAAATTTTCCTGCATTACCGGGCCGATAATTCGCCGATCCTCTCCAATAATGTGATCTCGCTTTCTCGTGACAGGTCCGACAACCTCTGGATCGGGACCGATAACGGACTGAATTGCCTGACCTGGGACGGCCAGTGGAAAAATTATTCCCAAGACAACAGCTATGACAATTTCTCGAAACTCATCAGCAATAGCATCATTAAGGTGCTGGCAGTGCCGGGAAGCAGCACCGGGGACGACATATACATCGCCACCGCCAAGGGCTTGAGCCTTTTCAAGTATAATGATGTTGTCCTCCGGGCAGCCCAGCAATCTTATATCGCCCCCAATCCGTTCAACTTGGCAAAAGACAGTTACATCTATTTCAGCAACCTGCCGACCGAGGCCCGGATCGATATCTATACCCTGGACGGCCGTCCCTGCGGCACTTTTTACGGCCCGCCGGCCCCGGCCCATACCCTGACAATCCGGCCGGACATAGGATTCTCCCGTCGCCCCGCCTCCGGCATCTATCTCTGCCGCATACAATCATCCGGACAAAAACCTGTAATCTGCAAATTGGTGATAGTAAGATGAAGTTTCTGACAATCATCGGGGCCCGGCCCCAATTCATCAAGGCCGCCCCGCTTTCCCGGGCCCTCAGGAAAAAGCACCGGGAGATCCTGGTGCACACCGGTCAGCATTACGATTACGGCATGTCCCAGCAGTTTTTTAAAGAGCTGCACATCCCCCGGCCGGATTTTAATCTGGCGGTCGGCTCCGGGCTGCACGGAGCCCAGACCGCCGCTATGCTGAGTAAGCTGGAGCCGGTGGTCATCAGGCAAAAACCCGATGCCATCATAATCTTCGGCGACACCAATTCCACCCTGGCCGGGGCGCTGATCGCTGCCAAGCTGCACATCCCCCTGGCCCATATCGAGGCCGGCATGCGCAGCTTCAACCGCATGATGCCGGAGGAGGTCAACCGGGTGGTGGCCGACCACCTGTCAAATATGCATTTCTGCTCCACCAAAACTGCGGTGGATAATTTGAAAAAAGAGGGGATAAACAGCGGGCTCTACATGGTGGGCGACATCATGTACGATGCCATGAAAGATATTCTCCCAACCAAAGACCAGGCTGCAAAAATACTCAAGAAGCTGTTTTTAGTACCCGGAAATTACTTGTTTGTGACCATCCATCGGGCGGAGAATACCGACAATCCTGATAATCTATCCGCCATAATAGAGGCCCTGATCTCATCCGGGAAAAAGGCGGTCTTCCCGGTCCATCCCCGAACCGAGAAGAAGCTGAAAGAATTATCGCTTTGGAATAAATTGAAAAGATCGGAGAACATTCTTTTGATCCCGCCCCGGGGATATCGGGAGTCGCTGGCCCTGCAGTCAGCCGCCTATGCGGTGATCACCGATTCCGGCGGCATCCAGAAGGAGGCCTACCTGCTTAAGACTCCCTGTTTGACAGTGCGCCACGAGACCGAGTGGGTGGAGACGGTTAAAACCGGATGGAATCAACTGGTGGGGCCGGATAAAAAACGCATTCTAAAAACCCTGGCGGGTTTGAAGCCGCCGTCCGCCCATCCCAATCTTTACGGCCAGGGCCACACCACCCGGCTGATAGTGGGACATCTGGAAAGGCGTTTGGGTAAATGAAACGCCTGCTGGTTTTGAGTTATTACTTCCCGCCCATGGGTATGAGCGGTGTACAGCGGACCCTCAAGTTCGTCAAATATCTGCCGCAGTTCGGATGGCAGCCGGTGGTGCTGACCATCAAACCCCGCGGCAGCTATGGCTACGACCCGGCGTTGCTGGAGGAGATCCCCGACACCGAGATCGTACGCACCTTCTCTTTTGACCCGCTTTATCTATCACCATCAAAACATAGGCCTTCAGCTGTTGCCCGGCGCGGTATGATATCGGGCTTGAACAGATTCTTTATTCCCGACAATAAACTGGGCTGGATCCCCTTCGCAGTAAACCGGGGATTGTCCATTGCAAAAGAGCAGAGCATTGACGCCATCTATTCCACCGCCCCGCCCTTCTCCTCGCATCTGGCCGCCCTGGCCCTGAAACGAAAACTGAACAAACCACTGGTCTGCGACTTCCGCGATGCCTGGACCCAAAACCCCCAGGCGGCATACGCCAGCCCCCTGCACAAAAAGCTCGACTGTTTTTTGGAAAAAAAGGTGCTTAAAAATGCTGACAGGGTCGTGGCCATAAATCAGGAGATCGTTGATTCCTTTGGGAGTATGCATCCAGAGATAAGTTCCGATAAATTCAAGGTTTTGCCCCAGGGGTTCGACCCGGCCGATTTCGAAAGCGTTGCCCCGATAAAACAATCCAAATTCACCATCGTCTATACCGGAACTTTCGTGGAGAAGCGCTCCCCCCAACCTTTGTTGAACGCCCTGAAGATCATCCGCGACTTGCATCCCGAGATTTTCAGCAATATTCAGGTTATCTTCGCCGGCACCTTTCGCCAGCAAGATAAAGATATGGTTCGCTTGGCCGGAATGGAACAGATCGTGGAGTTTAAGGGTTATGTTCCGCATAAAGAGAGCATCGCTCTCCTCAAAAGCGCTGATCTTCTCTGGTTGGTAATACATCCCTCCGAGGGGAACACCGTGGCCACCGGAAAACTTTATGAATACCTGGGGGCCCAAAAACCCATCCTGGCCAGTACTCCCGAAGGCGGGGCTGCCGCGGGGTTGATCAACCGGACAAAAACAGGCAAGGTGTTTTCTTTGTCTGACAGCATATCAGCCAAAGGTTATATCGTGGAACTTTATAATAACAAAGAGATGGGGCCGGGTTTGATTTCTGCTGGCAGCGTCTACACGGCTTCATATGACCGCAGAATTATTGCCAATCACCTTTCGGATGAACTCGACAGATTGGTTGCTAAATGAATAATATTCTTTTCTGGGAATAATGACCAAAACACCGAAAATCTCCATCATCATAGTCACCTGGAACAGCGGTAACGAGATCCTCACCTGCCTGGATTCGGTCTATGCCCAAAACTATGTTTCTTGCGAAGTGATCGTCATCGACAATGCTTCTGAGGATAACACTGTTGATCTAATAAATAATTATGGGAGAAACATTCTCCTTATCTCCAATACCCGCAACCTGGGTTTCGCCCAGGCCACTAATCAGGGGCTGGACAGGGCCGCCGGGAATTATATTCTCCTATTAAATCCCGATACCATTCTCCAGCCAGATTCCTTAAAAATATTGGAATCCTTCATGGACTCCAATCCTACGGTTGGAGCATTGGGCCCCCAATTGCTGAACGCCGACGATACCATCCAGCCCTCCTGTCGGGAGTTTCCCCGGCCGGTTCATTTTATCTGGGAATTCACCGGCCTGGCCAGACTTTTTCCCGGCCATCCAGTTTTCGGCTCCTGGCGAATGGGATATTTTGACCACCAAAGCCAGCGGGAGGTGGACCAGCCGATGGGAGCCTGTTTGTTGGTTCGCAAAGCGACCGTCGATCAGATCGGGCCGATGGACAGCAAAAGATTCCCCATGTTTCTCAATGAGGTGGATTGGTGCTTCAGGCTCAAGCGAGCCGGATGGAAAATATTTTTCCTTCCCCAGTCCAGGCTGACCCACCTGCAGGGGGTCAGCATAAAAAAGGCCCGGCTGGCCATGACCGTTTCCTCCCACCGCAGCCTGGCCGCTTTCTTCGACAAGCACTACCCTGGCAGATTATCAACTTGCCTGGTAAAATCACTGCTGTTGACCACTCTGCCCTTCAGATTGTTGTTTCAGGCATTATCTAAATCCGAAAAACGTAGGTCTAAATAAAATGGGTTTTAATCTTCGTCGCATTTTATCGGACTCCCCTGTATGGAGGCCCCTGGCTTACCGGATGGTTTCAGCGGGACGGCTCGTCCGGAATCCTTTGTACCGGCACCTCTATTCCCGGCGGATAAAAGGGATACAGGAAGAAAGACTGCTCTATCCCCGGACGGTTGCCATAGAAGGCACCAGCGCCTGCAATTCGGCCTGCATCATGTGCGGCCACAAGAATATGAAACGGGCCCAGGGGGTTATGTCGTTGGAGCTGTATAAGAGGGTTTTGGAGCAGCTGCAGGATTGGCCCATCGAGAATCTTCTGCTATCCGGCTTCGGGGAACCACTGCTGGATCCCCATTTGGAAGAACGCATATCCCTGGCAAAATCAAAAGGCTTTGGGAATATCGGCCTGGTCAGTAATGCCTCCTTGCTCTCCCCGGAAAAAGCCGCCCGGCTGATCTCGGCCGGGCTGGACCAGATGCATATCAGCCTTGATGGAGCTTCTCCGGAAACTTACCATAGACTGCGCCCCGGGCTCGATTATAGTAAAGTGGTGGAAAATATCGACCATATCTTGTCGCTTTCACCCCGGCCCAAGATCTATATCCAGGTGGTTACCCTTAGCGATAATGAAAAAGAGATAACAGAACTTCGGCGTTTATGGGAACACAAAGCTGATCGCCTTATTTTCCGGCAGGCCCAGGACTGGGCCGGCCAGGTGCCCCTCCCAGACAGGGAACACAGCCCGCACCTTATGGAGCAGAACTTTTGGCCGCCCTGCCGTTACCTCTGGGACCAACTGAACATCTACTGGGACGGCACAGTGCCGGTCTGCTGCCTGGATTACGAAGCCCGGCAAATGATAGGAAATGTCGAAACAGACAATTTGGCCGGGATCTGGCAGGGAGCTGTTTTGGGCGACCTGCGGCAAAAACATAATGCCGGCCAAAGGGATCAGATATCCCTCTGCCGGCACTGCCGTTATTTTTCGGTCTGGTGGTGAGGCTATCCTCGGAACCTCCCCTTGTTGGTGCCCCGCATCTCCCGGTCCACGTCCCGTTTCTTGATGTCCTCCCGCCGGTCATACTGTTTCTTGCCTTTGGCCAGAGCCAGATCGATCTTCACCTTTCCCTTTTTAAAATACAGCGACAACGGGATCAGAGACAGGTTCTTCTCTTTTTGCTGGGCGGTCAATTTCCGGATCTGCTCCCGGTGGAGCAGCAGCTTTCTGGGGCGGGTGGCCTCCAGATTGTAGCGGTTGCCGTGATCATAGGGTGAAACATGCATATTGAACAGAAACAGCTCCCGGCCCTTAACCATAGCAAAACTATCCTTGAGGTTGGCCTGTCCCTGGCGGATGGACTTGACCTCGGTGCCCCGCAGAACGATCCCGGTTTCCAGCCGGTCGATTATCTCGTAATCATACCGGGCCTTTTTATTTAATATGCTTTCAATCATTATATAATCTTGACAGTGGCGCGTATTTTATATTATAATAACACTTTATGGTTAGGCCGTGGTGGCGGAACTGGTAGACGCGCTAGGCTCAGAACTTAGTGTTCGCAAGGACATGGGGGTTCGACTCCCCCCCTCGGCACCATTTTACCGGCATTTTTAAGCCGCAAACTTAGGTTTGCGGCTTTTTCTATGCTGGCGGCGGTTCCTCTTCGGCCAGGGCTTCTCCGGCCATATATTCATCTATCAGCACCCTGGCTTTTTCATATTGGTGCTCCAAAACCATCACCCGGCCCCAGCGGGGAAACAGCATCATGGCCACCCCGTCATACATGGGGATCTGCTCCGATTTAATGACGGCCCGAATGCCGCTGTCATTCAAAAAGGACGACAGGGCCAGAGCTGACATCTGGTCCGGAGCATCGCAAACCGCCACCAGGTCCGAATTGACCTCCTCCTGATTGTCGGCCTCAGGCGGCAGGGTTTCCGCCAGGTCGGATCCGCAATCAGAACAGCTCTTGAACCCTTGGCGGTATTCAGTCCGGCAATTGGGGCAGAAAGGCGTCATGGCATTATATACCTTGCAATTATTTATCGGCTAATTTGACCCGGTTCTTTCCCGATTCCTTGACCTGGTACATGGCCTGGTCGGCCTTGGAGAACAGCTCGTCGGCGCTTCCGGCCTGTTCCGGGTAGTTGGCAATGCCGATGCTGGCCGTTATCCGGCACGACAGTTTGTGATCGGTCAGAAACGGCTCGGCCTCGATCTTTTTTCTGATGCTCTCGGCCAGCTCCATGGCCTGCCGGGAGTTCTTATCGGGCAGAATGATCACGTACTCGTCGCCGCCGTAGCGCGAGGCCATATCCGGCGGGTTGACCTCCCCGGCTATCCTGTCGGCCACCTCCTTCAGGGCGTGCCCGCCCATCAGATGGCCGTAAGTATCGTCCACCTCCTTCAAGTGATCCAGGTCGATGAATATCAGGGACAGCGGCTTTTCTTTTTTGACCGCCTCGTCCAAGGCCTTCTTCAGGAACATGTCGCAGTGCCGGGAATTGAACAGTCCGGTCAGGTCGTCGGTGATGGCCAGCCTCCGGGCCTTCTCGTACAGCCGGGCGTTCTCTATGGCTATGGCGGCATGATCGGTCAGGGTTTGCAGCAGATCCAGATCCTTCTGGTCAAAAGAAGCGTCGCCCAGCTTATTTATTATCTCCACCACTCCGATCAGCCGGCCCCGCGACACCAGGGGAGTGGCGATGATGGATCTGGTGCGGAACCCTGTCTTCTGGTCCAGCCCCTTGAAGAAACGCTGATCCTGGGCGGTATCCGGCACGATCACCGGCCGTTGGTTCTGAGCCACCCAGCCGGCCACCCCCTGTCCCATGCCCAGCCTCATCTCCTTCACCTGCTGCCCCTTCTCCCCGGTGGCCACCTCGAACACCAGCTCGTTGGTCTTCTCATCCAGCATCAAAATGGACCAGGCCTCGGCCTTGATAAGCTCTTTGACCTTGCCCATCACAATATCCAGCACCTCTTTGAGATTGAGGGTGGAGTTGAGCGTTTTGGCTATGGTATTGAAGGTGGACAGTTCCCGGATCCGCTGTTTGAGGTCCCCCAGCAGCTGGCGATTCTCGTTCTGGAGGCGCCGCCTTTCCAGGCCCCGTTCCACCGCCAGCAGCAGTTCCTCGTGCCCGAACGGTTTGTTGATATAGTCGTATAGCCCGCTCCGGAGTTGCTCTCTGTCGTCCTTGTCAACCTTCTTGGATATCGAAAGCACCACCGGGATATCGGGGTTGGCCTGTCTTAAATGCTTAAGCAGATGGAGGTTCTTCCGGCTGGCCAGCTCGGCATCCATCAGGATCAGGTCGATGTTGCGGCCCCGGATGATGTTCACCACTTCCTTTTCGTCGGAGGCCAGCACCGACTGGTGGTGATGGCCGCTCAGGACATGAATCAGGGTCAGGGCAAAGAGCCGGTCCTGGTCAACGATCAGTATCTCCGCCATGGTTACTTACCCCCCTTCTCCTGGGGTTGAATTTCGTATACGAATTTTATCTCGGTCTTGGTCTGGGGATCCATGAACCTGCCGTCATCCTGCATGGCTGCCTCCTTGTCCCCGGCCTCCATCCGCAGGCTGGCCTCCTTTGATGTATTCGACAGCCCCACGATCTGATAGCCGGTTCTTTTTACCGAATAGTTCCTTCCCGGGATGTAATAACTGCCGTCATCGGTAACAGAATCGCATATTTTGAGGCTCTCCCTGAGCTTGCTTTCCCAGTCGTCACTCCCGGTGGTCTTGGTCTTCCATAATTGCTCTTGGTATAAAGAGGTGAACCTCTCGGTGTTGAGCATCATATTGGCAAAAGAAACGTGATCCAGCAGGATCACCGAGCGGCTGGGGTCCTTGCCAGTGGCATACAGACTGGCATTATTGACCGCCGCCCCGCACAGATCGGTATCGCCGAACGAATTGAGCGACAGGTTGATCTCTTTGCCGGAGGAGCCTGAGGATATCCCCACCCCTATCCGGAACAGCGATTTGAAAGCCGGCGGCAGGACCGCATAGTTTATCCCTTCGTAAAGGATCTCCCTTTCCTTGGCGTCCCGGAACCAGTCCCGGTAATTGCTGAAATTCTCCTTGATGAATTTCTCGGCCATATTAAGCATCTCTGCGGCGCAGTCCACCGCCTGTTTGGTGGACTCGGTGGCCGGCAGGATGTTCAACTCCGTTCCCGAGCTGATGGAATGCCTCAGTTTGAGACCCTTGCCGGTGAAGACCTCCTTGTAGCATTTTTCGTAAGTCTCATGGGCGTTGTCCCCGAACCAGGCCAATCCGCCGTCCCCGGTGTCCTTGACGATAAACCCGCCATGCTGCCTGATGACCTGGGCGATCATATAGCCCAGCTTGTTCTTGATCTCCCTTTCCTTGTCGGCATTCATCAGTTTGGAGCTCATGAAACTGGAGCCCCGGATGTCATAGACCATCACCGTGACCACCCGGGAGAAATGTTTGTATACCCTTTCCCGCACCTCGCTGTCGTTTTTCAGGGCGGCCGAGGACTGGGGCAGGACCGCCCCCTGGGCCACAAAAGAATAGCACCGATTATACCTTTTAAGCCTTTCCGAAAGATAGAAGACCTCGTCGCATAATTCCTGTTGTCTCAAAACAGGAGGATCTTTCACCATCAAAGGCGGCCACAGCTTGACCAGCGAGGCCAGCCGGCGGTAATTCATGATCGGCTCGGCCACCTCTTTAAGGAACTTACGGTAGTTCTCTATCAGCAGCTCCACATGGAAGGCCCGGTTCCCTCCCTGGTCCTCAATCAATCCGGATATGGCCCTTCCGTCGGCCTGGGCCTGCTCCATTTCGAACAGAACGGCCGCCGCATGAGAATCGTTGGGATTGCGCCTGGCCGCCTCCCGATCCAGGGTTTTTACCTTGGTGTTGGATTGCTCCAGCCCCTGACGGATCATCTCCACCAGGATTTTGGCCAGGTTCTTGGTAAGCCCCTCCCAGTCGTGTTTTATTGATTTGTCAAGATTGTTGAAAAATCCCAAATGCTTCAGGAGATCGGTGTAGATCTCGGTAGACTGAGAGGTAAGCATTGAGGTCAGGTCCTTCAGGGGCATCCGTTGCAGTGATTGGCATTTTTCGATGGATGTCTGGAGGGTTTTTTCCTTGCGTTCCAGGTCCTGTAGGTACCACAATTGGCCGGTAAGATTTCTCTGGAACTGCATCAGCGAATCGGTGACCTTGGCCGAAAGGTTAAGCAGGTTCTCGGAATAGAGCTTGGCATCCACCACCTTGGACATGTCGCTGTTGTTCAGCATCACCAGTTCCTGGGTCTGCTTTTTGACCCGGCTGGTGTATTTCTGAAGGTCGACTAGCTCCTGGTTGAGCTTGACCTCCAGTTCGGAGGCTCTTTTAATAATGACCTTCTGGATCTCCCGGGCGGCTACCTCGGTGATCTGGGACAGGCTGCCGGAGATCATATTTGTTATCTCTTCGGGTTTGGCAAAGTTGCTGCTGCCTAGCTTCTCCCAAAGCGCCTCTTCATTGGCTTTCAATTGCTCTGTGTACAGCAGGTGGAATAGCTCCGAGACCATCCACTGGGAAAGATTAAGCTCCCTGAGCAGCGGGGCAAAATTTCTGGCCTGGGGATTTTCTAAGTCGAAGGTTACGTTCCATCCGTGATCCAGCAGTTTTTCAAAAAGCTCGGTGTCGATGGAGTGCTTCTGCAGCACCGTATCCCTGATTGGGCGAAGCAGGGCGGTCAGCTCCAGATTGAATCTCCGCATCACCTGCGACTCCTTGCTTTTGACCGCCTCCGGCTGCTGTTCCCACCATAATATCGAAGCCTCGGACATCAGCTGGCGGTAGGCCAGCTCGAATATCAGGGCCAGCTCCGGCCGGGCCGAAGTGAAGTTGAGGTAGATCTCCTCCACCGTACCGTAGTAGATGTTCCTCCCGAAATCGCGCCACCGGTCCCAGGCCCTTTCGTTGGGCTGCCCGTCGGCATCGTAAAGGCAGCATTCCAACAGCATCTGGGCCGCCTGCCCGTGAAACTCCCTAGTGCCCTGGGGAAGCTCCACATAGACCAGCCCCGGGTTCTTGGCCTCCCCGAACACCGAAAGGATCTCGCCGCTCAGCCTTCGCTCCTTGAGGAACTGGGATACCAGGCTTATCTTCTCCCGGGCCTGTTCCGGCTGCCCCAGCGTTTCATCGGTCCTGGAGATGTAGCGGCTGCTGGTCTTGATGATCTTCTCAAATTCCGATATTTTGAAGTTCCCGTTATCCATCAGATGATCTTCTCCCAGCCGGCCAATATCTGTTTAATGTCCGAGGTTAATCTCATCACCACCGCCTCCATATATTTCTTGGCCCGGACGGTATTGAATACCGGATAGCCCTTCCCCGGCTGGTTCAATATCATGCTCCGGTAGAAAGGATGCATGCTGATGCCTTGGAAACGATGCCCGGCCTCCTCCCGGCGGTAGTCTGATTTTGAGACCAACGAGGGGTCTATGGCCATCAGGGCCGCCAGCTCGTCCGCCCCGGCATGGCCGGAGCCGTCGAAATATTTGGCCGACGCCTCTTCGGCCGCCATCCACCAGTTGATCACCAGGCACCCGGCCTTCTTCTCCTTCCACAGTCCGGCCCCCAGATCGTCCAGACTGTCGATGTTTCCGCCATGGCCGTTGAGCACGATGATCTTTTTGAAACCGGCGTCGGCCAGGCTGAAAGCCACCTCCCTGACATAGGCCTTGAGGGTCTGGGGGCTGACGGTCAGCGACCCCGGGAAGCCGATCAGGGAATTGGTAACGCCGTAGTTGATGGCCGGGGCCACCATGGCGTTAAGCGACCGGGAAAGCCGCTCGGCCAAGTAGCCGGGGATTATGGCATCGGTGCCCAAGGCCCCGGGCCCGTGGGCCTCGATGGTCCCCACCGGCAGCAGAACGATGTCGGTCTTTTCGGGCACCATCTTTTTGAACTGCTTCCAGTTCAGTTTTTCCAATCGGTATTCCATGGCTGGTTCCTTGATATCATATAATAAATATTAATCATCAGTCTAATTTTTAATTATGTCAGAAACCAAGCCCTTTTGCAACATTTTTTTAAACAAATGACCCTTTATTTCTCCGGCGGATAAACGGGCTGGCCAGCAGCATCCCGGTAAAGAAACCCCCGATATGGGCGAACCAGGCGATCCCTCCGGACTGCTCGCCCGGCAGGGGCAGGCTGATCAGCCCGAACAACAGTTGCAGCACTATCCAGAACCCCAACACCAGCACGGCCGGGACCTTAATTATTCGGATGAATATTCCGATGGGGATCACCGTCAGCACCCTGGCCCTGGGATACAGTAGCAGATAGGCCCCCAGCACCCCGGCTACCGCCCCGGAGGCCCCCACGGTGGGGATGATCGAATGGGGATTGAACAATATATGCCCCCAGGCAGCGGCTATGCCGCACAGCAGATAAAAGAGCAGATACCGGAAGTGCCCCAAAGCATCCTCCACGTTGTCGCCGAAGATGAAAAGGTACAGCATATTGCCGATGATATGCTCCCAGCCGCCGTGGATAAACATGGATGAAAAGATGTTTCCCCAGCCTCCGAACCCCTGGTTCATCAGGTTGGCCGGGATCATCCCGAAGCGCTGGATGAATTGCGAAACCTCGTGACCCAAGCCGACCTCATAGAAAAACACCAGGCCGTTCAAAGCGATCAGGATGGTGTTGACCACCGGAAAACGGGATGATGGTATGTCATCCTTTAGGGGTATCATCGGTTGCCTTTCATGTTCAGCTTAAGCCGGAGCGCCGCCGCCAGTACCATTCCCCGGCCAGCAGAAGGGCCATGATCAGCAGAAACAGCCAGGGGGCCTGGGTCTTTTCTCCCGCCGCCGGTTGCGGTTTGACCTGATCCAGCCAGTCATTATTGCCGGCCAAAGAATCTATATCCCAATATCTGCCCTGGGTAACCCGGGATATCTCCCTTAACAACTCCCGGTTCTGGAAACGCTCCTTTTCCTGATAAGTGAAGGGCTCCACCCAGAACCTGCCGGAAAGTTCGGTTAGTTTTTTGCCGTCAGATGAAAGGAGCGATTCATAACTGTACTCGCCCGGCGGCATGGTCCCGGCATCGAATATATAGCGCCCCGATCCCCAATGTGACATTCTCCGTTTTTGCCGAACACCATTTCTCCCTCTGATCTCAACTGACCACTCCAGGCCCTGGGCCCGGCTGTTTTCCGCCGGCATGGTTCCCTGGAAAATGATCTTTTCGTTGGGATAATAAAAGCTTCGATCGGTGGATAGGGTTATGTTCTGATCCTCCATCCCGGCCAGCCAGTGAAAGCTCCCGGTGATCAACGCGGAATAGATCAGGCTGTCTCCCAGTATCCCCTGGGCGGTCATTTTCCATGGCCACAGTGATGATGCCGTTATCTGCATTACGCGTCCCCGGCCGAAATAGCGACGGCCCAAAAAGGGGATGTTCTCTTTCTTATTTTCAATACTTCCCAATAGTACCGCATCGGTAGCTAACTGTTTGACTTTCCCCCTTATGTTCAATGGAGGATATTTTACAATCCGTTTAGCGATCTGTTCGGTCATGGACTGATCGAACATGGCGGAAGTCAAGAAATATTTCGTCAGCGAAATCGTTCCTTCGGTGCTTCCGCTATTGGACGAAGGCATTATAGGTGCAATAGCATACAGTTGGCGGCTGCGAAACGCCCAGAGCCAATCCAGACCCATTATCAAAAGTCCGCACCCTCCATTCTGCACCCGGGCGGCGATATCGCCCTCCAAGCCGCTGTCCAATATGTTTCCTTTGATGTCCTGCAGAATGATCACATCGGCGGTTTTTATTTTATCACCCAGATACTGCTGGTTTTGCTCTTGGTTGCCAATGCCTGCCCAGCTGTTATTTTTCCAAAGATAGGGATCTATTTCGATATTTTTGGCATTGGCCGCCGCCTGAAGCATGAACCGCAGGTCCCATCCCGGATTGCCTGACAAGTAGAGAACAGTAATCCGGTCTTTTTTTACGTTTATTACCACATTTTTTCGGTCGATGGTATCGCCCCCGGACAGCATATTCACCGTATAACGACTTAGTCCCAAAGCAGAAGTAGTCGCCTCCAGAGTGATTGTTTTTTTACCGGAAGAGTATTCCGCCTGTTGCAGGGTTCTTCCCCGGTTATCGATTAAGACTATCTTTCCCTTGTCCTTGACATTGTCCAGCTGCAGCTCTATTGAAGCTTTTTGCCCCGGTGAGATCTCCTCTGGTGAATTTATCCGGGAGATCGAGGGATATTGATTATCAGCCTCCGGGCCGATGCCAATGGTGTATATCGGAACATCCCCGCCGGAGAACTCGACCGGCGGGTTTCCTGCCGCGTTATGATTGCCGTCCGAGAAAAGCACCACCGCTTTCGGCTTTAAGGAAACAGCCGCGTTGATCATCTTTATCAAATCGGTATTGTCGGAATGCTCAACCGGCGTGCCAGGCTCGGCCTCACTCAAGCCGTTCTTGTCATAAATATATATTTTTATACTCTGTTGGGAGGGTATTTTTCCCAGAAGGTCCATCGCCCTGTCAAAACGACTGGTCGGCCCGCCGTCACGTTGGGCCATGCTTCTGCTGGCATCCACTACCAGGGCTATGTTGTTTTCTTGCTTGGTAAAAATATTCAGGCCAAGCGGAACTCCCCAAAGCACCAAGGCAAATAAAATGATTGCCACAGACCGTAGTCCGGCAAATGCCACCCATTGCTTAAAGCCGATCCGATTCTTTTCGCTTATCAGCGACCAAAAGGACAGGGCCGTTATGAGGATTATCAGGATTAATTTCATGAAAGGATTATACTTATTATGCGCCGATGATGTCAATAAAAGAAAACGCCGGGAAAGGTAAAAGCCGTTCTGTGCTATCGACAGAACGGCTTGAAATGAATCTAACTTGGTGGGAAATTATTTAGACCTGGGCCGGGGCCGGGGCCGGAGTATCTTTGCCCGGAGTATCCTTGCCCCAGGCCAAAATGGCGATTATCACGATATTGGCGATCGGTATCAGCAACAGCAGGCTCCACCAGCCGGGCTTGCCCAACCTCTCGGCGATCTTCCACCAGATGTAGATCATGGCCACCATCATCACAATTGCACCCAGTACTGGAATGATGGCCAGCAGTATTGATAATGTCCACCACCAGGGCAATTTGGCTATCTGAGTCATCAGATACACATTGCCGATGGGAATGAAGCCCAGCCAGCCGTTGGGAGTGTTGGTCTTTTTGGCAATAGCCATCAAGGCAAAGGCTGAGAACAGGTAGGCGGCCAGTCCCACGAACATCCAGACCACGCCCATCGCCGCCAGCAACCCGGTGCCGATTTGATCTTCCATCTTCATACCTCCAGTTATGTTTTGGGAATATTTACCTTTGAACTATACTACGATGCATTATAAAAAGCAAGCAGAAAAATCATTTTCTTGCATGGTGCGGCAGGTCAAAGGGGATATCCAGGGACAATTCCACAAATCCCCGGTATTCACCATCCTTGAACCAGGGGCTTTGGTGGATCAGTTTTTTCACCCCGTTCTTCTCGATGGTGTAGATATTGGTGCTTTGTTCATTCATCATCGTCTTTAGCTTGGCCCTGGCCGGTTCGGGATGGCAGTCCAAAAGGTTCTGACCTATCAGGTCCCTTCCGCCGTATTTGGCAAAAGTGCCAACGGCCTTATCGTTCATGTAAAGGATGATGCCATCCCGGTCGCAGACCGTTACCGCCCCGCAGAATTGTTTAAAATAATCGAAATTATTCATTATTTCAGTATGAATAGATTAATTTTAGATAGTGATCCTGATCTTCTTTGATTCTTTTGAAATTTGGAATAAACGCATATTCCATTTTAATATTTTCATTTATTTTATAAGTTGTGCCAAAGACATAGCTCGAATATTGATCGTAAACTGTTGTATACAGTTTTGGCACAAAATCTTTTCCGGCATTTAATCCGCCCCTGATAGTGATAAATGGTGTGATCTCGGTTTCTACGCCACAGCACCACCAACCATGCAAATTTGTATTGCTGTAGGCGGTATTGTAATGTGAAATAAAATAAGGTTTATATTGATATATATTTAGATCCAAATTTATCCCGGCCGAAGCTATGGTATTAATGGGCTTTATCCTGATTTGAATGCTGGGTTGAAGACCAAAGTCATGCTCCCTCCGCTCGTAACCACTTTGATATTCATCATGTCGTTCATAAGCATAACTGGAAGCTAAGGCGGTAAGAAAACAATCCTTCCATTTATGGAACCAGTTAAAGGATAAATTATCAGAATTATACGCTGTTAAGGTTGTTTCACTGTCCCGGCATTGTCTGTTAAAGTATCTTCTATTATAGACCACCGAATAATTATTCGATTTGCTGCCGAAATATGCACCGATTATAACCTGGCTTTTTAATTTATTACCATAGCTGTTTCCTGCATTTAGATTATTATCATATCCAACGCCAATATTAAAATTTTTCAGTTTCTGTGCAAGCCTTAAATTGATAATCCCATAATTATTAGGGACATCCGGGCAGTTAATATCTAACCCGGCCATGATGCCAATATATGGGCCTTTCACTGTAACCGGCATTAACAGACCCAGGGTGGGATTATATGTTTCATAATTATAGTTTGTATCAGTATATATTGTTGTATCCATAAAAGTATGTGCTGTGCCATATGTCCCTTTGTCAAATCTTGCGCCAATACCGGCGATAACATAGCTTCGCTCAATGTTGGGCAATAAGGCCGGATTATAGAATGCTTCAAATTCAACGTCCTGAACGACATTGTTCCATCCCCCCATCCCTGCAATGCGAACATCGGTGGCCAGTAGTGATGAAGTATTTAGAACCAATAATAACACACCGGTAATTTTATTCATAATGTTCTGAACGTCTATTGTTTTTACATAAATAGCCGCCCTCATAAAGAGGGCGGCTATTATCTTTTATTCCTCGGTTACTTCTTCAACAATTCCGTTATCGGTTCCGTTCTCCTCGTCATCCTTGGCTGCCAGACGGGCCACATCCACCACCTTGTCCTTGCCGTCCAGATTGATCAGGCGCACCCCCTGGGTGGCCCGGCCCATCACCCTGACGTTTTTAAGAGTCAGTCTTATTACCTGGCCCTCGGTCGAGATGATCATCAGCTCGTCGCTGTCCACCACCTCCTTGACCGCCACCAGTTCGCCGGTCTTGTCGGTGAGCTTCATGCTGATGACCCCCTTGCCGCCCCGCCGGGTCACCCGGTAATCGGCGATATCGCTGCGTTTGCCGTAGCCCCGGTCGCAGATGGTCAGTAGGCTGCCCTCCCGCTTGACCACCACCATCCCGATCACGTAATCCTTCTTCTCCAGAGTGATGCCCCTGACCCCGCCGGCGGTCCGGCCCATGGAGCGAACGTCCGACTCATGGAAGCGGCAGGCCTGCCCCTGGCGGGTGACCAGGATGACGTCCTCGGTCCCGTCGGTCAGCTTGGCCTCTATCAGATAATCCTTGTCGTCCACCGAGGCGGCGATGATGCCGGCCTTGCGGGGATTGGAAAATACCGACAGGGCGGTCTTTTTGATTACCCCGCTGCTGGTGGCCATCACCACGAAATGCTGGTCGTCGAATTCCTTGACCGCGATATAAGCGGCGATCTTCTCGTCGGCCTTTAATTCCAGAATGTTGCTGATCTGCCGGCCCTTGGTGGCCCGGCCTCCCTCGGGAACCTCGTATACCTTCAGCCAGTAACAACGGCCCTTGTCGGTGAAGAACAGGATGTAATGGTGGGTGGAGGCGATGAACATCCCCTCCACGAAATCCTCGTCCTTGGTCTTCATGCCGGTCACCCCCTTGCCGCCCCGGCCCTGCCGCTTGTAGGCCGTCGCCGAAAGGCGTTTGATATACCCGGCATGGCTGATGGTAATAACCATCTCCTCATCGACTATCAGGTCCTCGATGGAGAATTTCTCCTCGGCGGCGGCGTGGATCTCGGTGCGTCGCTCGTCGGCGTATTTCTTTTTCAGATCGGCGATCTCCTCCCGGATGACGCCCATCAGCCGGCGCTTGCTCTCCAGTATCCCCTTCAGCTTGGATATCAGCTTGATCAGCTCCTCGTATTCCTCCTCGATCTTCTTGGTCTCCAGGCTGGTCAGCCGCTTGAGGGTCATGTCTAATATGGCCTGGGCCTGTTCCTCGGACAGCTTGAACTTCTTCTTTAAAGATTCCCTGGCCGCCTCGACATTGGCCGATTTCTTGATGATCCTGACTACCTCGTCGATGTTCTCGATGGCGATCTTCAGGCCCTCCAGAATATGGGCCCGTTTTTCGGCCTGGGCCAGTTCGTATTTGGTGCGCCGGGTGACCACATCCACCCGGAAATCGATGAAATGGTTCAGGACCTGATGCAGGGTCAGCACCTTGGGGACCCCGTCCACCAAGGCCAGCATGATCACCCCGAAACTGTTCTGCAGCTGGGTGTGCTGGTACAGCTGGTTGATGGTCACCCGGGGATCCGCATCCCGCTTCATGGTGATGACCACCCTCATGCCGTCCCGGTCGGACTCGTCGTTAATGTCGGCGATCCCGTCCAGCTTCTTGTCCCGCACCAGCTCGGCCACCTTCCCTATCAGGCTGGCCTTGTTGACCTCGTAGGGCAGCTCGGAGATGATGATATATTCCTTGCCGCTCTTGGCGGTCTCCACCATCACCTTGCCCCGGATGACCACCTTGCCCCGGCCGGTCTGGTAGGCGTCCCGGATCCCGGAGACCCCCATGATCATGCCGCCAGTGGGGAAGTCCGGCCCCTTGACTATCTTCAACAGTTTCTCCGGCTTCAGCTCCGGCTCGTCGATCAGAGAAGTTATGGCATCGCAGACCTCGCCCAGGTTGTGAGGCGGGATATTGGTGGCCATGCCCACCGCAATCCCGGAGGAGCCGTTGACCAGCAAGCAGGGCAGCACCGAGGGCAATACCGAGGGCTCCTGCAGCGATCCGTCGTAGTTGTCCACGAACTTGACGGTGTCTTTATCTATATCCTTGAGCACTTCGGCCGATATCCGGGACAGCCTGGCCTCGGTGTAGCGCTGGGCGGCCGGCGGATCGCCGTCCACCGAGCCGAAGTTGCCCTGGCCGTCCACCAGCATGTAGCGCAGCGAGAAATTCTGAGCCATCCTCACCATGGAGTCGTAGATGGCCTGATCGCCATGGGGATGGAATTTACCCATCACCTCTCCCACGATGCGGGCGCTCTTCTTATAGGGCTTGTTGTGGGCCATGCCCAGCTCGCTCATGGCGTACAGTATCCGGCGGTGCACCGGCTTCAGGCCGTCCCTGACGTCCGGCAGGGCCCGGCCCACAATCACCGACATGGAGTAGTTCAGGTAGGAGGTCTTCATCTCCTCCTCGATCTCGCAGCCGATTATTCTTTCTCTCTCAAGTGCCATCTATATATCCTTTATATTATTTTTTCTTGGTCCTGCTCCTGGGCGGGGCTTTTTTATCCAGTGCCTTCAGGTCCTCGATGGTAAATCGGCCCTCGTCCGGGCAGTTCTCGGCCTGGTCCTTGGGCATCCGGTACAGTTCGATGTCCACCCAATGGCCCTTCTGACAGGCTTCATAAAAAGCGAAATATTCCTTCTTGTCCGTCAGGTCGGCCGCTATGGTGTATTTGCTTCCCTTGACGATGCCCACCAACACCTCGTCGTTTTTTACATAGAACATCTTTTCGGTGGCCGGTCCGATCCTCAGGGCCTTCTCCATAACTTTTTTAACCCCGTAATACCTGGTGGCCATATTGCCTCCAAATAAGATTCATTTATATGCTCAATGATAGAAAGTTCGTTGCGATCTCTGCGTCTCGGTGCCTCACCCGCCACCACAAGAAAGTCAATATAGCCCGCCACCGCAGGGTAGTACATATAGGCGGGTCTGCCTTTGGCACGAGCGGGTCCGCCTTTGGCGGAGTGGCAATCTAGATATCCAGGTTCTTGACATACTTGGCGTTCTGCTCGATGAAAAGCCTTCGCGGCTCCACCGCATCGCCCATCAGAATGGTGAAGGTATGGTCGGCCTCCACCGCATCGTCGATGTTCACCTTCAGCAGGGTCCGCCGTTCGGGGTCCATGGTGGTCTTCCACAGCTGCTCCGGGTTCATCTCGCCCAGACCCTTGTAGCGCTGGATGTTGACATTCTCCTTGCCCAAACGGGTGACCACCTTCTCCAGCTCCTCCTCGTTGTAGACGTAATGCTCCTCCTTGGATTTTCCCACCCGGTACAACGGCGGCTGGGCGATGTAGATATATCCCCTCTCTATCAGGGGGCGCATATAGCGGAAGAAAAAGGTCAGCAGCAGGGTGCGAATATGGGCCCCGTCCACATCGGCGTCGGTCATGATGATCAGTTTGTGATAGCGTGATCTCTCCACATCAAAATCCTCCTGCCCGATGCCTGTGCCCATGGCGGTGATGATGGTGCGGATCTCCTCGTTGGCCAGCATCTTGTCCAGCCGGGTCTTCTCCACGTTGAGGATCTTGCCCCTTAAGGGCAATATTGCCTGAAAACGCCGGTCCCGGCCCTGTTTGGCCGAGCCTCCGGCCGAGTCGCCCTCCACCAGGTACAGTTCGCACAGCTGGGGGTCGGTCAGGGAACAGTCGGCCAGTTTTCCCGGCAGCCCGGATGTCTCCAGGGCGTTCTTGCGCCGTACCAGATCCCGGGCCTTGCGGGCCGCCATCCGGGAGCGGGCCGAAAGGACGCCTTTCTCGCAGATCTTGTTGGCCACCGAGGAATTCTCTTCAAAAAAGTTGGACAGCTCCTGGCCCACCAGTGATTCCACAATTCCCTTAACTTCCGAATTTCCCAGCTTGGTTTTGGTCTGCCCCTCGAACTGCGGTTGTTTGACCTTCACCGAAACCACCGCCGTCAATCCTTCGCGGACATCATCCCCGGACAGGGCTAAGTCATCTTTTTTAAACAGGTTGTTCTTCTTGATGTAGTCGTTGATGATCCTGGTCAGGGCCGATTTGAAGCCTATCAGGTGGGTGCCGCCCTCAATGGTGTTAATGTTGTTGCAGAAGGAAAAGATGTTGTCGTCATAGGAATCGTTGTACTGCAGAGCCACCTCCACCTGCACCCCGTCGCCCTCCTTGGCCACATAGATGGGCTTGTGCAGCGGGGTCTTGTTCTCGTCCAGGAATTTGACGAAGGAGACGATACCCCCGTCGTATTTGAAATTGTGGGACTTGCCGCTTCTCTCATCCATAAGATCTATCGAGAGTCCACGATTGAGGAAGGCCAGCTCCCTCAGGCGTCCGGCCAGGGTGTCGAAAACGAAGGCGGTGGCCTGGAATATCTCTTTGTCTGGCAAAAAATTTACGGTAGAGCCTGTCTTGGATGCTTTCCCGATCACCTTGAGTTCGGTCTTGGTGTGCCCTCGTTCATATCTCTGATGGTGCACCTTGCCGTCGCGCTGAATCTCCACCTCCAGCCACTCCGACAGGGCATTGACCACCGACACCCCCACCCCGTGTAGGCCGCCGGAAATAGCGTATGATTTATTGTCGAACTTGCCCCCGGCATGCAACACCGTCAGGGCCACCTCCACTCCGGGCTTTTTCTCGGTGGGATGGATGTCCACCGGAAAGCCCCGGCCGTCGTCGATCACGGTTATGGAACCCTCCTTGCGAATGAAGACCTGGATATGGGTGCAGAATCCGGCCAGGGCCTCGTCCACCGAATTGTCCACCACCTCGTAGACCAGATGGTGAAGCCCCCGGCTGCCGGTGTCTCCGATATACATGGCCGGCCTGCGGCGCACCGCCTCCAGGCCTTTTAGTACCGTTATTTTTTCGCTGGAATAGCTTTCCCTGGCTGTCATAGTTCTCCTTAATGATATCCGAATTATATTATTTTTCGTTCTCTTAGAATGGCCCCACCTTGAAAGTGATATCCTTGACGGCATCGGCCCCGATAATTTTATTGATTTTTCCCTTGAGCCTGACCCTCAGCAGGGTGCATTCCTGCACCCAGGCCGGGCTCTTGGCCTCCACCAGCAGCCTGCCACGGATCACCGAAACCGCCCGGGTGTTGGCCGCAATCTTGGAGCCCGCCGCCTCCGGCCAGACTGTCAGGGCCCTGGTCTCATCCATCCTCTGGTCGATCTCCAGGGATTTCAGGACCCGGCTTAAAATATCCCCCACTGCTTCCAGCTTTTTCATTCTTCCCTCACAGATCGCGGGATAGACGGACCATGGCCCCGGTCAGGTTTGACATGGTCTGTTTGAATTTTGGATCCCCCCAGCCCTGGACCCACCCAGTTTCCTTGAGCTCGTCGGAGATCACAAATACCGCCGCCGCCGGGATGGCATATGCCCTAGCCACGGCGAAAAGTCCGGCCCCCTCCATCTCCACGCAAGTCGCCCCCATTTTTCGGTACTCATTGACCTTAGCCCTGGTCTCTTGGTAGGGGGCATCGGTAGACCAATGAACGGTTAAACGGGGATCCAGTCCCTGTTCCTTTAAGCGGTTATGCACATGATGGGTAAGTTCGCTATCGGCCGCAATCACCGACTGGAGGTCGTATCCGTAACATATCCCGGTGCCGGTCTCGTTTATGGCTCCGGTGGAGACCACCAGATCCCCGATATTCAGTTCCGGGGATATTGAGCCGGCTATGCCAATGTAGATTATCTTCCTTACCCCCAAAGCCAGCAGCGTCTCCACCTGGATGGCCATGGCCGGCGATGATATCCGGCTTTCGATAAAAAGGGTATCGTGGTGGATATATGCGCCCTTCAGCACCCGATGGCTGAACTCCTCAAGGCCCGCCTGATCTTTGATCTGGCGCCACAGGTATCGGAAAGACAGCACCGTCGGGTATTCTAGCACAACATCTTCGTAGGTCAAGCCATCCCTTGAGATGCTATCCTCTATAAAGGCCCTGGCCGATGTGATGGATTTATGCATTTCGATCAATAGAAATTCACCGAATGATCTTTCAGCTTGCCATCCTGGTAGTTGAACTTGGCCGAGAAGAACTTTTTATCCTCCAGCCAGGGCAGGAAGATATGATCTCCTTCCCACAGATCCAGCTTCAAAAGGTCCTGGTCCTTGACCCATTTCAAATAACCCTCGGCTGAATCCAGCAGTTTTCCCCGGAACCTCTCCACGGTAAAGACGAAAACGTACCAGTCATCCCACTCATCGAACGAGGGGAAGGTAAGAAACCCGTTCAGCTGGGGATCTTTTATCAGCAGACCGCTTTCCTCTTTCACCTCCCGGATGACGCACTCCTCGGGGGTCTCCCCCGGCTGCATCTTGCCGCCCAGGCCGTTCCATTTGCCGTAATGCAGATCGTCCTTCCGTTTGATGCGGTGCATCATCAGGGTCCGACCGTCCTTTTTTTTGATGTAGCACAGAGTGGCTAGCTTCATAATAGGGAATAGATTATGGTTATTAGATGATAGGGGATATCCTATCCAATTTACTTATCATGGAAAAGCAGTCGATCTTTGAGCCTTTTGTGTCTCTGTGGTAAATCAAATTATTTCTATCCTGCCATCTTCCACCCGGAACTTTTTAAAACCGTCCTGCCGGGTGACGTCATTTTCATGGGCCGAGGCGATGAACACCTGGCATTCCGGATCAAGCTGCTGGATCAGCAGGCCGGCCCGCTGGCTGTCGAGTTCGGCGAAGATCTCATCCATCAGGATCACCGGCTTTTCCTTAAGCTGGGCAGCCATGATCTCGGCCACCGCCAGCTTTAAGGCAATGGCCGCCGTCCGCTGCTGGCCCTGTGAGCCGAACTGGCGGATGCGCATCCCGGCCAGCGATATCTCCAGATCGTCGCGGTGTGGCCCGAACATTGTTATGCCCCGCCTCCGCTCGAATTCGAATCCGGTGGCCAGGGCCTTGGCAAAGGCCTCCTCTATCGGCTGGCCCGGCTCATATTTGTAGGACAGGTGGTAGCGCAGCCCCAGCCGCTCCCGCCCGCCGGAGATGCCCACATACCTGCTGCCGGCCATCTCCTTAAGATCGTCGATGACCTCTATCCGTTTCCGGACCAGCTTCATTCCGCATTCCACCAGCTGCTGGTTCCAGGCCTCCAGCGAAGCGGCATTGCTGCGCCCTTCCTTGATGGCGTACAGCAGTTGATTCCTCTGCTTAAGTATCCTATTGTAGTCCTGCAGGTCGGCCAGGTAGGTCCTGGAGAACTGGGAGATGGACAGGTCCATGAAACGGCGCCGCACACCGGGGCCGGACTTGCACAGGTCGTCGTCCTCCGGGGACAGGCTGACCACCGGCATGCGGCCGATCAGCTCCGATAGCTTCTGCTGCAGCTCGCCGTTGATCTTCAGCCGTTTCTCTTCCTTATTATATGCCGCCTCGACATTGATCTCGCCCTCGGCGGTCTGGGCCTGACCCTCCAGCCGGAACCATTCCCGGGTGAACCCTATCATCTGTTCGTCCTCAGCCACGCTCCTCATGGAACGCCCGATGCACAGATAATGGATGGCCTCCAGCAGATTGGTCTTGCCCGATCCGTTGATGCCCAAAAAAAGATTCTTTCCCGGCGCAAACTCCAGATCAAAAGCAGATAGATTCCTGAAATTACTTCCTTTTGCCGTCTTAATAAACATTCTACTTCCCTGTTTTCCAATACCCAAAGTGATGTGTTTGATAATCAATTATACCACAACATATGGATAAAATGCAACGGTTTTTTATTCATTTTTTATCACATAAGGCCTTGTATATCATGATTTTACATGTGGCAGCAACGACAACTATCCAAATTTTGCCAAATTTAAAAAAAATCTAACTTTTTAGACTAAAAATTACCTTGAAAAATAATCGTATTGCTGATATACTTACCTGCTTGTTGGTCTATTGTAAATTTAAATATTCGGGCGTCCTTCGAAAGCAATGCAAGAAGCTGGTCTCAGGATGACGGAGTAAAAATATAAGTCGGGCGGCCCCGATTGGCAATAATAAATATAAAACAAGCCATCGGGGTGAAGGAGCAAATCTTTGTAGTCGGGCGGTTAGCTCAGCTGGTTAGAGCGCTGGTCTCACATACCAGAGGTCACAAGTTCGAATCTTGTACCGCCCACCATATTTACTCCAAAGACGAACAGAAGCCCCGATAGCAAATGCTTATGGGGCACCATACCATAATGTGAATGTTTGCTGCAACCCCGATGCCTGGTCTAGAGACAGTGATTTTCGGGGTACCGCCCACCAAGTAAATATAAAAAGCCCCGCATTCTTTGCGGGGCTTTTGGTTTTATCCTTGTTTATCATATAGCGTTAGATTTTGAAAAACATTTTGTCGCAGATATTTCTTATACCTCTTGCTTTTTTCATATGATACTATTTTTTCCTAATCCCCTGATTATATAAGAAAAGCCATCCTTGGATGGCTTTTCTTGACATCCGTTAATATTCTCACCGCAAGAACTTCCAGATCAGATAGATGGTGGCACCCCAGGCCCCCGGGCCGTGGCACAGCACCGCCGCCCAGATGTTCCCGGTATATTCGGTCAGCCAGGCCAGGGCCAGACCCCCGGCAAAGACGATGACCATCAAGGGCAGCCCGGCCCAGCCGGGCATCAAAAAACTTATGGTCACCAGATGATAGACAGTGAACAGCAGGGCCGAGACCAGGATATGCCGTTTGAACCCCGCCCGCTTGGCCAGCAGGCCCTGAACTCCCGCCCTCCAGTACATCTCCTCGCCCAAAGGAATGATCACTGCCACAAATAGGAAGAATTGCAGCAAGCCGGCCGAAAAGGCGTTGCTTTGATAGAGCCTTTGCGAACATACTTTCAGCATATCATCCGGAAGAGCTTTCCCAAAGTATATATTCCCGACATATATGCTGAGCGCCGCCGCCACCGACGCCACCAAAAGGCCCAGCCCCAGGCTTTTGAATATTTTAGCGCCCGGCAGTTTTATCCGCTCCTCCAGGCCGTAGGCCTTGATCTGCCAGAAAGCCCCGCCGTAAAAAACGACGGTGGAGAGTATGATGGCCAGCCAGGCATCTTTCAACAGCCACAGGGCCAGCCAGTTCACCAGGGCCGGGGTCAGAGTAAGAACGGCCAGTAAAAAGGACAAGTCTTTTTTATTTTTTACCGAAATGGCCTTATTCATCGACACCTTTTTCATGGCCGATGTTCTCCAAAAGCTTCAGCACCTCCACCTCGGTCTCGGCATGCATCAGTTCCTGGCGCAGGGCCGCCGCCCCGGGGATTCCTTTGATATACCAGCCCAGATGCTTGCGCATCTCCCTGATGCCTCGGAGCTCTCCTTTATCGGCCACCGACATTGCTATATGTTCCTTGACGACCTGCATCCGCTCCTGCCAGCTTGCCGGCTGCACTTCTGAATTCTGCATACTGCCTTCTGTATTCAGGGCAGCATTGATATCGGCGAACAAAAAGGGGTTCCCCAGCGCCGCCCGGCCCACCATCACCAGATCGCATCCGGTCTGTTCGATCATTCTCAAGGCCTCGGCTCCCGAGGTTACATCGCCATTGCCGATCACTGGTATTTTCGCCTGCTGTTTTATTTTTGAGATGATGTTCCAGTCCGCCTTGCCGGAGAACATCTGGCTCCTGGTCCGGCCGTGGACGGCGATGGCCGATACGCCGCAGTCCTCCAGCAGTTTGGCCACCTCCAGGGCGTTCTCCGACCCCACCTCCCAGCCGCTGCGGATCTTGGCCAGCACCGGACGTTTGGCGACATTGATCACCGCCCGGGCTATCTCGGCTATTTTTTCCGGAAATTTAAGCAGGGCCGACCCGCCGCCGTTCTTGACTATCTTGGGGGCCGGACAGCCGAAATTCAGGTCATAGAAATCAGGTTGGATATCCCTTTCCAGCCGTTCCACCGACTCGGCAAAGGCCAAAGGCCGGGTGCCGAAAAGCTGAACAGCAATGGGCCGCTCCTCCTCCCGGAAGGATAACATCTTGATGGTCTTGGAATGCCCGCGGGACAGGGCCTCGGCCGAGATCATCTCGGAATACACCAAGGCGGCGCCGTAACGGCGACAGATAAGACGAAAGGCCGAGTCGGTAATGCCCGCCATCGGGGCCAACACCGCCCGGCCCTTTAGAATATTTGGATCGAATATTTTGGTCAATTATATTTACCGCTAAAAATTAATCCCTGCCCTTTTGCCATTTTTTGAAGAATATCCATACCAGGATCAAAAACAGGCCGGCCAGTATCGATATCAACCGCCGATCGGCCAGCGACAACAGCATGGCCAAGATCGCCAAAAAGACGGTTATGCCGTACAGGAACATCACCGCCCCCTGGTGGCTGAAACCGATGGTCAGCAGTGTGTGGTGCACGTGTTCCTTGTCGGCCCGGTAGAACATCTGTCCCCGCCAGGTTCGGCGCAAAACGGCGCTGGCGGTATCCACCATCGGCACCCCCAGAGCGGCTATTGGTATCAGCAGGGCCACGGTGGCGATGCTTTTCATGGTCCCCAGGGTGGTCATGGCCGCCAGAATGAATCCGATGAAGGTGGCCCCCGAATCCCCCAGGAAGATACGGGCCGGATGGAAATTGAACGGCAGGAAACCCAGCAGGGCGCCGACGGTCACTATCGCCAGCAGGCCGATCAGCCCCTCCCCGGAGGCCTCGGCCGAGACAAAGATGGTGGCGGCGACTATGGTGGCGATGCCGGCCGCCAGTCCGTCCAGCCCGTCGATAAAATTGATGGCGTTGATTATGAATACGATCCACAGAGCCGTAAATGGTATGCTGAAAAGACCCAGTGCGAAGACGCCCCCCAGCGGGCTGGGCAGTACGGTCACGCAGAAGCCCCCGGCGATCAGAATGCCGGCGGCGGCGAATTGAAAGACCAGCCGCAGGGCCACCGAGGCGCTTTTCAGATCGTCATATAGCCCCACCCCCAGGATCAGCAGGCCCCCGAAGGTTATGGCCGTGAACTTCCCGGCCAGTCCATAAAAGATGCCGGGCCATAACGATTTTATCAGCCAGATGGTGATCAGCACCGCCACTGCCACTGCCGCTCCGCCCAGGCAGGGCATGGCCTTTTGGTGTATTTTTCTCAGGCCCGGCCGGTCGAACACCTTGCCTTTGACCGAAACGTACAGGGCCAGCGGTGTCAGCAGCAGGCTCAATACGGCGGCTATAAAGAACGCTGTCAGATAATGCAATACAGATCCTTTTAGATTTGGAAGCCGTTCCCATTTGATGAGAACGGCTCAGGTTAAATTTATTTTGTCAGCGCCTGGATCAGCAGGTCCAATTCCTCCCTGGTCCTCTTCTCGGTCACCGAGATCAGCAGATGGCCTTCCAGTTGTTTAAAGAACCGGCCCAGATCCAGTCCGGCAAGGATGCCCTTCTGCTTCAGCTCTGTCAGGACTTGAGCCGATGGCCTTTTGGTCTTATAGACGAACTCCTTGAAGAACGGGGCCGAAAAGGCCGGCTCCAGGTGCTCCGCCAGATAATGGCTTTTCTGCAGACAAAGCTCGGCCACCTGTTTGATGCCGTCCCGGCCCATCAGTGACATATAGACGGTGGCCGCCAGGGCGCACAGCGCCTGATTGGAGCAGATATTGGAGGAAGCCTTTTCCCGGCGGATATGCTGTTCCCTGGCCTGCATGGTCAGCACCAGCCCCTCGCGACCCTGGCTGTCGGTGGTCTGGCCCACGATCCTTCCCGGCATCAATCGCAGCAGGGGGTTCTTGGCGGCCAACAGCCCCAGATAAGGCCCGCCCAGCCCCATGGGAATTCCCAGGGGTTGCCCCTCGCCGGTGACGATATCGGCCCCATAAGATCCGGGGGCTTTTAAAATTCCCAGCGATAGCGGATCGGCCGAGACCACGAATAGCGCGCCATTCTTATGGGCGATGGCGGACATCTCCTCGACCGGCTCCAGTGCACCGAAGAAATTGGGATGCTGAACGAGGACCGCCGCAGTTTTATCGTCAATGGTTTTTTCCAGTTCATCCAGACTGGTGACTCCGTCCTTCCAGGGAATCTCGGCTATTTCTATGTTCAATCCCCGGCAGTATGTTTTCAGCACTTCGCGGTAATCCGGGTGGACGGTGCTGGATATGACCAGCTTTTTGCGCTTGGTATGACCGCAGGTCATCAGCCCGGCCTCGGCTAGGGCGGTGGCCCCGTCGTACATCGAGGCGTTGGCCACATCCATTCCGGTCAGGGCGGCTATCAGGCTCTGGAACTCCCAGATGACCTGCAGCGTCCCCTGGCTGACCTCGGCCTGATAGGGGGTGTAGGCGGTATAGAACTCCGGGCGGGACAGGATGTGGTCCACCGCCGCCGGGATGTAATGATCGTAAGCCCCCCCGCCCAGGAAGGATATCATCTCCCCAGCCGGTTTGTTTGATTTGGAGATCCCGGAGATCTCTTTGGCCGCTTCCATCTCGGACAGCGGAGCCGGCAGATCCAGTTGGGATTTTAAAAAGATATCCTGGGGGATGTCAGCTATCAGCTCTTTGAAATCCTTGACCCCTATCCGGGCCAGCATCTCCTGAATATTCTCCGGCGTATTGGCAATGTATGGCATAATTTAATGATTTCAAATTTGAAATTTAAAATTGCATATTTGCAATTTTGGTTTAATGTCCGTGCTTTTCCATCTTTTCGTAGGCCTCGGCGTCCATCAGCTTGCCGGCCTGGGAAGCATCGGATAATTTTATCTTGACCATCCAGCCTTTTCCGTAGGCATCCTTGTTGACCAGGTCGGGGGTGCCCTCCAGTTCGCCGTTTATCTCGGCCACCTCGCCGGACAGCGGGGCGTTTAAATCGGATACCGCCTTTACCGCCTCCACGGTGCCGAATGGCTTGCCCATCTCGACTTTGGAACCGATGGCCGGCATCTCCACGAAGACGATGTCCCCCAGTTCGCCCTGGGCGAAATCGCTGATGCCGATGGTGGCGATGTCGCCTTCTATCCTGGCCCACTCATGGCTGGCGGCGTATTTCAAATCCTTGGGAAAGTTCATGATTCCTCCAACTTTTTTGTATTTGATATTTTATCCATTCGAAAGCAAAATAATTTTGCTAATCAATGACCCTGCGGCAGAGACCGCAGGGTATGTCAGGTTGTTGTTATTCCCCTGACAACCTACGGTTTTCAAACTTTCCCTTTACATGGTATCCCTGTGGCAGAGACCACGGGGAATTGCAAGTTAAATGTAAAACGCTGTAGTTCTATTATATGTAACGTTTGGCATATGGTGCGTGCCAGCCATCCCTTTCCATGTGCGATTCAGTAAACAAAAAGCGATGCACCCGTGCATACGAAATCAACTATCCAAAAGCGGGGCGGCATGCAATATATGCCCTGTTGTGTGCAGTGGTTCATTAATGATAACTCCATGTAAAATCAATCATTTTAGTGAGGTCATCGAAAAACATTACATAACCATCTCCATTGTATCTTGATGACCAAAAAATTATTTCGCTCTTACCATTATTATCATAATCACCCGCATCTATTAAAGTATTTATTGAATTATCATCGTCTGTAAATTCGTCTTGACTAAAATTATAATCAATGATCTTTGAAATATTTATTAATTCTCCAGAATTTGATTTATAAATCCAAACTGGATACGAAATCATTCCATTATTATTTGTTATAATTCCTATTTGAATCAATTGGTTAAGAGTGTTTGATTGATACGATTTCAAATATTTCAATTGTTTTATTTCAATATTTTGCAATGAAGGGAAAGTTTTTGCAATGTATGATTTATAAATAGGAAATATTTTCTCCAAGTCAGATAACTCAGGATTAAAAGGCTTCCATTTTTCAGGGTCATTACAGTTTGGATGCGATACAACAATTAATGGTCTATATTCTTTCTCATTTGCCCAACTAGAAAAATCAAAATTACATGAACCTATTGTAGGTAAAGTCTTTCCTATAGTGCTATGATATGAATCTCTTGGATATGTCCAAATGGCATCCTTACATTTTATTTGTTCTCTCTTTGAATAAAAAAATCCAATATTTTTACTATCAAACGCAACATACCATTCTCTTCCAGATGGATAAATGCTATAATCTGCAATTTTCTTTTCTAATGATATCCATTGATTATCATTTTTATAAAACAAAGGGCGGACTATCTTTTTTACATTTGTATCTTGTATTGCATCATATGTGTTATCCGGCCAAGTACTTCTTTTTGTCTCAAGTGCACCAATATATAAAATATCATCTCTTTTGATTTCCTGATTTTGAGAAAACAAATTACTGTAATTGGTGATGAATATTAGTATGATGATTATTCTTTTCATATTTTTTGTCATTCAGGATTCCTACCATTGCACACAACGTCTGCGGGTTTGTGAAATAGCCGTCCGCAGCAGTGGATGGCATTGCGTTTGCCTTCAAATAAGACTATTGTATTCGTATTATAGGATGCAAACGCCATGCCATAGGCTATTTACAGCGAACACGACCGTTGCAGATTTGCAAAGTGTGAGCCACAAACCCGTTTGTTATGCACAGATACATGTCTTACTTCATGTTTTCGGGAATGTCATTATTTAAAAAATTAATATATTGATATGATGCAACTTGAGGTAATGGTGAGGAAGTAACAATTTCAATTCGAATAAAAGTGTTTGGTTTATCAATTTCAGCTTTATAAAATAATGTTGCTATTTCAAAAGTGCCAGCCGTAGTATAACTCGTGCCTCGTGCGATACTCTTGAATGATGCACTTTTCAGGTTGCCAAAGGCAGGAACAATTTGTTTGTTAAACATATCTTTAAATTGATCAATAGTATAAGCAGATTTAAAATTTGGCAAATAATCATTATATGCGGCTTCTAAGTCTCCACCAATGTATTTTTGTACATGATTATTTGTAAATGAAATGACTGTAGAGTCGCTTGTGGAAGTCGTTTCAGAAACATTATTTTTATTATCTTTTTGAGTAGATGAGCAACCAATAACGATTGCGATTAGGAGTGGGAAAAGATGCTTCATTGTCTTTCACTTTTTGTAATTGGCTATAACTACTGGATTAGCGAAGTGCGTGCCTGCACGCCGCAGTGTGTTACGGCACGCAGGCGTGTATTTTTGGTTTTAGCTGGGGGTAACGGTGCGTATATCACGGACCAGTAACGGGCTTCACGCACCTTTATTATTTCTTAATTGAACTGTGCTTCCAGAACGGCGTCTCGGCCACCTTGGCCGGTATCATCTTGCCGCGGATCTCCACCTGCAGCTCGGTGCCGGTCTTGGCAAGCTCGCTCTTAACATAGGCGGTGCCGATTCCCTTGGATACCGACGGCGAGAACACCCCGCTGACCACCTCGCCCACCTGGGAGCCGTCCTTGAATACCTTGTAATGCTGTCGGGGAAAGGCGTTGCCCTCCACCTCGAAACCCACCAATTTTCGCTTGACGCCTTCGGCCTTCTGTTTTAACAGGACATCCTTGCCGATAAAATCGCCTTCCTTTTTCAGCTTGGTGATCCAGCCCAGTCCGGCCTCCAGAGGAGAGGTGGTCTTGTCGATATCGTTGCCGTACAGGCAGTATTTCATTTCCAATCTTAATGAATCCCTGGCTCCCAGTCCGCTGGGCTGGAGGTTGAATTCCCGGCCGGCCTTAAAGAGAGCCTCCCATATCTGCCCGGCGTATTTAACATCAAAATACAGCTCGAAGCCGTCCTCGCCGGTATATCCGGTGCGGGAGACTATCATCTCGATCCCGTCCACCTTTCCAGTCTTGAACCAGTAGAATTTCATGTCGGACAGCTTGAGATCGCATATCTTCTGCAGCAGGGGCTCGGCCTTGGGGCCCTGCAGGGCCAACTGGGCAACTTCGGGGCTGGTGTTTTTTAATGTGACATCGAAAAATTTTGACTGCTCCTGCAGCCAGGCGAAGTCCTTGTCCAGGTTGGAGGCGTTGACCACCAGAAAATAGTGATCGGGAAAACGATAGACCAACAGATCGTCCACAATACCAGCATCCGGGTAGCACATGGCCGAATACTGCACCTGGTCCACTTCCAGCACCGCCGGGTCGTTGATAGTGACGTAGGAAACGAATTTCAGGGCCTCCGGGCCCCAAACCTCGATCTCGCCCATGTGAGAAACATCAAACAGGCCGACGGCGCTTCTGACGTGCCGGTGTTCCCCTATGATCCCGGTATACTGCACCGGCATTAAAAATCCTGCGAAGGGGACCATTTTCCCGCCAGCGGCCACATGTTGTTCATAGAAGGGAGTTTTGTTCTCCATTTTGCTCCTATTAAGAAAATATATTACGGATTTAATGAACTAACTGATATTAATTTTTATCCGGAAGCAAGGCTTCAATATCTTTAATGTTACTTTCTTATGACCCTTCACAACCAAGGCGGGTTGCTATTTTCAGGGCAGGCGCCGAAAGCAACCAAAGACGCCGTCCTGAGAAGGACATCATGCCTGCCTTGTCGAAGGAAGTCTTTACCGCCCAGTTCCGCGGACAGTAAGGCCTACGCCCCGGCACTCATTGAACCAGAACAAGCAGGATATCCATGATGCAATGACTGCTTTCTCGGGGCTGAAGCATGCGCCGCTTCACTTAAAGGCGGGGTCCCGGGTCGCATCAGCGCTGCTGCCCGACAAAAGCTGCCGTGAAAAATGTTTTGCCTGCGGGGGCCCTGTTTCGTGGTCAAGACATTTAGGCAGCTGGATATCATAAACTTCCGGGCAGCGGTGCAGCGACAGTTCTTCCGCCACCGCAGGTAAATCCATATAGGCGGATCCGCCTATGGCGTGACTTTGAAGCTTTCTCTTCAAAGAGAAAGCGGAGAAAGAAGCAAGCCTCAAAGAAATGAATTTCTACCCTTGCTATACATTTATTTACAAGTATTACTTACTATAAGCTCATCTTAACTAAAACCTGTTATCCTATCAGCTCTTTTATCTTTCCCGAGAGTTCGGCTATCTTGAAGGGCTTGGTCATGTAATGGTCGGCCCCGGCGGCCATGCCGGCCTCCAGATCCTTGCCGCCGGTCTTGGCGGTGAGCATTATCACCTTGATACCGCTGGTTTCCGGGGAGGCCTTTATCCTGCGGCAGACCTCGATCCCGTCTATTACCGGCATCATTATATCCAGCACCATCAGGTCGGGCAGAAGGGATCTGGCGTCCTTAAGCGCCTGGTCGCCGTTGACGGCCTGGTAAACCTCGTAACCCTGCCGGGCCAATATTTCTGAGACCATGAACAGCATATTGCTGTCATCATCAGCCACCAGTATCTTGTAAACCCTTCCGGATTGAGTTTCCATTGTTTAACGCCCTTTCTTTTAAAGCACCGTGATTATAACCGATTTTAGATTAAAAGTTAAGCATTTTTTAGCCAAACAACCTCTCCCCCTGTAATGGCTATTGGGCTCTAAAAATAATTCTGAAGAAGGCCCCGTCTTTATTTTTTAACTCCAGCCTCCCGTCCAGCTGCTCGACCAAGGTGGTCACCAGCTGCAGCCCCAGCGATTCCACCTTATCGATATTGAATCCTTGCGGCAGTCCGATCCCGTTGTCGCTTACGCTCAAAGCCAGGCTCCCGTCTCCCTCCCGGCCCAGGCTGATTTTGATCAGGCCCTGCCGCCCTATCTGGTGATAACCGGGGAAGGCGTATTTCAGGCTGTTGGAGACCAACTCGTTGACGATCAATCCGCAGGGGATGGCCGTGTCTATCTTCATCGGCTGATCTATTATATCCATGGAATAGGATACCATTTCCCGGTCGACGCCGTAGCTGTGGAACAGATCCTCAATCAGGGCCCGGGCATATCCGGAGAAGCTTAAGCGGGAGAGGGACTCCGATTGATAAAGCCTTTCATGGATCAGGGACATGGAACGCACCCGGGTCTGGCACTCCTTGAAAAGTTCCAGCGATCGCTGGTCGGTTATATATCCGGATTGCAGGTTCAGCAGGCTGGATATCACCTGCAGGTTGTTCTTCACCCGATGGTGTATCTCGCGCAGCAGGACCTCTTTCTCCTTGAGGGAGGCCTTTATCTGCTCCTTTGCCTTTTCCCGCTCGGTAATATTTATATCGGCTCCACGGTATCCGATATGTATTCCGTCATTGTTGAAAACAGGCAGACCGCTGGTCTCCAATAAGGCCTTTTCGCCTTTTTTATTTATATTTATATTTATGAATCCTTTGAAGGATTCCTTTTTGGCAAAGACCTCAAAAGCATTTTTTTTGTACTCCTCCTTTATCTCCGGAGCGAAGAAATCGAAGAAGTGTTTATGCCCTATTATCTCCTGGGGGCTGTATCCTAAAATCTTCTCCACCCCCGGGCTGGAATAGGTGTACAATCCTTTAATATCGACTTCCCATATCCACTCCTCGGCAGTTTCGGCCACCTGCTTGAAGCGTTCCTCGCTTTTTTTGAGCGCCTCTTCAGATTGTTTGCGCTCGGTGATGTCCAGGGTGAACCCGGCCAGCATTTTGGGCCGGCCCTCCTGTAGAATGGGAAATTTTATGGTCCGGTAATGCCGGCCGCCGAACTCCTCATCCACCTCGATCACCTTGCCCTCCCGCAGGATATTCTTGTCGTCCTCCACCATGCTCTTGGCCAGGTCCGAGGGGAACAGCTCATCCATGTTCCTGCCCAGCAGTTCCTCCAGCGGCCGGCCCAGCATCTGCTCGTAGTTTTTACTCAGCTTGAGCGGCCGGATATTCTCATCCTTGAAGAACACGTAGACCGGGCTGTATCTCAGGAACTGGTCGAACATCTCCTCCATCTGCTTCAGCGAGGCCTGGCTCCTTTCCAGGGCGTCCCGGCTTTCCTGGACCGCGGCCAGCTGGTTCCTTAATTCCTCGTCGGCCTGCCGGAGCTCCTGCTCGGAGGACAGTAATTTTTGGTTGATCACCAGCAGTTCCTGGTTGGCGCCTTCCAGCTCCTCCTTCTGGGTCTGCAGGATCTCCTGGTCGCGCTTCCGTTCCGAGATGTCCCGGATGATGTTCTGGTAATATTTCCTCCCCTCCACCTCCATCCTCCGGGCACTGACCTCCACCGGGAAGGTGGAGCCGTCGCTTCGCTTGTGAATGGTCTCGAAAATCAGGCCGTTCTCGTCACTCACCTTGCGGTATTGGTCGTCCACCGAGGGCCGGGAGTCCAATTTTCTCAGGTGATGGATATCCAGGGTTAATATCTTATCCCGGGTATATCCGTAGGCGGCCACCGCCCTGTCGTTGGCCTCCCGGATGTTCAGGTCCTCGTCCAGCAGCAGGATGATATCGTTGGCATACTTGGTAAGATATTCGTAATGCTTGGACAGGGCCTGCCTCTCCCTCTCCTGTTCCAATTGATTGCTGAAATAGCTCTTTTGCCGGCGGTTCCACAGGGATCCGATTATCCCCCCGGCGGCCATGATCAATGCTATCACGATGAAACCGATGAACCAGACATGGGTATAGGCGATGGCCTCGGCCTCCCGCCGGTCGGTCTTGGCGATGATATACCAGGGATTGGCCGGCATATTGTGAAGATAGGCGTATACTTTTTTGCCGCGGTAATCCACCGCCGTAACATTGCCGATGCTGCCGTCGATGGCCATCACTTCGGGAAGTTCGCTTCTGCTTAATGGGTATTTTAATTTGGCTGCCGAACCCTTTAAAAACCTGAGTTCAGTCAGATAAATCACCTCTTGGCCCTCGCGTCTGACCAGGTAGGTCTCGGCGCTTTGGCTGGACACCGGCCACTGCTGGATGAGGGGATACAGCAGATTCTCGGGCTCGATCCGCAGGATGATCACCCCGACCACCGAATCCCTTTGGCGGTTGTAATGGATCACCGGGGTTAAAACGTCCAGGTGCACCGTCTGGCATTCGGTGCAGTAATAGAAATCGCTGAAACTGGCCTGTCTGGTGGCCGCCACGTTACTGGCCAAAGTGCCGGTTTCTGGACCTATCTTATGCACCGTTTTCCCGGTCTGCATCCTGATCCGCCCCTTTATGTCCAGCAGCAGAACGTTCTGGTACTGCTTAAGATTCTGCAGGGAGCGCATCCACTTCAGCCGGTCCAGCCCGATATTTTCGGAGTAGGGCTCTCGTAAAAGCTGGCCGACCCGTTCGCCGATATACGGGTTGTCTATTATATTCTGGGCGTCGGACATCCTTTCGGACAGCCAGCTGTCTATCTGGTTCTCCTTTAAACTGGCCACCGATTCCAGATTACGGGCGATCTCCTTATGGTGGTCCCTGAGGTGGTAAAATGAATACAGCCAGCCGGCCGCCACAATGCTCAGCGACAGCAAGAAGAATATCAGCAGGGGCTGCCAGACCGATTTGATCTTATCGATAAATTTATTCACACCTTGCCTCCCTAATTTTAAAAATCTTCACGGAGCATCCTTCGGATAATAATCGCCACAAATCCTCGGGGCAGTTGCTTTAAAGCTATTTCCCGCCCTTCCCCTTTTCGGCCGATTCCAGCTTGAGGAATAATTTTATCATCCGGGGATCGAACTGTTTGCCGGCGGCTTCCCTGATCTCCTTTAGGGCCAGGGCCCTTGTTTTGGCCGCTTTGTATGGCCGAATGCTCCTCTTGATATCGTAGGCGTCGGCGATGCTCAGCAGCCTCGAGGCCAGCGGTATCTTCTCGCCTTTAAGCCCCCGGGGGTAGCCGGTGCCGTCCCACCATTCATGGTGGTGCAGGATCTGATCGGCCACCGCCGCTATCTCCGGGGTGGCCAGGGCAATCCGGTAGCCGATCTCGGAATGCTTCTTGACTGCATCCCATTCCTTGGGGGTCAGCTGGCCGGGTTTGGAAAGGATGGCGTTGGATATGGCGATCTTTCCCACATCATGAAACGAGGCCAGCAGCATCAGATCGTCTATCTCGGAATCCGGCAGCTTCATCTCCAGGGCCATCTTCAGAAGATATTTCTGCAGATGTTTGGTGTGTTCCTCGGTCTCGTAAGCCGACTCCCACAATGTTTTCTCTAAAGAACTCAGTATCCGGCTCCGGACGGTCTTCCCCTCCATCATCTTGTACTGGTACATCCAGTCCTCGGCCTTTTTGAGCACCCGGTTGATGTCCTGGTTCTTGTCCTGCTTGGTGGCGGTGCCCAGGGCCACGCTCAGCTGGATGGGTTTTTTGGGACTCCGGCTGCAGGTCTGCCGTATCTTTTCGCAGATCCGGATGGCTGTTTCGGCCCCGGTCTTGGGCAGCAGCACCGCGAACTCGTCGCCGCCCCAGCGGGCCACCACATCGCTTTTGCGACACTGCTTCTTGATGATCTCTGCGGTCCTGGCCAGAAATTTGTCCCCCTGCTGATGCCCGAAGGCGTCGTTGATCAGCTTCAGACCGTTGACATCCCCGACTATCAGGCTGATGGGCAAAAACCTTTCGTTGTCCAGCCGGCTCAGCTCCTCTTCAAAGTAGGCCCGGTTGTATAGCCCGGTCAGCTTGTCGTGAAAGCTCAGGAAGTTGATCTTCTCGTCGTTCCAGCTCCGGTCCTCCAGCTCGTCCTTGAGTTTTTGATTGACCTCCTCCAGCAGGGCGGTCCGCTGTGCTATTTTTTCCTCCAGCTCCCGGTTGGTCTGCTCCAACAGGCATTCGGCCTTCCTCCGCTGGTTCAAAAGGATCTGTCCCAGTATCCCGAAGATAACGAAAAGAGCGCCGATGATCCCCCGGAAATATATCTCCATAAGCTCGGGGTGCAGTACCTGCTGGATGAGATCGCCCTCCCGGAACAGGTAGGTGTCGATGAATGTGTCCGCGATCCAGAATATCGCGGCTCCGATCAGGCCGTACAATATCATATTTACGGCGTTGTGTTTTTTAGTGCAGTCCATGATGCCCCCTTTCGCTTCATTACAAAAACTTAATTTCAGGGCGCCGCCCTTATCAGCCGGGCCACGATGGAATCCTGCAGGGCCCGAATGGCGTTGGCTTTGGAGGTATAATTATTGAACATGATGGCGAAACAGTACGTTTTGTTATTAGGGCCGGAGACAAACCCGGCCAGCGAGGATACTCCCGTCAGGGTCCCGGTCTTGGCCCGGATGATTCCCTTATACTCGTCCTCCATCAGCCGCCGGGACAGGGTGCCGTCGGTGCCGGCGATGGGCAGCGAGGCCAGCAGCTCCGGCCGGAGGGCTGGGTCGCGGTACACCTCGGTCAGAACTTTGACCAGCTGCTCGGCCGAGCACAGGTTGTAGCGCGACAGGCCGGAGCCGTCGGCAATCCGGAAGCTTTCTTCGCCAAAGCCCATGTTTTTCAACATCTCTGTCAACTTATTATTTTTTGCCGGATCAGGCGAAAGGGAATCCTGTCCGTTGCCCAGCTGGCGGAAGATCATCTCGGCGGTAAAATTATCGCTCTCCTTGTTCATGCCGCGGATTATCTGATACAGCGGCGGCGAGACATGCCAGGTCAATTCAGGTTTTTCCGAAGGCGTGGCGCCGGCCCTGACCGTTCCGGCTATCTTGATGCCATTTCTGGCCAATGCCTCCCGGAAGACCGTGCCGCAGTACAGGGCGGGATTGGTGACCGTCCGGACCAGATAATTGATGCCCTCATCGGCTGCCATGGTACCGGTGATGCTGACCAGATCGCCGGCTCCGATAAAAGAACGGTCGGCCTTGATCCTGGCTTTGTTCCCGGCCTTTATGGTGATCGCTTTGTTATCAATGGACAGATAGGCCGTTCGGGGATTGAGCTCCACCCGCGGTTTCCTTCCCGGCCGGGCTCCCGGACGCAGGCCGATCTCGAAGGTGTTGCGGTTCAGCGACAGGGCCGAGACCGGGGCGTTGTAGGCGTACGGGCCCTCGTCCCACATCCAGCCGTAGCCGAAGCTGGTGGTGTCGAAATGGCCGGCATCGGCGATCAGATCCCCGGACACCTGTTTCAGCCCCATGACCCTCAGGCGGTAGGCCAGCGCCTCCAGGTCGGCGGTCTTCAGCTCCGGGTCGCCGAAGCCCTTCAGATAAAGGTCCCCCTTTATCCTTCCCATGTTGTCGATGCTGTCGCCGTAGATCGAGGTCTGAAACCTGTAATTGACACCCAACTGGCGATAGGCCGCCGCAGTAACGAACAGCTTGTTGACCGAGGCCGGCATCATCAGGCTGGAATGGTTCAGGGAATAGATCTCCCGCTCCGGATCCAGGGAGATGATGTACACCGCCAGGTTGGCCTGGAACAGCAGGCTGTCGGACAGGAGGGAATCTATAGCCTGCTGCAATGTCTCCCGCTTCAACTGAAAACTGTCGGGAGCAACAGCAGAGATGTTCGGAATCGAAACTTCCGGCCGGCCCCGGTGGACGCAGCCGACCAGCAAGGCCAATCCTGAAATTATCGCCAAGATTGATCTGATGATATTTTTATTTACAAGCATCACTGTAGCCCTTCCCCGTCTGGTATTGAATGCTGGATTTTTACAACAATATTCTAAATTCCGTATTCTATATTCTGGGTTCATAAAATATTTATCACACAATATATTTTTTTGAATTCCCAGCCTCGAATTTCTCCACCTCGGCCTTGCGGTTCTCGAACCCCGCCCGGCCCATCAGACCGTAGGTATAACGCTTGCCCTCCTCCACCCCCGGCTGGTCCATGGGGTTGATCCCGAACAGCCCTCCGGCGTAAGCGGTGGCGGTCTCCAAAAGGAATATCAGCTGGCCGATGGTCCGGGGGCTTATCTCCGAAATGATGAAACTGCAGTTGGGACGGCCGTTCTTGGCCAGGGCCATGGCTGTGGCCCGGGCCTCGGCATTAAGCAGCTGGCCGAAAGTTTTTCCACCCAGGTAGGATATATCAGCGACCTTGGGGTAAGCCTTGGGAATGATTATGTCATTGCGGAACTTTTCGACCCTCAGGAAGGTGATCGCCTTGTCCCGGGGGCCTTCGATATACAGCTGCAGTTGGGAGTGCTGGTCGGTGGCCCCCAGGGCCTTGATGGGGGTGGGGCCGGTCTCCACCGTCTGATTTTTATTGTCCAGCCTCTTGCCCAGGCTTTCGGCCCACAGCTGCCGGAACCAGTCGGCCATCGGGTACAGGCTGTCGGAATAGGGCATCATCACATTGATCCGGCAGCCCTTTTGGTAAAGCAGGTATTGAGTCAGGGCATACAGCCGGGCCGGGTTCTTCCAGGGGTTCTCATTCAGGGTCATCTTACGCAGCTGGTTGGCGCCATCCAGCAGGGATTTGATGTCCACCCCGGCCATGGCCAGGGGAAACAGGCCCACCGGCGTCAGCACCGAGAACCGCCCGCCCACCCCGGAGGGCACCTCCAGGCTGGACAGCTTCTCCCGGTTCACGATCTGCCGCATGATCCCGCCGGCCGGATCGGTGGTGACCACCATATTCTTTGACCAGCTCTTGCCCGCGCCTTTGATCAGCCACTGCCGGATCCACAGGAATTGGGCGCTGGTCTCGGCGGTGGTGCCGGACTTGCTGATCAGGTTGACCAGGGTCTTCTTGGCTTTGAGCAGAGACAGCACCGCCTTCAGTTTTTCCGGATCCACATTGTCCAGCACCCACAGCCGGGGCCGCCCCCGACGAGTTTTTTTATCCTGTAAATTATAGGTAGGCGGATTGAGGGCCGAGTGGATGGCGATGGTTCCCAAGGCCGAGCCTCCAATCCCCAGCACCACCAGATCGTGGTACTTCCCCTTGCACTTTGCCGCCATCTTCAGGCTGGCTTTTAAATGCTGATTGGTGTCCGGCAGGTCGAAGAAATCCATCTTCCCGGCCTCACGTTTGGCATAGAACCATTGGCTGGCTTGGGCCGCCAGGCGGCCGGATGTTTCCAGCCCGGCCTGGCTGAGGCCGTATGCCCCCAGCCGGTCGGCCATCAGGTTATTGTAATCAAATCTTATGCGGTTATTCATGACGATCCTCCTAACCCGGACAAGCCCGCCAGAGGCGGACAGGCCGGAAACAAACTTAGACAGGATTAACATGCTTTACCGGATTTAACATTTTGTAATTGACTGTTATGCAAAATCTTGTTCATCCTGTAAATCCTGTCAAAAAATATTCTATACATTTTGCATAGAATTTGACTTATTAGTAACTAATCATTTATATCATGGCTGAGCTTGATATTCAATACTAACAGATAATATATTTTGATTCAGCCCCTTCCCGGAAAGCGGCTGGCTGGTGGCCCCCGAACAGACCAGCCTCAGCGGGCCATAGCGGCAGGCCAGCCCACCTGTAAGAAAATACAGGTCCTGCAGGTGGGGATCGTACCGCCGCAGGTAAGGATCCAGAGGGTGCCGCAGGCTGTAGCTTCCGGCCAAAGCATCCAGCCGGCCCTCGATCAACTCTATCCGGCAGCCCAGATGATAATCCATCTGCTCCAGGTATCCCGACGACACCAGGTGCCATCCGGCCAGCTCCATTCCGGCATGAGCCTCAAAGCCCGGCTCCGGGGTGTAGGCGATGCTCAGCCAGCTGGTGGGGGGAATGGCCCCGGCCAGCTTCAGTTGATCTCTTATTGAATCCCCGTAGAATGTGGTATAGCACGACATTTCGGTCTTGCTCCTGAATCCGGCCGAAAAGAAGAAGTCCTGGCCCAGGTCGGCCGACATTCCGGCCGAGAAGCCCGGGGCCGTCCCCCGCCCGTCGGCCAGCGGTCCCGCCGGGCCGTCCCATTTAAAATCAAAACGAGTCAGGCTGACGGAGATCCCCAGAGTAAAATTCTTTATGGCCGACAGCGACCATCCTGCGGCATATTGTTCCAATGACAGTCCGGCCCTATCTATTATTTCCGGGTCCAGCATATCGGGGAAGCGCAAGTTCGCATCCATGGCCCGCCGCCAGCCCAAAGCGAAATCATTGGTCTGCCATTTTAATCGGATGGCCGCGGCCGAAGGCAGGGCCGGGGAGCCGTCGGTGGATACCGCTAATGAGCTGCGCCCCGCGGAGAGATTGGAGGCCGACATGATCAGCTGATATCTGCCTGGGCAGGCGATCCCGGCCGGGTTGCCGAACAGGGCGGCTGCGCCAGATGCAAAATCGAGGCCGTTGCCCTGCCCCAGCGCCGTGGCGTCTATCGGCTGGTAGTAGTTATGCTGGAAGGGCAGGACCAAAAGATAATCGTATGATTCCCCGCTGTCGGCCGCTATAGTCGGATCGGAAAGAAAGACTATGATCAGTATGATTAATGCTGAGCGCAACATCATGGTCATTGAATGTAATTTAACGAACTTTATATTTTGGTAGAAACCTTTGTGTTCTTGAGAACCACGGGTAAAAATAAGATGAGTGAACCCCGAAAAAGCGGGGGTGTCTTAGCGGTAAAAGCGTCTCCTCAATCCCCGAAGCTGACCCCCACCGAACGGGCGGCCCGGATCACCTCGGAGTCCGGGCTAACCAGCCTCAAACCGCCCACTGCCTCCTCCAGCGGCACCGACTCCACCGCCAGCCCTTTTAGGGCCACCATCCGGCCGAACTGCCCCCCGGCTACCAGCTCCACCGCCTTGACCCCGAAGCGGGTGCCCAGTATCCGGTCGAAGGCCGAGGGGCTGCCGCCCCGCTGCAGGTGCCCCAGCACCGTCACCCGGCATTCGATGCCGGTCTGTTCCTCTATCTGCCCGGCCAGCTGCTGGCCGATACCGCCCAGCCTCAGCTGGTCGGTGGATTCCTTGACGATCTTCTGGACCACCATCTGCCCGCCCTCCGGCTTGGCCCCCTCGGCCGCCACGATGATGGAGAAGCGCTTGCCCTTGCTGCCCCGCTCCAGCACGGTGCGGCAGATGCTTTCCAGTTTGAAGGGTATCTCTGGAATCAGGATGATGTCGCCGCCGCCGGCCACTCCGGAGTACAGGGCGATCCAGCCGGCGTAGCGCCCCATGGTCTCCATGATCATCACCCGGTGGTGGGACATGGCGGTGGTATGCAGTTTATCCAGGGCTTCGGTGGCGGTGACCAGCGCCGTGTCGAAGCCGAAGGTGACGTCGGTGGCCGCCAGGTCGTTGTCGATGGTCTTGGGCACCCCCACCACCTTGACGCCCCGCTCCATCATCTGGGAGGTGATGGCCATGGTGCCGTCCCCGCCCACCGCGATGATGGCCTCTATATGAAGCTTTTTGATATTTTCGCTGACCTTGTCGAACACGTCTATGAACCCCAGCTCCCCGTCAGGTTTCTTGACCGGATATTTGAAGGGGTTGTCCCGGTTGGAGGTTCCCAGGATGGTGCCGCCGGTATGCAGGATGCCGGAGACATCGTTCCATTTAAGCTGATGGAACCGCCCCTCGATCAGCCCGGCATAGCCGTCCTCGATCCCGATAACCTCCATATTGTGGTCGTTGACCGCGGATTTTGTGACCGCCCTTATCACCGCGTTAAGGCCGGGACAGTCGCCCCCGGCGGTCAGCAGGCCGATGCGTTTGATCTTGTTCATAATATTTTTCCGATCAGTTGATTGATATTTTCCCGCCATGGATATTTTCTCACCCAGGACCACCAAGGCTTTTTACCGCAGAGACGCAGAGGCTTATATTCTTTAAACTTTAGACTTTGAAAGGACGTATCGTCATTCTGAGTCCGGCACGCCTGCCCGTCAAACCGAAGAATCTCTATCCCCCGGCGCAGATCCTTCGCTAGAAAAATGATTGCCACCCTCAGGATGACGCGCCTACCATTGTCACCCTGAGGGATCTTCCCACCCGGCAGAATGAATGGGTGACAACCTTTTATCTTCACACATTCAGCCAGCCAGGCAAGGTAAGTCTTCTCAGTGTGACAAGCTTTTATTCTTTCGACCTTAAGCTTTAAACTTTATACTGATGCCCGACCCCTAAAAATTCTGTTCCCGGGTCAGCTGGGCGATGAAATCCGCCGCCATATATCCGGCCCTGGGCTTAGCCAGTTTTTTGGCCGCCTTCTTCATCTGCTGCAGACGGCCCGGAGTGCCCAGCACCATCTCCAGTTTGTAGCTGACATCCACCGGATGCATGGCCTTGACTCCCGCCCCGCCCTCCAGCAGCATGTCGCTGTTCATGTCCTCCTGCCCGGGGATGGGGTTGATAACGATCATCGGCAACCCCATGGACATGGCCTCGGCGGTGGTGAGCCCGCCGGGCTTGCTGATCACCAGGTCACAGGCCGCCATGTACTGGTCCATCCGGTCGGTGTAGCCCACCGGCAAAAGATGGAAAGGCATCAAGGGAGCCAACGCCTGAAGTTTTTGCAGCATTTTGCGGTTGTTCCCGGTGATGGCCACCAGCTGGAATTTTTTCTTGACCCGACCCAGGTCGGCCACAATACGCTCGATGAGGTTGATTCCGAATCCGCCCGACAACAACAGGACGGCAGGCAGGACCGGCACCAGCCCCAGCGCCTTTTTCAGTGCCGGTCGGCCTTTTTTCTGGGAGAAAACCGGCAGCACCGGGATTCCGAAATTATGGATCCGCTCCGGCGGGATGCCCATGGCGCTCAGGTGGTGCTGACTGGCAGAATTAGCCACAATATAATAGTCGCATTCCTGGTTGATCCAGTAGGAATGCAGGCCGTAATCGGTGACCACCGTCACCAGTGGGCAGAATATTTTCTTCTTTACCTTCAGGTCGGCCAGCAGTTGGGAGGACAAAAAGTGAGTGGTGACGATAACATCCCAGGGCGTTTCTTTGATGAATTCGGTGAACTTGAGGGCGTTGATGTTATCCATGAAGCGGCGCAGAAAATCGGGTTTTTTCTCCCGTTTCAGCCGGTCGGAGGTGGAGAAGATGTAGCCGTACAGCAGGGGCTGCTTGCTGGCCAGGTACAGATAGACGTCCCGGTAGACCTTTTTGTAGAGCATGGTGGAGAACTGCAGGATGTCTATATGAGTCACCTGGAACTCATCGGGATAGCGCTGGACCGTTCCCAGCCACTGTTCAAGGGCCCGGGCAGCGGCGGTGTGGCCGGAGCCGGCCGAGGCCGAGATGATCAGAATGCGTTTCATTGACGATAGTTGTTGGTTGATGGTTTTTGTTATTTGGGAACCCTAACCACAAAGACACTAAGACACAGAGGCTTGCCCTTATGAAGGGAACGTCATTGCGAGAAGACCTAACGCTGAACAGGTGAAGCAATCCCATATTGTCATTCCTGTGCAGACAGGAATCCATGGTTATTGAACCGCAAAGACGCAAAGGCCGCAAAGATTTTATTCTTTAAACCAATGTTCAATGTCAACTATATTCTAAATTCTATCTTCTGTATTCTTCCTGGTTCTTTGAACTTTATACTTTATAAACTGATTAGATGATCCGCCTGATGGTCTCCACAATTCTGATCTGATCGGCCCCCGTCAGCTTGTGATGGAACGGCAGGGCCAGGCTGCGGCTGGCCACATCCTCGGCCACCGGAAAATCGCCCTTTTTGTATCCCAGTGATCTCAGGGCCGGCTGGAGATGCAGGGCCGGGAAATAATGGGCGCACTGGATACCGGACCTCTGCAGGCCTTTGATCAAATGGTCGCGCTTTTTGCCCTTCAGGTTAGGCGGCGCCAGCACTGCGAACACGAACCAACTGCGCTCAACTCCGGGCACGTCCTGCAGGACAGTGAACTCCGGCAGGTGCCGGGCGAACAGCTTTTTATAATTTTGGGCCACCCTCCGGCGCCGTTCCAGCATGGCCGGCAGGCGAGCCAGCTGGACCCTCCCCAGGGCGGCGCTGATGTCCGACATCCGGTAGTTGTAGCCCAATATATGATGGGCCAGCCAGCCGCCCATGGAGCTGCGCCCCTGGTTGCGCAGGGCCGCCATCTGCCGGTGTATCCTGGGATCGTCGCACAGCACCATCCCCCCCTCGCCGGTGGTGATCTGCTTGTTGGGGTAGAAGCCGAACACCGATATTTTTCCAAAGGAGCCGGCCATCCGGCCGTGATGCCTAGCCCCCAGCGCCTCGCAGGAATCCTCGATCAGTTCCAGGTTGTGCTTCCGGCACAGGGCATTCAGCTTTTTATAATCGGCCGGCAGCCCGAAGATGTCCACCGCCAGCAGGGCTTTGGTGCGGGAGTTGACCTTGGCCGCCGCCTGCTGGGGATCAAGATTGAAAGTAGTTGGATCGATGTCGGCCAGCACCGGCTTGGCCCGCTGGTAAAGGATGCAGTTGACCGAGGCGATAAAGGAATAGGGCGAGGTGATTACCTCATCCCCCGGACCGATGCCCAGGGCATTTGCCGCCATATGCAGCCCGGCGGTACCCGATGACACCGCCAGGGCGTATTTGCGGCCCACGTAACGGGCAAAGTCTTTCTCGAAAGCCTCCAGCTCCGGCCCCAGGCTAAGGGTGCCGGACTTCAGCACCTTGACCACGGCAGCAATTTCTTTTGAGGTGATGTCGGGGTTTGCCAGCTTGATCATATAGCTTCCTTAAAATATTTTGAACTTATTTCTTTACCGCAGAGACGCAGAGACTTTTATTCTTTAGGCTTTATTAATGAGTAGTCATTGCGAGAAACCACCGTTGGTTGACAAGAGCCTGCACTGAGCCCAGCACCTTGAATTGCTCCCGAAGTGAAGCAATCCCCTGTTGTCATTCCCGAGGCATCGGGAATCCAGTCGTTTTTTCTCACACAAAGGTTTTCCCACAAAATACACTAAACTTCACGAAATCTTTACTTCTTTATTACTTTACTACTGTTTCACCACAAAGGCCACAAAGAATTTTTACTTTATACAGGAGTCACCCTGAGGTCTCTACCCGACCGCCAGGCCGAACGGGTGGCAATCTTTTAACCTCACACATTCAGCCAGTCAGGCAGGCAAGTCTTCTCAGTGTGACAGACTTTTAATCTTTCAACTTTATAAACTGCCGGTCATCCATCCATCCCCTTATCCAGGTCCATGTCCTCCACCTCGGGCAGGGCCGGCCGGCCCTGTTCCCCTGGATCGGGCGGGGCGAACATCCCCAGCTTTATCATCCAGCCGATGATGGCCAACCAAAGCGCAGCGGCCAGCGCCAGGGGGATCCATAAAGAAACACCCCTGGTGGATAGCGCCAGCATCACCAATATTACCTGAATGGAATACATGATGCCGTTCACCTTCCAGGCCGAGTGATATTTTTGGTACATCATATCGTAAACGTGGCGGCGGTCTCCGGTGAAGATATCGTGATGCAAAAAGGCCCTTCGGATTATAGCCAGCCCGGTATCAATGATCAGCCATGATAGCAAGATGAATGCGGCAGCCAGATAGGACGGGCCGTGCGAACCCAACAGCAGGAACATCCAGCCCAGTATCCCCCCCAGCACCAGGCTGCCGGAGTCCCCCATGAAAATGGAGGCCGGCGGAAAGTTGCGGCTGCAGAAACCCAAAGCGACCCCGGCCAGGATGGCCGCCCAGCAGGCCAGGACCACATCCCCGGCCAGCAGGCCCAGACCCAGAAACCCCAGGCTGGCTATGGCCGTCAAGCCTGAGGCCAGGCCGTCCAGGCCGTCCAGGAAATTCAGGGCGTTGGCCCCGGCTATCAGCACGAAGATCCCCAGCACGAAGTCCAGCCGCTCATAGCCGGTCAGGTTGATGTGCCTAGATACCAGCATTATCGCCAGCCCGGCCGCCGCCAGCCCGATGGCCTTGACATGCGGTTTGATCTCACTCAGGTCGTCCAGCAGGCCGATCACGAACAGACCCAGGCTGCCGATCCCCATGGCCGCCAGCTGGCGCCCGCCCATCTCCAGCTGCGGCAGCATCCAGCAGACCTCCAGGGCCACCCAGATCCCGAAGACCATTGCAATGCCTCCGCTGCGGGGGGTGGAGTTGTGGTGCATCCCCAGCTCGTCGGGGTGGTCCCAGATGCCCATCCGCCGGCCCATGATCATGGCCAGGGGCAGGAACAGCAGGGTGGCCACCAGGGCGGTTATCAGTACGATCAGATAGTTCAGCATGTTTGATTGTCGGACGTTAGTTGTTGGTTAATGGTTGATGGGGAACTTTGGCCACAGAGACTCAGAGGCACAGAGGCTTTAAACTTGTTTCACCACAAAGGGCACCCCCGCTTCCTCCTGCGTCCGCCTAAGGCGGACTGCGGCGGACAGGTTTTCGGGGTTCACTCATCTTATTTTTACCAGTGGTTCTCGAAAACACAAAGGGTTTTACTTTAACGGGAACAGTCATTGCGAGAAGGCACCGGTGCCCGGCAAGTGAAGCAATCCAAGTTTCTTTACTCACACAAAGCCACGGAGAACACAAGGGCTTTTTCTTTTCCCACCGAAAGACACGAAACTACGCTAAATATTAAAATATAGTTATTGGTTTTTAGCGATTTTTCGCTTGTTTTGCGGGCAGAACCCCGATGTTTTCAAAGTTTTGTCAAACTCAGGCAATCAACTCTTTAGCGGCAGTCAGAAATTCTTCTGCATCATTGACCAGTTTACCAGCGCTGTCCGGAGAAAACCTTCCATAATAATCGGCATTTTCCCTGAGCACCTTTGCCAGCTGCAGCGATTCCACCAACCGTACATCGAGCTGTTTGGTTTTAACGTATAATTCCCGCAGCGCATACTGCAGACAGTGATGGCTTCTTTCGCGCAATCCGGCCTTGTACACCAAAGCCCGGGCGGCATGAAACATGGAGTAATAAGCCTGTATAGAAGCCCATTTATGGTTTCCCTGGGCCAGGCTCTGCCGGGCGGTAATAAGATCCGCCGCCGCCTGCTCCAGCTCGGCCGGCGCCAGCCCGGCCGCCTGGGGAAATTTTTTCAACCGCCCTTTTTCCAAACATTCCCGGTATTCCGGGTTTACATTTTCTGCCACAGCATGATCCCCCGTTCTATTTCCCGGTAAAATATTTCACCGCTCTTCTGCATTCCAGCCCACTCCACCGGATCCTTGACTACGGTTTGGATTTTCGGCGCAAAGATTAGCGCCGCCCGGCGGGCCGCATCCGGCTGATTGGATATGACCATCACATCCACATCGCTGTCTTCCTGATCCTGACCCAATGCGGCACTGCCGTAAAGTACGATCTTAACGGCCAGGGGCCGCAGTTTTTTCAAAAACCCCTCCAGCCCCATAACGGTGTCGGTTATTTTCACCTGACAGACCGCCGGATGATCCGGAACCGCCCGGTAATGCTTCATGCGGCCGCTGGACCGGACTGTTACCCAGCCCAAATCCGCCAGCCGTCTTAAAGCATAATTGGCGGCGCTTTTGCCCACTCCGGACCTGACAGCCGCTTCCCGACCGTAAAACTCGGTTTGGGAATGACGCGCCAGGTATAACAGCACTTTCTGCAGAGCGCTTTCCCAGAACAAAAAGTTATTGTCTTTCTTCATATATGTCCTTTATAATGGATATATGTCCATTATATTGGGGTTTTGTCCATTTGTCAATAGGCCGCTGTTATCACGGTTTTAACCACAGAACGCAACCCCGCTTTTTTCCCACGAAAACTTGTCCTGAGTCCGCCTAAGGCGGATCGAAGGATACACTAAACCACACGAAATCTTTATTACTTTACTACTGGTTTAACCACAAAGGGCACCCCCGCTTTTTCGGGGTTCACTCATTTTATTTTTACCAGTGGTTCTCAAGAACACAGAGGCTTTAAACTTATTTTAACCGCAAAGACGCAAAGGGTACAAAGGGTTTTTCTTTCAGCTTTGAACTTTGAACTTTATAGCTTTTAACTACCGTCTACTGTCTCCTGTTTACTGTCTACCGTCTTCTTTCACCGCAGAGACGCAGAGGCTCAGAGACGTTAATGCTTTTTTACTTTGGGACGCAGATTAACGCTGATTAATATGATTTTCTGAGTAACTTTTTCAACCCGTTTCAAACGCTCCAAACATCGCCGCGCACCCCGCCCGGCTCCTCAAACATTGTTTCGCTTCTTCGCCCAGCCCGCTAAAGTGACCAGCCCCCAAATCGAGCCCAGCCCGTAGGAAAAATGCAGGGTCATAAAGACGATTGGAAGCAATAGCAGGGAAGCTATATCATTGTGATACGGTTGGGATACGATTGTGTTGCCATTGTCATACAATTGTTTGCTCATTGTATCACTATTGTGTATCGATTGTCCTTCTTTAAACTGCGCCGTTCCGCTTTTCGCTTTCCGCTTTTCGCTCAAAGCCACCTGCCCTACCGCCAATGCCATAACGGTGAAGTAGGCCCCCAGCTCCAGTACCAGCAGACGGATGAACAGCAGGTTCCAGCACCAAACCTTCAGGCTGAAAATGCCCGGCAGTTTGACCAGACCCAGGTCCTTGAGGCCCCGGATCAAAAAGTTGGCCCCGGCCCCATGTCCCCACACCCGGTATCCCCAGCCCCCGGCCGACAGCCAGGACAGCCAGAACAGCAGGATCAGCGAGCCGATGAAGATCAGCGGCACGAAGTGCCGCAGACGCGGAGCCTTGGGGTTGTCCGGCAGAAAGTGCGTGATCTCGTAGCCGTCAGCCCAGCGCTGGCGCCAGGTCTCCCAGAGTGTGGTCCGGCAATAATAGTAAGCCCTGATCAGCGGCGTAATGAATATTTTATAACCGGCCATTCTGAGACGGGTGTTGAACTCCAGGTCCTCGGTGCGGGTGCGCCGTTCGTCAATATAGCCCACCTTATCGAATACCTCCCGGCGGAAGCATCCCGGCCAGACCGTCTCCACAAAGCCCTCGGCCCCGGGGTTGCGGAATTGCCCGCCGCCCAGCCCGAAGGGGCTGTAATGGGCCAGGGCAATTGCATTTGCCAGTGCACCCTGTCCCCCCGGCAGGGCCAGGGCCGGCCCGCCCACGTTGGCCGCGCCGCTTTTTTCCAGGGCAGCCAGGCATTGGCTGATATAATCCCGGCCGTACGCGGCGTGGGCGTCCATTCGAATTATGATGTCACCCTTGGCGGCCTTGAATCCAATATTAAGCCCGGCGCTGACAACTTTTTTGGGGTTGTCCAGAACTATAATATTGGATTTGGGATTTTGAATTTTGAATTCAGCGATGCTGTCAATCGTAGAGTCATCGGATCGGCCATCTATAATAATTACTTCAAATTTATCAGAAGGATAATCTTGAAGAAATATTGATTGCAGACAAGGAATTATAAATTTCTCTTCATTACGAACGGGAAGGATTATTGATACAAATGGCGGCATTTTATAAACCATCGACCGTTATCTTTACGATCCGTCCGGCGCTCTTCCCGTCCCACAGCGGTATTCTGCATTTGCCGGGCCTGGCCGCTTTCATTATTCTGCCCTTGTTCTTGTTCCAGGCCTTCAGCAGGGCATGGGGTGCGATGCCAGCCACGATATTGCTGCCCAGTTTCACCGTCACCGGGCGTTCGGTGTTTTTTCTGATGGTGAAGCAGGGCACGCCCAAAAAGCTGGTCTCCTCCTGGATGCCACCGGAATCGGTGATCACCAAGCGGGCCGACATCTCCAAGGCCAGAAAATCGGTGTAACCCAATGGCCCCAGGCAGATGATGTTTTTATTTTTAAGATGCGTCAACAGCTTGAATTTATCAATATTCATCTTGGTGCGGGGATGCAGTGGCATGACCACCGCCAGATCCTTGGATATTTCGGCAAGATCCTTCAGGATGTTCTTCAGCCGGGCGCCGTCGTCCACGTTGGACGGCCGGTGCAAGGTGACCAGACAATACGGTTTTATACCCTTGGCTTTTTTCAAACCTAGTTTTTTATGTATCCTGCTTTTTTTGGCGCTGGGGATCTTTTCCACCAGGGTGTCTATCATCACGTTGCCCACCGGAAATATCTTCTTGTTTTCGATCCCCTCTTTTCTCAGGTTGGCTGTCCCTTCGGGGCAGGAGACGAAAAGATAATCGGAAAGATGGTCGGTCAGCAGGCGGTTGGCCTCCTCCGGCATGGTCCGGTCATAAGACCTTAAGCCCGCCTCCACGTGTGCCACCTTGATCCCCATCTTATGGGCGGTCAGGGCGCAGGCCAGGGTGGAATTGACGTCGCCCACCACCATCACCAGCTGGGGCCTGGTCTTCAGCAGGACCTGCTCGAAGGCTCTCATGATATCAGCGGTCTGCCGGGCATGGGTTCCCGGGCCGGCCCCCAGGTAATGGTCCGGTTTGGGCAGGCCCAGTTCGTCAAGGAACACCTGGGACATCTTATAATCGTAGTGCTGGCCGGTGTGCACCAGGATGATCTCCGGCCTCCTGCCCGCAGCCAATCTGGCGAAGGCTTTGATCAGCGGCGCCACCTTGGGGAAATTGGGCCGGGCCCCGGCCACTATCACTATTCGTTTTTTAGTCATCGGTTCTTTCATTCAAAGCTTTTTCGATCAGTCCGGATATCTCATCCACCTTGTCGTCCCAGTTCTCGGAGGCCACCAATTGGCTGAGGGTATGCTTTATTTGTTCCCTATCCTGAATCAAAAACTCGTCCACAGCTTTTATCAGTTCTTCCGCTGTGTCCGCAAATTTTACCACATCCCGGTAGGCCAGAACCTCGGGCAGGCGGGCCGAGACCACCGGCAGTCCGGCCGCCAGGTATTCCTTAAGTTTTAAGGGATTCACGCAGACGGTCAGGTCATTCAGCTTCATGGGGATCAGCCCCACGTCAAAGGCCGCGCAGTAGGCCGGCAGTTGATCGAACTTTTTTTGGCCGGTCAAATGTACGTTCTTTAGCCCGGCAAGATAACTGATGTCCCCCACCTCCACCGCCACCCGGCCCACCAGCACAAACGACCATTCGGGCTTAAGCTCCGCCGCCCGGCGCAGCATTTCCAGGTCCAGCCAGTCGTTGATCTCGCCGTAGAATCCTATTATGGGCTTTTTAATGTTTTTGACGTCTTCCGGCCAGTCTTTGCTTGTCATTTCCAACGCCCGGCTGAAATGCTGGTGGTCCACCCCGTGACCGATCAGATGTATGTTCTTGCCTTTGCCCTTGATATCCACTATGTTTCGGGCTGAGGCGATCACCAGGTCCGCCTGGCCGATCAAACGCTCCTCCATCACGGCAATGGCCCGGGCGGGATGTCCGGTGAACTTGGTAAAATCATCGGTGATGTAATAGAGCGACAGTTCTTCATCCAGCTGGCCGAAAGCGCTCTCGGCATTGGGCAGGAACGACCATAAGATGGGTTTATTAAAACCCAATTTGTTCTTATAAAACCGCACCTGGCTGACCAGCAGGCGTTTATTTATTTTATTGGTCAGGCTGTTGCCGTGAAAAGGCAATACCAGCAGGTTGAGAACGGATAGATTGCCGGTTATTTTTTCCAGCCGGTTGGTGAAAAAGTTCTTTATTTTTGTGAACCCTTTGATGACATCCATCCGAGTTGCAGTAGGGTTGCGCAGACCGATGGAATTTATCCACAACACCTTGTTTTGCTTTGCCAGCCGGCTCATGATGTGATGTTTGGAGAGCGGGTCCTGCTGCCAGTCGTTGGAGAAGCAGATGATGTCGCGGCCTTTAAGCATTATTTTGCCCGATATTTTTTACTACAACAGCCGGATTTCCCGCAACAATGGAATATGGAGGTACGTCTTTTGCTACCACCGCACCCGCCGCTATTATTGAACCATATCCTATCTTTACGCCTTTCATGATTATTGCCCTGGCGCCGATCCAGACGTTATCTTCTATCACCACCGGCTTGGACCTGAATTGATAGGCTGACCGATCGAAAACCGGGGGAGCCTTTTTGGAGAACCTGGGAAATGTCATGTAATGGGAGTATTCCATCTCCTGCACCCTAAGGTCAGGCTCAATGGGATGCGGGTCATAATCGGCTATCAAAACATCCCAGGAGATAAGAACATGGTTACCGATGGTGACGGCTTCCCGGCAGTCTATTTTAGTGCCGCTGCCGATGGAGCAGCAGTTGCCGAATAATATTTTGCCCTTGCCCCAGACATTGAATGAACATCGGTAATAGGCAGTAAAGTCATCGCCCACCGTTATTTGCGCATCCGGCAATTCTACCTTAAAGCAAAAGGGATTTAATATGTGAAGATTTTTGCCGGTTTTAATGTTTTTATTTATTCGTATTTTTGAGAATAAATAATTAACAAAAAATACAACCGTTTCCCCACCGTACTTAACAATATAAAACGGCCGGGATGCCAAAGTCTGGATTATTTTGGATAAGTTTTTCATCTATTCGGCAATGATATTCATAAATATTTGGGATAATGCAAAAGGGCATTGTAGAACAGTTTTGCCTTGTGTGTACGGCCCAGCAGGACAAAAGGTGTCGAAGACAAAAACCGGGTGAAAAGGACCAGCCACCAACTGGTGCAAAGAACAAAAGCTTTGGCTGGTGTGTTGTGTGTTTTATAATATCTTATCTGGCTTTTTTGCAGCTCCAAAAACATTGGCAGTGCCGTCTGATCGGTGCTTTTTCCGCCATAGTGTACTATCTCCGCCCCCGGCACAAAATAACAATGATAGCCATTCTTATTAAGCCGCCAGGCCAAGTCCTTTTCCTCGGCATACATGAAATATTCTTCGTTCAGCAATGGCATATCCATTAGAGCACTACGCCGGACCATCATGCATGCCCCGTCGGGAAAGCCGATCTTAAATGGTTTACTATGGTAATAAATTTCTTTTTTATTTTCTGGGAAAAATAATTTGTCCAGAAACAAAGCCTGCAAAATATTATCACTTATTGAGGGCATGCGTCTGATGGACATCTGCAAACCGCCGTCACCGTCAATCATACGGCACCCCGCCAAGCCAGCCTTTGGTGTGGTTTTCATAAATTCCAACACTGTTTTGATTGCGCCTGGTTTGACTATAGTATCGGGATTAAGCAAAAGTATGTATCCGCCGGTGGAAATTTTATACCCCTGATTGTTGGCTGCGGCAAAACCACGGTTGTCGGCAGTGGACACAAGTTTGACCTTGGGATAAAACGTTCTGACCATCTCGGCCGATCTGTCAATGGAAGCATTATCAACCACGATAATTTCGGTGTTCAGGTTGCCACAGCCATCGTATACGGAACGGATGCAAGCCTTCAGCAGTTCCCGCACATTGTAGCTTACAATAATGACTGAAAGATCAGGTTCCAACATCCCGTATTCCTTTTCTGCCAATAACTACGATGGCATTTCCCCGCCCCCCGAACCATCGGTCGGTGCGCATCAGCAATAACAGTGGGGCGTAGAAAGCCTCCGCCAAGAACGGGTGGATGGACATTAGCAGATAATGCAACTCTCTGGCTAAGGCGCCAATGCCTTTGAACATCTCGATTGCTTTAATGTTGCCTAATTTATTATTAAAATATGCCGCTTCCAGCCACTCGGGGGGAAATCCATCACATGGATCTACATACCGCTTGACCAAAGTGCGAACGAGCGGAATACGAAATAGATACTGCGTCGGTGAGGCGAGGGGCGTTTCAATCAGGAGCCAGCCTGATGGCGCTATATGGCCGACCCATTCGGATACAGCCGAGAAAATGCTATTTCCAAAATCTACGACTATATAGCTGGCCATCGCCAGTTTGATTGATGCCGGGAACAAGGGGAGGCAGCCGGCATCGCCTTCAACCCAAAGTATATTATGCAAATGGAGCTTTTCTGCCAGGGCCTTGCCACGATAAAGATCGTTGCGACTCCGGTCAAGGCAGATGAATGTGGTGCCGGGGTTCCGTGCTGACATCTCGATGGTCAACATACCTGAACCGCAGCCAATATCGACAACGGTTGAACCGAGGGGGGCTGGCAGCAATTGATAACGGGCCAGACGGCGATGCTGGAATGATGCGGAGGGAATGGCATCCCACCCCAGGGTTTTTATTAAAGCGGCCAGGATTCTACTTTTCATTTTTCAGGCTTTCGGCATATAGCAACCAGCCAAGTTCATAGGGACGGCATTCATAGTCGATCTTAAGTCGGGTGTTGGGTAAGCGCAGGCACTGGCCTGTTAGCGCTGCCTGGGCTTGGACCATGCCGGTAAGAACTCGTTGAAAATGCCGCCGTTTTTGGGACCTCCAAACGAGATTGTGAGCGCCGGAAAACATATTAATACCCATCGCATTACGGTTCAGCCAATTGACCGATTTACAACAGATGTCCTCATAGCTTTTACCATTTGCTTGGCCTAAACGCCGTAATGCCATTGGCCCCATGCCATGCTGGTGAACCGAATAGATGGGATAGGTTTCCACCACGCCACCGGTAGACACATGATATACCCAAGGCCATTCACCGAATGAACCTTGGTTGTTTATAAGCCGGTTGGCGGTCTTTTCCGCAGCGTTAAGATACCGAGGCTCATTAGTAACCAAGCAGGCGCTGGTCAATGCATGTGTCGGGTAGATTTGATCGGAAAAAAAGGCTATTTTTGATTTAAGTGTTTCTATGGGTTTATTGGAAGAATGACAGCGATAAAAAAGACCCGACGATTTATCTTGATTGTTAATGAGTTTATTTGCAGCATTTCTGATATGATCAAATATTACCCGATCCGAAGTCTGGCTATAATATGCGCATAAACCATCGATTACCCAAGAAAGCCACATTGTTTGACTATAATTATAAACAGAATCATTGGTAACCTTTAATAACGACAATAGTTTGGAATAAACATCTTCGCTGCAATGTGATCCGCAAAGGGATAAGGCCCATAAAAGAAGACCCAAGTCACCAACATTATTGACGGTTATTATTTCATTCATCAACGATTTGCTTATTTGACCCATGTTTTGTTTCGATGGATAAATGGTATTCATTTTGGAATATGCCGCGATTCCAATCAATGCCATCGCGGAATAACGTATCGAGACCCCTTGTTTAATCAAGGTTTGTTCAGGGCCTAATCGCCACGAAAAAGGATATAAATCCTGAGCAAAGGTATCGTTCAATTTCTTTAAAATTGCTTCTGGCAAATATGTATTATCCATTACTTTACACCCCATAGCCTACGATTATTATGGATAGTTCCGGCTTTTCAATCATTGGAAACCTCACTATTATAGCTTAACGAAATGGCGATAATAACAGCCAATATGAATATTGCCTCCCTGGTCTGGTAGACCGGGGTGGACAACCCCACGAAAAACGACTGGATCACGGCTATTATCCCAAAGACGGCCCAGGTGCGGCTTAACGGATCCAAACCCGTCAGTCTCTTTTTTTGCATAGCTTTAAGTAACCCCCTCAAAGCCAAGGCCAGCAGGATCAGCCCCGCCAATCCGCCCTTGGCGGCAAAGTTTGTTATGTCGTTATGGGTAAAGTTAGTGTCAAAATAGCCCGAACCCTTGTAAGCCATCACCCAGTGCCGCCAGAAATGATACTGGTAGCCAAAGCCCACGCCATATATCGGCGATGATTTGAAAAGGTCCATTGTTTGGTACAACTCGTCAAATCGGCTCTTGACCGAGGGGTCCGCCTGATAACCCAAAAACTGCTGATAGCGGCTGGTTTGTTGTTCTCTATAACTGCCGGAGCCGCCTCCCCGGGCCATCACCAAACCCATGATGGCCAACATAACTATAATTAAAATAACGGCCTTGCGGCGGTGCTGGGAATAAAATATCAGCAACAGGCCAACCATAAACCCTAAGGCCAGCCAAACAGTGCGGGTAGGCGTTAAAAGACTTACCCCTAAGCTTAACAAAACAAATAACAGCCAAAGACGCTTGTGGGGCGCTTTTTGAATATACAGTATCAAACCCAGCCCGAAGAATAAGCCCGGATGAAAAGTGGAAAGCCTTACTGGAATAAAATACAGAAACGGCATGGCTGGAAAGCCATAGGTATGCAGCAAGAACAAAATATCGCGCATCATCCCAGCCGCAATAGGAATGAACACCAGATACAACAGCCATCGGTTATTTTTATCCTTAAAATAATCCGCCAACACCGGGATCAACAGTAAATTTAGCAGCGGGGCAATGTCCCTGGCCCAGTCCATAACGCCGAAGCCGTATTTAAGACCCAGCAGGGGCGAAAGGCCAAGATATAAAAAGAAAATAAAAAGCCATTTGTATTCCGGCAGCAGCCAGGGCTTGCGTTGATCCCGGATGTTCTGCCACCACCAGATGAACAATATCAGACAGGTAAGGGCCAGCATGCCCACTTTTACAATATCCACGCTGGCGGACCCCGGCACCAAAGGATAGCCCACTAAGTAAATGGCGATGCCGATCACCGGACGGTAAAGGGTAAGAATTATGACTATGACGGCAATTATTAGCGGAGCGACATTTGAACCGGGGTAAAAAGCCAGGTAATAAGCCAACCTGGCGGTGATAATAATAAAAAACGCCGCGATCAACCAGTCCTTTAACAAGCGGTTCCGGCTTACATAATTAACTATTTTATATACAAGTTCCACGGAACTTATTGTTTCTTGCCGGCCGTCAGATAGAACCGGTTGGTCCTGTCGTCATACATTTTTTTCAATCCGTTCTTATTAAGGTTCATATTTTCGTATAAGATATTATTCATCATATTTTTAAGCGCTGCCAGGTATTTTGATTGATGTTTTTGGGCACCGCCGTCATCATAACAGCCTTCATAGTAAAGGTCGCCGTTAAATAATTGGACCCATTCCCGGACTTCTTCCGGGGTTGGCAGGCCGTATTTAATGTGCTCCCTTAAATAAAGCAAAGAATCGGGATCAAGCCCCTCACTCATCACAATTTGTTTTTCATAAACAATATGGGCTTCCGTGCCCAATGGAGCGCAAATAATGAAGCCCAATTTTGCCACCCGGTTCATTTCAGCCAGAAATGCCTGCCTATTATGCTTCTCCACATGTTCTACCGTGTCTAACGACAATACAACGTCAAAAGCATTGTCCGTAAAAGGCAGGGAATGGCCGCTGGAAATTATTCCGCCATTATTGATATTCGTGGTAGTTACCTTATGTTTCTTCATATGCCAGGCCAGACTGCCTTCGCCGCCCACATCAAGCGCCGTGGAGCCGCCAATATTACTGCCTAAATTGGCGGCTATGCTATGCCGGTTAAAACTATCTGCACCGGCAATATATTTACGGATAAACCAAGGTAATTTCATATTCAACAATTTATTGGTATTATTTAAGTACAGTTTTTATCATTTCGAGGACCTGCTGGGCAGGGATATTTTTCATGCATTCATTATTACAGACCGGAGCTTTGGCCGGGAAAGAACAACAATACTCACGGCAGACCATGTCAATAGTAACCGGGCGCCAGTATTGTGCGCCAACCGGCTGCGATCTTTGGGGCCATTCAGGGCCATACATAACCACAAGAGGACAATTTACAGCAGCGGCAGCAAAAACTGGTGAGGAATCCGTGCTTACCAGCAAATTGCATTTTGATAAGGCATACGCCAATTGGGGGTATGTTGTTTTATCGGTCAAGTCGCAGATATTTTCGGCTTTTGCTGAAAGAATTATTTCTTTGTTGACTTCCCTGTCCCCGCCCCGCCCCAATAAAACAAAACCGGCATCAGGGTATTCTGTTAAAAGCTTTTGTATAAGCTCCGCCCAGTTTTTAACCGGCCATGACCTTTTGGCCCAAGGCCTGAAAGCATTTGGCCCGGTACCGGCAAAAATGGCTATCAGCGGTTTATTTTGGGCTTTTATTATTCCATCAATAAGCGCCTCATCTTGCTTTGTCCAGAACACCTCCGGCAACAGGCCTTTTGCAAAATCAAGCCTTATGCTCTCGCCCAACATTCTAAAATACTCAACCCGCGGCCGTTTTTCGTTGTATGGGGCGTAAACATAAAGATCAAGAAACGCATTTTTATATTCCTTGTCGATCAGGCCGGCTATATATTTTATGCCCGCCATTCTGGCCACTATTCCATAGGTGGCGTCATTCCCAAGGCAAACAGCCAGATCATAGTTATTTTTTTTAAGGGTACGCGCTAATTTGATAATAGACACTGGTTTTAGCAGGGACCAAGGCCCATATTCATCTGCCTTAACAATTTGCCGTATATTGGGATTATTGGTTAAACCGTCCATTGAATTTTTGCAAACGCAATAATCTATTTCTGCCTTGGGCCATTTTGTTTTTAAAGACCTCAATACAGGCGTAGTTTGCACCACATCACCTATCTGCCCGTTCAGCATAACAAGAATATGTGCCGGGCATAGGCTATCAATGTTTCTTCCGCTACGTTTGAATGCTTTGCATAATACAGCCCAAACCAGCAGATTAAGTGAGTAATGCAATTTAAACATTAGTGCTATTTACTTTGTATGGGGAATTTACCTTACTGATTTGCATATAATTCTTAATTGATCACCTAATTCTAGTTTTTGTATAAAACGTTCGCATAATGAACTAACCCAATTTTTGTTTGTCATTAAATAATCATTATGGCCTGTAAAGAGGTTTTGATCCGTTATAACACCCCTGCGTTTAACGATTGCTGTACGTAAATAATTGTTCCTACGGGCTAAGTTCTTAAGTCTGTCTTTAATTCCTAAACGGAATAAGCCCTCCGGCGATAATAAATTATTGTCGAACGTTTCATGTTTTACTATTTCAAAACCCGAGGATTCAAGCAAAGATTTTAGCAACTTGTATTTATAATGACATACATGGTATTTATTATAACCCTTCCAATATGCACCAGAGATAAAAGAGAATATGCTGCCTTTATTGGGAACACTTATGACCAATAAACCATTTGGTTTTAAAGTGTTCTTTATTTTAGTCAAAATAAACCTTGGATTATTGAAATGCTCCAAAACATCCCACATTGTTATAATGTCATATTTAGTTGTGATATTTATATCTTCAAAATAATCATTGTGCATCGTAATGCCTGTTCTTTTATGGGCTTCCTTTGCTGCTACGGGGACAGGTTCTATCCCCGTTACGTGTGCTTTTTTTGTTTTGGCCGTTTCGCAAAAATAACCTTTGCCAGACCCAATATCAAGCAGTGTTTTGCCGCTTAGAGAAATATGATCATCAAGCCAGGAACAACAATGTTCGGCAAATGCCTTATCACACGTTTCCCGAATAGTATCAAACACATAATAATCATTTTTATAAATCTCATGCAGGTCTTCATTAATAACAGAAAAATACAACCCGCAAGACAAACATTTATGAACTAATATTGTTTTATCCCAACATAGTTTATTATCATCATATAAGTAATATATGAATATTACTTTAGTTTTTTTACATAAAGGGCAGCTTGTCATATTTTACGATTCCATTGTTGGTTATTTTTAGCTTGTTTCATACCATAGGCAAAATATAAATTACCAGCATGATCAAGCATATTAATAACAGACTTATTAAGTCCAATTTTTTGCAAAGCATAGCACAAGCACCGGCTGAAAAACAAAACCGGCCGGTATAACAAAACCTGATATTTGGTGTTTCCCGGCGCCAATATCCCGGCTACGGAGATATTTTCAGACAATTCTGGATGAAGCCCGGCAAATACACAAGTCGACTTGCCCCAGTTCTCCGACTTCGCCAAGGATGTGACCAAAGTCTCATTGTTATAATGCCAGCCTGCTGCTTTTGGCTGGTAAACAAAGCGCAACCCGGATTTTTTAAGCCGGTATCCCAGCTCGGTATCTTCGCAGCTGTAGGTTTTAAAACTCTCGTCAAACAACCCGGCCTTAACAATTTTAGCTTTTGGAACTGATACATTGCCGGTAAAAAAGAAATTGTATGGCAGGTCATCCGCTTGGGCCTGCATTTGGGAGTGCAGCCGCCCCATCCTGCCCCGGTAATGTTCGTTTACCGGATCGTGGGGGATATCGGCATGAACCGGCACCGCGCCCACCACCACTCCGCCGCTGATCTCTTTTTGCTTGTCGTAATGGGCCTGCAATAACTGCGGCTCGGCCCAGATATCATCGTCAATGAAAAGAATGTATTCGCCTGCGGCGGCTTTTATGCCCCGGTTGCGGGTGGCCGCCCGGCCCAGGTTAACGCCGTTGCGGATCAGTTTCCAATTCTGGCGTTTACCTTTGCCAAAGCCCAGGTCTGGCAAAACGTTTACGGGATGATCGTCAACGACGATGACTTCGAAGGGGAAATTGCACTGCTGGGCTTCAAGATATTCCAAGGTACGGTTTAAAATAACCGGACGGTTGAAAGTCGGTATTATGACGGAAAATAAGGGGCTATTCATCGCTGTTCCATCATCTTTTGGTAGATGCCAACCAGATTTCTACCGTGTATTTCCAAACTGAAATTATCCTCCACGTGTTTCCGGGCATTCTTTCCCATCTCGGCAATGGCCTGCCGGTTGTCCAGGAACCATTCAATCCGCCCGGCCAACAGGTCGGGCCTTTTGTTTTCGACCAGAAAACCGGTTTTACCGTTCACAATAGCTTCCTTTGGTCCGCCCAAGTCGTAAGCAATAACCGGTAGCCCAGCCGCCATCATTTCCAAGGGCACCAAGGGAAAAGGGTCACGGTAGGTGGATGGGAATATTCCCAGTTGATGCTCTGAAAGGTACTTCGGAAGCTGTTGATATTTGATCGGCCCGATAAGGTTCACCGTGTTCAACTTTCCGGCCAACTTATGCACCCTGACATCATCTCGCCGTGACTTTACCGTTTCGCCTTCGTAGCTGGCCGAGCCCACTATGTTCACCGTAAAATTGTCCCGCTTTTGCTCCACCTGCCGAATTGCTTCCAGCAAGTCAAATATTCCTTTTTCCTCCTCCCACACGCCGTACCATAAGATTTTAATTTTTTCATTCCGGTTAACTGCAACGCCTGGTTTGAACGCGCATACATCCACGCCATTGTACAACACATGTAATTTAATATCCGGTATCTCGGGATACTTTTTACAAAACTCGTCTTTTACCCATTTTGCGCAAAATATATAATGCGCCCGGTGATACCGAAATCTCGCCCATTTCAAGCGGTATAGCAGCAACTCCGATACGGCAAGACCCGGAAAATGGACAAGCGAATTATCCGGCGCCAACAAGGCTATTGCCGGCGTATAGTGACCGTGCCGGATGTCGCACTGTGCAGTTCGTAATATGAATTCAAGGTAATACTTCCATTTTAGATATCTATTCTGCCAACCCCAATCACGAATCACCTTAATCCCGTTTTTATTACCCACAAGACTTGGCACATAAAGAATGGACTGATGCCCTTTGTCCCTTAAATAATCTAATTCTCCAAGTTCAACTACTTCGATTCCGCCATGATAATCAATATTTAATGGAAATGTTGGAGATTGTAATATTGCAACTTTCATGCTTGGTGGTCCTTTACAATACAGCACATCCTTTGCATGTCAAACTCATTATAAGACGGTCCAACTGGCAACACCAATATATTATCCCACAACTGTTGCGCGGCAAATATATTTCCCTCGTTTAACATTTTGGGTTTATCCCACAATACCGCTGCGGTAATTTTACTCTCGTTCAACATATGTCTTAATCGCTCCCGTTGTTTTACGACAATTGGAAACCCAAATGGGCACACCTTATCGAACAATTCCTTAAATATTGGCTTTATATGTTTTTCATCCTTGAATGCGTCAAGTAAATGGGCATAGTTCTTACGTCTTTTGTATATTATTTTACTTATGTCAAGCCAAGGTAGAAGTGTTTTTGAAAGCCCCGACATCGCTGCTGGACCCGTATATTTTATGCTTCGTTCAGCGAAGGTGAACATGTCGCGTTCCATCTCTTCCAAGTGATGCTGTGGCATTTTGTCTATAAACCCTCTAACCATTATACCAAGCGTCCTCCAAAGAATGTGCTTATATTGCTGCATGCTTACCCCAAGCGCTATTGGGGTTGGCACCGCTTCATGCATTCGTAATGTGGCACCATCAGGCAATGGCAGTAATTTCCTATAACTTTCAATTTCCCAGCGTATCGCCTTTGATGCCGGGTAACTACCAGGAGTTAGAAACGCCTGCGTATTATCCTCTATTAACGTTAAGCCACGTTCATGGAATAAATTAATAATTGATACTGGCTGCTTGAATCCGAAGTAATTAACAAACAATAGAGTTTTTGCATTTTCGTTTATCTTTTTATCTATGCTGGATATTATTGGGATGAGGTTATGGTCCACATCGTAAAAACCAACTTCTACTCCGTTTGCAACTATAGTCTCAGGGACAACATTGCAAATAAACGCCGGCACCAGGATTTTGGGTCGCTCTTGCTCTTCCCGAAGAATGCGGCAAATAATGGTCAGTCCATCCCGCCCTCGGGATAGCAATATTTTATCTCGAATAGCTATACTTTGTTTAAGAGAGCTAATGATATATCTGCTCTCAAAGTCGATGAGTTTAGTCATGGTTTATCTTTTAACACAAAGCATAGCCAAGCCTGCGATTATCGGCTCAATAAATCTATTTAATATGGGTTTCTTATATAAAAAGGTTGCCATTTTTAACCTCTTTTCCAAATATGTACGGATCATATACTTTATCCCCTTTAAATCGTATTGGTAAGGCAGTATCAATAAATAAAGGCACCACGTGACTCGTGTCTATTGCGGTCGGATAGTGTAATTTCAATTACCCAAAGGAAACCTCCTTCAGGTATTCCTTAAGACCGTCTTCAAGCGTGTGCCTCGGAATCCATCCTAACACGGACTTTGCTTTTTCATTTTTCAAGACATTGTAGCTCAGGTCGTATGGACGAAGCTCCCCAACGATTAAGCGGGCATCATTATGAAGTATACGGGCTATGCTTTGCGCCAGATCAACAAGAAATGTACCGACACCTGTAGAAATATTATAAATTTCAAATTTCTTTGGATGCTCTACCGCCAAACGGAAGGCGCTTATCACATCCTCAATGTAAACATAATCCCTAACTGTATTCCCACATAATGAAACCTTTTGATTCTTTGCTATTTGCGTAGCCAGATAACTAATTACCCCCTGCCCGCCTTTTTTAATTTGACATCCGCCATACGAGTTGCTCATTCTTAAGATGGTAACCATCATCGATGACGTTGATGCAAACACGCGCAAGTAATTCTCACAGGCTATTTTTGCTATTGCGTATGAGCACATCGGATTTGTTGGATGTTGCTCGTCAACCGGTGAAGAAGTTTCCCCATAGACAGTTCCGCCTGACGACGCATAGATCAAATGGGCGATTTTTTCTTTCGCGCACGCGTTCAGCAGGGCCAACGTAAACTTGATATTTTCAACATCCAGATTCGGATCTACTGCGCCAATTGCAGGCGTTGTGACAGTGGCCAGATGCACAACCGTTGTCGCGCCGGAAATGGATTTTTCCAGACTTGGACTGGACGACCGGTATTGTGAATAGGTTATTTTACCTATCTCTACCGCACTCTGGCGCCCGACAATCCAACAATGAATACCTTGTCCGGCAAGATGGTCGTATAAAGCCTGGCCTAAATAACCGCGCCCTCCGACAATTGCAACATTTCCATACATATCTATCTCCTTCGCAATATCGAGATTACCCAACCAGTAGAAGTGGTTCCGCTTGATTGGACAGAATTTTCCATTTATTATTACTCTGGCAATTAAATAGATTAATAATCCTTACCTGTTTTTTGAACGTCCTTGTTGTCATGCCCGTGAAAACGGGCATCCAGGCCTGGATTCCCGCTGGAGTTTATCCTGAGCAAGGCCGAAGGGCGGGAATGACACATTGCGCTATTTATTTGCCGAAGTAATAAGATGAAAAAACTGGCTGCTTGAATCCGAAGTGATTGACAAATAGTAATGTTTTAGCTTTTTCGCTCTTATTTTCGTCTACGCTGGATAAAATCGGGCATAGTTTATTATCAACATCGTAAAAACCAATTTCTACTCCGTTTGCAACTATAGTCTCAGGAACAACATTGCAAATAAACGCCGGCACTATGATTTTGGGTCGCTTTTGCTCTGCACGCAGAATGTTGCAAATAATAGTCAGTCCATCCCGCCCTCGGGATAGCAATATTTTATCTCGAATAGGTATACTTTGTTTAAGAGAGCTAATGATATGTCTGCTCTCAAAGTCAATGAGTTTAGTCATGGTTTATCTTTTAACGCAAAGCATAGCCAAGCCTGCGATCATCGGCTCCATAAATCTATTTAATATGGGTTTCTTATATAAAAAGGTTGCCATTTTTAACCTCTTTTCCAATATGTACGGATCATATACTTTATCACCTTTAAATCTAATTGGTAAATATTGAAAAACTGTAAATGCTTGTATAATATATCTCTTGAATATAATTGATATTACTCTTTCTAATAACGTGTATGCATCACGCTTGATAATGTCTCTGTCATTGTGAAAACGGCTAATATTGATCTTAAGTAATTTATAATTGCTTTTTTCGATAAATAATATTACTTCATTTGCGGTTTCATAATCGCTATTGGGATGGAAAGAAATATCTTTCGTGCCTTTTCTATCTACAGTCCTAATCTCTAACAACAAATATGTAATGTTATTTAAAGCAGTTTGATTTAGAATGATACTTTGCTCTTCATAATTAAAGTAGCTAAAAATATCGGTCATAATAAATAAATCATATTTATTCTTTGCTAAGAGTGCCGGGAGATCATCTAATGTGGCATATCGGAAATGAAGATTACTAATATTATTATGTATTTTCTTTGCCTTTTCAAGTGCGGGTTGCGCGCCATCAACGGCCAACACAGTTTTTGTCATTTTAGCAATCATGCTGGCAACAATACCCAATCCGCAAGCAAAGTCGATTGCGCTGTTAAAGTGTAAAACACTAATAAGGTCAACTATCATTTTATCCCGGACTTCCCTCAATGGATTGGTTGTAACTTGCCAAAAATCCCCATCAGGCTTCGATTGATATTGCTGAATAGCATTGGATAGCGTATCTGTTTGCATATTAGTTCTTTTACTTTAATAATTTATATGTGTGTGTTATTTTAAGTGTTTAAACAGAAAACCACGCAAGCGATTATTGCTGATAATACTATCCCAACATTGTATATTGCCGTTTGTAAATAATTTTTTATAGTCCTCATCCCCTCTTAAAAAATCAAACACGGCTATATTTTTTGAAATAGCATCTTTTATGGCTTCAAATATCAATATCTTCCCTGGACTGTAATCAGCAAAATCCGGGTCATGTCCAATTTTGTGAAAATACCGAACTTGCCCATAATCATATGCAAAAAGAACGCCGCCAATACGTTCATCAAACTTCATATAATTGAATCGCAATCTATTTTTTTGAGACAACACAGATATGACATCACGTTCATACCGTTCAAGGCGGGCAAGATAATTTTCATCAGGGTTCATGCCCCAGCGTTTGTAATGAAGCCTAAATAATGCATCAGCGTATAATTTCTCACTTGAATTACCAAGAGAATAGCCTGGTATGTTTTCTAAATACTTTTTAGCTTGTCGTATGTTTTTCTTTGTTCGCTTACCAATTTGTTGTAAATATTCGTCCCAACTACCAGGTAAATTTGCCGTAGGACAAACAAAACCCTTGGTCAGCTCCACCGAAGAATAATGATCTGATGGTAGATGCATTACAACAAGGGATTGTTCCTTCATATCGCATAGATAGATAATATGCCGGGGATAGTTTAAACGTAAATATTTCCATATTGCATCCATCCCCTCTTTTTCGCAATCACTATGCAGAATAAAATCGGCATAATTAATTTCTCTGGAACCAATAAAATATATGACTTTAAATATTTCTACAACCCCTTTTAATCGCATGGTCCGAGCATGTAAAGGCGCTATACCTACCAATGACCCGTTATTATATACACCAAGCAAAATCAACTCATCTGACTGATCGCCAAAATGGTTCCACCACGCAAACAGCCAATCGTAGGTTAAAAAAGGCGACGCAACAAAACCTTTGTCCTCTATCGCCCTCCAACCGCTTTCCAACTCGGCAAAACAAGCATTACGTACTTCAATAGCCATAAATGTCACAATTACTTATTTTGTTTTTCAGACAACTGTTCGACCATCACAAAGAAGAAGAGTTTAAGTCTTGATGTAGTAAAACAATAACAGCGGTTATACTGCACTGTTTTTGTAAAATGATACTTATACTTTTCATCACCCCGCATCAAATCAAAACACATTATTTTTTCTTCTATGGCATTCTCTATCAACTTGAACTTCATGATGCTGCCGACCCGGTAATCTTCATACGCAGGGTCAATGCCGGATAAATAATTCAACCTTGTGTTTTGATAATTATAGGCATATTGGGTGGCTATACGTTTACCGTTTATTGTTAAAAAGCTGAGATCTAGGTACTGACAAAGTAAATTTGCAGCATTGATGTGAAATTCCCGTAATCCCTTTTTTGCCAATGCACCACACTGCCCTAAACTGGACCATCTTGCCATGTGTAATTTTAAAAAATGATCGAATTCTGATTCTACATCAGTTTTGTTATATACTTTTTTGATACTTACGTCGCCCGCTTTGGAAAGTCGGTTCACATAAGTACGTATATTGGTTTTTGTATGCTTTGTTAATGTGTTTAAATATTCATCCATAGTGTTGGGCAGCTTAATATACGGGCAAGGCGTATGCTGTTTCTCAATAAAATGAAGTCCCTCCGCCTTAAGCGCCTTTGCCAAAAGATCCGTGGTGGCCGTATCAGGTTTTACATCCGACAGCCATGCAATATCCCAGGAATATTGTTTAAGCGCCGTTAACAATGCCGATAATGTCTTATCTTCATATCCCTGCCGTAAAATAAAAGCATGATAATCGGACTCCGGGGTTCCCATAAAACGTAAAATGTTAAAGAACGGCATTCCCTTAAGCGTCATCCGTTCAATAAACATCGGGGCAATGCCAACCAGCAGATCGCCGTCATACGCCGCCAGCAGGATTTTCTTGCCACGCCCCAGGTGCCGCCACCAGGGCTCAATCCAGCCATAACACTGAAATATGGTGGGCAAATCGCCGGTCTGCTCCAATCCCTGCCAGGCATCCTTGATGTCAGGAAATTCTACTTCCCGTATTTTTACCGGGGTTTTAGCATCAGCCATGTTTTTTCAACCACAAGTTTAGGTAATTCAAATATTACCTTTAAATCGTATGAACCGTTTATTTTGGCTTTTACCAACCAGTCCGGCTCAGCGCCGGTTATCTCTATCCGCCCTTTACGGTATGGGTTTCCCCATCCCTGCAAAACGGAATCGCAGGTAGTGTAAGCCTCTTTGTATCCGGCCTCTTTTACAAATGCTATCACCCTTTCATTAAAATAACCGAAAGGATAGGCAAAGCTTTCAACCTTTGCATTTATATTTTCTTCTATAATTCTTTTGGATCCTTTAAGTTCTTTTTCTAGCTCCCCATCCGTGACCTTTGTCGGGTCAATATGATTCAGGCCATGCGAACCTATTTTAACGCCGAACCGGTGCAGTTCCTTTATCTGGTCCCAATCCATTAGTTTCTGTCCGGCTAATTCGCCGGTCTTGTCCCAACTGTTTGTTCCGCCTACCTTACCGGCCACGATGAACAAAATGACATTTGGTAAGATATGCGATTGTTTTACCAAAAATTCAAATACCGATTGGTAACCGTCATCAAAAGTGATAACGTTTGCTCTGCCAGAACTGATAACCCTGTTCGCCCGCTCAGGAGTAATTGTAAAACGTCCGGGGGCGTTGCCCACTTGGTGCAGTATAATATATTTCATGCTTCACCGGATATTTTTTTGATCTTACCCGGCCGCCACTGGTAAGCGAGATAATGCCAGATTACCTGCCAGTGGTCGAGGAAGTAGCTCCGAAAACCTCTGCCGATGTAAAGCGGGCTAATGAACAATATACTGGAGACGGCCCTGAGGATTATCAAAATAACTGATATCGAACCTCCGACAGGCCCGTAGTGCCTGAAGCAGAACCTGGTTATGCTGTCCTGAACAACGTAGGTAAGACTGCCGACATAACGCTTTTTGGTGCTGCTGCCGCCATAGTGCATCGCCTGGCAGCCCCGGTAAAGATAATTAGAATAACCCGCATCCAGCAGTTTCTTGTTAAACTCAATATCATCCCCAAACATAAATGCGTTGTCGGGGAACCCCCCGGCCTTGCTAAAAGCCGTTTTTGAAACCATCATCCAATGGGCTATAACCATGTCCACAGGTTCCAATTCGGATGGTTGGCGTTTTTTACGCGCCCGGTGAACAATTGGTATGTGATTGGTGAATTCCCGGTACCAATCGTAAATAATCCGGTCTGCCCGGGGCAGGTTGAAATAATGGCGCTGCAAACTGCCATCCCCGTTTATCAACTGGCAGGACAACGCCCCGGCTTTCGGCAATGTTTTATATTTGGTCAGCGTTTGCAGCACAGCATCGTTTTGGATGCATTTGGTATCCGGCCCCAGGAACAACAATGTTTCAGACTGGGCAAGTTCCGCCCCCCGGTTGCAGGCCCGCCCAAAACCTATATTTGTTTCCATTCGAATAATGCGCAGTAAATCGTCCTTGGGCAAACCGGGCAGTTTGGCAATATCATCATCCGAGTTATTATCAACCACGATGATTTCGAATTTGAGCCGGTTCTCGCGTTCCCGGATGGAATTGATGCAGGCCGCCAACAATTCCGGCGTGTTCCAATGAACTATTATTATCGATAGTTCCGGGGTCATTGTTTTTGGCTTTTAATTTTAAGACCCGGCTTAAACCAATCCTGGTCGCTTTGGGGGCCCAACGTATATTCGATCAAAGCCGTTGGATCCTTAAGGATTTCCGCAGGGGAAACCCTGCTGTAGTTCATTCCCAGCGCCACCGATCCCAGATAATATTTCTCGTGCTGAAGAAATCTCTCTCCATCCCATCCCTGCATGTGCTCGGATAAAACATCGTGCAATTTATAGGAAGTGGCCCTTGGCGTAAGGCTGCCGCATATTTTACAGGTAGCATCACACCCGGCGTCTACGGCTTGCGATAAAAGTTTGCTGCTGCAAAGATATGAGGCAACAGCCAGGTTGACTTTATATAACTGGCTTCTTCCGTGCAGAAGTTTTATATTATATGCTTTACTCTGCTTAACCAAAGGGACATTGCCTCCGGTCTTGCCATCTGCGGAACCCGCACCCAGGCGGCGGCACATCACAAGGGAATTTGGCGGTAACAGGTCAAGGGCATAATTCATATTATCAATCGCATGCGGGCTTACAAGTGTGCAGTCATTGTCTAATTGCATCGTCCTGTCGTATTTATTGTTCACAACAGCCAACCCCAGCGCCATACCCCCAAAGTCGCCAATGTTCTTATTGAGCCGGATATAGCCTACATTTTTCCAAAAAGGCTTGTTAATTTTATGGATCCAGTTAAACCATTGTTCGGTGCCGTCATCGGAAGTCTGGTCAACTATTATATGAATGTACGGATATTTGGTTATTTGCCGGGCTACGCTATCAATGCATTGAGCGGTATATTCCAGCCGGTTATAGGCCCTGGTGAATATGACCACCGGCATTAACGGATGAGCGATGGTATCCCTTCTTTTACTTAGTTCCGGAATGCCCGGCAACTCCATTTCATGGATTAGCGTCCGCTTTAACCACTGCGGAACAAGCAAACCCAAAGTATGCCGTATTGTTTTTTTGCCCTTTTCCATCTTTATTTAATCCGCTCAACAATGTTGTTCTATTTGTGCCGCAGTAAAAGATAAGAACCTCTTACTATAAGATATAATTCTGCCATTTTAATTGACCGCCTTATTTATTTTGCGCAATATTGTTGCGCCTTTTTCCGTGTTTATAGTCTCACAAGAAAAACACCCATATTCCTTCAACCACCTTTCTATTATGTTCTTTTCATCCTGCCTGAATGTATCGTCAAGCAAAATAACCGCATTATCGCTCAATTTATCAAAAAGCAGGGGCAGCGCCGGATATCTGGCCATATTTTGTATTGAACCGGGAGGACCGTCAATAACTAATAAATCTATCGGCCCTATTTCGGGCAGAAACGCCAGATCATACCACAGCCATTTCTCATCGTTTATAACTGCGTCCTTAAGCGGGGAATAGCGCACAGTTGCAATGTCGCTTAACTTGTGCTGGGCAATAATGCCTTTTGTTTTTTGGGCATACGTTGGATCATGGTCGAGCGACAGGACCGAACCCGAACCAAGTTTTTTCAGGCAATAGGCTGCAATCACAGTAGAGACGCCGCTGCTTGCTTCAAGTATGGTTTTAGGTTTACCTTCAAAAACCAGCGAACTGATAATTGTGGCAAAATCGGGTGAAATGGCCCAACCCCTCATCGGCGGCAGCGGAGCTTCAAGTTTTATTATGGACAATAAAGAAGCCAGGGCCTCTGTTTGATTATAGTCATTCAACATTTGCGTCTGGCTTATTTGATGCAAATAAAGGTTTTGCTTTTGCAATCTGCGGTAAATGACAATTTGTACTATAGACACAATAGCCAGGGCAATAACGGCTGACACAATAAACAGTAGATCGGCAAATAATAATTTACCGGCAATTGCTATTGCTGCCAAGAATAATATTTCTGCCAGGATAAAAAGGATATCGTTCTTTTTCATAGATGTATTCTCTATTGTTTGCTGTTATTGAATATACCGCCGCCAGAGGCGACTTATTAATCCCTTACCCTGAGTGGTTTCGGCCTGCACCAACCCAATCCCACCCCAATTTACCGGGCCATGTATTATTTCAATGCTGTGGCGGTGCAGCGTTTTTACCTTATCCCAGGTCTTGCTGACATAACAACCCAGTCTCCGGTGGTCGGCACTATCTACGATGTCATGGAATACTATCCACCCTCCGTCCTTTACAAACTCACGGTAACGCCTATAATCGCCCCAGGATCCTTTGAAGGTATGGTCCCCGTCAATGAATAGCAGATCAACTTTGCATCCCCCGAGTGCTTTCTTTATCTTTTTATATGTACCTCGTTTATGTGAATCCCCTTCTATCGCCTGATAATTGCATAAGTTTTTCAAGGGTTCTGGATCGAATCTTATCTTCAGGTCGCAGGAAACTATTTTACGACAGAGGTTGGCAAAGCATATCGTTGTCCCGCCGTCATAGCATCCTATGTCTAATATGCTCTGTATATCATTCTTTACTATAAAATCTATTAATTCCCTTATTTCAGACTCCTTCTGTTGAATCTTATAACGCTTACCCTCGGCCCATATTGATTCAAACACCCCTGGGTTGTGGTGGTAAGCGGTCCAGCCTTTCGCCTTATCGTTGAAAATAGCCCGAGTTGAGGGCACCTTGCGCCAAACCCCAAAATTCAATTGGACTATCTCCTTGACATAGGGCAAATATCCCAGATTAAAGGAATACTGGTAGAAATCACGCTCAAAATAATATCTGTCGTTTATCTTTTTAGAAAAAAAGCTATCCTGGCAATTTTCCAAGAACTTGTCAATAATATCCCCTCTGAGGACATAAAAAGAATAAAGGTACATTATATCCAATTGTGATATTTTTCTATCGAAGTACTCTGAAATATAATCCTCCAAAGGGTAAGGTCGTATAGCTGCTTCCAGCCCGTAGCAGCCGTATTTGGGGAAATCAAAGATTTTTTCTATCTCTTCTCTTTTGCCAAAGAACTCGTTTATGTATCTTTCAGCTATATTATACCGTTTTGATACAACCCCCTTAGTGTGACCGAACCATACCAAGTCATATTTATTTTTTTCTCCCTTTAGAACATGCAAAGCTGTTTGATAGGCGCTCGCGTCCGAATCTAAAGTTAAGGCTCCAGGTGTTACCTGCCATTTGGCTTTAGGCAGCAAACATTTGATTGTCTCTATCCATTCCGCTTCCATCGGTGAAGGGTTAATTCCAATGTAAATATCGCAATCGGAAAAACCTTTCTTCATCGCCTCTAGGTATTTCCTACCCAATTGCAGACCGTCACCGTCTGGTATGTAGCTGGCGAAAACAACCGCGGTTCTTGTGGTATTCATATTTATCTTTCTGATGTTCTAAGCATTTTAATTGTCTTTCTTATGTCCCGGTTAAACGCAACTAGTGCTATTGCAGTTAGTAACAATATAACCAGGGCAACGACGATGTCGTTACCTTGTTTATGGCGTATGAATGAAAATGGCGATAACGCATTATATGCCAAAACGGCGAGTGCAGCCACTGCCGGGCAAATTAGAAGAGGCAATACCAATTGTTTTATTGTTATCTTCATAAGGTGGGCAGCCATTATCAGATAGAAAGCGATGTTCGCCCAAGATATAGTTGTCATCGTGATTGCCACCCATAATATTCCGTTTTTTGCTACCAAGGGAATTAAGAGTACGTTTAAAATCGCCCCAATGAGTGCATTGATAAATATTATCTTGGTCTTACCTATTGCTAGGAAAATTCCGCCTATCGGTGCTGAAAGAATCATTCCAAAACCGAATAAAGCGATTACTTTTGCAGGTCCGATGGCCGAAGCCCAAATGGCCCCGTAATAAAGTTCGATTAACGGCCTTACTAAGGTGAAGGTTGCAGTAAAAACAAGGGTTCCCACGCCGGCGGCCATGGTCAGCATGGATAGGTAAAGCTTACGCATCTCCTCATTATTGTTGCTGATCATAGAATAAGCCGGAAAGGCTATGGTGGCAAGTATGGAACTTATTTTTATCGGAATCATGGTTACCAACTGAAAGGCAACGGCGTAATAACCCAATTCGTTAGAATTTAAAATCTTACCAATTGAATATCGATCTACACTGCCGCAAAGAAACGAAAGAATTCCCGTGAGGAAAAGTGGTGCGCCGTATACAAGTACTTGTTTCAAAATTGTATTCTTAAATCCCCACACCGATTTCCATTTTGTTATCCTGATTAACATGAACATGGTAACGGCGTTAGAGCACAGGGATGCGACAATCAAAGTATACACATTAGGCCTGATGGCCACCAATCCCAAGGCGATTATCGTATATGCGATGACCCCAGCCAGCTCTGGCCAGAATTTCTTTTTAAAATCAAGATCCCGGGAAAGGACGCTCCCCGGCACCAACATAAAGGGCGTTATCAGATAGCCTGCCGCCAGCAGGTACAGGACGTTCTTCAGCCGGGGGTCGTTAAAGTATGTTGAAATGTATCCGGCCAAAACGACCTGAATGACCAGCAGCGCCAAGTTGCTTATAAGGTAAGTCGAGAAAACAGTTCCTTCGACTTCACCCCCTTCGCCCTTTCTGGATATAATGAATTCGGTCTGGCCAAAGGCCACCAGCCTTTGGCCGGCCGCCATCACCAGGCTGCCCAGTGCGAAAAGGCCGAACTCCTCCGGCTTTATGAACTTTGGCAAGAGTACTGTGGTGATGAACCCTATGACGCTGGTGGATAACATTGTCAGGGTAACCCATTTACCGCCTGAAATTATTTTTTCGCGGCCTGTACTCATCAAATCAATTGATCCAAAAGAAGGGCTCCCTGTTTTGCTGGTAAATTATTGGTTTACTTCCCGCACTTATAAACGACGAGCCATTTTTGGTTCTTTTTCATGGAGCCTGCCCTGAGCAAGGCAACCTGCCCTGCAGCGAAGGGGCGGCACAAAAAAGAAAAAGAACAACCGATAAGGCACGCCGTGTCCCTACGCGGTATGCAGGCCAGGCAAGAGGCATGGATTCCTGCTGGAAGCCTGCCCTGAGTAAGGCAAGCAAGCCCTGCTGGCTCAGGGTTTATGCTGAATGCAATGAAGTGCAGGAATGACACGTTGGGCGGATCAGGGCCGGGCCCTACTTGCAGCAGGAATCGCCTTCCTTTTTCTCCCCGTCGTGCTTGTGATGGCACTTGCAGCAGCATTTCACCGCAATAGCCGCCAGCAGTAATATCTTGGTCATCTCCAGATACGAACTGGGCACTGTGCCCAAAATGCCGTGGCTCATTCCAGCAACTTTCAAGACGATCCCCACCAGCAGGCATACGCCCGCCAGGATGATCAGGGTACAGGCGGTCTTCTTCATGGTCTTTCTCCTTTTTGGTTGTTGGTTTTTTTATCCGCAGACTAACGCAGATGGATACAGATTATTTTCCCTTTTCCGGTTGGCTTTCACCGCCAAGACACCCCCGTTTTTTCGGGGTTCACGCATCTTATTTTTAACAGTGGTTCTCAAGGACACAGTGGCTTTTATTCTTTAAACTTTGAACTGACGTACCGTTCACACATTCAGCCAGTCAGGCAAGCAAGTCTTCTCAGTGTGACAGGTCTTTCAACTTTAAACTGGGTAGCGTGCTATTGGTCCCCCCATCCCCGTAACCCAACACAAAATAATCCGTTCAAATCCAGACCAATCAGTTGAATCTGCGTTCTATTGGTCCTCCCGCACCCGCCCCGATCCGCGTTCCAGACGTATCCCTGTCGCATCAGCTCTGCCGCTGAACCAAGAAGGCCGTTAAGGATTTGGCAGTGTCCGAGCGCAGCGAGTTTGTCAAATTCAGGCCTTAGGGTCTGTGCCTGCCGGGCAGAGGTGCAGCGACGAGTTCTCTTTGTAACTTTCTCTTCAAAGAGAAAGTGGGAAGCGGTAGATGATAGATCAGGCACAAAATAATCCGTTAAAATCCAAACCAATCCGTTGAATCCGTGTGCTATTGGTCCTTCTTCTTACACCAGCCGGCTGTTGAATATATACGCCCGATCTATCGCTCATTTTATCCTTTTAAGTAAATTTTAACTTACTTAGAAATAAATTTGGGTTCTAAGTAAATTTTAGTTTATTTAGTATGGTTTTATCCTCCACGGCGGATCAGCCTATGGCTGATAATTAGGCTGCAACTGGGCAATGATTGATTGCAAGCAGGGAATGATAAATTTTGATTCGTTGCGTACGGGGAGGATTATTGTAACTGAATGTTTTTTCAACTTTAAACTCTTGCCCTGAGCCCAGCCGTGAACCGGGGCTCCCCCCAGCGCAGCACCGCCAGCCCCCCGATGAAGCAGAATTTCCAGCCCCGGGTTTCTATAAAATCCTGTATTTCGGCCCCGGTCCGGATCAGCTCGATCATTGGACCAGCCTCTTAAACCGCCGCTGCTGCTCCACCAGCCCTGATCCGCGGCGCGGGGTCAGCCGCCCGATATGCCGTTCCAGCAGACCGCTGCACAGCAGGATGAACTGCCGGGTATCGGCTTTTAGTATCCTGTCCCGCCGGTCTTCCTCCAGGGCCTGTCCCGCTGACTGCCAGCCCATCCCGGCTTTGTTTTTCATGTTTATCATTGAATCCCCGTACCGATGATTATTTATTGTTGATTCTTTTTTCGCGCCTTTAGCGGGCCGTCCCCCTGTCTTTCCCGGCTACTGTCTACTGTCTACTTACGGTCTGCCTTCTACTTTGCGAATTTTAAACTGACGTCCCGTCATTCTGAGTCTGGCGGCCTGACGAACTATCCGAAGAATCTCTATCCGCCGGCGCAGATCCTTCATTAGCCAATCTTGGTTGTCTTTTCAGGATGACGCGCCTTTTATGCTTTGATCTTTAAGCTTCGTATCCTGTCTACTTTCAGCTTTATGAGCTTTCCGTTTTTTACCCTGAGCGGGGCCTGCGGTGAGTCCGCCGCGGCGGATCAAACCGTCGAAGGGCTGCCTTCGTTTTAAGTTCCCCTATTTCCCATTTGCCCACTTCCTATTTGTCCAGTTTCCCAAGTTTCCATTGTTCATTGTTTGGCTCCCTGCCAGGCTCCTCAAACCTATTTGTCCACTGTTTCCAGCAGCTTCAAGTCATGCGGACCGTTGATCACTAGTTTTTTTCTGGCCGGCGTCAGCCGGAACAGCTCCTGCTGCATGGCTGTCATGGCGCTGTTATACTTGGCTTCTATCAAAAGGCCCTTATCGGTTACGAAATCCAGCTCGATGCCGTCCTGGTAAACATAGCGCGGCCCCAGATGCTTGATCTTAAGGTAGATGTAATTCTCAAACAGGCTTCCCAGATCGCGAAATCCGGTGAACTGGCTCCTTATTCCCAGATCGGCCGCGTAGATCTTTTTGGGGGCCAGCAGCCGGGCATTGGTCTTTCCCTGGCGGGGAACCAGATGGATCAGATAGCTGTCGGCAAACAGCTCCAGGTAGCGTCCAGCGGTGTCCGGAGATATTGACAGGACGCTGGCCAACTTGTTGATGCTGAATGCTTTGCCCGACCGTTCCATCAGCAGCAGAAAAAAATCCTTCAGCTGCTGCAGCGCCTTGATTCCGTGCAGGGCGGCAATATCCTTGTGGATGATGTCATCCGCCAGTTCCCTTAAGTAGGCCGGTTCCCGGCGCAACACATACTCCGGAATGCCGCCGGTGGCTAAGTATTTCTCAAAGTGGCTTTCGGTAAGATGCCGGTCCGCCTTGGATATGGTGATGTTTGAGAATTTTAAGTATTCGCCAAAGTCCAGAGGCATTATCTCCACCAACCGGTGCCGCCCCACCAAGTGTGATTTTTTGCTTTTTAAAAGCGAGGCGCTGGATGACGAGGCGAAGACCTTGGCCCTCTGGCCGTCGTAAACATTTTTAAGCTGCTGTTCGTACCCGGGCAGATAGGTCACTTCGTCCAGGAACAGATATACCTTTTCCCGGTGGCTGAAGCCGTGTATCTTGCGGTAGGCCTCTATTATTTCGGGCAGGTTGCTCTTGGCCAGCAGATAATCATCCAGGCTTACGTAAAAAATACGCCGGGGCTCGGCCAGGCCCCTCTTTATCATCCGGTCTATCAGCAGGTGCATCAGGGTGGTCTTTCCGATACGGCGCAAGCCGGTCAGCATCACAATGTCCCGGCTGTCCAGAGATGCTTCCATCGCCTCCAAATACCCGGCCCGCTGGTGAAGGCTTTCCAGCTGCCAGCCCGGCTCCCACCAGGGATTGTAACGATATAAAATTTGCTCCATGGGGTTTCCTTTTTAAAACATTATACGACATCATCGTATAATTTGTCAATATGTTATCCGATGCCGTCGGATAACTATTTCAGGATTAACGGCCGGCCTGGTATTTTCACCGGCGGCGGCGATCTTCCGGGTAAACTCAAACTGCGGTTTACTTTATATTTTTCCAAGATCTGCCTTACTTCCCCCTGGGATGCTTTTTTAGCGTTTTTCGCGGTTAGCTGCCCGTTGTCTGTCGTTGTTTGACGCCCTGCCGGGACTCTCCAGCGATCCATTGTTGCTGGGCAGCATATCCTGGCATCTCGTACGTTTCCAACAGTGCTTGAAGTATATCTAGCATCTCCAACGTGGTCCCAGTTGCCCAGCCCGCCCGTCCGGCCTCTCAAACGTTGCCCTGCCCTCCTGCTGTCTACTTTCTACTTTATGAACTTTCAGCTTAATAATAAATACTGTCTCCTGTATACTGTATACCGGCTTTATTCTTTGGGCTTTAGCACTCACACATTCAGCCAGTCAGGCAACGATGTCTTCTCAGTGTGACAAGCTTTTATTCTTTTAACTTTCAGCTTTAAGCTTTAAACTGGGTATTGTCTCCTGTCTACTGTCTACCCATATCCGCTTTTATACCTTATGCCACTCCCAAGCCGTCTTCACGATGTCCCCCAGGTCGGTATAGCGGGGCTTCCAGTTCAGTATCCTCTTGGCCTTGTCCGACGAGGCGATCAGCCGCGGGGCATCGCCCTCCCTGCGGGGGGTGATCTCCGCCTTGATCTCCCGGCCGGTGACCTTCCGGGCGGTCGAGATCACCTCCTGCACCGAGAAGCCGTTCCCGTTGCCCAGATTGAAGCAGTCCGTCCCCCCGCCCTGTTCCAGGTATTCCAATGCCAGGACATGGGCCTCGGCCAGGTCGTCCACGTGGATGTAGTCCCGCAGGCAGGTGCCGTCCGGGGTGTCATAGTCCGCGCCGTAGACCGAGACCTCGGGCCGCTTGCCCAGGGCCGCCCCCAGCACCAGCGGTATCAGGTGGGTCTCGGGGACGTGCCGTTCTCCGATACCGGCCCCCGGCGCCGCCCCGGCGGCGTTGAAATAGCGCAGGGCGGCCGAGCGCAGGCCGTAGGCCGCCGAGAAATCCCGCAGGGCCTGCTCGATGATCAGCTTGGTGCGGCCGTAGGGATTGATGGGGGCCAGGGGGTGGTCCTCACCCAGGGGGATCTGCACCGGGTCGCCGTAGACCGCCGCGGTGGAGGAGAAGATGATCCGGTTCAGGCCGGCCTGCCTCATGGCCGCCAGCAGGATCAGGCTGTTGCCCACGTTGTTGCGGTAATATGTCTCGGGCTCCCGCACGCTTTCGCCCACCGCGATGTAGCCGGCAAAGTGCAGCACCGCGTCGAACTTTTCCGCCGCCAGCAGTTTTTCCAGCCCGGCCCGGTCGCCCAGATCCATCTCCACCAGCCTTCCCCACTTGGCGAATTCCCGGTGGCCGTGGACCAGGTTGTCCAGCACCACGGTCTGGTGGCCCTTCTGGCTTAAGCATTTGTTGACATGCGAGCCCACATAGCCGCATCCCCCGGTAATCAGTACTTTACTCATGGCTTATATGAATGGTTGATAATGCAGTTAAAAGACCTATTGCCGGTATCCGGTATTCAGGAGATAGTATTCTGTAGAACTTGCTTCTGTTCTCAGTGCTGGTATCCCTGCTTTCAAATCACCATCCTCCTCCGTCCCTGTCGCCTTTGTTCTGTCGCTGGCAAACCCAATGCAGGTCCCCGGTCTTGGTTCCCCGCCTTTAAGCAATTTTGCCCAGGCGAATGGGTGCGGCTGGCCTCGGTCCCCTGTCGCCTCAGCTCTGCTGCTGGTCAAAGGCGGCCGTTAAGGATTTGGCAGTGTCCGAGAGCAGCGAGTTTGTCAAATTTAGGCCGCCGGTCTGCAGCCGCCGGGCAGAGGTGCAGCGACGACCTTTTGACCTCACCACTTCGTAAGCCAGAGCAACCGGTCATACTCAGTGCAGGCTCTTCCCTCTCCTAATGCTTTAGGAGAGGGGTAGGGGAGAGGTGCGGCACAAAAAAGAAAAAGAACAACCGATAAGGCACGCCGTGTCCCCACGCGGTATGCTTACCAGGCGCGAGGCATGGATTCCCGTTTTCACGGGAATGACACGTTGGGCAGGACCGGGCGACCGGACGGTCGCCCATACATTACACGATTATTTTACTTTGAACTTTAAACTTCGTATTTTCAACTGCCGCCTTTGTCACCCTGAGGTCTCGTTCCATCAGGCAAGCTGAACGGGTGACTGTATCCACACATTCAACCTGTCCGGCAAGCCAGCCTTCTCAGTGTGACAGATTTTTAACTTTATGACTTTGAACTTTAAACTTAATGCCGGATACTGTATACCGAATACTGTATACTTCAAATTGCCTCACTTTCTGCCCTGCACCTCATCCCCCAGCTTGGCCATCAACTCCTCAATCGTCATCTTTCCGATATCCCCCTGGCCGTGCTTCCGCAGCGAGACGGTCCCGGCCTCCATCTCCCGGTCTCCCACCACCGCCATGTAGGGGATCTTCTCCATCTCGGCGTCCCGGATCTTGGCCCCCACCTTCTCCGAGCCCAAAAACATCTTCACCCTGTACTCTGATTCCTGTAACCTGTCCCCTAGTTTGCGTGCGTAATCCCCTTGGGCATCGGTGATGTTCATCACCGCCAGCTGAACCGGGGCCAGCCACAGCGGGAAATTCCCGGCGTAGTGCTCGATCAGGATCCCGAAGAAGCGTTCCAACGATCCCAGCAGGGCCCGGTGCACCATGTAGGGCCGGTGCTCCTTGCCGTCCTCGCCGATATAGGTCATGTCGAATCCCACCGGCATGTTGAAGTCGAACTGGATGGTGGTGCACTGCCACAGCCGGCCCAAAGAATCCCGGATCTTGATGTCTATCTTGGGCCCGTAGAACACCGCCTCGCCCTCCATCCTCTCGTAGTCTATGTTGCGGGCCTGAAGCGCTTTCACCAGCGATTCCTCGCCCTTGATCCACATCTCGTCCGAGCCGGCGTATTTGTCCAGGTTGTTGGGGTCCCGCACCGACAGCTCTATCTTGACGTCCTTGAACCCGAAATCGGCCATGATCGACAGCGAGAAGTCCAGCACCCTTAATACCTCGTCGTCCATCTGGGCCGGGGTGCAGATGATGTGGGCGTCGTCCTGGGTGAAGCCCCGCACCCGGAACAGCCCGGTCAGCGTTCCGCTCCGTTCGTAGCGGTAGACGGTGCCCAGCTCGGCCCAGCGCAGCGGCAGGTCCCGGTAGGAATAGTGCCCGGCTTTGTAGATCAGTATCTGCATCGGGCAGTTGACCGGCTTCAGGTAATAGTCGGTGCCGTCGATATCCAGCGGGGAATACATGTTCTCCTTGTAGAACTTCAGGTGGCCGGAGGTCTGCCACACCCATTCCTTGCCGATGTGCGGGGTGTAGACGATATCGTAGCCCCCGGCAAAATGTCTTTTCCGCCAGTGGTCCTCCACAATTGACCGCATCCTGGCCCCCTTGGGATGCCAGCACACCAGCCCGGCCCCGGCCTCATCGTGCAGCGAGAACAGATCCATCTCCTTGCCCAGCTTGCGGTGGTCACGCTTCTTGATCTCCTCCAGCTTCTGCAGGTGGGCCTCCAGCTGTTCCTTCTTGTCGAAGGCGGTGCCGTAGATGCGCTGCAGCATCTTCCGCTTTTCGTCGCCCCGCCAGTAGGCCCCGGCCACCGACAGTAGCTTGTAGAAGCGCATTCGTCCGGTGGACGGCAGGTGCGGCCCTCGGCACAGGTCGGCGAACTCGCCCTGGCGGTAGAGGGATATCTTTTCCCCCTCCGGCAGGTCGTTGATCAGTTCGGTTTTATACAGTTCTCCCTTGGATTTGAACATCTCCAGCGCCTGGTCCCGCGACAGTTCTTCCCTGACGATGGGCAGATCCTTTTTTACGATCTCGGCCATCTGGGCCTCTATCTTGGCCAGGTCTTCCGGGGTAAAAGCAGTAGCGCGGTCGAAATCGTAGTAGAAGCCGTCCTCAATGGACGGGCCGATGGCCACCTTGACCTCGGGGTACAGCTCGGTGACGGCCTGGGCCATCAAGTGGCTGGCCGAGTGGCGGTATATATCCTTGCCCTCCGGAGAATCGAAGGTCAGGGCGGTGAAGGAGGCGTCATGGGCGATGGTGGTGCCCAGGCCCACCGGCTTACCGTCTATTGTGGCCGCAAGCGAAGCTCTGGCCAGACCGCTGCCGATGGATTTGACCACCTCGGCGGCGCTGACCCCCTTTTGGTATTCCCTGACACTGCCGTCCGGCAGGGTGATCTTGATGCTGTTGCTGTCCATTTTGGTTCCCTTTTTCTCTGGTAATAATACATTATTTTTTGACATTTTATAATACCATTATATGCGGCTTAATGTCAATATATTTTAATAGGTTACGTGGGTTTTTTATCCGCTGATTATCGCCGATGGGCCCAGATCATTTTCCGGTTGGCGCGCCTAGCTTTGTCACCCTGAGGGGCCTTCCCGCCAAACAAGACGAACGGGTGACGATCTTCTATATTCACACATTCAGCTAGTAAGGCAAACCGGTCTTCTCAGTGTGACGTTTTTTGATCTTTTGCCGTAGCAGCGGCACCCCGCATTGGCGGTGGCAGCTTTACGAACTTTAAACTGACGTATCGTCATCCTGAGCCCGACACACCTGCCTTACAAACTGAAGGATCTATTTACCGCAAATCCCACCAAGTAAATCGTATCCCTCTCCGCATCGGGGAGGGTTGGGTGGGGTCGACCAAGATGCCTTGACTTTTTCCCTTTTATGGGTTATCTTTATCATGGTTGCGAACTACAGTCTACTGAATACCGTATACCGGATACTCATCCGGCTTTTGAACTTTAAACTGTAAACTTTAAACTGTTCGGATATTCCGACTTTCATTCTTTGAACTTTAAACTTTAAACTCAATTAGAGGGGGGCGACAGGTTTCGACGGATTAAGATAGATCAAAGTGGCATGTCGAGAATGTCAGAGGGCTCGTTAAAATACTGGCAAGCCATCAAAATGGCAACTTTAATTACGCTTTAGCAGCTTAGTTTTAAGCGCTATGTCGTTGTAGGTCTCCGCCCATCGGGCTTACAAACGACATCGTAAAGAAGGGCTGGTTCCGGGTGATGTCCCGTCATTCGGAATAAGATTCCAGGGGCTGCTCCGACCAGGACCGTGTTTATGCGGGCCTTTAGGAAAAGACAAAACATAAACTAAACATGTAGAGGCTTCGGTTGTTCTTTTTTCGGACGTGGGTTCGATTCCCACCGCCTCCACCATATCCGCTCCAGAGTATGGCAATAGTCCGCCGCAGCTTCAGCGCAGGCGGGCACCACTCCAAAGCGTGAAGCATGACAGAAGCCCCGATAACCAAGCGTATCGGGGCACCATCCCAAAGTGCAGAGCTTGGCAACTGTTCATCGAGTAGACCGCAGGCCATATCGAGATGAACAGCCCCCCGGCAAAGGCGGGCACCACTCCAAATATCCAACGCTTGGCAACTGTTCATCGAGTAGGCCGCAGGCCATATCGAGATGAACAGCCCCCGGCAAAGGCGGGCACCATTCCAAAGTGTGGAGCATGACAGAAGCCCCGATAGCATAACCTATCGGGGCTTCTTATTTCTTTTATTAAGAAAGTGTACAGCCTTCTAACATCAACTTAGCCGGCGAAGTATGAACCTGCTAAGCCGGGTTTTAGGGGACGGCCGCGTTCAGCGTTGCAAGCATAAAAGTCGGAAAACCAATATAAAAGCGGTTTGAAAATATTGTTGGATTTAATACTCCAGCTGGTCGTCCCCTAAAGCTTCTCTTTGTAACTTTCTCTTGGCTACAAGAGAAAGTTAAATGTTCGTTTCTTAAAATACTCTGGCTCATCAGAAAAACACAGAAGCCCCGATAGCATAACCTATCGGGGCTTTTCATAATCACTTCTTCTTCACCACAGAGTCGCAGAGGTTTTATTGCTTTTTGTCATTCCCGCGCAGGCGGGAATCCAGACTTTTTTAACCGCAAAGACGCAAAGGACGCAAAGACTTTATTACTTTAATCAGGATGACGCGCTTCAAATACTGTCTACTGTCTACTTTCACCGCAGAGCGATGCACTGAGTTTAATCGAATTGTCGCAGAGACAATCTAGTTATTGGACAATCAGTAAAAATCCGTTGAATCCGTGCGCCATCCGTTCCCCTTACTGTCTCCTGTCTCCTGACTACTGTCTACCGTATACTTTATACTCTAATCTTTTGCCGCAGCAGCGGCACCCCGCAATGGCGGTGGCAGCTTTAAGCCCGCCCTACTGTCGCCTGCCCGGCCAAGGGAACGGCTACTGGATCATCTGCTTGGCGAAGGCGGTGATGGTGGGTTTCAGGTCGATGTCTCTTACCGGGTATTCGAAGATTTTCTGCAGGTACGGTTTCAGCCTCTGGTGGGCCTCGCCGAACCCCTGCGACGACTCCCGGGCCTCCCACCGCCACTTGTCGGCCACGTCCACTTTGCGGTCGTATTCCTTGACGCCGTTGGCCTGCTCCTCGCAGTCCAAAAACTCGGTGCCGAAGACAAAGCCCGCCTTCTTGGCCTTGTTCAGCAGGTCAATGAACTCGGCGTTGAACCGTCTCAGCTTCTTAGACGAAGGCGGGTACACCAGGATCGCCTGCTTGCGCAGCGACTCGATGTTGGCCGAGAACTTGTCGAAATCGCCGGGCAGGTAGTTGTTGAAGTCGTTGGCCAGCTCGGCATACTGTACCACCAGCGGCCGCATGGCTCGGAGGTACTCCTGGTCGCGGGGGTCGGGCCCGCAGCCGGCGGATGAAAAGACCACCGAGAAACATGCCGCGGCGATGAGAAAATATCGCATTTTTACCTCCTGGTTAAATAATAAAATAATATCTATTTCCCTCTCCTAATGCTTTAGGGGAGAGCCTGCACTGAGCCTGACTTATTGTTGCACAAACCGAAGTGGTAGGGTGGGGTCCGTTCCCTGTCCGTTTTTCGCTTCACCGCCGAGCACACAGAGATCACGTAGAATTCTAAAATACTGTAAAAATCTCCCGCCGCTTCAAACACCGTCCGGCTGGCATAACAGGCTTCTCGATCATTTCAAACAACGCTTTGCTCAAATAGTGTGCGCCTCAAACGACACCCCGCCTATCTCCCATCATCCGTTCCCCATTATCTGTAATCTGATCCTACTCCTCCCGCCGCCGCTGGGTGATCCTGGCCGGCAGGTCCTTCTCGATCTTTCCGTTGTCCAGCATCAGCACCCGGTAGGGCATCTTCTTCACCAGCTCCTGCTCGTGGGTGGCCATCAGCACCGCCGTTCCCCTGGCATTGATGTCCTTCAGGATCTGGATTATCTCCAGGGTCCCCTGGGGATCCACGTTCCCGGTGGGCTCGTCGGCCAGCAGGATGAACGGATCGTTGACCAGGGCCCGGGCGATGGCCACCTTCTGCTGTTCGCCGCCCGACATCTGGTGCGGCAGGGAGTGCCGCTTGTGCGACAGTCCCACCTGGTTGAGGGCCGCCATGGATTTCTTGTGGATCATCCCGTGGGAGGCCCCGGTCACTTCCAGGGCAAAGGCCACGTTCTCGTAGACCGTCCGCTCCGGCAGCAGCTTGAAATCCTGGAAGATCACCCCCAGCTTTCGCCTCAGCTGGGGTATCTGCCGGCGCTTGATGCAGTCCGAGGCGAACCCGGCCACCTTGACCACCCCCTGATCCGGGAAATCCTCCATCATCAGCAGGCGCAGGATAGTGCTCTTGCCGGAGCCCGATGGACCGATCAGAAAGACGAACTCGCCTTTTTCGATACTAAAATTGATCTCTGTCAGCGCCTGCCAGCTGTTCTGGAAGGTCTTGGAGACATGCAACAGTTCTATCATAATCGCTTAAATATTTTACGTTTTCGATTTTTCATTATACCATAAATGGGCCGTTGGGATAATCTCTTTTCACTCGCTATCCATGCCCCCTCATTGACCATTTTAAAATCCATCAGCCAGCTCCAAAGAATCATGTGATCCGGAGATTTAGACATATTAGTATTATTAACAACAACATTAACTTGGCCTGTGAAGCATGAAACAGCCAAGCCGGGTTTTAGGGGATGGCCGCGTTCAGCGGTCCAGGGCTAATTATTCAGCATCCGGCAATGACGGCGGTTTGAGTGCTTTGTTCCAATGTATACTTTAGCTGGTCATCCCCTAAAGCTTCTCTTTGTAACTTTCTCTTGGCTACAAGAGAAAGTTAATTAAAGGCCAGGACCATGATCCTTTGATGCCTTTCCCGACAGCCTGGCCGCCAGCAGCACCGCCCGGATCATCGGCTCGGGGTCGGCCTTATTTTTCCAGGCGATATCCGTGGCCGTCCCGTGATCCGGCGAGGTCCGGATGAACGGCAATCCCAGGGTGATGTTGGTGGCCCCGCCCAAAACTTTTAGAGCCAGCAGTCCCTGATCGTGGTACATGGCCAGCAGGGCGTCGGCCCTTCCCTCCTGGCATAACCTGAAACCGGCCTCAGCCGACACCGGCCCGATGGCATTGATGCCAGATTTAACAGCCCGGGCCACGGCCGGAGAGATCACCGCTATCTCCTCCCTGCCCAGCAGACCCTGCTCTCCGGCATGGGGATTGAGCCCCAGAACCACGATCCGGGGATTTTTGATGCCCCATAATTTTTTCAGGGCGGCATCGGTCAGGGACAATTTATCCAGTATCACCTGCCTGGTGATCAGCCCGGGAACCTTGGCCAGCGGCTGGTGAATGGTGGCCAGCGTCACCTTGAGCTTTTGGGCGGCGAACATCATGGCGCAGGGGCCGGAGCCGCACAGCTCGGCCAGCAGCTCGGTGTGGGCCGTCTGTTTATAGCCCGCCAAAGCCAGGGCTTTTTTGGAGATGGGGGCGGTGGCCATTCCGGATATCGCGTTGTCCAGGGCCATCACCGCCGCGGCGATGATGGATTCGGCCGCGATCCTCCCGGTCTGGGCGCTCTCCCTGCCCGGTCCGATGTTGAACTTGGGGCAGTAGATGTCGTGTATCGGGACATTGTTCAGCTTCAGCTTGAAGGCCCCGGCTAATTCCCCCCACAGGTCCCTCGGCCCCACCAGTATGGGACAACAGGCCCGTCTGACCCGGTTGTCCAGGGCCGCTTTTATGGCGATCTCCGGCCCGATCCCGGCCGGATCCCCCATGGTTATGGCTATTCTTGGTTTCATGCTTCTTTATATTTTCCTTCTCATACTAAGGCACAAAGGTTTTCGCTCAATGGTCATTCCCGATTCGATCGGGAATCCACACCCTTTGTAAATATTCTTTACCCTTTGTGCCCCATACAATGTTTCCAATATTTTTAAACATCGCCTGGCATCCAGCTCAATATCCCAAACGCTTCCATTATTTCAAACATCGCCCAGCACACTATCAGGCTCCTCAAACAATCAAACGTCGCTCATCCCTCCGCTGGGATCCTCAAACATTCTCTTCATCTTTGCTTTTATGGACCTCCTCCTCCATGGTCTGGTCCACCATCTCGTCGAAACCTTCCCCGGCCTCGTCCCCCAGTTCTTTTCCCATCTTCTTGGCCCATTTGGCCACCGAGACCGGATCGTTCTCGTCCAGCCCGGTAAAGGAGGAGGGATTGGCCAGCTTCTCCATCCGCTTCTCCTCGGACTGCCGGGTTCGGAATCGCGACATGATCCGCTCCAGTTTTTCGCTTTTACAGCTGGGACATTGTGGTGTCCCGTAAGTCGTGGGGTTGAGGATCAGCAGGCTGACCTTCTTTTTGCAGCCCTGGCAGATGTATTCATAGATCGGCATGGTTCAGGTTTTCTTTGAATGGGAATGATCCCATTTCTCAACGATCCGGGCTATGCTCCGGTTCTTGCTCAAAAATCCGGTCCGCTCTTTTTCATCCTTTATGTTCCCGGCCTTGGCCTGCACTTCTTTATAGGCTAGTTCCAGGTAATTGTCAGATTCTTTCTGCCGGCCCTGCTTCTCCAGAATCAGGCAATGGGTGAAATAGCTGTCCTCCTTGTTGACCTCGAATAGTTCCTGGCTTTCGATTATCCCCACGGCCCGGCTGGAATATTCCCAGGCCGGTTCGATCTCTCCGGTGTCGTAATATATATCGGCCAGCGAGGAATACAAGGTGACCAGGTGGCTCTGGTTGCCGGAACTCTTCGACATTTCTATGGCCTCTTCCCCCAACGCCTTGGCCCCCTGGTAATCCTTGATATTGCCCAGGTATCCCACTTTCTGGGTGAGGTAAAACTCGTGGTAGCTGCGGCTGTTGATCTTTCTGCAGATCTCCAGCGCCTGGTCAATGTAAACGATGGCCCGGTGAAAATCGCCCTTTAGCGAGTAGAGGGTGGCCAGGTTCCCCAGCTTGCGCATCTGGCCGTCCTGGTTGCCGGTGGCCTGTTCTATCCTGAGGCCCTTTTCAAAATTGGCCAGAGCCTGATCGTGGTTGCCCATCAAAGCCTGCATCACCGCAATATTGCTCAGCTTGGTCGACTGGCCATGGAGGTTGCCCAGGGTCTCATCGATCCTGAGCCCCAGGCGGTAATGTTCCAGGGAGCCGGTATAATCGGCCTGGCTGTACATGATCGCCCCCAGATTATTGTGCAGGGTGCTCTGTTTGGCCAGGTCGCCAATGCGCCGGCAGATAGCCAACGACGCCAGATAATATTCCTGGGCCTTGCTTGGTTCATCGGTGGCCAGCAGCACATTGGCGGTGGTTAGCAACACCAAGGCCAGCGAACGCTCGTCGCTGTTTTCCTGGAATATCTGTTTGGCGCGATCCAGGGCCGGCAGGGCCTTGGGATATTGCCCCATCTTCCAGTAGATCTGCCCCAGCCTGGCCAGCGAGCTTCCCAGCCGGGGCTGATTGCCTGCGGCCGAATAAATATTCATGGCCTTTTGGGTGTGCTCCACCGCCTGGTCGAAATTGGAAAGATTCTGGTGAGCCGACGATAACTGCTCATAGATATTGGCTAGCAAATCTGCTTGGTTCCGATTAAGCGCCAGGACCAGTGTATCCTTGGCCTGTTCCAGGGCCTTTTGGTATTCTCCGTTGTAGATGTGAAGCTGGGACAGATACAGTCCGGCGGTTATGGCATAACGGGAATTCCTCGGAGACAGGGAATTTACCTTTTCGGCCACCGACCGGGCCCGGGCCCGGTCGCCGATGACGTCGCAAACCTCCCATTGACGCTGCCAAATGGTAAAGGGAACCGCGGAGGAGATATCTTCGGTGGTCCCCGCCCCCCCGTTATTTTTTATCCAGTTCACTGCTCCGCATCTCATCTGGCGCTCACCGATCATTGGCTGCGGCCGGCATCAGCTGGCTGACCCTTCCTTGCCGCCTCCAATTCCTCCCATTCCCTGATGATGGTCTGGTTGTCTTTATTATTATTGTAGAATCGCTCTAATTCCTTGGGATCGGTTATCTCCCGGGCCTTTTTTAGTACCTCCTGGTAGGCCCTCTCTATGGATTCCCTGGCCTCTGGTTGACTGCCTAGTTTTTTCAGTATCAGGTATCTCCGGTAATACATCTTCTCCAGGGCCACCTCGAAGGTTGAATGATTGGCTATCATCTCGATGGCCCGGTTGGAATATTCCAGAGCCTTGTCCGGCTGCCCCAGGGCATCGTACAGATCGGCCATGTTGGACAGCCCCATGCTCAACCCCGAGAAACTTTGGATCTCCTCGGCCAAAGCGATCCCCTCCAGGCCGTAAGATTCGGCATCCTGATGTACCCCCATCTGGACGCACAGATGAACGTTCCTCATCAGGGAATGGGATAGATACGCCTTGGAATTTATCTGCCGGCTCAAAATCACCGTTCGCTGACTGTAATCGAAAGCTTTTTTAAAATCCTCCTTCAAGGCCCACAGGTCGGCAATATTACTCAGCTTAGAAATCTGTCCGTTGATGTTCCCGGTAGAGATGTCTATCTCCAGCGCCTTTTCCAAATATTCCAACGACTGATCATAATTGCCCAGAGTTCCCTGAAGCACTCCGATATTGTTCATCTTTGATGCCTGGCCGGTGATATTGCCGATGGTCTGGTCAATCTTCAGACCCTCCTGCAGCCTGGCCAGGGCTTCATTATATCGGCCTTTTCTTATCAGGATGGCTCCCAGGTTGTTCAAAATGGTGCTCTGCTTATGGACATCGCCCACCTGGCGGGCCAGGACCAGCGCCTCCTGGTAAAGATCATAGGCCCGGTCCGCCTGGTCCATCCGCAGCAGGGCCCCGGCCACGTTAGACTTGTTGGAGACCATCTTGCGGATATCGTTGTTCTTTTGATATATGTCCAGGGCCTGCTGGTAATAATCCAGGGCCTGCTGGTTATCACCCATCCGCCAGTAGGCCAGGCCGATGTCGCCCTTTACGTCGCCCGACCTCACCTCCATCCCTAACGACTGGTAGATGGCCAGGGCATCGAGCCGGTGCTCGATGGCCTTAGGGTAATCGGACAGGTTATAGCAGGCCTCGCCCATCAGGCTGTGCATCAGGGCGGTTTTTTCCCGGTCTCCCTTTTCTCTGGCCATTTCCAGCCCCTTCCGGGATAGTTCCAGGGCTTTAGTGTATCTGGCCTGGTACTTGGCGATGACGCATTGATAATACCAAGCGTCAATCTGGTATATTGGGATTTTTTCGGACAGCCGGTTCACCCGCCGGGATATCTCTTCGGAAGATCTCCGGTCGGCGACGATATCGCACACCTCCCATTGCCTCTGCCAAATGGTAAAGGGAATGCTGGCTGCCAGGTCGCCTTCGCTCCGGATCTCCTTGACATTGTTTATTATCCAGCCGGTCAGCTTGTTCATTTGGCCAGGATCATCTTTACCGCAATGGCCATCAGGAACACCCCGAACATCCTCTGCAGCCAGACCCCGGAGATCTTCTCGGCCAGCACCGCCCCCAACAGCCCGCCGAAGAAAAAGCAGACCGCCATTACCCCGGCCGCCTTGATGTTGACATGCCCGGCCGAATAATAACGCCAGGCCGCCAGCAGTCCGATGGGCAAAAGCAATGTAGCCAGCGAGGTGCCCTGGGCCTGGTGTTGGGAAAATTTAAACAATATAACCAGCGCCGGAACAATCACCACCGCCCCGCCTATGCCGAACAGTCCGCTGACCACTCCGGCCATGGCCCCCAGCATCCCGTATCCCAGCCAAACCATCTAAGTATCCTCCATTATTTTTTTAAAGGCCCGGGGGAGATGCTCGATGATATCCCCCGCCAGCAGGCAGTATTCCGTTTTATCTTCAGCCGCCAGGTCCCCGGCCAAACCGTGCAGATAGGCCCCCAGCACCGCCGCCCTCTCCGGAGCCAGCCCCTGGGCCAGCAGCCCGCCTATCAGCCCGGCCAGCACATCCCCCACTCCGGCGGTGGCCATGCCACTGTTGCCGGTGGGGTTGATCCAGGCCCTTCCGTCCGGCAGTGCGGTGACGGTGGGAGCCCCTTTGAGAATGATTATTTGGTTGAATTTCTTGGCCGCCTCCAAGGCATATTTGAGTGGCTGGCTCTTTATCTGTGGGATATCGGCTTTCAGTAGCCGGGACAATTCTCCGTAGTGGGGTGTCATTATCAAGGATGCTGCGGACCTCAGCAGTTCCGGCCTAGAGGCAAAGGCATTGAGGCCGTCGGCATCCAATACTGCCGGAAGGTTGCTCGACCTGATGACCAACTGCACCAGTTCGGCGGTCTCGGGATGGGCCGAAAGCCCCGGCCCGATAGCCAGCGAATCGGCCTTGGCCATAAGCTTAAATATCCGGTCCAGCGAAGACAGGGAAAGGGTGCGGTTTCTGGTCTCGGGCAGAGGCTTAGTGATGACCTCGGTCAGCTTGGCCTCCATGATATCGTTCAGACTATCGGGGATCCCCAGATAAACCAGCCCGGCGCCGGAACGCATGGCGGAAAGCGAGACCAGGCTGGCCGCTCCGGTCATGCCGGCCGAGCCGGCCAGCACCAGCACCGTTCCGCAGCTGCCCTTGTGGGCATCGGGTTTTCTGGCCGGCAGCCAGTCTTTGACGATAGAGTGCTCTGCCAAGCGGACAGCTATCTTCTGTTCCTCTATGGCTTTTGCGGGAAATCCGATGTCGGCGATTATGGTTTTCCCAGCCAGCATTTTACCGGGATGGAATAACAGCCCGGTCTTCAAAAGCCCCATGGTGACTGTGACATCCGACCGGATAGCGCAGGATGATACCTGCCCGGTCTCCCCGTCCACTCCGGAGGGAATGTCGGCCGATAGCACCGGCCGGCCGGAAGCATTGATGAGGTCCATGGCCGAAGCAATGTTTTTTCCAATCGGGCCCTTGAACCCCGTGCCGAAGATGGCGTCTATCACCAGATGGGAACCGGCCAGGTCTTTCTTCAGCGATGTCAGCCCTGCTGCCGACACTATCTCCCTGACCTTCAATCCACTCTTGCCCAGCTTTTTGGCATTGGTCAGGGCATCGCCCTTAACATCGTTTATGCGCCCCAGTAAAAAGACCGAGACCTGGAAGCCGTTTTCCGCCAGCATCCTGGCGGCTGCAAAACCGTCCCCCCCGTTATTCCCCTTGCCGCAGACCACGCAAATGCTCCGCTGGTCGCCCAGCCCGCCGGCCCCCAGCATGGCCTCCGCCTGCTCGGCCACCGCCCGCCCGGCGTTCTCCATCAGGGTCAGCCCGGAAATTTTGTATTTCCTTATGGCCCGGGCGTCTATCTCCCGCATCTGTTGGGGTGTGACTACAATCATTTGATTTCCTCCATAATACCCCGCCCACTAAAAACACTAACCCTTAAAATATTTTAGCGTCATTTCGTGTATTTTGCGGGCAACTCCCGTAGTTATATTTTCTCCATCACCGCCACGGCCACCACCATGCTCCGGTCATGTGAGAGAGACAGGTGGAGGGTATACCCCCGGCCGTACTCGGCCGCCCGGCCGTGAAGTTTTACTGTGGGGCGGCTCTTCTCATTGTCCACGATCTCTATCAGATTGGGATAGACCCCCCGCCGGAAGCCCGTCCCCAGGCACTTGGACACCGCCTCCTTGCCGGCGAACCTGGCGGCATAGCTCTGAAACTTGTTAGGGCGGCCCTGGCAGAAAGCGATCTCGGACGGAGTATAGACCTTGTCCAGGAACCTTTTCCCCCACCGGGTTATGGCCTCCTCCACCCTTTTTACTTCGGCAATGTCAATACCTGTCGATGCTATCATAGTGCAAATTTATTATTCGTTTTTAATTTTAGCGGATTGGGTTCTCGTCAGCTCCTTAAGATCGAACGGTTTCATTTGCTCGGTCTCCAGAATGGTCCGGTGATGGGTGGCCAGTTCCTCGGGAACCAGCCTAAAGAACAGCCATAACAAAAATCCCACCACTATCAGGTCGTCCAGATAGCCTAGCACCGGAATGAAATCCGGGATGATGTCTATCGGCGACAGCAGGTATGCGATTACCAGGCCGGGAATGAATTTCAGCTTTTTGGGCAGGCGGGGATCTCCGTAGATCCGCTTCATCAGGAGCAGCTCCTTCCATAGCCTGGCCGGGATATCATTTAATCGGAGCTTGCTCATATCTTATATGTGATTGATAAATTTATCATAATTTGACGAAATGTCAAGGATTAATATTATCCCGGGGCGGCCATAGCTTGTTGACAGCCCTGATAATTTAAGTTAAACTAATAGTATGATTAAATCGGATGGTAAATCATTGGCCCTGGTCACCGGGGCCAGCGGGTTCATTGGCAGCCATTTAACGGAAGCCCTCTTGAGCAAAGGCTGCCGGGTCAGGGCTTTGGTCAGGACCACCAGTAATTTAAAATGGCTCAAAGGTCTGAACCTTGAGCTGGCCTATGGATCATTCGAAGACCAGTCATCTCTGACTGACGCCGTCAAGGATGTGGATTACATATTTCACATCGCCGCCGCCAAGTCCGGTTCCCGGCAGAAACTATTCCGCGATAATGTGGAGGCCGTCATAAATCTGGCCAACGCCGCCGCCAGGTCCGCTCCCGGCCTGAAGAGATTTGTCTTTTCATCCAGCCAGGCGGCGGCCGGACCATCGGGCTGCCTGGAGGAGCCCCGGTGCGAGTCCGACCAATGCCACCCCCTTTCCGATTACGGGCGAAGCAAGCTGGAGGCCGAGCGGCAATTGATGAAATTGGCGGAGCAAATTCCCCTTACCATAGTCCGGCCACCCACGGTCTACGGCCCCCGGGACACCGATGTCTTTTTATATTTTAAATGGATAAGCCGGGGCCTGGCCCTGCTGCCGGGATTCAAAAAAAGGTACGCCCATATGATATTCGTTCGGGACCTGGCCGAAGGGATGATCGGCGCGGCCCAGTCCGATGCCGCGGCTGGCAAAACATATTTCCTGTCCGATCCCCAAAGCTATTCCTGGCAGGAGATCTCCTCCGCCATCGCCCAGAGCCTGAACAAGAAGCCTCTCCCGCTGATGGTTCCGCTGGGCCTGGCCAATTTCGCGGCCCTGCTGGCCGAAGGCGGGGCTTTGGTGGCAGGGAAAGACAGCATCTTCAATCGCCAGAAGGTCCGGGAGATGGCCGAAAGGTACTGGACCTGCTCTCCCGGCCAGGCCGAAAAAGATTTCGACTTCACCTGCCGGTATGATCTGAAAAGGGGGCTGGATATCACCGCCCGGTGGTATAAAGAAAACGGCTGGCTGTAAGATATTTTATCTAAAATAATCGACCTCATAATCAGTTTGATTCTATGAAAAAAACAAAACTTTACGCCATCATTGGGCTTTCGCTGGTGCTGCCGGCCTGCAGTACCGTTCGTCTGAACCAGGCCGTTACTACCAGTCCGGATACTGCCACTGTCATCCTGTCCCCGGCGGACACTGCCGCAACGGATCTGATCTTTTACAGCCCGTTCCCGCCGGATTCTTTGTTCAGCGACACCGTCACCATCGCCGCAGTGGGCGACATCATGATGGGCAGCTGTTATCCTACTCCGCTGCTGCCGCCGGAGAATGGCCGACGCTTATTCGACGACTGTCGGGAGATACTAAAAAAGGCCGACCTGGCCTTCGGCAATCTGGAGGGCCCCTTATGCGACGCCGGCAAGCCGGCCAAGATTGCTAGAAAGGGCAGGTCTTATGTCTTTCGCACTCCGGCATCGTATGCCGGCAACCTGGCCCTGGCCGGGTTCGACGTGATGTCCCTGGCCAACAACCACGCCAATGACTTCGGCTCCGGTGGAAGTTTATCCACCAGAAAGGCTCTGGCCCTGGCCGGCATAAGCTGTAGCGGCAAGGATGGGCCGACTGCCGAGTTCAATATCCGCGGAATTAAAATTGGGCTGATCGCCCTGTCCGTGGGCAGCCCCCCCCGATCGATCGTCCATCCCGAAGAAGCGCTTAACGAGATCGATTCCCTGGCCAGAATTTACGATATCCTGATCGTCTCGGTTCATGGCGGCGGGGAGGGAAAGTCCGCCCTGCATATCAAGGACGCCCCGGAGAAATACCTGAACGAGCCGCGGGGGCACCTGGTTAAATTCGCCCATCAGGCCATCGACCGGGGGGCCGATCTGATAATCGGCCACGGTCCCCATGTCCCCCGGGCCATGGAGGTCTACCGGGACCGGCTGATAGCCTACAGTCTGGGGAATTTCTGCACCTACGGCGGCATGAACTTGAGCGGGGAGTCCGGTTATGCCCCTTTGCTGTGGGCGGAACTTGATAATCAGGGAAAATATTTGAGCTTCAAGGTGCATTCTTTTATCCAAGCCCGACCCGGCGGTCCGAAATGTGACCAGCTGGACAGGGCTTCCGAACTGATGAGAAAATTATCCAAACAGGATTTTCCCCAAAGCCATCCCTATCAGGAAAATGATATCTGAATATCGTTGATCCAATTAAAAAAGGCCAGGAGCGATCCTGGCCTTTAAATTTTATCGGTATCAGAACATCCGGGCTGAGAGGATATAGTTCGCCGGATTTGAAGCCATGCCATTAGTAAGTACTTCATAGTGCAGATGCGGGCCAGTGGTCCTTCCGGTGGATCCTACCAAGGCGATAACCTGGCCGCGCGACACCCTGGAACCCTGGCTGACCCGAATCAGCGAACAATGGGCAAACCTGGTCATTATCCCGTAGCCATGATCCACCTCCAGGCATAGCCCATAATTGCCGCGGGAGCCTACCGATTTGACCACCCCGTCGGCCGGAGCGGTGATGATGGTACCGCCTGGAGCGGCAATATCTATCCCTTCATGCATCCTCATCTCGCCGGTCAGGGGATCGCGCCGGTAGCCAAAATCGCTGATGATCCATCCGGGAGTGGGTTGGATGGAGGGCATATGGTTCCACATCTGCTGGCGATCCTCAAGAGCGGTTGCCAGTTCCTGAAAACTCTCATTCTGCAGCTTGGCCTCCCTGATAAGCCGGCCAAGGTCCTCCTCCACCTCCCTGATTGAAGAGGCGGTCTTTACCGAAACCTCATTGGGAAGGTCCTCCTGCTTGCCGCCCCCGATGCCCACCTGCCTGATATCGGGATCTATGATCTGGAGGCCGGACATCATCCTGACCTTGGAGTCAAAATTCACGAACATCGCTATCTGTTTGTGCAGATCGGCTGATTTTACCGCAAACTCGTTCAGCTTGCTTCCTAGAATGCGATTTTCTACCTGTAGCTTCTGCAGCATTGAGACATCGACAAATTTATTGATATAGCCGGTGGTTACCAAGCCCAAGCCCAATAAAAGAAATACCCCAAAGCACCCCAGGCATACCAGAAGCCATTGGGGCACCCTGACGCTTACGGTGTTACCCCCGTGATGGGGGATAAACACTATGGTAAATTGAGTTTTTTCCTTGAGACCCATAAAATAAAAACAACCGCTAGGTTTAAAATTTAAGCGATAACTTCATAGACCATAACACAAATCAGCATTTCTTGTCAAGTAAAATATCAACAATTGTTTATAATCCCCTAAGGCCTGCATCACCTTACCAAAATCAGTTTTTGGGTCAAAGTGACAGCTCCGGCTGCCAGCCGGTAGAAATAGATGCCCGAAGACATATTATTTCCCCGGCTGTCCCGGCCATCCCAATTCACTTGGTATAGGCCGGGGGCTTTTTCTCCGGAATCCAGCAATCTGATAGTTTGACCCAGGATATTGTAAACAGTCAGGGTAACTTGTGATTTGCTGGGCACCTGATAGGATATCGCAGCGTTGGAACGCATGGGGTTGGGATGGCTGCGGTTAAGTTTTAAGACCCCTGAAAGCTTAGGCTCCTCCGGACGGACGGCCACTCCGGTTGGAGTTGTCACCGAGATATCATCAATGTGCCAGCCCAAACCTGTCACAGAAACATCAGAAGTGAAACGGAACTTGAGCAGTACTTTGGAGCCGACAGGAATACCGTTTATATCATATGATTGCTCGGTCCAATCGCTCAACGTACCGGTAAAATTGGCCAACTCGGTCCAACTTGAACCGTCATCGGTGCTGTATTCCACAAAACCGTAATCATAGTTCGATTCTATCCAATATTTATGCCAGAATGACACCGTCGCCTGGGTACCCACTGCGAACTCCGGAGTAACCAGCGACGAGTTCATGTAGTTTATATATGGTTGATCGTCCCCTACTCCGCAACGCCAGCAGGTGGTGGGACTGTAAGCGGTGTATTCCGTGGTATGCCACAGGTTACCGGCCTGGTATTGGTTGGTCAGAATGCTGTCCTCCACGTTGTCGTAAAAACCAGGGCTGGCAATGGCCAGCATAAAGCTGTCATACTGAACAAGCGTGCCCCCCAGGGTTTTCATCTGCAGCCTGAGCCGGGCATAATACGGATTTTGAGGCGGGGTTCCGAAGGTCAGCAGATAGGGAATAGCCGAACCTCCAGCGCTGTCGGGCTGTATATCTCCGTAGCCTGAGCTGTCGCTTACTATGGCAACATACGGATCACTGCTGGATAGAATGGCCGTGACATTGTCTGCCGTTTGCAGCCCTTTGTTCTTAAGATATACCCTCAGGCTATCGGTCTCCCCGGGCTCGGCGAAGCTGTTATTGTTGGCCGGAGCGGGGTCGATTATACAGTAGGTGCTGTAAAACAGCTTGGGCGCGGAGACCTTGACTGTAAAATTGGTGGTCCAGCTATTTTCGGTATCATGACATTCCAGCGTGAAGGGAATGATGGTCCCGTTGGTGCAGGCCGGTGAGACATTGAACTTGTATCCCGAAGAGTACTGGGCCGAGTCCCCGGAATAGACCAGTCCGAAATTGTAGAAGCTGTCGGTGATGGCTGCCTGATTGCTGGTGGTTCTCAAGGTTCCCTTGACCGTCCCGGTTGATATGACACTGCCGTAATTCTTCACCCACAGGGGCAGGGCTATCGCTTCGCCGGGGTTGATATCACTGTTGCCGTTTCCGGCCGAATCATTAATGGTATGCTTGTAGTGTAGTACGCAGGGGCCGGCCACCGAGATTTTTATCTGCCCGGAATACGGCGCACAATTGTGAGCTGTTACTACCAGGCCGATGCTGTCGAGGATGGTGGTTACGATATCAAGAGATACATTGCCCGAGGCATCGGTGTACCCCGTGGCCAGGATCTCTCCGTTTGATTTATAGGTCAGACAGACCAGGGCGTTCTGCACCGCGGTCCCGGCCGCTACATTGACATTCACAGTGGCCGGACCCAGCGGTACCGTGGCCGGGTGGCTGACGGTCATGGTCAGGGGCTGCTTGGTGTACAGGTCAATGGCACCGCTGCCCAGAATATTATACTGTTCAAAATATATTTTTACAGATACGCTTGGGCCGCTGGCCCAATTATAGTAACGGCCAAAATCAAGTTTAGCTTTAAAAGTCAATCCCCCTATCCAAGTATAGCCGCTATCCAGAAAAGCATCATACATGCGACGCTGGAGGATATCGTCCTCATCCCAATAGGAGAGTACCGAGGAGCCCCAGAAAGCAACGGCTCCTTTGTTCGCTGCTCTGATCCACGTTTCTCCGAAACATTCGGGATAGGAACCACTCGCAAAGGCACCCGTCAAGCAAGAAAAACTGGTAACAAATGAATATTTATTACTGTTAGTCAATGAGTTTATATTTGATGGTGTAAAACCTGGCCCGCCCCAGCTATCATACCAACCATGGCCAGTGTAGGTCATGATGGTAGTTCCGTTATTAAAGGCATCTGTAATGTCAACCGTGGAACCACCCAAACGCTGATAGGCCGAATCGCACACCATCCCGTGCGCCCGGCTTCGGGCAATACAATAGTTATCGGTCGCTTCAGTCACAGTATAATAATCCGCTGAAGCTGTGAAGAAAGCTTTCTGCATCCAGGAATGATCGCTGGTCCAGGACCCCTGCTGGTAGTCCAGGTATTTGGCAATATAGTTATGCAACTGAATGGTGTCGGCCACCGAGATCCGGCTGACATACAGATCTGGCACGAAATCCGTTCCCGCCATGGTTGAATAATACAAATCAGTAACAGGGTAGTTCGGTACGGTATTGGTATAATAAGTGGGAACAACGTCTACATCGCCCACTAATAGAACAAAGTCCGGCGGGTTCTCCCCGTCGTACTGGCTTTTTATATATTGACGAATATGGCTGGTATCGGCCCCTCCGGGGATCTCAGAGGTTCTGGTGACCAGTGTCCGGTATCCCTTACGGGTGTCCCAATCCGCCAGGGGCGCCAATGCATCATAATATTCATCGCCCACGATGATAAGTTGGTTTATGGGCAGAGCGGGAACGGCCTTGGCGAATGATTCGTATGTGCCGAAATTGATCAAGGTCGATGACAACGGGCTGTCGTATGCCGCCGACCGATACTTGGCTGACATCTTCCTGGTTCCGGCGATATCGGAGCCCGATAGTTTTAAGGATATTTTAGCCTTGGTAATGGCTTTTATATCCCCGGTCACCGGATTATAGGCCACCGGCCAGAAACTAACCAACACCGCCCGGTGTCCTCTCATCTGGACCGGCTCGGATAGCGTGACTTTGGCTTTGCCGTAAAATTCGTTGCTGGAGTACACCGATTGATCTATGCTGAAGGGAACCTTCTCTTCCGCTCCCGGCATCTTGGGCACCGGAAGCTGGACCGGCATTATCTTTTTATCAAAGCCCTTGTCCTTCAGATTAAAGCTCTCCGAGGCGATCACCTCCAGAGAGGCTTCAACCCTGGCTCCCTGCGGTATCTCCACCCATTCAGAAACCACCGGCAATTTGGGATGGCCCAGCTCGGTGTTATATCCCTGGTCCGGAACTGAAAGCAGGATATATGCGCCGTCCTTGGTTTTTCCCTCTGAGACATCAAGCCCCGGCAAGGTAACATCCAATACGATGGCGTCGAAACCGGCGCTTGACAATCCTACTGTCCTCCCGGGGTTGCTGTTGGCGGCCAGCGGGATCCATTGCCCGGGAAAAGCCGCGGTGGCTGACATTGCCAGGACCAGAACGGCCAGTGATGTGATTGTTCTATGATTCATAGATAAATCCCTAATCGGTTTGAATATAATAGAATAACTTTATATTACTTTTCCCTCTTTGTCAAGGGCTTAACTTTATTTTACTTGTGATATGATATTGACAAAGCCGGCCATCGGTAGTAATATTAAATGCCGTTTGAAAGATTTGCCATCAATAAAAGAAAGGGAATATATGAAAAAGCTCATCCCGTTACTAGTGCTGCTCCTGACGACAGCACTCACATCCCTCAGCCTGGCCGAGAGGCCCGGGACCACTCAATCCCAGACTTACCTGCCCGGAACAGTGATAATCAAGTTGAAGTCTCCGCCCAGTATTGACTCCAAGAGCACATCCACCGGTAATGCGGCAGTAGACGGGGTTTTAAACAGCTCCGGCCGGCAGGAGGTAAAACAGCTTTTTCGGACCAAGGAGAATGCCAAGACCCCTTTGGGAAGGTCGCTGGCCAATATCTGCCAGGCTCGGGTTTCAAAACAGACCGACATTTTACAGCTGTGCCGGGACCTGGTAAAGACCGGACAGGTGGAATACGCCGAGCCGAGGTATGGCTACCGGGTTGAAGCAACCACCCCAAATGATCCGTTAATAGGCAGCCAGTGGTTCTTGGACAAGATCCAAGCGCCCGCTGCCTGGGATATCTCCCAGGGGGATACCACCGTCTGGATCGGCATAGTGGATTGCGGGGTCCAGCTGACCCATCCCGACCTGGCAGACAATATCTGGATCAACCCGATAGAGGATATCAATCACAACGGGATATTCGACAATTTTCCGGTCGGCTCCGGCGGGGACATTGACTCCCTTGACAATGATATGAACGGCTTTGTTGACGACGTCCAGGGCTGGGATTTCTGCGGGCCGGACACTGCCAACCTGGCCTATGCCGGCGACAACGATCCCAACGTCTACGGTTCCAACAACGATCACGGGACCCATGTGGCCGGAGACGCCTCGGCGGTGACCGATAACGCCACCGGGGTGGCCGGTATCGGATGGAACTGCAAGGTGATGGCCATCAAATGTTCCTTCGATAATGATACCAGGGCCCCGGGCGGCAAGGGCTATATTTATTTCGGATACGACGGAATCGTCTATGCCGCTGACAACGGGGCCAAGTCCATCAACTGCAGCTGGGGCGGTACGAACTACAGCCAGTTCGCCCAGGACCTGGTCAATTACGCCTGGGAGGGCGGATCGGTGGTGGTCTGCGCCGCCGGCAACGATGCCAGTTCGGACCCTCATTATCCCTCAAGTTACAATAACGCCCTCTCGGTGGCAGCCACCACCACTTCGGATGCAAAAGCATCTTTTTCCAATTATGGAACCACCGTTGACGTTTCTGCCCCTGGTGTCAGTATCTGGAGCACTGTTTATCCTAATACTTATGGCGGAACAGAATGGAGCGGCACCTCCATGGCCAGTCCGGTGGCGGCCGGTGTGGTGGGCCTTATCTGGGCCACTAATCCCACCTGGAATAACACCCAGGTGGCCACCCAATTGATCATGACCACCGATAACATCGATGCCTCAAATCCTTCCTACGCCGGCCTGCTGGGCACCGGAAGGATCAACGCCTATAAGGCCCTGACCATCACGCCGGTGCCTCTGGTGAAATATGAAAACCATTACACTCCGGACGGAGGCAACAACATTCCCGAGGCTGGGGAGACCGTGGCCCTGTCTGTGGTATTAAAGAATTGGTGGGGCGATGCCGCCGCAGTAAGCGCCACCATTCACAGCGATGATTATGCGGTGCAGATACTCTCCAATTCCGGCAGCTACGGAGCCGTCAACGGCGGATATGCCGACACCGTGGCCACCTTCAGCTTCACAGTGGACAACACCGCCCTGCCCCACTGGGCCACCTTCATTATCGACATCACTGCCGATGCCCAGAACCGCACCGACACCTTCTACGTCCAGATCGAGAAATCCCCCATCCTGCTGGTGGACGATGATACCGGGGCGCTCAACGTTGACGATTTCTATACCAACTCCATTTCCAAATTGGGATATTTTTACGACCATTACGACCATTCCCAAAAAGGAGCCCCCGACACCTCCTTGTTGAATTCCTATAATACCGTTATCTGGCTGTGCGAATGGGCCTTCCCCTCGCTGGATTCCATGGACCGGGCGGCGCTGAGAAATTATCTGGACAATGGGGGAAACCTGTATCTGTCAGGACAGGATATCGGCTGGGATCTGGCCGATCCCACCGGGGCGCAGTACAGCGCCGAGGCCGAAGCTTTTTATCAGGACTACCTGCATGCCACCTACGGCGGCGACCATAGCGCGGTTACCTCGATAGTGGGTACCACCAGCGATCCCATCGGCGACGGGCTGGCCTTCTCCATCCTGCAACCCTATATCGGAGCAAACCAGTACTACGATTACTTTACGCCCCGGGCCGGAGCCGATGTCATCATGGATTATTCGGGCTTCTCCTCGGGCCAGGCCGGGATAAAATATTCCGGCGTCCACAAGGTGGTCTACACCGGGTTCGGCTTCGAGGCCATCACCTCGGGAGCGGTCCGGGATACCGTCATGGACCGCATCGTCAAATGGTTCATGGGGGATATCCAGATAGCCCATACCCCGCTGACCGACACCGAGGATACATTGTCCCCCTATGTTGTGCAGGCCAATGTGGCATCCAGCGCCGGTGTGGCCCAGGTCTATCTGTACTGGGATGACGACGGCGCCCTGCCTTTCGCCAACCGCACCCTGATGACCGATATGGGCGGCAGCCTGTATGAGGGATCGATCCCAGCTCACAGCGACAACCAGATTGATTACTTCGTCTATGCCGCCAACAGCAACGGCCTTAACAAGACACTGCCCGGGGGAGCTCCTTACAATTATTACTCCTTCTACGCCGGGCCGGATCCCTACGCCCCGGTGATCACCCACACTCCGCTGGCCAACACCATCAATTTGTCCGGCCCTTACAGGATCAATGCAGTGATCACTGATAATTATGGTGTGTTCCAGGATTCCAGCTTTATTCATTACAAAGTCAATTCCGGCTCGGAATATCCCCAGGTCATGATGGCTTCGGCTGGAAACGATTTTTCCGGAAACATTAGTCTACCTTCCCACATCTACACCGGGGACACCGTCCACTACTATATCACGGCCGTGGATACCTCCAGCCGGCGCAATATCGGACGCAGCCCAGCCAGCAATTACCACTCATTTGTGATGGTGGATTCGGTAATGGTGTCCAATTTCGATACTCCGTCCATGCTGGCGATGTTCGACACCCTGGCTGGCACCAATCCATGGAGGACTTATGTTACAGGGCCCCATTCCGCTCCTAACTGCATGCGAACCGGAACGGGCGTTTATCCCAACAGCGCAGAGATCATCATGCAGTTGAAACCGGAATACGGCTATAACCTGGATGCCTATGCCGACAACAATAACTGGGTCCGGTTATACCTGTGGGTAAAGGGCATCATCAGCACTACCCCGGGCGATACCATCTTTCTTGAGGCATCTAAAGACGGAGTCGCATGGGCGATATTAAAATATCGAACATCTCTGACTACCTCCTGGGCCATGGATAGCGTCGAATTGAATCCCATATTCTCGACCAAGGGAACCAACGACAGCATCCTGTTCCGGATGCGGCTTAAGTCCGACGCCGCCTCCAATGCCTTCGGCTGGCTGTTAGATGATGTTTATCTCAAGGTCCAGCCCTTCCCCAGCGGAGTGGCTGGCACGCCGAACGAGATAGCCATCAGGGTATTTTCGCTTGACCAGAATAGGCCCAATCCCTTCCGGGGGCAGACCGCCATCAAATATCAGCTGCCGTCAGAGAGCCGGGTAAGGATCAATGTCTATAACATCTCCGGCCAACTGGTAAGGACCATGGTGGATGCCAAACAGCTTCCGGGCTATTATAACATTGCCTGGAATGGCCGGGATAATTCAGGCCGGCCGGTTTCCGCCGGGGTGTATTTCTACCGGCTCAACGCCGGCGACATCAATCTGACCAAAAAGATGGTTCTGCTTAAGTAACTTGGGAAAACAAAATCCCCCCGCTAAAAGCGGGGGGATTTTTATTATATATCAGTAATCTAGGAGAGGCTTTTTTACGCGAACAATAGTTACGCAGCTTTAGCATGCCACCCGGCAGCATCCGCTATTATCTCAAATCGAGATTGCTTTTGACTATCATGGGTAACTTCCCGTAATAGTTCAAGTGAGTACCTATCGACCGGCTTTTGATGCGCAAGCATCAATCTAAGAAGCCTGTCAGCAATAGGACCCATGGGTTCTTTATCATTCTCCCATCTCGATACTGTTTCAGGGGCTACTCCCATATGTTCGGCAAAGTCTTTTCCAGACCAACCAAGATACTTACGAAGGTAGCGGATTTCACCTGCAGAAAGCCGTTCTTTCTTTTTAATAATTGCAAAAGCTATGACACGATGCAATTCCTCGATTTTCGGTATGGATACAGTTTGTTCGCCACATTTACTGCAATTGCAAATATCGACATTCTGCAAGGTAATATAATGTAGACCGGACTCTGTATATAAATAGTTACCTTTCTGTGTAACCATTTCTGATCTGCAATTAGGGCATTTCATAATGAAATCTCCTTTTCAGGTCTTTCTCCATGCTGTAACAAGAACGAGTTCGGTTTCGCTCTCAAGTTCAATAACAACCCAAATTTTTGCAGTATGCACATGGTATCTCCACGCACCATTTTCCCATTCCGCAGGTTCAACAATACCACCCCTGAGAACATTTATGCAATCCACGATAGTAAGATTATCAGCTGTCATTTCCCGCTTGGCATGTTGCGTAGAGATTACCTTGCCTTCTGTAATAATGGCAAGTATTAATTGCTTTGCTTTTGGGGGACTATATGCTTTTTCTAATGGATTATCATCCACTGCGATTCCATTTCTTGATATTATATCATATATTGATAATTTGTCAAGTCTAAAAAAACAAATCCACACATTACAGAAGTTTTCATCTATTTCTCATGTTCATGAATTTCGTGCTCGTGCCCGCTTTCTTTAAGCTCCAATCCCGGCCGGCCAGTCTTGACCAGATAGTCATTGATGGCCGCACGCACGCCGTCCTCGGCCAGCACCGAGCAGTGGGTCTTGACCGGAGGCAGGCCGTCCAGGGCCTCGGCCACCGCCTTGTTGGATACCGCCAGGGCCTCGGTCAGCGTCTTGCCCTTGACCAGCTCGGTGGCCATGCTGGAGGTGGCGATGGCCGCCCCGCACCCGAAGGTCTTGAACTTGACTTCGGTGATGACATCCTTCTCTATCTTCATCATGATCTTCATCATGTCGCCGCAGACCGGGTTCCCTACCATCCCCACTCCGTCAGGGTTCTCGATCTCTCCCATATTACGGGGATTCATGAAATGGTCCATCACTTTTTCGCTGTACATCGGCTAAATTCTCCATTAAAATAAGATATTCGGCATTCTATACTATTTGATGCCAAAAGTCAACCAAAGGATTCAGGTGTTTCTCAACAACCAATACATTCACCTATCGCCCTCCATACTTCTGACATCTCTCATGGTGCGTTGCTCCCAACATAGCATCTCAATCAAGCCACTCCGCTTATAAGTCGTCTCAAATCCCGGACCGCTCTAGCCACCTCCTCCGCCTGGGTAATAGCGGTTACCACTGCTATCCTCCTGACACCAGCCCGCAGAACCTGATCGATATTCGATGCATTGATGCCGCCCATGACCGTGAACGGTATATTCAGGTGCGGAGCTATTTCCTTGATAGCTTCCGGCCCCAGCGGGGCCATGGCCACCTCCTTGGTCCGGGTGGCGAATATCGGCCCGATATTCACATAATCGGCCCCCTGTTCCTGGGCCGTCAATGCTTCTTTCAGGTTGTGAGTGGAAACGCCGATCAGCAGTTCCGGAGCCAGCTTCCTAGCGGCGGACAGCGGCAGGTCGTCCTGCCCCAGATGCACCCCGTCCGCCCCGCAGGCCATGGCGATGTCCAGGTGATCGTTGATGATCAGCAGCATCCCAGCTGAGGCGGTCTTTTCCCGGAAGGGCAGTGCCATCTGGTAAAAATCTTTTTTGGAGAGGTGCTTTTCCCGCAGTTGGACGATCCTGGCTCCCCCGGCGATCAGGCCGTCCAGTATTTCAAGATTGGAACGTCCCCGCGACAGGCTTTGATCGGTGACGGGATAGAGGTCTATCTGTCGAAAGGCTTTCAGCCGTTGTTCTTTATTATTCATTTAATTACCTCTCACAGATGACACAGATGCTTGTAACAGATGGTACGGAAACATTTTCGACCTCAACCATTTTTAACCTGTTCAAACATTTCGAACACCGTTGGGCCATTCATGTGGCAGCTCAAACGTTTCAAACATTGCCGGACTCTCCTGCTCTCTGCTCCTCAAACCCCTGATCCCAATCCTTCCACACCGTATCGTAACCCTTGGCTCTGATGCTTTCTGCCACCGCCTCCACCGGCCGGTCGTCGAACACATTGAACTGTTCCTCGGCGGCCGGCCCCTGCTCGTCCAGATACCCGCCCGGGGCCGTTTTGGATCCGGCGCTCATTCTGGTGATACCCAGCCCTATCAGGCTGTCGCGCAAATGGGCCGGCTCCCGGGTGGACAGCACCAGTCCGGCATCGGGTAGCATCAGCCGGAAGGCGCATATCATCTGCACCAGTTCGCTGTCGCTGATGGGGAACTCCGGACTGTATCCCCCGGCCGCCGGCCTTAAGCGGGGAAATGAAATGGAAACCTGGCTTTTCCAGAAATGCTTCATCAGGTACGCCGCGTGATGCATTAGATAATAGGATTCCACCCGCCAGTCGTTCAATCCCAGCAATGAGCCTATGCCGATCTGCCTGAAACCCGCGGCCGCCCCCCTCTCCGGAGCTCCCAGCCGGTATTGGTAATCCCGCTTGGGCCCGGCCGGATGGACCGTGGAATATAGATTTTGATCATATGTTTCCTGGTAAATGGCCAGTCCGTCTATGCCGGCCCGGTAAAGCCTCTCGTAGTCCGGAGTATCCAGCGGGTATATCTCTATGGACAGCGAGGGGAACAGCCCTTTGAGATCGCGGGCTATATCCTCCAGCAGATCAACGCTGACCTCGGCCGGACATTCCCCGCTTACTAACAGCAGCTGCGAAATATTTTTATTTTTCAAAAGACGGGCTTCGGATAATATTTCTTCCCGGCTCGAGGTCCGGCGGTTGATCTTATTATGAACATTGAACCCGCAGTAAACGCAGGAATTGCTGCAATGGTTCGAGATATATAAAGGGGCATAAATTTGGATGGTCCTGCCGAAGCGCCGGGCGGTGATGGTTCTTGCCAGCTGGGCCATCGGCTCCAGCAGTTCGGCGGCGGCCGGAGATACCAGTATGGCGATATCCTCGGGGTTGGGGATGGTGCCGGTGCTGATGGATTCCAAAAGGGCCCTGACTTGTCCGGTGGTAATTTTCGGCAGATTTTTTTTTATCCGGGAGGCGTCCAGAGATCCAATTATTTCATAAAACGAGATCATCTTAAAAATCCGGTCAGGGGGCTGGAGGCGGAAGCAGCATCGCCCTCAGGAACAGGCCCGGCCTCCATTCCTGTCAATGATGCCTCCACCGCCAGTTTGAATGCTATGGCCATCTTCACCGGATCATCGGCCACCGCCACTGCGGTATTGACCAGCACCGCGTCGGCCCCCAATTCAAAGGCCTGGCAGACATGCGAGGGCAGTCCCAGCCCGGCATCCACCACCACCGGCACCGTGGACTGCTGGATGATGATTCTGATCTGGTCGGCGGTCTTGATCCCCCGTCCGGAGCCTATGGGCGAGCCTAAAGGCATCACCGCCGCACATCCGGCATCCTGCAGGCGCTTGGCCAAAATGGGATCGGCATTGATATATGGCAGGACCACGAAACCTTCCTTGATTAGGATCTCGGCTGCTTTCAGCGTCTCGATGGGGTCGGGAAGGAGAAAGTTCGGCTCGGGAGTGACCTCCAGTTTCAGCCAGTTCCAGCCGGTGGCCGCCCGGGCCAGTTTTGCGATGCGAACCGCCTCCTCCGCGTCGCGGGCTCCGGAGGTGTTGGGCAACAGCAGATATTTTTTTTGATCGACATGGGAGATGATATCATCCTGTGGATTGTCGAACTCCACCCGGCGCAGGGCCACGGTCACGATCTCGGCCCCCGAGGCCTCCAGGGCATCCGCCATCACCTGTGAACTGGGGAATTTCCCGGTCCCCAGAAAAAGGCGTGATTTGATTTGCCGCCCGGCTATCACTAAAGGTTTTAACATATTACTTCTGTATTTATTGATTTATTTTTACACTAAGCATGCCCTGAGCCGAGCCGAAGGGACACAAATAGCACAAAGAAAATTTTCCTTAATTCGTAATTACTGTTTTCCCCGTTACTAAATACTGTATACCGACTACTGGCTACTGGCCTCTAACTTTTGCTTTCATCGAATCATCCCCCGCCCACCAGTTTGACGATCTCGACGATGTCCCCCTCATTCAAAAATACATCTTGATACTGGTCTCTCTGCATTATCAATGAATTCACCTCCGCCACCACCCGGCTGTCATCCTGCCCCAGATCTATTAATAGATCGTTGATTGTGGCCGGCCTGTTCAATTGGTGTTCTTTTCCGTTTAGAATGATTTGCATGTGGCAATGAGTATAAAGTAATAATGTATTATTGCTTTGGTATTTAAATAGATCAATAATCCAAATTGTCATGCCATTGAAGAATGGCATCCAGGCATGGATTCCCTCTGGAGTTTACCCCGCACAAAGATGCGGGGAGGGAATGACACATTGCTGTAATTTAGTTGCCCTGGGAATAAAAATAGAAAAGACCTATAACCCTCTGCGCTCTCTGTGTTCTCCGCGGCAAAGAAAATCGTTCCCTCCGGGCAAAAAAATATTCGTGTTTTTCGCGTGTTTCGTGGGCAAGTGATCTTAAACAAAAAAGCCTTTGCCCTGATTTCACGGAGCAAAAGCCGATAACCACCGGTTATTACCGCTTCCCTCCGCTGGTGTTACCCAGTTCAGGTTAAGGGGTCGCCCTATCTTTTATTTGATCGGGCCTCTCAGCCTGGCATTTATGCCTTATGCTCCCCCAGCCGATACGAAGTATACGATTATCGAAAGGTTTTGTCAATATGAAATGCTATCCGAATGGATTTGACTTTAATTTCTGCTTGTGATATAATCCGCATGAATTTAGAATAACAGAGGCCTCTGTCGAATATTCTGTACTTTTTGCGGCTATTCTGCAGGGGTTTCATATATATTAACTACTCATAAAAGGAGCTGATTCTCATGGCTGACAAATCCTTCAATGCCTTTGAGATGGCCCAAAAACAGTTCGACGACGTGGCCGAAAAACTGGGTCTCGATCAGGGAACCCGTGACCTCCTGCGCAATCCCATGCGGGAGTATCACTTCAATATCCCGGTCCGCATGGATGACGGCACCGTCAAGGTGTTCCGCGGATTCCGTGTCCAGCACAACGATGCCCGCGGCCCCGGCAAGGGCGGCATCCGCTTCCACCCCCAGGAAACCATCGACACCGTCAGGGCCCTGGCCACCTGGATGACCTGGAAGTGCTCGGTGGTGGACATTCCCCTGGGCGGCGGCAAAGGCGGGGTCATCTGCGACCCGCATCATCTTTCGGAGCGCGAACAGGAAGGCATCTGTCGCGGCTGGGTGCGCCAGGTGGCATACAACATAGGTCCCTTCCTGGATGTGCCGGCCCCGGACGTAATGACCTCCGGCCAGCACATGATCTGGATGATGGACGAATACGAGAAGATACATAACGGCCGCTTTCCCGGCGTCATCACCGGCAAGCCGCTGGGCGTGGGCGGTAGCTTGGGCCGCACCGAGGCCACCGGCTACGGCTGCGTATATGTCATGCGGGAGGCCCTGCGCGAGATGGGCATCGACATCAAAAAAACCAAGGCCGCCTTCCAGGGGTTCGGCAACGTCTCCCAGTACGCTGTCAAATTATACAAGGAATACGGCGGCAATCCGATCTGCGTGTCCTGCTGGGACCAGGCCGATCAGAAATCATACACCTTCCTCAAGAAGACCGGCATCGACGCCGACGAGCTTTTAAAGATCACCGACCGCTTCGGCGGCATCAGCAAAGACAAGGCCAAGGCCGCCAGCTACGAGGTGCTGAACGGCGACGCCTGGATCGAGCAGGACGTGGAGATACTGGTCCCTGCCGCCCTGGAGAACCAGATCACCAAGGACACCGCCCCCAAGATGGCCAAGGGCGTCAAGCTGATCGTGGAGGGCGCCAACGGCCCCACCACCCCCGAGGCCGACGAGATCATCAAGCAGCGCGGCATCTTCATGGTTCCCGACTTCCTGGCCAACGCCGGCGGGGTCACCTGCAGTTATTTTGAGCAGGTGCAGTGCAACATGAACTATTTCTGGACCAAGGACGAGGTGCTCTCCAAGCTGGACACCAAGATGACCGACGCCTTCCTGAAGGTATCCGCCCTGGCCCGCGACAAGAAGGTCTATATGCGCGATGCGGCCTACATGATCGCCATCCAGAAAGTGGCCGAGGCCTGCCGCCTGAGAGGCTGGGTCTAGTTCAGGGATTAGATTTTAGAGAATAGATATTTGTGCGGCGCAGGAGTTTCTCCTGCGCCTCTTTATTTAAAAGCGGTACAGCAATATGTCATTCCCTCCCCGCATCTTTGTGAGGGGTAAACTCCAGAGGGAATCCAGGGATATAAAAAAGTGTTGCTTCTCGCAAATTTGTAAATCAATACAAATTATCATTGATTTTACCCTGCCCCTTGGCATATACTAATGTAAAATACTTGAGCGATTAATTATGTCTTCCCTAAAACCTAAATCAACCGACCAAGAACTGCTGGTCCTGGACGATTTCTATTCATCCAAACTGCAGCACCTTATGTCCTACCGGGTTCGCCGAGTCCTGCTGGTGGCCAGCCTGTACGATTCATACATCCTGGAGGAGGAAGGACGGCTGGCCGACCTGCTGGGCCAAGTCTATAAACAGCGCGACCTGGGCTATGTGCCGGTCATCACCCGGACCGCAGGCGGCCAGGCCGCCTTAAAAGCGGTGGATGAGGAAGCGTTCGACTTGGTGGTCACCATCCAGCGGCTGGGGGACATGGACCCCTTCACCTTCGGCCGGGCGGTAAAGGAAAAACATCCCGGCCTGCCGGTGGTGGTGCTGGCCTACAATACACCGGAGCTGCAGCGGCTGGTGGAGGCCGATGACGGCCATTCGGTGGATAAGATCTTCGCCTGGCAGGGCGACGGCAAGATAATGGCCGGCATCATCCAGTACATTGAGGATGTCAAGAACTCCGATCATGACACCGGGCTGGTGGGCGTCCCTAACCTGCTAATTCTGGAGGATTCAATCCCCTTCTATTCCTCCTACATTTACTTAATATACGAGGAACTGTGGAACCAGACCAGCCGTTTGCTGCATGAGAACCTGTCCTTTACCCAGAGAGTGCTCAGACAGAACGGCCGGCCCCAGGTCCACCTGGCCGGCAGCTACGAGCAGGCGGTGGCCATCTACCAAAAGTTCAAGGACAGTATGCTGGGAATCTTTAGCGATATCCGCTGTCCGCGTAATGGAAAACTGGATGACCGGGCCGGGATCGATTTCGTCAAACTGGTAAGGGCCCAGCAACCCTTCCTTCCCATAATGTTCCAGTCCAGCGAAGAGAATACCCAACAGATCGCCCGGGAACTGGACGCGGCCCACCTGCTGAAAAACAGCCCCACCCTGATCAGCGATTTTCACCAGATCCTGACCGATCATTTCAATTTTGGCGACTTGGTGTTCCGGAACGAGAATCGGAACGAGGTGGCCCGGGTGACCAATATCGAGGCCTTCCTGTCAGTGGTGGACAGTCTGCCGCCCGACATACTCTCTACCTATTACCGCCATGACGATCTCAAGCGCTGGCTACTGGTCCGCACCGAGTTCCAGCTGGCCCAGAAGATCTACCAGCCCGGGATTGCCGGCCAGGCCGATCCCCTTCTGCTGCGCCGGGCCATCAAGGATGCTTTCCTGGAGCATTACAACAGCATGCACCGAGGCGGCGTTTTTTATTATTCCCGGCAATTCAATCTCAAGCAGTGGCATTTCTACCGGATGGGCGGCGGCTCCATGGGCGGTAAGGCCCGGGGCCTGGCTTTCATCGACAAGGTCCTGTCCTCTAATCTGAAGGAGAGTGATTTTCCGGAGGTCAAGATCTCCATTCCCCGCACCTTGGTGCTGGGCACCGATCTATTCGACGAGTTCGTCCGCAAGAACGACCTTTTCAGCATGGCCCTGCAGGAGAAATCGGATATCCGAATAGCCAACGCCTTCCTTCATGCCGAACTGCCGGCCACCATCGTGGGCGACCTGCTGGATTTTATCCGGCAATTGAAGACCCCGCTGGCGGTACGGTCCTCCAGCCTGCTGGAGGACGCCCTCTACCAGCCCTTCGCCGGGATCTACGTCACCAAGATGATCCCCAACAACGAACCGAACCTGGATGCCAGGTTCCTGAGCCTGGCCAACGCCATCAAGCTGGTGTGGGCCTCCACCTTCTTCCAGCAGGCCAAGGCCTACATCGAATCCACCAACCACCGGGTGGAGGAGGAAAAAATGGCGGTGGTCATCCAGGAGGTGGTGGGCCAGAAACGGGACAGCATCTTTTATCCCGATTTCTCCGGGGTGGCCCGCTCCTACAACTACTACCCGGTGGGCAGCGCCACCCCCGAGGACGGGGTGGTCAACGTGGCCCTGGGGCTGGGCAAGACGGTGGTGGACGGAGGATCATCCTTAAGGTTCACCCCGGCCTATCCCCGGGTCCTGCCGCAGTTCGGCACCACCAAGGAGATGCTCAACAACTCCCAGCGCGAATTCTACGCCATAAACATGAAGTCCCTGGCCACCACTGCCTTTGCCGATGAGGACCAGTTCCTGCTGAAGGCCGATCTGAAGCAGGCCGAGCTGGACGGCACTCTGGGCAACCTGGCCTCCACCTATTCGCCCCAGAACGATCAATTCTACGACGGCATCAACCAGCCCGGGCCCCGCAGCGTCACCTTTGCCAATATCCTGAAAAATGATATCTTCCCCCTGGCCGGGATATTGGAGCGGCTGTTGCAACTCTCCCGGGAGGCCATGGGCTGTCCCATCGAGATGGAGTTTGCGGTCAGCCTGGACGCCCGGAACGTGCTTCCGGCCGAGTTCGGTTTTCTGCAGGTGCGCCCCCTGGTGGTGGGCGACGAGTTGGTCAAGGTAGATCTCAAGGAGAATAATTTTAAGAATGCCCTGTGTTACAGCCATCAGGTGCTGGGCAACGGGGTCAACAAGGAACTGGCGGATGTGGTTTATGTCAAGCCCGACACCTTCAATGCCGCCAACAGCCAGCAGATAACTTACGAGATAGAGAAATTTAACGCCCGGCTCAAAGAGGAGGATCGCAATTATATTCTAATCGGCCCCGGACGCTGGGGATCGTCGGATCCCTGGCTGGGCATCCCTGTAAAATGGAACCAGATCAGCCGGGCCAAGACCATGGTCGAGGTCAGCCTGCCCAACATGAATGTGGATCCCTCTCAGGGCTCGCACTTCTTCCAGAACATGACCTCGCTGAGGATCGGATATTTCACCGTGCCCCTGGACCCGGAGCACGGCGGGATGGACTGGGCCCGGCTGGAGCAGGGGCCGGTGATCGGCGAATCGGAGAACGTCCGGCACCTGCGCTTTGCCAAGCCGCTGACGGTGATGATTGATGGCCGCACCGGCCATGGCGTTATTTTGTTAGACTGAATATTTTGATATTATCTACCACTTGGATTCCCGCCGTCGCGGGAATGACACATCGGTCAATTGTAGGGACATGATGCATCATGTCCGGCCTTGGTCACACCCTCGCCTGATTTATCAGGAGAGGGATGGGTGAGGTCATTAAATAAATTATAAACTCCAACGGGAGAACCACATTGCCCCATAACAAGCCCGAATGGCAGGTGATCATCGACCTGCTGCGTGACACCAACCCCGTACTGCTGAGCCGGATCGGCCGCAAAATGATGAACCACCTCTACAAGCGCAACATCTCCAGGATCGAGGTGCTGATGAAGCGATTAGAGTCCACCTCCACCGACTGGGAGTACAGCGAGAACCAGCCCGTGCCCCGCCTGAACCAGGTGCTGTTGCAGGAGATCATGGACGAGGTGTTCACCATCGCCGCCCAGGAGGTCAGCGCCGAGGAGATCGTCCGGATGATCAGCCTGTGGGTCAAGCACGAACAGGCCCGCTTCCTGGCCATGGCCGCCGAGAAAAGGGACGTCCCCCTGGCCGATATCACCGAGGCCGTCACCCGTTTCAGCCTGATGCCCGACGCCCAGAAAACCCTGTCGCCTGAGGAACGCATAGGAGTCCGGGTGGCCCTGATCCGGCGATTCTTCAGCGAGGACCTGGATTACATAAATACCACCAAGAATTTTGTGACGGTGTTCGATTTCGCCCCGGTGCTGTCCCGCACCATCGGGCCAGCCACCGGCAACGGCAAGCTGGGCGGCAAGGCCGCCGGATTGTTTAGGGCTGAAAAAATACTGCTGGCCGCCAAGAAAGACAACATCGCCCTGCGCAACCTGTCCATCCCCAAGACGTGGTACGTTACCTCGGACGGCATTATGGATTTTCTGCACTTCAACGCACTGGAGGAGATGCCCACCATCAAGTACCGCGATCCGGTGGAGATCCGCCAGGAGTACCCTTACATCGAGCAGATATTCAAGAATTCCTCCATGTCGCCGGAGATCATCGCCGGCTTGAGTCTGGCCCTGGACGATTTCGCTGATCGTCCGCTGGTGGTGCGTTCCTCCAGCCTGCTGGAGGACACACTGGGCTCCTCCTTTGCCGGAAAATACAAGAGCCTGTTCGTGGCCAACCAGGGCACCAAGCGAGAGAAGCTGGAGGCCCTGATAGACGCCATCGAGGAGGTGTACGCCAGCGTCTTCGGGCCCGACCCCATCGAGTACCGCCGGGAGCGGGGACTGCTGGACTTCAACGAGGAGATGGCCATCGTCATCCAGGAGGTGGTGGGCCGCCGAATCGGAAAATACTTTTTCCCGGCCTACGCCGGGGTGGCTTTCAGCTCCAATGAGTTTCGCTGGTCGCCCCGCATCAAGCGGGAGGACGGCATCATCCGGCTGGTGGCCGGCCTGGGCACCCGGGCGGTGGACCGGATGGGCGACGATTACCCGACCCTGGTCTGCCCCGGCCAGCCCGGCCTGAAAGTGAATGTCAGCCCCGAGGAGGTGATGTGGTATTCCCAGAAGAACATCGACGTTATCAACCTGACCACCCGCCGCTTTGAGACCGTCAATTTCGAGAAGTTGTTGCAGGAATGCGGCCAGGAATATCCGGCCCTGCCCCAGATCATCTCCATCTACCAGGACGGCCAGCTGTTCTCTCCGGTGGGCACCATGATAGATTACGACAAGGGCGCTCCGGTGGTCACCTTCTCCAAACTGCTGACCCACGGCCCCTTCATCCCCCAGATCAAGGCCATATTGGACATCCTCAGCAAAGAGCTGGGCTGGCCTGTGGACATAGAGTTCGCCTGCGACGGCGACATCCACAAGCTGTACCTGCTGCAGTGCCGGCCCCAAAGCCAATCGGGCGGTGTGCACAACATCCCGGTGCCCCAGGATGTGCCCAAGGACGACATCCTGTTCACCGCCGACAAGTTCATCACCACCGCCCAGGTGGAGGATATCGAATACCTGGTGTATGTAGATCCAGAGGAATACGATTCCCTGCCCACCATGGAGGAATTGATCCAGGTGGGGCGAACCATCGGCGAGTTGAATAATAAACTTCCGCGCCAGAAATTTATTCTGATGGGGCCGGGCCGCTGGGGCAGCCGGGGCGACATCAAGCTGGGCGTGCGGGTGGGGTATTCGGACATCAACAACACCGCCATGCTGATCGAGGTGGCCAAAAAGAAGAAGGATTACGTGCCCGAGGTCTCCTTCGGCACCCATTTCTTCCAGGACCTGGTGGAGGCCCGGATCCGCTACCTGCCGCTGTATCCCGACGAGAAGAACATGGTGTTCAACGAGAAGTTCTTTAATAACGCCCCCAACCTGCTGAAGAGGATACTGCCGGATGCCAAGAAGATGGACAAGGTCATCAAGGTGATCAACGTTTCCAAGATGATGGCCGACGCCACGGTCTCGGTGATCATGGACGGCGATAACGACCAAGCACTGGGATACATTAAAAGGAACTAGAAACGATAGGAGGAACTAATATGCACAAGCTTGTGCTAATACTACTAATGGGATTTATTATGGGGTGTGCCACAAGCGGTTCGGTTAATAAAACTCATTATATTGATTCCAAATACCCATTCTCCGTAGCTTTCCCCAAAGATTATGAACCTCGATCATCTGGTAAAAATTCAACCGAAAGAGTTTCTGCTGTACGTTATCAAAGAGAACTGGACGTTATTGGCGGTTTAATATTATTAAAGCCTGTTTTTGTGATTTCTGTTTTTGAGACTACACAATCATTTTCTGAATTTATTGAAGATAAAAAAGAACGCTTTTTTGAACCCCGCTACTACTTCAAATATAATGTTGTGGGCACAAAAGATATCAAGGTCAACGAATGCCCTGTTCATTTGATTTATTTCACCAGCTCAGTAGCCACCGCCGGAGGTGAAGGTATTAGCATAAAAGGCAATAATTTAGGGATAACTGGTTTTATCCATCTGGTTAACTATTATTTGAAAATTGAATACATCGCTAATAAATCAAGATTCAAACAAGAGGATTTTGATTATGTGCTTGATAATTTAGTTATAACTAATACTCCAACGGAATAACAGAACTATTTTTAATTCCACAAAGACTAACGACGCCACCGTCTCGGTGATCATGGACGGCGACAACGACCAGGCGCTGGGATTCATAAAAAGAACGTAGTAATTATAAACCTTGAACTAGGTAGCTTCGGGAGAAACAATGCCATGGATCACAACCATCCTACACGTTATTTTATAACAAAATCGACCTATGATCATTACAAAAACGAGCCTTTATTTATCACATTCCTAACTTTTGGACGTATTTTGAATTCGATCAATTATTGTAGAAGCACTTTGGTAAGCATCAAATCCGGTGATAATAAACCTTCTGATATACGTGCTACACACAATTATTTCTTTTTTATGTGTGGTATTTTACATGAGGGGATACGGGAATTACAAAAAAATAAAATCCTTTTTAAGAGCTTCGATACATATAAATCAAAAGTAGCTATCTATTTAAAAAAAGTAGCTACCTTTGATAGAACCATCTTGGGCACAATAAGAGATAAGGCTGTTTTTCACTTAGATAATAAAGATTTTTATAATTCAATTCAAACACTTGATTTAAATGAGTATGAGCTTGTAACGAGTACAGATCAGACCTATGGTGAAACATACTATACCCTTTCGGATTTAATTGCGTTGAATACATTATTTACAAATATAAATAAAAATAATGAATTGGAACATCTTGAACGTCTTATTTCTGATTTAAAAACTTATAGCGATGAATATGTTGTTATAGTTTCAGACATTATGAAAGAGGCTATTGATAAAATGGGCTGGTTATCAGATAATGTGCAAATTGTTGCTAAGAATTAATTTTGCGCTACGCAAAAATCAGCAAGAAAACCCATCTCGCTCAACTCAATAATTTAATAAACCTATTATGCCCGACAACCTTAAAAATACCCTTGCCTTTCCCGTCGGTTACCATAAATTCCACCCCAAGCAGCTTTTCAACTTCCAGCTTAACCGGCCGTATTCTTTTGGGTATGCCAGATACCAAGACCTGCTGTGCTGCCTATCAACAAGGTCTGCTCTGGACACAAAGGACAAAGCCCCGCAAAACTGCGGAGCTTTAAGTTACTTTTCGTTTTGTGTCATCCTTCAACTTGCCATGCACAGGATTGTTCTCAGGATGACACAATGATCACATATTCCACTCCACCTTATAGCGGCACACCGTGCCGCCGGTGGCCCGGCATTCAACCTCAATCATCTTGATATCCCTGGCCCCGCACATCTTGAGGGCCTCCTTGTACCATCCGATCACCGTCAGGCAGTCCGGGACTGAAAAGGTCTTGGCCTCATGAGTGGTTATCACCCCGGAGTTGGGGCCGGTGGCCTGGTATTCCCGGTAGCCGGTATCGTAATAGAACTTATAGATGGAGCCGGTCTTCTTCATGAAAGCCTGTGGATTGCCCGGCGCCAGGAATGTCCGGTGCTCCTTGGCCAGGCTCTTCTGGGCCGACTTGGCCCCCAGCTGTTCGAACACCAGATTGTCACCCTTGCCCAGCACCTTGACTATGGCCTTGTCTATGTGGTCGCCGATCTCGAAAGGATACCACTGGCTGGAGAGGATGGATTCGCCTATCAGCTGCCGGTCCTCCTGCGAAAGTCCGTCCATCACCTTTTCCCAGGCCCCCTGACCGAAGTTTTCGTTCACGAATTCCTTGCGGGCGGCTATGATCATGCCCTTGATCTTCATAAAACCGTTCTCTTTAAGAATTATAGATGTAATTATAGATAAACCCACCCCATAAGTCAACGACAATGATATAGCCCCTTAACCACAAAGCCCCCGCCTGTGGCGGGGGCTTTGTGGCAGCCATATCAGTTGCCGGGCCACATTTTCTTTATCTCGTCCATCTGTTCCGGGTGGAGCTTGACCGTGCCGTCGGCCTCCAGGTCAACCCGCAGGCCGTTCCAATGTTCAGCCGAGGCCGGGAATTCCTTTTTTCCTATCATGGTCAGCAGAACGTGGGCGACGGCAAATTTATTTGTGTCTGACAGGGCGCCGCGCAACCCGGGCACCGCAGTTTTTCCCTGTTTTAAAATATTTTGCGCCTCTTTATCCATGATCGCTGGATAAAGGCCGAAAGATGTCCCTTCCCAGATGATATCGGAATTTGCCAGTTGGCTGATTTGCAACTGAAGATCTTCATTCGGGGCCTGGGAGCAACCGGCTAACAGTACCAGCAGGAAAACCACTGATAGTTGTTTCATTATCGTCACTTCCTATGGATTTCAAATAATTATCTTTTGTTCATTATAAATACTTATCCTTCTTCTGTCAAGTATTTAAAGACCCCGCGGTAAGCGGGGTCTTTGTTGTTTCCGTGATCGCGGCGGTTGACTGGCCGGCTTCTGTTTTTACTTGCCTGATTTTTTGGCTTTTTTAGCCAGTCTTTTTTCCATCAGGGTTTTCCCGGCCTTCTTTTTACCGTCCTTTTTAATGTCCTGATCTTTAGCCATGGTCCTTCTCCGCTTTTAAAGATTATATTTTGACTTTGCCATTTAATAGGGCAATTGTATATCCTCGATGGTTTTTTGTCAATATATTTTTTATATTAAATAGCTATGTCTCAAATAAACCAGAGCCCCGCATCTCTGCGGGGCTCTTTGATACTCCCTTCCCTCACGGGGAAGGGTTGGGGTTAGGTCTATACCACGCCCTGGGCCACCATGGCCTTGGCCACTTTGACGAACCCGGCGATGTTGGCGCCCGCCAGATAGTCGCCCTTGGTGGCGTAGGTCTCGGAGGCGTCCAGGCACTGCTGGTGGATGGCCTGCATGATTCTCTGCAGCTTCTGGTCCACTTCCTCGCGGTTCCAGTACCAGCGGGAGCTCTGCTGGGCCATTTCCAGTCCGGAGGTGGCCACGCCGCCGGCGTTGGCCGCCTTGGCCGGCCCGTACAGCACATTGTTGCCCTGGTAGATCTTGATGGCCGCCAGGTTGGAGGGCATGTTGGCGCCCTCGGAGACTAGGAAACAGCCGTTCTTGACCATGGCCTGGGCGTGCAATTCGTCGATCTCGTTCTGGGTGGCGGAGGGGAAGGCGCAGTCGAACTTGATGCCCTGTTCCTTGACCACATCCCAGACGCTCTTGCCCTCGTAATACTTGGCGCTCTTGTATTTGTCGGCATATTCCTTGGCCCGGCCCCGGCGCACATTCTCCAGATCCATGATGAATTTCAGCTTCTCGGCATCGATGCCCTCCTCGTCGATGATGGTTCCGCCGGAATCGCAGATGGACAGGGCCTTGCCGCCCAGCTGGGTGATCTTCTCGATGGTATACTGGGAAACGTTGCCCTTGCCGGACACGATGCAGCGCAGCCCCTTGTAGTCCTTCTTGCGGGTGGCCAGCATCTCGGCCCCGAAATAGACCGCGCCGTAGCCGGTGGCTTCGGGCCGGATCAGCGATCCGCCGTACTCCCGGGCCCGGCCGGTCAGCACGCCGGTGAACTCGTTGCGGATCTTTTTATAATAACCGTACATGTAGCCGATCTCCCGGCCGCCCACTCCGATGTCGCCGGCGGGCACGTCGGTGTCCTGGCCGATATGACGGAACAATTCGCGCATGAATGACTGGGTGAACTTCATCACCTCCATATCGCTCTTGCCCTTGGGGTCAAAGTCCGAGCCGCCCTTGCCGCCGCCCATGGCCAGGGTGGTCAGGCTGTTCTTGAATACCTGCTCGAAACCCAGGAACTTGATGATGCCCAGGTTGACCGAGGGGTGGAAGCGCAGGCCGCCCTTGTAGGGCCCGATGGCGTTGTTGAACTGTACCCGGAAACCCTTGTTGACCTGGACCTCGCCCTTGTCGTCCACCCAGGGCACCCGGAACATTACCACCCGGTCCGGCTCGCAGATCCGCTCGTATATCTTCCATTTGACGAACTCGGGGTGCTTGGCTACGGTCGGCTCCAGGGTCTTCATGACCTCCTCTACCGCTTGATGGAATTCCGGCTCTCCCGGATTCTTGGCCTTGACTTTGGCAATAACATCAGTGATGTGGGACATTGGCACCTCCTTATAAGTTAAAAGTTAGAAGGGATACTAGCGTGAAATATTTCAATCCACTGTGTTTTATATTATAAATCCTTGCCTTCAAAGTGTCAAGATAAATATACCGAACTTACCCGCTTCCGCTATTCTCCTTGTTTTTCGTTCTGTAAACGGCAAGTCAGAGCGTCTTATACAGACCTTACCACTCGGGGCTGTCCTCCAGCATGATCAGCTTGGTGTCCTTGTCCGACATCCCGTGCCAGAAACAGCCCTTGCGCAGGCAGATATAGAAGGATATCAGCTTCTGCATGGCCGAAACGGTGATCTTGGCGGTGTAGGATTGGCATTTATCGCACCGGCGGCCTTTTTCGATAAGGCTGTGGCGGCAATGGGGGCATTTCAGGTCCTTCACCTGTTCTCCCTCCGGGATCTCTATGGTGGACCGGTTGGTAAAAACATTGAGGTAGGGATTTATCATCAGGCTGCCCTCCCGGCCATTTCTCCTGACCACAATGAATTTTATGGAGTTTTTGTCTATCAGGCTTCGCTGGCAGTGGGGACAATAAGACTGTAGGAAGGTTCCGCTATGAATCACCTCTTTCTCTTTTTCCTGTTTCTTGGATTTGCTTATGGCCCCTGCGTCGGTGGGCAGTTTACCCGGGTAGGAATAAGTATCGTGGAATTTGGCCAACGCCCCGTTTATATCCTCGAACTCTAAAAAATGCTTCTTGCAGCCCCGGCGGGAACAGATGAACATCTTGCCGCCCTCCTCCAGCATCATCGGCACCATCGAGGCGCCGCAGATCTCGCATTCGGTGGAACCCTTCAGCGCCGTCTGGCAATGGGGGCACGATATCCTGACAATGGAGCCCTTGGCGATGGGGAACTCGCTTTCCACCTTGTAGCTGCCGTAGACCGGCGAGAGCCTCAGCCAGCCTTTCTTTCCTTTGACATCCACCCTCAAGCCGATAGCGGATTGGCCGTCGATCTTATGCCCTTTGTCCATCAGGCTCTTGCGGCAGACAGGGCACTTCAATTTCAGGGCTACTTGAGAAGCCATGCGTTCTCCTCCTTATTCTTAATTTTGCCGGTCATTATTTTTTGACAGGATTTACAGTCAGTACTTGGCCGCGATCGGCATACGGCGACCTCCGCCGAAGGCCTTGCTGGTGACTTTGAGGCCCGGAGCCGCCTGCTTTCTCTTGTGCTCATTGACTCTTATGGCCTGGATCACCCACTCCACCGTATCCCTGTCCAATCCCTGGCCAACCAGCTGATCAATCGACAGATCGCCTTCAAGATATCCTGCCAGTATCCTGTCCAGCACTTCATACGGCGGAAGGGTATCCTGATCTTTTTGATCGGCCCTCAGCTCGGCCGAGGGCGCCTTGGTGATTATGGCCCGGGGGATGATCTCCCTGTCACGGTTGATATATTCGGCCAGTTTATAGACCATAGTCTTGGGAATATCAGATATCACCGCCAGTCCACCGCTCATGTCGCCGTAAAGCGTGCAGTAGCCCACCGCCAGCTCGCTCTTGTTGCCGGTGGTCAGCACCAAGTGCCCGAATTTGTTGGAAACCGCCATCAGGATGTTGCCCCTGATTCGGGCCTGGATGTTCTCCTCGGCGATGTCCGGCGGTTTTTCGCCGAAATGCGGTTCCAGGATCTCCAGGTATTTTTCGTATATCTCGGTGATTGATATCTCTTTTATCTGAATGCCCAGCTTGTCTGCCAGCTTCCGGGAATCATCCACGCTTCCTTGTGACGAGAAGGGCGAGGGCATGGTAATGCCCAGCACGTTGTCCGGCCCCAGCGCCTCGGCGGCGATAGCCGCCACCACCGCCGAATCGATCCCCCCGGAAAGCCCCACCACCGCTTGGTTAAAGCCGCATTTTCGGAAATAATCCCGCACCCCCAGTTTCAAGGCTGAATATATTGATTCGATTTCATCCTGAACCGGGAGTTCGGCCGGTTTGCCCGACAGGGAACTGTCGATGGTCACAACATCTTCCTGGAATGCAGGCAGCGACCAAGCCATTTGCCCGTTTTTGTCCACCCCGAAACTCCGGCCGTCAAACACCAACTCGTCGTTTCCGCCGATCTGGTTGACATAGATGAACGGCAGTCCGTGTTTTTTAGCGTGCCGCCCGATCAGTTCGAACCGGGTCCTTTCCTTGCCGGCTTCGAACGGCGAGGCCGAGATGTTTATCAGCAGGCTGGCCCCCATCTTGGCCAGGTCGGCCACCGGATCGTAATCGTAAGGCTTGCGCTTGGGCCACAGATCAGGATGGTTCCAGGCGTCCTCGCAGATGGTCATGCCCAGCTTTTGGCCCTTGAAATCAACCAGCCCAACCGAATCCGCTGGGTCGAAATACCTGACCTCGTCGAACACGTCATAGCTGGGAAGCAGGGTCTTGTGCTGGCAGGTATATTTACCCTTGTGAATAAGGACAGCCGAGTTGAAAAGCCCTTTACCGATGTTACGACCGGTCGGTGTGGGAGCGCCGAATATCAGTCCGGTATCCGGATAATCAAAAGAAGCCTCTGTCAGTTCCTTGATGGCTGCGCCACAACGATCTATGAACCAGGGCTTCTCCAGCAGATCCCGGGGCGGATATCCGGTCAGGAACAATTCGGGAAAGATTATCAGATCAGGCTTCTGGGCCTTGGTCTGGGCCAGAACGCCGGTTATCTTCCTGGCATTTCCCTCAATATCGCCCACCAGGGGGTTAAGCTGACAGATGGTTATTTTCAATTTAATATCCTTAAATATGAACGAATGCGCTATGTCACCCTGAGAATACAACCATGCCTGATAAATTGAATGGGGGAACTGTCATCCTTCAACCTTTTCGGCTTTGAAGTTCCCTCAGGATGACAATTTTCTATCAGTCCCTCTTCCATTAAGATACCTGAATTCAAAATCAAAGTCAAGCGAGATTTTATAAACAAAAAGCCGCGGCTTAAAAAGCCACGGCTTGAAATGAATTTAACGGTTAATCCTGCTTCACCGCCAGCTGGCTGGCGGCCTCCACCAGTTTGATGAACTCGGCCCGGTACCCCTCGGTGTCATTCCCTCTGGAGCTTCTGGCCAACTCCAGCACCTGACGGTAGCTGGAGTTTCCCTTATGCTCCGAATCCCTGAGCAGCAGGCCGAACTCGGCCACCGCCGAGGCAAAGCGCAGGTCTTCTGGCATCTTTGCCATTTCAGCCTTGTCATCGTAGATCGCTTTCGTTATCAAACGGCTCTTGTTCCCGTCGGGATCCTTGTAGCGCAATTTGACAGTCATCAACTCTCCGGAAAAATTGCTGTTTGGTTTTGGCGTAACTTTCTGGTATTTGAGATCATCAACCTTTGAGATTTTTTCTTTTGACCCGGCCGGCACTAATTCGTAAAGCGCGGTGACGGTATGGCCCACCCCCAGCTCCCCGGCGTCCTTCTTGTCGTCGTTGAAATCCTCCTTGTTAAGCATCCGGTTCTCGTAGCCGATCAGCTTGTAGGCCTTGACCCGGGCCGGGTTGAACTCCACCTGGATCTTGACATCCTTGGCGATGGTGAACAGGGTCCCGGCCATCTGGTTGACCAGCACCTTTTTGGCCTCGGTGATGTTGTCGATGTAGGCGTAATTGCCGTTGCCCTTGTCGGCCAGCTGTTCCATCCGGGAGTCTTTCAGGTTGCCGCTGCCGAATCCCAGAACCGACAGAAATATCCCCTCCTCACGCTTCTGCTCGATCATCCGGATCAGCTCGGAGGTGCTGGAGACCCCCACGTTGAAATCACCGTCGGTGGCCAGTATCACCCGGTTGTTGCCGCCCTTGATGAAGTTCTCCTTGGCCGTCCGGTAGGCCAGCTGGATCCCGGCCGCACCGGCCGTGCATCCCCCGGCTTCCAGCTTGTCCAGAACATCCAGGATGGCCTTTTTGTTTTTGCCGGAAGTTGACGGCAGAGCCAGGCCCTCGGAGCTGGCATAGACCGCAATGGCTATCCGGTCTGCCGGCCGGAGTTGATTGACCAGCATCTTGAAGGCCGACTTGAGCAGGGGCAGTTTATCGGGGCTCTGCATGGAGCCGGAGACGTCTATCAAAAAGACCAGATTGGTGGGAGGCAGTTTGTCGCGGGGTATCTCCTTGCCCTTGATCCCTATCCTAACCAGCCGGTGACCGTTATTCCAGGGGCAGGGAGAGGCATCTGTGATAACGGAGAAGGGCCGGCCGTCGTCCGGCAGGGGATAGTCATAATCAAAATAATTTATCATCTCCTCTATGCGAACCGCATCCTTGGGCGGCATCTGACCGTAATTGAGAAAGCGCCGGACGTTGGCATAGGAGGCCGGATCTACGTCGATGGAGAAGGTGGACAGCGGGTTCTGGACAACTTCCAAAAAGCGGTTCTCGTAGATCCGGGAATATTCCTCGGTGTTGAAATCGGCTGGCAGACTGTATCCACCCATCTGATCGCACTCGGCGGCAACCATTTTGCAGGCAACCATGGCGCAGGGCGGTGAAATATATTTTTTTTCATCCTTGGTCAGCCCCAGGCGCTGCAACAACCCTTTCTTCTGATGAGCTTTTAATTTAAAAGCAAGCTTGACGATTTGGTTGGTCTTTACTTTGACATTTTTTTTGATCATGGTCTGATAACCGGCCAGGCTGGCTTCCACGGTGTAGGTCCCTTCGGGAAGCCCGGTGAACTGGTAATGCCCGGCTTTGTCGCCAACAGCGACATAGGATGTACCGGGTATTCTCAGCGTAACACCCGTCAGCAGATTGTTGTTGGCATTATCCATGACAATACAATTGATAACGCCTGTTCCGGCGGCTCCGATCAGGCTGGCCGAGATTAAAGCCAGCACTGCTGCCGCGATCAGGGGGAAGATCCTGTTTTTCATCTTCGTTTCTCCGGTTAATTGGTTGAAGTTTTACGGTTAGCTGTCCAATATACCGCCCACCGGAGAATAATATTCCCAATTTAAAAATATTATTTATTCCAAGAAGACAATAGATATCCCCCTCCTTGCGGGAGGGGGATTAGGGGGCGGTCAAATACTAAAGCCCCGCTTAAGCGGGGCTTTAGTAAACTATTTAATGCTATTTAATATTCTTTTATTATCAGTTCCTTCAACGGTCTCTTCGGCACATGGTGCACCTGCTTGTCGTCCCGCCAGTATTCGATCTTCCCGTCCGGCCCGACATCATCTATCACGGCCGTCTCCGCCGGCTTGCCCAGGGCTATCACCAGCGGTATCTCGTATCCCGCATCGATATCAAGCGCTTTTCTTAACCCCTCACGGTTCACCGAGGCCAGCATGCACCCGCCCAAACCTTTCTCGGCCGCGCCCAGCAAAATGCTTTGGGCGCAAATCCCGGCATCATAATGCATCTTACTGAGACAGATTGATGTATCCCACAACATGACGATGTAGGCAGTCGGCCGCTCGCCCTCTGCCGGCCCTTTCCAGTCTTTCAGATATTTTGCCCAAAGCAGGAAAGGGAAAATAGTTTCGTTGGTTTCTGGATCAGAGGAGAGGATGTATTTTAGCGGCTGGAGGTTTCCAGCCGAGCCGGACAGCCTAGCCAGCTCCACCAAGTGCCGTAAGGTTGCCAGTTCAACCTGATGCTTCTGGTCGAAACGTCGATAGCTCCGGTTTTTTAATATCAGGTCTTTCAGCATATTCTAAATATCGAAAAATTATTTGTCCCTGAAAGCAGTTTCACGATCAACTAATAACGAATAACTATTTATTTCCTTCGTCCTCGCAGCCCCCGCAGCAACTTCCCTGTTCGTGATCATGGTCATGCTCGTGCCCGCAATCGCCGTGTCCGCTGCCGCATCCGCCGCAGCCCTGATGATAGCCCTCGGGCACATCCCCGGCCTCGATCAGTTTGAGGTCAAAGGTCAGGTCCTTGCCGGCCAGCGGGTGGTTGGCGTCCAGTGTGGCGTGGGTTTCGCTGAGGGCGGTGATGGTTACCGGCACATGCTTCCCGTCCTCCATGCTCAAATGAACCCGTTTGCCCAGCTCCGGTTTGGCATTGGGTCCGAATTTGTCCAGCTCCATCTCCACCACCATTTTTTCATGATGCGGTCCGTAGGCCTGGTCGGCCGGGATGGTCACTTTCTTGCTTTCGGCCACCTTCATGCCGTCGATGGCCTGGTCGAAGCCAGGGATCACCTGGCCCGAGCCCAGGATGAACTCCAGCGGTTCGCCGTTTTCGGAGGTGTCGAATACCTTTCCGTCGTTAAAGGTCCCGGTGTAATGTACTTTTACCAGATCGCCCGATTTTGCCTGAATCATCTATTCGTCCTTGTTATCATTGAAAATTTCTCTCACCTTGGAAATAAGGGAGCGTCTATTTAAGGATAATCGATTTATCGTGGTATGTCAATGGCTGTTAGAAACCGTTTGATAATTGAAAAACAGCCCAAGCAATAATGCCTGGGCTGTTTTGATTGTTCTTGCTTTTACCTTAGCAGTCCCTCTTTCTTCTTCAGCTCGGCCGCCTTCTTTTCCATCACGTCTGAAGCGAATCCGACGCTTACTGCCTTGCCCTTCTTCAGGCTGGGGATGCCGAATTGTTTTCCCTTCTGCCTTTCCTTGGGCAGGTTGGGCAGCGGCGCGCCGCCCAGCTCCACCAGCACCTGCCGGGTGGTTCTGCCGGAGATCGGTTTGATGCCTGCCTGGAGGTGCTGCAGACGTCCCTCGCTGTTGATGAAACTGCCATCGCTCTCGGCAAAACCGGAGGCCGGGAATATGATGTCGGCCAGTTTGGCGGTCTCGGTAAGAAACATATCGCAAACTATCAGCTTCTCCAGCTTGGCCAAAGCGGTCTTGACCTTGGCTCCGTCGGTCAGACTGCCCACCGGGTCATCGTTGAGAAGCACCGCGGCCTTGATCTTGCCCTTCAGTATCCCAGAAGCATCGATATTGACAAACCGGTCCACCCCCGTGGCGTTGGCCTTGGCCCGCAGGGCGATAAAATTCTCCGAAACGTCAATCAGCAGGATGATATTGGCCAAGGCTGTGGCGGTCTCGGCATCTATGCCTTCGGCATTGAATATGAAGAAGCAATTCTGTTCGGACAAGATCAGCTTGGCCAGGTCCTCGATGTCGCCCTTCTTGAGCCCGCTGTTGGTGGACACCGCTGCGGCGCTGAGCTTGCCCAAGGCCTTGGTCAGTTCCTTGTATCCGGGATATTTGGAATTGCACTTGGCCAGCAGGGCTTTGAGCACTCCGTTCAGGGCGAATGGCAACCCGCCTTTTTTAATGACCAATTCCTGCGCGGCGATCTCGCCCAGCTTGGTGGATCTTTCCTGCAGGGAATAGAGGCTGGCCCCGCCCTTGACGGCCTTTCTGATCATCTGGGAGAACACCGGGTGCTCGGCATATGCATCGGAGCCGATCAGGAAAATGGTTTTGGCCTCGGACAGCGACTGATATCCCTTGCCGCTGGCCTTCCCCAAGATATTCTCCACGGCATTCAGCGCCCGCCCGTTCTCGACATAGGCGAAACTGCCGAACTGTTTGACGCCTTTTTTATCGGCCCAGGAGCGCAGGCCCTCGGCCTCTTCCAGCGATGTCCTCCCCGAGGCGAACACCGCCACCGAATCCGGCCCGTATTTTTTGACCATGGCATCGATATCGTTGTTGACCTTGTTTATGGCCTCGGACCAAGCTATCTCTTTATGCTTGGCTCCGGCCTTGGCCAGCGGAGCGCTCAGGCGTTCCAGGCTGTGCAGCAGTTCGAAGCCGAATTTGCCCTTGAAGCACAGCGAGCCCTGGCTTACCGGGCTGTCCTCGCTACCGGTGACCCGGACCACCTTGTTGTCCATGATATTCAGATCCAGGCCGCAGCCCACTCCGCAGAAGGTGCACACCGAGGGAACTTTCTCCATCTTCCAGGGCGAGGGCTTGATGTGCCGCACCCGTTCGGTCAGAGCGCCCACCGGGCAGGTCTCGATGCAGGCTCCGCAGGACACGCAGGGCGATTCGGGATATGGCTTCTCCATTGTCGGGGCCACGATGGCGTTAAACCCGCGGTAGACGAAGCCCAAAGCCGCCGCCCCCACCACCTCCAGGCACATCCTGACGCAGCGGCCGCACATCACGCATTTTGACTGGTCGCGCACCAGGAAGGGATGGCTGTCGTCGATGGGATGCTGCTTGACCTCGCCCATGAACCGCTGGACCATCACGTCGTAGACCGTGGCGTAATCCCGCAGCTTGCACTCCTGCATATCGGCGCAGCCGCACTCCAGGCAGCGTTTGGCCTCCTCGATGGCGGTAAGGCGGGAGAAGCCCTTTTCCACCTCGTCGAAATTCCTTCTCTGGGAGGGCTCCAGCATCGGCATCTTGGCCTTGGCCTTTTTGGGCTCGTCGGCGAACAGATCCTTGGGAACCTGGTTGATCTTGCCCTTGGTGATGTTGTATTGTTTTACTTTCTTCTCAGTCTTGTCGTATCTCAGGTATTTGTCGATCGCCAGGGCCGCCTTGCGGGCCCCTCCGATGGCCTCTACCACGGTGGCCGCCCCGGTGGCCATATCTCCTGCGGCAAATATCTTGGGATCGGCGGTGGCCCCGGTCTCGGGATCGGTCTCCAAAGTTGTCCAGCGGGTTATTTTTAGATTATGATTCTCGCCCAATCCGGACAGGTCGGGGCTTTGGCCGATGCAGGAGATGATCAGGTCGGCCTCGATATGAAAGTCGGAATTCTGGACCGGCACCGGGCGGCGGCGGCCCGAGGCGTCCGGCTCGCCCAGCTCCATCTTCTGGCAGGAGATGGCCCCGTTCTTGTCGTGGGTGCAGGCGATGACCCGGGTGGGCGCGGTCAAAAACTGGAACTTGACCCCCTCGTGCTTGGCCTCCTCGATCTCGAAGGGGTTGGCCGGCATCTCCTTTTCCGAGCGGCGGTAGACGATGAACACTTCCTGGGCCCCCAGGCGCAGGGATGTCCGGGCGGCGTCGATGGCGGTGTTGCCGCCGCCGATGACGGCCACTTTTTTAATCTTGCCCTGAGCAAAGTCGAAGGGTTCGCCCAGGGTCAGGCGTTTTAGAAAATCTATCCCGGCCACCACCCCGCGGTCCTCCTCGTTCTCCACCCCCATCCTGGAGGAGGCGTGGGCCCCCATGCCCAGGAATACCGCGTCATACTGGTCTTTCAGGCCTTCCAGGGTGACATCCTGGCCTAATCTTTGGTTGTATTTTATCTCCACCCCCAGATCGGTGACGGTCTTGACCTCCTGGTCCAGCACCTCCTTGGGCAGGCGGTACTGCGGTATGCCGTAGCGCAGCCATCCGCCGGACTTGGGCAGGGCCTCGTAGACGGTAACCTGATGGCCCTTCTGGCGCAGGTAATAGGCGGCGGTCAGCCCGGCCGGGCCGGCCCCCACCACCGCCACCTTCTTGCCGCTGTTGGGCGCCACCGGGGGCAGGTACGGCTGGCCGGAGTTGAGATCGAAATCTGCTGCGTGGCGTTTGAGGTAGCAGATGGACACCGGCTCCTCCACCAGGTTGCGGCGGCACTCGGTCTCGCAGGGATGGGGGCACACCCGGCCCAAGCTAGCCGGCAGGGGCAGGGTCTCCTTGATCAGCTTGATGGCCTCGGCCTCCATGCCGTTCGCTATCAGCGCGGTGTAGCCCTGGACGTCGCAGCCGGCCGGGCAGGTGTCCACGCAGGGCCCGATGCAGTCGCCGGAGTGGTTGGACAGCAGCAGCCCCAGCGCCATCTGGCGGGCGGCTTTCACCCGGTCGTTCTCGGTCTCCACCACCATTCCGTCCATCACCTTGGTGGCGCAGGCCGGCACGAAGCCCCGGGCGTTCTTGACCTCCACCAGGCACACCCAGCAGGAACCATAGGGCTCCAGCTTGCTGTCGTGGCACAGGGTGGGGATGAAGGCCCCCTGCTCTTTGGCCACGTCGACTATGGTCTGATTGGAATCGCAGGCGATCTGTTTGTCGTTGAATGTAATGTTTATCTGCATTTCTACCTCACCTTTATGGCGTCGAATTTACATTTGGTCACGCAATTGCCGCACTTGATACAGGTCTCCTGGTCTATCACGTGGGGTTTCTTCACCTGTCCCGAAATGGAGGTCACCGGGCAGACCCTGGCGCAGGCGGTGCAGCCCACGCACTTCTCGGGGACGATCTCGTACTTCAGCAGTTCCTTGCAGGAATGGGCCGGGCATTGTTTATCCTTGATATGGGCCTCGTATTCCTGGCGGAAATACTTGATGGTGGTCAGCACCGGGTTGGGCGCGGTCTGGCCCAGTCCGCACAGCGACGATATCTTGATCTTCTCGGCCAGTTCCAACAGCAGTTCGATGTCCCCCTCCCGGCCCTGCCCCTTGGTGATGCGTTGCAGGATCTCCAGCATCCGCTTGGTGCCCACCCGGCAGAAGGTGCACTTGCCGCAGGATTCCTTCTGGGTGAAATCCAGGAAGAACCGGGCGATGTCCACCATGCAGGTGGTATCGTCCATCACCACCATGCCGCCCGAGCCCATTATGGCCCCGGTCTGGCCCACCGAATCGTAATCCACTATGGTATTGCCCAGGGCCGCCGGGATGCAGCCGCCCGAAGGCCCGCCCATCTGCACCGCCTTGAAGGTCCGTCCGTCCTTGATGCCGCCCCCCACCTCGTGGATGATCTCGTTGATGGTGATGCCCATCGGCACCTCCACCAGCCCGCCCCGGGCGATCTTTCCGGCCAGGGCGAAGACCTTTGAGCCCTTGCTCTTCTCGGTGCCCAGCGAAGCGAAGGCCGCCGCACCGTTGAGGATGATCCAGGGCACGTTGGCAAAGGTCTCCACGTTGTTGATGTTGGTGGGCTTGCCCCACAGGCCGGATACCGCCGGGAAGGGCGGCCTCAGACGCGGCATGCCCCGCTGGCCCTCGATGGAGGCCATCAGGGCGGTCTCCTCGCCGCAGACGAAGGCCCCGGCTCCTTCTTTTATCTTCATCTCAAAATTGAACTTGGTGCCCATGATGTTCTTTCCCAGAAAACCCTTCTTCTTGGCCTGCTCAATGGCCATTTTAATCCGTTCCACCGCCAGGGGATATTCGGCCCGGACGTAGAAATAGCCCTCGTCGGCCCCGATGGCGTACCCGGCGATCAGCATTCCCTCCATCACATTGTGGGGGTCTCCCTCCAGCACGCTGCGATCCATGAAGGCCCCGGGATCGCCCTCGTCGCCGTTGCAGACGATGTATTTTTTGTCGCCTTTGGAGCCGCGGGCGAATTGCCACTTGCGCCCGGTGGGGAAACCGGCCCCGCCCCGGCCCCTTAAGCCCGAATCCAGCACTTCTTTGATGACCTCGTCCTGGGCCATCTTCTTGAGGGCCTTTTCCAGGGCCTGGTAGCCCCCATGAGCCATGTAATCTTCTATCTTCTCGGGATCCATCTGCCCGCAGTTGCGCAGCACGATCCTCTTCTGCTTGGCGTAAAAGCTGTCGTCCGGCAGGGCCCGGTCACTGGCCCTTACTAACCAGTCGGCCACCGGCTGGCCCTTACCCAAATGCTCGTCAATGAACCGAGGCATCCTGTCCGGGGTCATGTTGCCGTAGGTGTAGACCTGGCCGTGCTTGTCATGGACATCCAGCAGGACCTCGCTGTAGCACATGCCCACGCAGCCGGTGTCGGAGACCCGAACGTTGAGCTTGGTCTTTTTCAAGTTCTCCATCAGGGCCGCCTTCACCTTGTGCCCGCCGGCCGCGATGCCGCAGCTGCCCAGGCCCACCACTATCCGGTAATCCGGTGCCGCCGGCTTTTTTACGGCCTTCTTTTTGGGAAGGGCCTTGGCTTTTATGGTTTTTTTCGTCAAGGGAGGATCCTCCTTGTATATGAGAAATTTTTTGCATTTTTGATAAAGATTATGTCATCCTGAGAATGCTGCCAAACGTGGCTGGGCGTAGGATGACGGCTTTCACCCGTTCAACTTGTCAGGCATGATGCACTTCTCAGGGTGACAGCCCCGAGCAACTTAATACTCTTTTACCCCCTTGATGGCGCTCTCCGGGGTCAGCCGGCCGAAGGTGTCGTTGTCTACCATCATCACCGGTGCCAGACTGCAGCAGCCCAGGCAGGCCACCGATTCCACCGTGAACTTGCCGTCGGCCGTGGTCTCCCCGTCCTTGACGCTGAGGCCGGCCTCGATGGCCACGCTTATCTTCTCGGCCCCGCCCACGTGGCAGGCCGTCCCGTGGCACACCCGCACCAGATGTTTACCGATGGGCTTCAGGCGGAACTGGGTATAAAAAGTGGCCACCCCGTAGATCTGGCTCAGCGGTATCGCCAAGCCATCGGAGATGGCCCTCAAACTGTCCTGCGACAGGAATCCCAGCGCCACTTGCACTTCCTGCAGCACCGGGATCAGCGCTCCCTTGTTGCCCTTATATTTGGCCAGGACCTGGTTGATCTTTCCCAGATCTGGATTTGCCTTCTTTCCTGGAGCCTTCTTCATATATTCCTCACCTTATTATTTTTGGGTTGATAATATAAGAAAATATTTTAACATATAGCCCGCCGCAGTTCAAGACAATTTTATATACGACATTTCCTTTGACTGCCCTCCGGATTTATCGTATAATTCCGGGACAATGAACCAGATACCAAAACCTTCCCCCCGCCTGCTGCATATCGACTGGGCCCGCGGCCTGGCCGTGCTGTGGATGATCCGGGGTCATGCGATAGACGCTTTTCTGTCGCCGGCCTGCCGGCAATCCCAGGCCTTCGGCTTATGGCAGATGCTGGGCGCCTATACCGCTCCGGCCTTTCTGTTCCTGGCCGGGCTATCGGTGGGATTGAGCTACGCCAAGATAGACCAGATGGATATCACCTTTGGCAAAAGGCTTTGGTTCTCCACCCGCCGGGGTTTGGAGATACTGGGCATCGCCTACCTGTTTCGGTTGGAGGAATTCCTGCAGTGGGTGCCGTACTCAAAGTGGCGGGATATTTTAAGATTCGATATCCTCAATAGTATCGGAATATCCCTGATACTGGTGGGATTGCTTTTCGCGGTGATACGAAAGAACCGCCTAAGATACTGGGCCCTGGCGGCAACAACCATCCTGGTGGCATTGTTCTCTCCGGCGGTCTGGAGCTCTCCGCTGGTCAATTCGCTTCCCTGGTATATCCGGAGTTTCTTCAGCTCGGCTGTGGAATTCGGGCACTTTCCCGTCTTTCCCTACTTTGTTTTCGTGCCGGCCGGAGCCGTCATCGGCCTGCTGACCAGGCGATTCAGGGGTGACAAATTAAAGCTGATCTTTCTGCACTACGGGCTGATCGCCGCCGGGATACTGTTGATGCTGGGCGGGATCTGGGCCGCCGTCAGCATTCCCCATTCCCATGGCTGGATACTGTTCTACAACAGCCCGGAGTATTCCTTCATCCGGATAGGGATGCAGGCCGTGATTTTGGCCGGCTGTTTTTTCCTGTGCCTGCTGTTCAAACCGGAGAGTTTTTCCTTCATGCGGCTGATGGGCCGCCATTCGCTGATGGTCTACTGGTTGCACATCGCCCTGGTCTACGGACGGCTGACCTCCGCCCTGCAGAAGAATCTGGACTGGCCGCAGGCCATATTCGCGCTGGTACTGACCGTGGCCCTGATGGTCCTGCTGGCCTGGACAGTGGAGAACTGGCCGAGAATAAGGCCCCGCATTCCCTTTCCCGCGCCTGTCCGCCCATAAAAGCACAAGTGCTAATGGCGGAAAATACACGAAATAACACGAAAACACTTTTCGAATAATAAAGGGACACAGCTTGCTGTGTCCCTACGTTTTCCCTCTCTTATTTCCTGATCTTACTGAATACTGTCTCCTGTATACTAGCTACTCCCTATATCCCGCACATATAGTTCATACATCAAATATCACTTCCGCCCTGTAACCCTCTTCAAACCTTTCCACCTTCAACCCGTGATAAGTAACCAGTTTGATCTCCGCCTTCGGCTTGAACGGTTGCTTGTGCTTCGCCCCATGACACCGGGCCATTATTTTCCGTTCAGTGACATCAGAGATCTCAAATCTGTCAAAGGCCCAGCCTTCCCTTGAAAGGTTCAGCAGTTCCGACAGCCAGCGCACCATCAAATGCTCGGCGTCCATCCCGTCGATCTCCAAAGCAATGCTTTCTGAGCCCTTCCCGTCCCAGGCATCATAGATTATGGCGAACATTCCTTCCGCCGCGGTGGAATAAAGCTCCGGTAATGTCCGGCCGCAGGCCCGGATGCCGATGTCGGCGGTATGTTCCAGTATTTCGTATTTCATGTTTTTAATAGGACACGGATTTAACGGATAATCTTCTGATTCACACGGATTTTATGATAGCATATCCTTTCAAACAATTCAAACCGTTTCAAACATCACTTTGTCCCCTGTCAATTTATTTCTCCGCTTGGTTGACTATGCCCCAAAAGTGCTTTATAATTATTTTACATTCAGCTGACAAACAACAATTCTAAGGAGCATCATGGAGCGCATCGTCGAGATCTTAAAAGACCTGGAGGCCATCCACTCCCCATCGGGGTTCACCGAGGAGGTCATGGTCCATATTGAAGCTCTGGCTAAGACGGCCGGCATCGGGACCAAACGCACCAACAAGGGCGGGCTTGTGGCCGGCAACCATCCCCAGCCCAGACTGGTGATCGCCGGGCATGTTGACACCCTGGGGGCCATGGTCAGCGGCATCAACGCCGACGGCCACCTGTCCATCACCAAGATCGGCGGGCCCATCCTGCCCTCGTTCGAGGGCGAGTATGTCACCATCCGGACCGTTGCCGGAAAGGACTACCGGGGGACCCTGCTGCTGAACAACCCCGCCGCCCATGTCAACGACGAGGTCGAGAAGACCGTCCGCAAGGCCGAGAACATGCACATCCGGCTGGACGCCGAGGTGGCCAAAAAGGAGGACACCGAGAAGCTGGGCATCCGGATCGGCGATTTCATCTTCTTCGACCCCCGGTTCGAGTTCACCGAGACCGGCTATATAAAATCGCGCTTCCTGGATGACAAGGCCGGCTCGGCCGCCATGCTGGACGCCATGCTGACCCTGGGGGCCGAGAAGCTGAAAGCAATTCCGGTGTCGTTCTTCTTTTCCAATTACGAGGAAGTAGGGCACGGAGCCGCCTCCGGCCTGCCGGAGACCGCGGTGGAGATGCTGGTGGCCGACATGGGGGTGGTGGGCGAAAAGGTGGAGGGCGACGAGAGCTCGGTGTCCATCTGCGTTAAGGATTCCACTGGGCCGTATGATTATGCCATCCGTTGCAAGCTGACCGAACTGGCCGAGAAGAATAAGATACCGCACAAGCTGGACGTGTTCCCCCATTACGGCTCGGACGGCTCCATTGCGCTGATAGCCGGGTATGATATCCGGGTGGGACTTATCGGGCCGGGGGTCTCGGCCAGCCACGGCATGGAGCGCACCCATTTGAAGGGTTTGACCGCCACCCGGGATCTGATGCTGGCGTATATAAAAGAGACGCTGGGTTAATCATCTCTTACTGCCAGACTGCCACCCTGAGAAAACTAACCTGCCCGGCAAAAGGAGACGCTTTTTGCGTCTCTCAGAGTTTTAGTTCACGCAAATCCATGCTTTATAAATTTTTATTTATTTATTTAAATTTCTCTTGACAAACTGTACCGATTTTGATAACATCCATTATCGGAACTTAATCCCCGCCTGGCTTGCCGACAAGGCCCTGGGTGGGGTATTTTATTTTAGGAGCCTATATGATACAAGAGCCGGAAATTAAAAGAGCAATCACTTTTTTTGATGCCCAAAATTTATATAGATGTGCTAAGGCAGCCTTTGGTTATCATTTCCCAAACTATGACCCAATAAAATTATCCACAACTATTTGCAGTATGAAAAAATGGCATTTACAAGAAGTCCGGTTTTATACTGGGGTGCCATCGGTTGAGGATGATCTTCTATGGCATCATTTTTGGACATCAAAATTATCAGCATTAAAAAGACGTGGTGCAAAAACCTATTCAAGATATCTTCAGTACCATGAAGAAACGATAAAGATTCCTGATTATGGAGATTATAAACACCGTATCGGGAAGGAAAAAGGCATAGATATCAGAATTGCGATAGAAACCATTCGCATATTTCGTGAAAATAAGGCGGACGTTATAATTATATTTAGCCAAGATCAGGATTTTATAGAAATAATTGATGAAATTAAGTCTATTGCATTAGAACACAATAGATGGTATAAAATTGTAAGTGCCTTTCCTGATAATCCAGTATCTAATTATCGTAATGGTATAAATAATACTGAATGGTTTCCAATAACAAAAGACATCTATGATCAATGCATAGACCCAGGTGATTATCGTCCCCGGTCCTTCAAGCGTTAGTAATGAACTAAACTCTAACCGGTATAGAAATAAGCTCCTCATAATAGAGGGGCTTATTTCTATACCATCAACCAACTGATATAGTTATACTTTTCTCCTTGAAATCACCCACCTTTTAATATATAATGAGACTTTATTTATGTCCCACTAAATGCAATGCCTTGCTGGCTTATAGGGTAACGGGATTGCTTCGCCAGAAATCAAATCAGCCGCCTCGCAATGACCGTGTCCAAGACACCCCTCCGTTCCTCCCCTTATTAGGGGAGACTAAAACCCCTCGCCAAATTTATTTGGAGAGAGCCTGCACTGAGTATGGCAATTTATAGCTACAAACGAAAGTGGGCAGGGGTGAGGTCAAAAACAACAAACTAAAAATACAAAAAGGTTTATCAAAATGTCTGAAAAGACCATTGAACAGATAATCAAGGCCCTGGAGGACCAAAAGGCGGTCATCTGCGACGCCGACGGCAAGCGGGCCGCCAAACAGCACGACAAGGGCAAGCTCTCGGCCCGGGAGCGCCTGGACCTGCTGCTGGACCCCCAGAGCTTCGTGGAGTTCGACGCCTTCGTCAAGCACCGCTGCGACAACTTCGGCATGGACAAGGTGGAGATCCCGGCCGACGGCGTGGTCACCGGCTACGGCACCATCGAGGGCCGCCCGGTGTTCGTGTTCTCCCAGGATTTCACCGTCACCGGCGGTTCGCTGGGCGAGGCCCATGCCCTGAAGATCGTCAAGATGCAGGACATGGCCCTTAAGATGGGCGTGCCGGTGATCGGCATCAACGATTCCGGCGGAGCCCGCATCCAGGAGGGGGTGGATTCCCTGCGGGGCTACGGCATGATCTTCTTCCGCAACACCCGGGCCTCTGGGGTCATCCCCCAGATCTCGGTGATACTTGGCCCCTGCGCCGGCGGCGCGGTCTACTCCCCGGCCATAACCGATTTCGTGTTCATGGTGGACAAGGTCTCCAACATGTACATCACCGGGCCGCAGGTCATCAAGGCGGTGATGGGCGAGGACGTGGGGCTGGAAGAACTGGGCGGGGCCCAGGCCCACAACGCCGTCTCCGGCAACGGGCATTTCATCTATCCCTCGGAGGAGGACTGCTTCGCCGGGGTCCGCAAGCTGATCACCCTGATCCCGGCCAATAATTTAGAGGACCCGCCGGTGGCCGAGACCGGCGACCAGCCCGCAGGCCCGGACATGGAGATGCGCAATATCGTCCCGGTCAATCCCAAGATGCCCTACGACGTCAAGGACATCATCGCCCGGGTGGTGGACAACGGTGACTTCCTGGAGGTGCACCAGCTGTTTGCCCTCAACATAGTGGTGGGCCTGGGCCGCATCGCCGGACAGACGGTGGGCATCGTGGCCAACCAACCCCTGGTGATGGCCGGCTGCCTGGACATCAACTCGTCCGACAAGGCTGCCCGTTTTATCCGCTTCTGCGACGCCTTCAACATCCCGCTGGTGACCTTCGTGGACTGCCCCGGCTACCTGCCGGGCAAACAGCAGGAACACGGCGGCATCATCCGCCACGGCGCCAAGATACTGTTCGCCTACTCCGAAGCCACCGTGCCCAAGATCACCGTAACTTTGCGCAAATCCTACGGCGGGGCCCACATCGCCATGTGCAACAAGGACCTGGGATCGGACCTGATGTTGGCCTGGCCCCAGAGCGAGATAGCGGTGATGGGAGCCTCCGGCGCGGTCAATGTTATCTTCCGCAAACAAATCGAGGCCGCCGAGGACAAGAATAAGCGCCGCCAGGAGCTGATAGACGAGTACGAGACCATGTTCTCCAACCCCTACGAGGCCGCCAAGCGCGGCTACGTGGACGCAGTGATCTCTCCCGAGGAGACCCGGGGAAGGATCGTCTCGGCCCTGGCCATCCTGAAGACCAAGCGCGAACAGTCACCGGCCAAGAAGCACGGCAACATTCCGCTGTAGGAGTGTTGTGGTATCGTCAGGCCAGGCTAATGATCCAACTCTTTTGTCACCCTGAGCCAGACTTCATGCCCGGCAAATTGAACGGGTGACAGTTGTCATCCAACGCCCAGCCAAGTTGAAAAGAAACCTCAGGATGACAATCAAGCAACCATAATAAGCCAAGGATGCTCTGATGAACAAAACCATAAAATCAAAGATCCCCCCCGAGGTCCAGACCGCCATCGCTGCCGCTCTGGGGCAGTACCTCAAGGATGACCAGCTGGACTTCCAGGTGGTCTCCGCCAGGCCGGTGCAGCAGAACAGAATCAACCTGTGGGGCTTGTTTGGAAGGCAGGCAATCATGAACGGCTACAGGCGCAAGTAATCTTAGTTAATAGTTATCAGTTATTAGGCTCAAGTCATCGCGAGATTGTCTGATTGTATCTCTGACGAAGCGATCTGTTTTATTAGATTGCTTCGCAAGAAGTGCCTTACAGCAAACCTCGCAATGACGACAACCAGACAATTTTTAAATCAAATAGAGGATGCTATGTCTCGCAAGTATATCGTCAAGGTCAACAACAAGGCTTACGAGGTCGAGGTGGAAGAAGTAGGGAAAAGACCCTCCTCTCCTCCCCTGTCGGCACAAGCCGCTCCCCGGGCCGTGGTGGCGGCGCCACCGTCCGCTCCCAGCGCCCCGGCCGTGGCCGCCGGACAGAAGGCCGTCCAGGCCCCGATGACCGGCACCGTCATCAAGATCCTGTGCCAGGTGGGCCAGGAGGTCAAGGAGGGCGATGTCCTGCTGAAGCTGGAGGCCATGAAGATGGAGACCGCCATTTCCTCCCATCTGGCCGGCAAGATCGCGGAGATCAGGGTCGCGGAAAGGCAGACTGTCAGTTCCGGAGAAGTATTGGTGGTGCTGGCCTGATCGGTTTATATTTTTTGTCTTAACGCTGTAATTTTCATGAGGTGATAACATGCCCAAGAAACCGGAAAAGAGATCCGATATAAAAAAGGGCGGCCCGGAAAAACATACCGTCAACATCACCGAGACCGCCTTCCGGGATGCCCACCAGTCGCTGATCGCCACCCGGATGCGCACCGAGGACATGATCCCCATGATCGAGAAGATGGACCAGGTCGGTTACTGGTCATTCGAGATGTGGGGCGGCGCCACCTTCGACACCATGCTGCGCTTTCTGGACGAGAACCCCTGGGACCGCATCCGGATATTCAAGAAGCACGCCAAGAAGACCAAACTCCAGATGCTGCTGCGGGGCCAGAACCTGGTGGGCTACAAGCATTATGCCGACGATATTTTGGAACACTTCATAAAGAAGGCCGCCGAACTGGGGATCGATGTCTTCCGGGTGTTCGACGCCCTGAACGACATCCGCAACATGGAGAAAGCCATTGTCACCGCCAAGAAGGCCGGGGCCACCGTCCAGGGTGCCATCAGCTACACCCTGAGTCCGGTGCATTCTATTGATGGATTCGTGAAATTCGCCCAGGAGCTTAAAGACTTGGGCTGCGATATCATCACCATCAAGGATATGGCCGGGCTGATCTCCCCGGCCTCGGCCAAAGAACTGGTGGGCAAACTGAAAAGCGAGGTGGGGCTGCCGGTGTGCCTGCACTCCCACTGCACCACTGGGATGGCCCCCACCTCCTACTTTGCCGCCGCCCAGGCCGGCGCCGATATCCTGGACTGCGCCATATCCCCCTTCGGCTCCGGCACCAGCCAGCCGCCCACCGAGACCATGGTGGAGATGCTGGACAACAGCGGATTCGGACTGAAGGTGGACAAATCGCACTTCCTGGAGATCGCCGAGTATTTCCAGGAGATCAAGGACACCGCCTATCAGCACCTGATCACTCCGGTGGCCGAGCGGGTGGACGTCAGGGCCCTGGTCTACCAGGTGCCGGGCGGAATGCTGACCAACATGGTCAGCCAGCTGGAAAAGCAGAATGCATCGGACAAGTTCGAGGCGGTGCTGAAGGAGATACCCAAGGTTCGGGCCGAACTGGGCTACGTTCCCCTGGTGACCCCCACCTCGCAGATCGTGGGCACTCAGGCCACTTTCAACGTTTTGGGCGGCGAAAGATACAAGATGATAATCCAGGAGGTCAAGGATCTCTGCAAAGGATTATACGGCAAGACCCCGGCCCCCATCGACCCGGTGGTAATGAAAAAGGCCATCGGCGACGAGAAGCCCATCACCGACCGACCGGCCAACCATATCGCCCCGGAATGGGAGAAATGCAAGAAGGAAATGGAAGGCATCTCCGACAAGGAGGAGGACATCCTGTCCTACGCCCTCTACCCGGCGGTAGCCAAGGAATACTTCGCCGTCCAGAAGGATCCTTTAAAGAAAAAAGCCCGCCAGGAATCATTGAAGGCAGGGGTGCCATCGCCCGAGGGCCATCCTCAGCGCCATTTCGTGATGCGGGTCAACGACGAAAATTATGAAGTGGGCATAACCGAGATAGAATAAACCCAGGGTGCTTTTGCCGTGCCCTGATAGATAATGTAAGGGTTTGATTTATCAAACCCCAACAAAAAGGAAACAATATCGATGGATAAGAAAGTAGAGATCGGCGGCGGTCCGCTAAGCACCACCCTGGCCAAGGATACCAAGTGGAACGGAAGCTTGAAGGCCGAATCCGGGATCAGGATTGATGGGGAATTTGAGGGCCAGCTGGAAACCGATGGGACCCTGGTGGTCGGCAAGGGCGGCCTGGTGAAAGCCGAGGTCAGGGTCAAGGATGCCATCATCGGCGGAAAGGTGGTGGGAAACATAACAGCCGCCAGCAAGGTTGAGTTGCAAAGCGGCTCGGTTATGATGGGCGATATAAAAAGCCGGGGGATCATCATCGACAATGACGTGTTCTTCGACGGCATGTCCAAGATGACCGGCCAGAACGAACCCGGGAAATAATTTTTAGCCTACCCCTATAAATTTTACATGGCCCTCGCCCAGCAGCTTTTTATTGAACAAACTGAGGCTCTGGCGGGGGCCTGATATTTTGTAGTCCAGCCGCTGGCACATCAGGGTCATTTGTTTTCCGGTTATCTGGATCTGTATATTATGCTTGCCGGCCAGTTCATGCAGCTTTTTTTCCAGGTTGATCCAGCTGGGACCAACGATCCATTCTGCTTCGTACACTATGACCTCATTCATATCATAATTATTTCTTTATTGTTGACCGGGGCCTTTCGCCCCGGTTATTATTTTGGCAAACTGTCGTTATTTGTCACAATATAAGGCGTGGTCCAGATGCAGGCTGAATATTCGGCAGTACTGTCGCCGAACAGAGTAGAACCCAGCAGCACATCGATTGCCGCATGCCGCACCACCGGCGCAGTGATCGCATCCACTTTCCAGCTGTATCTGAATTCAAAAGTGCCCTGTCTCAGCATCGGCACCCGCAGATGATCCATCACCCCGTTCTGCAAAACCCTTCGGTGCATAAAAGCCCAGCAGGAATCGGAAGCCTGCTCCAGGCTGGCCCAGACCGTCAAGGTAACCTCCGCCCCCTGGTAGAATATGGGCATATCCTCCCGCCTTAGCGTCTGCCCGAACTCCTGCTGATTGAACATTACCCTGGTCCGCAAACCCAGATCGCCCTCGACCCGGATGCTGTCCAGGGAAACTCTATTTGCCGGATTGGCCGTCTGCACCACCATCGGCGAGGCTCCGTAGATCCGCCAGCGGTTGCTCCATTTTTTGACCCAGACATACCGAATCCCCTGGTCATGGACCGGTTTGGAGACGGTATCGCAGACCCCGTTTTGGTTGTTGTCTATCACCAAGCGTCCGGTGAAATCGGTGGTTATCAGGACCGTGGCAAAGGTACGACTGGAGTCATAGTTGATGCTGATATAATGCGATCTGTTTTCTATGCGCCGGCGGAAATAGATATCGGAAGGAAAGCTGTCGCTTTTGGGGGTCTGTTCGCTGAAATCGGCCAGGCCGTCGTCGGTGTAATTTGAGTAATCGGCATAGCCCGAAGAGGAAATAAGCAGATTAATGGCTTCATCATCACTGAGTTCTGGAGAGGCCGGGTTATACCGTCCGCAACCCGTCAACAGAAAAACTAACGGAACCATGACCGGCAAAATGTAAAATATAAACTTTTTTTTCATTATCGAAGTCGCTTTTTATTTGGCCGTTAGCCGACAAACCGATTCAACAGGATCAAGCCGGAAAATATTCCGGCTTGATCCAATGCAGCAAAGCGCTACGGCAGGGAATCGGTGGGCGATTTAACTATATAAGGCAGGCACCAAGCCCTGGCCGAATAAACCGCCGAACTGTCTCCAAACAGGCAGGACCCGCTGATCACATCCATTGCGGCATGCCTGACGGCAGGAAAGACCAGGATGGAATCCGAGACTCCCCAGCTTCTGGTAAAGTACCCCGGCTCCCTATAGAGCGGCTCCCGGATATGCCGCCGGTATAACAGCCGGTATACCCAGCGATGGAGGAACGGCCAGGTGGAATCCGAGACGGAATGAGACCAGACATTCACGGTGGCGGTCACGCCGGGTTCAAAGATGGGCAGGTTCTCCCGTAGCCTGGTGGTGCTCATCTCTATAGGAAGAATGGTTATGGGGCCGTTGACGCATCCCAGCACCTGGATGCTGTCTATTGTAACCGAATGATCGCTCGATACGATCTCCAGGGGTGACACGCCCCATATCCTCCAGATGCCATTAACCTTTCTAAGCCAGACCTTTCTGGTCCCCTGATCGCTGATATCCCTGACATATGGGTCCTTTATGGTGTCGCCGTCATTGTCAACAAAGAACTGACCGGTGAAGCCCAGAGAAATGGTGGCCGTGGCTACGCTGTTGCTGGAATCGTAAACTATAGACACCGACCTGGTCACTGCCGTGATCCTTCTGGCAAACATGACCCCGGAAGGAAAAGTATCTGCCTTGGCGTAATCGCTCTTCCCATAAGGTTCCGTTGTGTTGTCATTGATGAATGAAGTGGTGTCGGTATAGACGGAAACCGTTAATAGATTATTGATCGCACTATCATCGCTGGCGGTATCGGGGGGAGCAACCGGATTATCCTTGCTACAACTGACCAATATGATCACCGACAGGATGAAAATCGACCAAATCGAAATCCTTTTCATTTTAGCACTCCTTCTTATATCTTATGTTTAAACCTATTGACAATATCATGACTGCATTATGAACATTAGAGTTACTCCTCAAGCCAGCGGTTCCCGAAATTAAACCTCAAACATCTATTGCGCGTCTAACGAGAAGAAATATTTGCCAGGTAAAATCATAACATTAAACGCTCTATCTTGGTAAATGTCAAACATTTACAGAATTTTCATTCTTTTACTATCAAACTACTTGACAACAAGCCACTCAAGTGTTATATTATATGCACGATAAGAGACTAGGCAAGTGGGCACTCGGTGGTAAACAGTTTTCAGAGGAAACTATTTAATGGCTCCACAAACTTACTTAAGAAAAGGCTAACGAAAATATGCCCGAACTTCACCCCGAAACCCCCTTATATTCCATCAGCGTGGCCGCCCGGCTGGTGGGCCTGCATCAGCAGACCTTAAGGATGTATGAACGCCTGGGGCTGGTCTCCCCGGCCCGGGTCAGCGGCCGCATCAGGCTTTACTCCCAGGCGGACATCGAGGAGATCGAGTATATCGTGTTTTTGGTCAGGGTAAAACGGGTGAATCTGGCCGGCGTCCGCCTTATTCTGGAGATCGTTGAGGATCCCCAGCAGTCGATTGAAAACCTACGAAAGATGCAGCACCTTCCGGAAGATGGCAAATGATCTTAACCGATAATTTTTTAGAAAGTAATTGACATATGAGCTATCGGGAAATTGTATATAATGATGATCCGTCGCTGGATATCTACCTCAAGGAGATCAGCCGGGTGCCCCTGCTGTCCCCGGACGAGGAGTTGTCCCTGGCCCAGCAGGCCAAGGCGGGGGACAGGGCCGCCATCGACCGGTTGACCGAGAGCAACCTGCGTTTCGTGGTGTCCATCGCCAAGGAATTCCAGGGCCGGGGCCTGTCCATGGCCGACCTCATCAATGAGGGCAATGTGGGTCTGATGAAGGCTGTCCAGCGGTTCGAGCCATCACGGGGATACCGTTTCAATACCTATGCCGTGTGGTGGATCAGACAGGCCATGCTGAAAGCTATTGCCGAGCAGACCCGGACCATCCGCCTGCCCATGAACCGCATCGAGAAGCTGACCCGGATCAATCGGGCCATTGAGGAAATAAAGAGCGACCCCGGCTACAGCGGCGCCCCGCCCACCGTTAAACAGATATCCAAAAAATCTAAGATCTCGGTGGAGGAGATCCGCGATCTGCTGGGTTACAGCGCCAACCAGGTCTCCCTGGATGCCCCGCTGTCGGAGGATGGCGAGACCAGGCTTTCGGAGATCGTAGAACAGCCCCGCTTCAAATCGCCGGAGGAGACTCTCAAGAACAAGACCCTGGACAGCGACATCAAGCAAGCCTTTTCGGTGCTGACCCCGCGGGAGGTCAAGGTGCTTAAACTTTATTACGGATTGGACGATAACGATCATGGAACTCTGGATTCCATCGGGCGGAAGCTGAACATCTCCCGGGAACGGGTGCGGCAATTGAGGGACCGGGCACTAAGGAAGATCAAATTGGCCACTGAGGGCGGCCGGCTGAAGGCCTATCTGAGCTGAATTCAGGCAATGATAAAAGGGGGCGTCGTTTGACGCCCCCTTTTTACTGTCATAGGATATTTCCGCCTGGAGTTCTTTTTATCCGAAAAGCCTGACCATATAAATTATGATTATCACCAGCAGAACAATGCAGGTGGTCTGGATGCTGCGGCGGTCGGAGCGGAAGCCGGCCTTGAAATCGCCCTTCTCCGGATAAGGCTTGGGATACGGGGTCAGGCGGGGCAGCCAGCGGGGCACCGCTTTGTAATATTCATTATATGTCTCCCCCAGGCTCTGGCGGATGGTGTCCTCCTCCACCGCCACGATGAATCCGTATTGTATGGCGAAGGCTATCACGAATATAGGCAAAAGCCAGGGTATGGCGAAGGCTCCCGAGATCACCAAGGACCATTTGGCCGGCCAGGCCGCCAGGCAGACGCCCAGGCTCAGCAGGAGATTGCCGACATAGAGCGGATTGCGGACATAAGAGAACGGCCCGCCGGTGATCAGGTTGCCCACCCCCGGCTCCAGGGTCCGGGTGGCCCCTCCGGCGTAGGCCACCGCCCAGATCCGGATCAGCTCGCCGGCCAAAGCTACCAGCAGGCCCAGGGTGATGGTCAATAATGTCGGCTTGGCCAGGATCAGGGTTGCCAGCAGCAGCGGGATCGGGGTATAGCTGCGCCATTTGAAAAACAGGTTGCCTAAGGTCGTTTTCAATTTTATGTCTCCGGTTTTTTAATTATTATATAAACACCCCTGCCTGTCCTGGCGAGCATGTTTTATCAGATCCTATTTCCAGGGTTTCAGATGCTGGCTTCCAGCACCGCCCCGCGATGCTCCAGCTCCTTCATCACCGCCGCTTGGGCGCACCATTCCAAACGGTTCTTGACATCCCTGAAATCAATCTGGTCCATGTAGATATTGCGGTAGGCGGCCACCGCACCGCCATAGTTGCCGATGGACTCATAGCACTGCCCCAGCAGATAGCACACCTCCATTTGATAACGGCTGTAGGGATGCCCTTCCAGGGGAACCTGCCTAAGCAGTTCCATGGCCGTGACCGCCTCCTTGCGTCCCCAGAAGGCTTTGGCCAGGGTCAGCACCCGGCGGTTGGCCAACTCTTCATCCAGCGGCTTGAAATTAAGTAGGGTTATGGCGGCATCGAATTTCTGGATTATTATCAGCTTGTTGGCCAGATCCAGTTTCCGGAACTGATCGTCCGGCGCATCCTGCAGCGCCTGGTAGGCTTTATCGATCTCCACCTGCAGGCGGCGGGAGGCAAAACGGCGCAGGGCGTTGTATACCTCGTTGGCGTCGGACATCATCCCCCGGACCTGGTCCATGGCCTCATCGGCCTTGGTCTCATCCCTCAAGGCCAGATGGGTCTCGGCCAGGAAGAAAAGGATCCGCATCCGGCGTTCGGGGTCGGTTATCATCCCGGAGGCCTGGGGCAGCATGTCGCGGGCCTGGGTGAATTTGCCCAGCTCAAAATAGATGGTCCCCAGCGCCTCATATATCTCCGGCAGTTTGGGACTGGCCGGCAGCATCTTCTCTATCTCCGCCGCGGCAGTTGGTCTGAAGGCATTATCCAGCTCGCAGGCCCTCATATACCCGGCCACCGCCTCGGCCAGCCGTCCCTGGTCGGCCAGGATCCGGGAGCTTAAAATGACCGCCAGCACCAGGTCGGGATTGAGGGATATCATCTCCTCCAGTTTGGCCAGTACCCTGAGCCGCTCATTTCCGTCGGTCTTATATATCGCCTGATATTCCCGGACCTCGGCCTCAGGCTGGTTGTTTTTACGATGAAGTTCGGCCAGCAGGTATCTGGCCCCCAGCAGATCCGGCTTTTCAGCGATGATGGCCTGCAGCTCGTGGCCCACCGCCTCCGCCAGGTTCGGGTCTCCGGCCATGGCGCTCTTGAGAAGATCAATGCTTTGCTGATAATTGGCCCGCAGGCGGTATATCCTGGCCAGCAGTACCTGATTGGACAGATTCTCCGGTTCCTTCTCCTGGGATATGCGCAGCAGGCTGATGGCCTGTTCATAAAGATTGGGATCGGAACTTACCGCCGATTCTATCAGCTGGCCGGCCTGGTCGATGTCCCCGTTGATGATGTAGGCCCGGGCCAGTGCCAGGTTGATTCGGAAATTTTCCGGGTTGGCCGACAGTAACTTGCGGTAGAGCGCCTCGGCCCCGGCAAAATTATCCGGGGCGATATCCATCAGCTGGCTTAGGGCGGCCAGGGAGGCATCGGTATTTTTCAGGATGATATCCATCCGGGCCTCGGCCATCAGGGCCTTGGCATTGGCCGGCTCCAGCTTCTGGATGCTTCTGAGGTCGGCGGCGATGTTCTCGGCCAGCCGGGGATCCTTCTCGCCCGCCAGCATCAATTCATCAATGGCCTGGTCGAATATCCGCTGATGCATCAGGACCCTGGCCAAGGCGTAATGCCCGGCCAGGCTGGTGACATCTATCTCCAACAGGCGTTTCAATGATCCGGACGCCTCGGCCGACAGGGCGGCATCCAGCTCCGAGGCCTTCATCAGGCTGCCGGCTGCCTTGGTCAGTTCGCCCCTTTCCAGAGATATCTGCCCCAGCCGCAGGTATGCCCCAGCCCCGCTTTGGTCGGGCCAGCGGGCGATTATCTGCTCGGCTTTCTGGAACGCCTTGTCCAGCAGTTTCTCCTGATACAGCAGCTCCAGCTGCAGCATTTGCAATTCGGCGTTATCGGGGCTCTTCTCCAGCAGCTGGTTTAATTTTTCGGTGACCTTGGGCACCATGGTCTTGTCGTATTTGATGGCCGACAGCAGGGCCGCTGCCATATCCTCCATTTTCCCGTCGTCCTGATAGCTTTCGGCCAGGGCCAGCTGCAGAGGGGCCGCCTGGGGATATTTCCGGGAGATCTCCTCCAAGGCCTTTTTGGCCAGCCCCGATGCTCTTTCGTCCCTGGTCAGCTTCAACAGCAACTCGGCCGATTTTTGATGCTGGCCGGCCTCGGCCAGGGCCGCCGCTTTCACAAAATCTATGGCCGGGTGGGATTGTCCCGATCCCTCCAGCTGGGAGCAGATGTCGATCAAAGCGGAATTAAAATCCTGCCCGTCCAGATAGGAGGCTCTTTCCAGGATGGGCAGATATTCGGCCCAGCTGGCCGGATGGCGCTTGGCCAGTTCCGCGCCGAACAGGGCGCTTTCCTTGAAGCGTGTTCCTTTCACCAGAATATCCAGCAGGGCCATCATCGGCGGCATATCGGAGGGATCCTGGGCCACCATCTTCTGCAGGCCGGTCAGGGCTTTTTCCTGATGCTCCTTTCCCAGGGTGGCCAGAAAGCGGTAGACCGGTATGGCTTTGGTCTTGTCCTGCCGTATCAGATGGCATTCTGCCAGGTAATTCAGGGCCTCGGGCTGTTCAAGGCTGGATTTCAGGATATCGTCCAGTTTTTCCAGCGCCAGATCCACCAGAGAGATGTCCTTGTCAACTATTTCATGAATAGCGCTAATGGCCTGGTCGTTCTGTTTGGCCGATATATAGGCGTCGATGATCTTGGTGGCCGCCTCGAAATTGCCAGGGGATCTATCCATTATCTTGCGATATCGATCCAGTATCTCCTCCAGCCGCTGGGGTTCCAACTCGGCCACCTTGGCATACCCGGCCATGGCCAGGTCCAGTTTGTCGGACTCAAGCGACAGGTCCCCCAGCAGCATATGGGCCCCGGCCATACCGGGATCCAGTTTGACGATCTCCCGCAGGGTGTTTATCCAGTTGTCTATGTGCTGTCGGTCCAGTAATACCAGCTTGCTGATCTTGTCAAAGGCTTTGGCGGCATCCTGCTTTTGAAGATGAAGCCGGACCAGCAGGGACAGCATCTCGATATTGTCGGGATCTCCCTGTGAGAAACTCTCCAGTTTGTTGATCACCCGGTCGGCCGCCCCGCTTTTGGCCGCCTCTACATACAACTCCAATGCCCGTTCCTTCTTGTCCAGCGACAGCAGGATGTCCCCATGCTTGAGCATGGTATCGGTATCCCCGGGGTGGTAGGAGGCCAGCTTGGCCGCCGCGGCCATCACGCTGTTCCCCTCGTCCTGGGAGCGGACCAGAATATTCTCCAGGATGTCCATGGCCTGGGACACCTGCCCCCGGCGCTCGGTAAGCAGGGCGGCCCCGTAATAGGTGGTCATCTCGCGGGCCATTGTCCCGGCCGGCTTGGCCGGCCCCTGGTAGTGATCCAGCGATTCCTTCAGCTTGTTGTATCGGGCATACATCACGTCCACGTCATGATTGCCCAGCTCCTTGACCAGCTTCACCGCTGCGTCGAAGTTTCTCTTCCCCAGGTTCATCTCAAAGGCCAGGTCGCCCATCTCCGGCAGCTGCCCGTCGGAGAAGAAGAACCTCTCGGCCAGCTCCATTATCTCCACGCTGCGGCTGGGCACCAGGGTCACCGCATTCTTCAGGGCCATCACCGCATCCCGGCCCTTTTTGTCGGCCAGATGAGCGGAGGCCAGGGCCAGCAACAGCTCGTAATCCTCGGCGCTGTTCTTCAGGCCCGAAGCCAGCAGTTCGGCGGCCTTGGAATGCTTGCCCTCGCTTCTCAGCTTCTCGGATTTCTGCAGAATCTGGTCCTTGGAAAGAAGAAAAAAATCGGCTAATGGGGACATCTCTTGCTCCTTGGGGTTTATGTATCCGCAATAGAAATGATCGCTATAAAAGACTGTCTTAGCTTGTAAAATTAACATATCGGGAAAGGGATGTCAAGAAACAAATATCATTGCAAAAGATATTCCCCGATCCTCTCCCCCGGCAAAATTTCCGTTGACTTATCCCGCTCTCATTTGTTAGACTAATAGCTAATGATTTTTAGGAGCGCATTCCATTGAAAGATAATAAGAATGACCTGCAGACAATCGAAAAACTGAACCAGGCCCGGCGGAACCTGAAAAAGGAGCTGGCCAAGGTGATCATCGGGCAGGAGATGGTGCTGGACCAGCTGCTGACCGCCCTGCTGACTAACGGCCACGTCCTGTTGGTGGGCGTCCCCGGCCTGGCCAAGACCCTGATAATAAACACCCTGGCCCAATGCCTGAACCTGAGCTTCAACCGGGTGCAGTTCACCCCGGACCTGATGCCCTCGGACATCACCGGCACCGACATCATTGAGGAGGAGCCCGGCAGCCGCCAGCGATCTTTCAAGTTCATCCAGGGGCCGATCTTCGCCAACGTGGTGCTGGCCGACGAGATCAACCGCACCCCGCCCAAGACCCAGGCCGCCCTGTTGCAGGCCATGCAGGAGCGCAAGGTGACCGCCGGCGGCAACACCTACAAGCTGGATGAGCCGTTCTTCGTGCTGGCCACCCAGAACCCCATAGAGCAGGAAGGCACCTATCCCCTGCCCGAGGCCCAGCTGGACCGCTTCATGTTCAACGTCTTCGTGGATTACCCCTCCTTCGCTGAGGAGATGGAGATTGTCAAGACCACCACCTCGGCCTACCAGGCCGATATCAAGCCGGTATTAAGCGGTGCTCAGATCATCGAGTTGCAGCAGCTGGTGCGGCGGGTGCCGGTGGCCGACCAGGTGGTGGAATACGCCGTGGGGCTGGCCCAGAAGAGCCGCCCCAAAAGCGAAACGGCCCCGGAATATGTAAAGGAATATGTCTCCTGGGGGGCCGGGCCCAGGGCTTCCCAGTATCTGATACTGGGCGCCAAGGCGCTGGCCATCATGGACGGCCGGTTGGCTCCGTCGATTGATGACGTCCGGACCCTGGCCCTGCCGGTGTTGCGGCACCGGATCATCACCAACTTCAACGCCGAGGCGGCCGGGGTGGATTCGGTGGAGATAATTAAAAGACTAGTATCGTAGAAGCGGATCCGGGCTTTGCCCACAGATTACGCAGATTATTACGGATTTAAGGGCGGGCCGAAACTGATTTATCACACAAAGACACTAAGACACAAAACTTCAAATACCGATGCCTCATAACATCATTAAACCAAAATTTTCCACCATGGATTCTTTTCAAATCTCCACCGCCTCCCGCAGCCAGTTTATTGACATCACCAGCCAGGTGCAAAAAGTGGTGGCCGAAAGCCGTATTTCCGATGGATTGTGCCACATCTGGGTGCCGCATACCACCGCCGGGCTGACCGTCAATGAGAACGCCGATCCTTCGGTGGTCGAGGATATTTTAAAGCAGCTGGACCGGATGGTACCTTGGGGCAATCACTACCGGCACGGCGAGGGCAACTCGGCTGCTCATATCAAATCCAGCCTGATGGGCTGCCATCTGACAGTGGTCATAAAAGATGGACGGTTGCAACTGGGCACATGGCAGGGCATCTATTTCTGCGAATTCGACGGCCCCCGGCAACGGCAGATATGGCTAAAAACAGTTCAATGTTGAATGTTCAACGTTGAATGTTTCTACGACCCCAAACGTTGCACTCTCGACGGGAATATAACAACCTCCAGCGCAGTATATAGTTTGGAAAACCCCACCGACCAAGAGCTGATAAAAAGGGTCCTGGAGGACGCCGCCCAGACCGACAGCAACGCCCGGATCAGAGCCGAGATAAACCGCCTGCCCAGTGAGCAACACCAGGTCCTGCTGTTGTGGGTGGACAAGGACCTCACCTACCAGGAGATCAGCAGGGTGCTCAGGATACCGGTGGGCTCGGTGATGTCCAGGCTTTTCCGGGCCCGGCAGAAACTGGCCCCCAGGATAAAGGAGATGGTGTGAAGCGTTTGTTGCCACTTATAATGGCCTTGCTGGCCGGCCTTTCCTGCGGACGCAGGGAAACAAAGGAAACGATACTGCTTCCGGTGATGATCGGAGGAAAGGTAGGCTACGCCGATCTCTCCGGCAGGATGGTCTGTCCACCGCAGTTCGACGATGGCGGCCTGTTCCAAGGGGGTTTGGCGGTTGTCGGGCTTAACGGCAAATACGGATACATAGACACCCATGGCAAGATAGCGATCCCCGCCAGGTACGACGAGGCCCTGCCCTTCGAGAACGGCCTGGCCTTGGTGGGATATTTGGATACTATGGCCAAAAAGAGGAATGATAGGCTCTTTTTGCGAGAAGATATGAATTGGGGCGCGATAAATAAGGCCGGCGAGTTCATATTAGAACCGAAATTTAAAATCGATTTTAAATTTCGCAACAGCAATTTATTTACTTTCCTTAAGAACGATTCCATGGGTCTGATGGAGACAACAGGAAAAGTTATAATCCCGCCGGTTTATGAAAATATCTCTTCTGTCGGTGAAAGTATTTTTTATGGATACAAAGGTGAACACTTTTATTTATTTGACTCTACTGGTCAAACCTTAACCGATTTGGTCTTTGACGACATCGATCCGACCGGATACAAATACGGTCTTCTCGCGGTTAAAAAGGGTGGCAAATGGGGCTATATTGACACCACTGGGAACATGGCAATCGATTCTGCCTATGAGGAAGCCTTCGGTTTTGATGCTAATGGTCATGCCTATGTCAAATTAAACGGCAAGAGAGGCCTTATCGATAGAAGCGGCAAGTACATTATTAAACCAATATACGAAGATTTTTGGATGCAGAATGATTCATTGTTTTCTTTCAAGAAGAAAGGTCGTTGGGGCATTTCAGACTTGTCAGGACGAATAATCGTTGAGCCAAAGTACGAGAGTATATCGTTATTTAAAAAATATATCGAGGTCGAACTTAATAACCGGCACGGGATTATAGATATAAATGGCTCTTGGGTAATAGACCCCATCTATGAAAGTATATGGATTTTTGACAACCTGACCTTCCTGTGCAAAGACAGCAAATGGAAAATAATAGGCAATAAGGACAACAAAATCTTTTTTGACAACTTGGATGCTGTCTTGCCCGTGCTGTCAATTTCTCACGAATCCAAGCATTATTGGTGCATAAGGCGGAAGGGTAAAATTGGCCTGATAGACTCGACCGGCCATTTGGTGCTGCCAATGGAATTTTATAAAATATATCATGTTCAGGATAACATTTTTGCGGCTTACAGCAAGGATAAGATGACTTATTACGATTATACGGGCAGAAATATCTGCGAGTCGGAGAAAGGTTTCTAATGATCGGATAAATACCCGTCAGTATCTCCCCCGAGGATCAGGAAAATTCTATGAACGCAAAAGACAAACATACAGTGGCCCCAGAGGAGCTGATGGCCTTTTCTGGACGGCCAGCTGGACGGGGGCCGCAGGGTGGCGGTCGAAGGGCATCTCAAGGCCTGCTCGGAGTGCCGCTCTTTGCTGGAAACTATGGATCTGGCCGAGCGGGCCGTTGCCCGCGCCGAGTCGACCGAGCCACCGGAGGGCTACTTTGCGAATTTTGCATCCCGCGTGGCCAACCGGATAGCCGGGGAAAGCCTGGCGACACGGCCCCCGCCAAAGGCAGGTGTGGGTGGAGCTGATTCCGAAGTATGGCTGTCATCCTGAGTAAACTTTGGGGCTTTGCCAACTGTAAGGATGAGCACCGTCACCCATTCAACTTGTCAGGCAGGTCAGCATTCTCAGGGTGACAAAAATATGATGCAATCATTCCCCTAAATATTTCTTGACAATGCTATTCACTTGGTTTATACTATTTTAGCTATGAGCAGTTATAAAGTATTAGTGGCCGATGACGAGCCGAATATCGTAAAGATCATGGAGTTTGAGCTTAAGAAGAGCGGCTACCAGGTGACGACCGCCTATGACGGACAGGAAGCCCTGGAGCTGATCAAAAGCAATCCGCCGGATCTGATATTGTCGGACATCATGATGCCCAATATGGACGGTTACGAGCTGTGCCGTGCGGTCAAAAATGACCCCAACCTGCGGGGCATCCCCTTTATTTTCCTGACCGCCAAGACCGGGCTGGAGAACCGCATTCAGGGCTATGTGCTGGGCGCCAGCAAGTATATAACCAAGCCCTGCGGCCGGCAGGATCTTTTAAAGACCATTGATATGCGCCTGCGGCTGTCCGAGGAGGCTAAAAAGCTGTTTGCCCAGAAGGCCAAGACATTTCAGGGCGACCTTTCCATCATATCCATATTCAGCCTGATAGATATGTTCTCCATCGGAGGCTGGAGCGGTTTTATAGAGATGACCAGCCCGGACGGCAAGAACGGCCGGATAGATATAACCGACGCCGTGCTTACTAAATACACCCTGGATGGGCAGGCCGGGGATGAGATATTGCCCCTGCTGTTATCCTGGACCCAAGGAAAATTTACCGCCGAACGAATTTAAAAACCCGCTGAACAAGCGGGTTTTTTAAATATGAATCTGTATATAAAACTCTCTCGTGCATTCCAACTCTAAAACCACCGAAATATATACCCATGTCTTCACCCAGGCTATAGGCAAAATAAAAAGCCCGCTTGACAATCTATCTTGAAAAGATATATACTGATTTTACGCAACAGTTGCGCAAATCTACCCCAAAATGGCATATAAAGCGAAATAGTTTCGCAAACACACTAGTTATGGGTTATTATTAAAACGACATGCACAATTTTGACGATTTAGTATACAGAAGTACAGCATTCACATTGAATGCATTGGAAGAAGCTAATTCTAAATTATTAGAAGCACTCAAGACAAGTGCATCAACAATTGCTGTTAAAAATCTTCAAATGCTTCAATTGCAAAAAGCAATTTTAGCTACTGGAATGTTTTCATTGTTCGATTCAATATTGCAAGAAGGATTGTCTTGTCGTAATGGATTAGAAGAGGCAAAAAAAATACTTATTCAAAAAGGGGAAATTGAACTTCATGATCATTTCGATGATTTCATCTGTGCTATCAATGTACTTAAACATGGACGAGGCAGGAGTTATGATTCGCTAGTAACAAAATCTGGATCATTACCCTTTAAGATAAAATTACCAGGTGAGAATTTCTTTTATGAAGGTGATGTTTCCGAAATTTCTACATTAATAGAGGTTAATGATAAATTCGTTTTAGACTGTGCAGAATTGATTGAACAAGTCTCTAAAGAGATGAGAAACGAATTTCAAGATTATTGTTTGTAGAATCTGTTTTAAAGACACAGAAAATAAAATGAAAAAGAAATAACAACCCATAACATCGTGTAAAAACAAGGCGGGGCGCAGTATCTGTATTACAAGTAAACTAAAATATATAAACCAACTACGGTCTGACAAGTTTGTCGGGTTCACACCCGCCCAATTTTTACACGAGGACCGTTGTCCGGCCCTTTCCATTAACGGAAATACGCGTTTTCTTACCAACCCTAAATAATAACCAATTACACTCATCCCCGCCTGGATTCCCGATCAAGTCGGGAATGACATAAAAGAAGCCCCCGCCTAAGCGGGGGCTTCTTCATATTCCGGTTGTTTGGCAACATATTTTCTCACCATCTGCCCGCAGTTGCTTCCTATCACGTTCTCCTCCATGTTCCCCACCGATTCTATCACTTGGCATTCCAGCCTTATGACAACCGGAATACACGCCCATGCAGGTCTTGGGCAAAATAATAAGTACGCTAGATCGCTATAAAAGAAAGAAAAATAATTGATTTTTAGATTGAACAGGGGTATAATAAAAAATATGCGAAGCCAGTCGCAGGTCCAAGATATACGCATCTTCCCTCTCGTCTAAAATCAACAATACACGCCTGCGCGCAGGCACGCACTTCGGCACTCCAGTAGTTAGCTGCAATTGTAACCTAAATCAAGAAAGGTGTTTCTTCAATATGGATAGAAAATTTTGGGATGACATATTTGAAAATTATAATTCAGAAATATTTGACGTATTTAAGAGCGACAAAAACGGAATAATTAAATTATGGATTAACGATGTAGCATCTTCGAGAAAAACAGTAGCTGATTTTGGCTGCGGAATCGGCAAATGGCTACCCTTACTTTCAAGGCAATTCGGGGAAGTTTTTGCAATTGATTTTTCATCATCCAATCTGAAATATAACAAAGGGAAATATAAGACTTTTAAAAACATCAATTATCAAAATATTGATATGACACAGAGAATAGAAAGTTCATATAACTTCGATGTGATATTATGTGTAAATGCTATTCTCAATGCTGCACATTCCAAACGAAAAAATTTCTTTACAAATATCTTTACAAATTTGAATACAAAAGGGCATCTGATTTTAGTGGTTCCTTCTCTTGAATCAGTATTATATAGTGAATTTATTTCAGCAAAGTGTGATCATAAAGGAGGGAGTAATACTAAAAAAACAACTAGGAGGATTGGTAAAAATGAATATATTAAATTCAAGCAAGGAATTGTTAATATAGATGCGATACCAACAAAACATTATTTAAGGGAAGAATTAATTTCAACGTTAAATGAGATTGGTTTCAAAATCGTAAAATTTGATAAAGTTAAATACCCCTGGAGTACAGAAATAGCGAATTTTCCAAAATCGTTAAAAGCTCCTTATCCTTGGGATTGGGTTGTTATGGCAACAAAAAACAAGAAGTGAAGATGTGACTAAACATTGCCCGGACTGCACAAACCTTGGTCAAGATATGAACCATTGGCCGACGTTTCTTCTTTTAACGGGAATACGCGTTTCATACCACACACATATACACCCGACACCCCTGGATTCCCGATCAAGTCGGGAATGACACTTAAACGAATATGAAAAAGCCCCAGCCTTAGGCTGGGGCTTTTTCATATTCGGCAGGTTTCCCGGCATACCTCCTCACCATCTGCCCGCAGTTGCTGCCTATCTCATTCTCCTCCATATTCCCAACCGATTCTATAACCTGATACCCTAAAGAGACAAACTCCCGGGCCTTTTCTGTTACCAGTCGCTGGGCTTTTTCATGATCCTTTATGCATTGCAATGAATTCTCCCCTGCCGTAGCCGTGGGATTTAACGGAGTCAACTTAATGGCAAAATATTCCGGATCGAAATATTTGACTATGCTTTCGGCATCGCAGGGCAGGCCCGGCGACAGGGCAAAATTAAGGGACGGCTTGCGGCGGCCGGGTTGGTAAAACCTTTGGCCGTAATCGGACATCCATTGCCAGCTCATTTTGGGATAGGGGATCAGCTTATCCCGCAGCGTCGGGTCGGTGGTGTTAAGGGAGAACTGCAGTTGAAAATCATCAAATTTACGGGAAACATTTAATAATGACTCAAACCATTTTTCCCGCCCGGCCGGGGCCACCGTGGCAATGCACGGCATAGCTTTCGGGTATTTTTCTGCCAACCAGTACAGGGCGTCTATCACCGCATCGTTAAGGGCCGGCTCGCCCATTCGGGCAAATTGTACTTTCAGCTTTGGGCATTTTTGTGGATCCAGATCCTTGTTCTCCAGTATTACATGCTCAATCTGGGCAATGATCTCGGATATCGTTAGGTTGCCTTTGAAATTGCCCCCGGCATCGCACATCAGGCATCCCACCGGACAGCCAAACTGGCTGGAGACTACAATCACCCACTTTTTGTCCCGACAGCCGACCGCAGGTTCGCACGAATCAACAAATTCGACCATCAGGGATGGATCGCTCCGCATCTCGGCCAGATATACACTGGCCAGCTCTTTTCTCCCGTTTTTTCCGATTATCCGCATCACTGGTTTTCCCGTATAAAGTTATAGGCCGTCATGGTTTTTTTGATGCCGTCGCCGAAGGCGATGGCCGCCTGCCGGTGTTTTAGGCTGGCCAGATCCCCGGCCATATATAGTCCCCGGTTCAGCAGGGCACGTGCTCCGGGCGATATTTCGGGCATATTTCTTTTACTGCCGATTGCCACCAGGCAATAATCAAACCTTTTTTTTAGAAGTCTTTCATTAGTTTTTAGCGTGATGTCCAGCTTGTTGATATTTTCGGCAATTTTTATAACATTCGTTTCGCATCTGATCTGGACCATTAGCTTTTTTGCTTCCCGGTGTAATTCAGCAAAAACCCGATCCTGCTTGCCCCTTACCGCAACCGTCACCCTGGCCTCGGTCTCGGCCAGGCTGCAGGCCTGGTCGAAGGCCGTCTCTCCCCCGCCGACCACCAATATCCTTTTATCTTTCAAGTCTGGCGGAATATCGGTCCAGCGATAGAAAACGCGCCGACCCTCTAAACAGGGCTCCGAGACCCCGGATTTTAGTTTTTTGGGGATAAGCCCCATAGCCACGATCAGAGATCTTGCTATCCGATTGTATCGGCCTGCTTTTATGTGAAAGCAACCATTCTTGAAATCTATCCCGGAACAGGTCTCCGTCATCATCCCGACACCTTTGCCCTTGGCCTGCCTGGTCAGGGATTTAAGCAGTTCTTTCCCGGGAACATCCTTTTGTCCCGGGAAATTCGCCACCCGCCGAGCCATAAGCAGACGGCTGGAGGGCTTCGGTTTTTCTATGACTGCATGCTTCAACCCCATATGGGCCGCCTGGATCCCGGCCCCCAATCCGGCCGGTCCCCCGCCGATGATGAGAAGATCGTAATTATTCATTGGCTATCGCCTTTTGGAACTGTTTGACAGTCATCACCCGGCTGAAGCCGTGCTTTAATGCCAAAATGGCCGCCTTGTGATAATCGGAATTCTTGGAACAGCAGGCATCCGTAATCACAGTGGACCGGTAGCCCAGCATGAAACCGTGGCGCACGGTGGTATCCACGCACAGATGGGTCATCACCCCGCAGATTATCAGGTGATTGATCTTCTCTTTTTTAAGCAGCCTATCGAGCTTGGTTTTAAAAAAAGCCGAAAAGTGCTCTTTTTTGAGTTTATGAGAGTCCTGCGCGATATCCAATTTATTATACAATTCGCTTTCCCATCCCGACGGCAGATGCTCCCAGCGTTCGGCCATGAGATTTCCTGGCCTTGATGGTGCAGTATGGCTGGTATAGATGACCGACCATTTTTTATCGCGGGCGAATTTTATCAAATTATTTATTTTAGGAATGATCTTTACGCTGTCCGGCAGATAGGCCTGTGAATTTTTATCGAAAAAATAATTCTGAACATCTATCACCAGCAGGGCATATTTATTCATAACACTCCCCTCTCTGTTTTTGCTTTTTGTCATTGCGAGAGATTCTTTTAACCCCACAGACCAATAAAATTCCCAGATCCCGTCATTCTGAGTTTTACCGCCTGCTTTCCCACCGAAGAATCTATCTGCAAAACGCAATTCTGTCAGATCCTTCGAGAGCCTGTCAAATAGCCAATCTCAGGATGACTAAGACTAAGCAAAAAACCCAGGCCGCAGATGCGGTCTGGGTGGCTAAAAGCCTGTTACATAACCGAAACATTTATTCTTACTCACCCATTCAACCTGTCAAGCACAAGAGCAATCTCAGGGTGACAGCAATTGTCATCCTGAGGATACTTCAAAGCAAGGCCGGATGAAGGATGACCAAGGTATTATTTTAATGGCTCTCGGAAAGCTCCAGCAAAACCCCTTTGGTGGACTTGGGATGCACGAAGGCGATCTTGTGGCCGCCGGCCCCCACTCGGGGAACCTTGTCTATCAGCTGATACCCTTTGGCAGTCAGCTCCTCCAGGGCCTTTTCGATATTATCCACCTTCAGCGCCAGGTGGTGGATGCCCTCTCCCTTGGCCTCGATGAACTTGGCGATATTGCCGTCCGGCGCGGTGGACTCCAGCAGTTCGATGCGACTGTCTCCCACCGGAATGAAGGCTACTTTCACCTTTTGGCTCTCCACCGTCTCGGTTGCTTCCAGCGCCAGGCTCAATCCTTCGGTGTAAAATTTCTGAGCCTCTTCGAGGTTTTTCACGGCTATGCCGATATGATCAATCCCATGGATATGCATTTTTGATTCTCCGGTATATTTTATTTTTTATATCTTAGTTAAATGTATGGTCTGGGTGGGATAGGCAAATTCTATCTTCTTTTTGGCGAATGCCTCCATGATGGCCAGGTTGATCTGTTGCTGGATGTCCATATATTTCAGATAATCCCCGCCTTCCACGTAATAGACGATCTCGAAGTTAAGGCTGAAATCACCGTAGGAGGAAAAATGCGCCCGGTCAAAGATGGCGCAGGGAACATCCCGGATGATCTTCCCGATCATACCCGGGATATCCTTCACCTTCTTGGGATCAGTACCATAGGTGACCCCGATCTTGAACAGCACCCGGCGATTGATCATCCGCTTGTAATTGCGCAGGCGGGAATTGGTAAGGTCGGTGTTGGCAAATATCAGCTGTTCGCCGCTCAAACTGCGGATCCGGGTGCTCTTGATCCCGATGTGTTCCACCGTCCCCATGAATTCGCCCACCACCACGAAATCGCCGATCTCGAACGGCCGGTCGAAGAAGATGGAGAAGTAGCTGAACAGGTCGCCCAGCACCTTCTGGGCAGCAAAGGCTATTGCCAAGCCGCCGATGCCCAGCCCGGCCACCAGGGCCGAGACCTTAACCCCGAGGTTGTCCAACAGGATGATCAAGGCCAGACCCCAGACTACCAGTTTGAGTATGGTCAGTATCCCCCGGTAGGCGGCGTTCTGTGAAGAGTCCTCCCCGCCCCGCTTCTTCCAATAGGCCTCCACAGAATAAACTGACAGGGACAGAATGAACTTGGCCGCCAGGTAGGTCAGGATCACGGCCCCGGAAACGTTGATGATCTTCTGAATCAGCGGCGTAATCATCAGGTTCTTGGTGCTCAGGTAGACTGCCCCCAGGTATAGCAGCGGGACGATCTTTTTATCAACGGCCTCAACCAGGCGGTCGTCGAATTGGCTCTCGGTCCGGGCGGTGATTTTCTTCAGCCGGTGGACCGCTATCAGATCCACGACTTTGATTATTATAACGGAGCCCGCCAAAATTGCCAGGCTTATTAAATAATCTGATATTTGATTATTAAAATAGCTAAGCTCCATAAACTCCCTGATCATCGTACCTTTCCTTTCCCAATCCCTCTGACGGTATCTATCGGATTGTCAAAAACATTTTATACTCGGGATGTTTCAGCGGCAATAGAGTCCAATAATAGATTTGCTTCTGTCTAACCTCCCCCGTCGGCCCCCTGTCCCCATTTATCCCACATAGTCTCCATCTCCAGTTCCCTTAATGCCTCCCTGGCGACGGTATGAGGGTCAATGAATTTTAAATATACCTCCTCAATATTATCCCTAGTGGTGATATCCTTGGTCATTTTGTCGCGGGCCCACTTATCAAGCTGATTCAGGATCAAGGTATGGACTTCGGTAACGGCCCGGTTCCTTCTGCGGGTTTCAAACTTGCCGCTATCATTAAGGTGCTTTTTATGCTGTTCAATGGCTTGGGCCAACTCCCCAATGCCAATATTATCTTTGGCGGTGACTTTTAGGATCGGCGGCACGAAATCGTCTTCGGTCATATCCCAGGTTGAGAGCAGCTGTTCTATAGCCATGACGCTTTTTTCCACCCCGTCACGGTCGGCCTTATTTACCACGAAAATGTCTGCGATCTCCATGGTGCCGGCCTTCAGCACCTGAATATCATCCCCCAAACCCGGCACGGTTACCAGGACCGTGGTGTCCACCTGGCTGGCCACTTCTATTTCGGATTGGCCTATCCCCACCGTCTCGAAGATTATAATATCATAACCGGCCGCATCCAGGATCTTGGCGGAATCGGCCGTGGCCACAGCCAATCCTCCCAGATGCCCCCGACTGCCCATGGAACGAATGAACACCCCGTTGTCGGTAGCGTGGGCCTGCATTCTTACCCGGTCACCCAAAAGGGCGCCGCCAGTGAAGGTGCTGGAAGGGTCTATCCCGATAACGGCCACCTTTAAGCCCAGCTTCCGGTAGTAGGCGATCATTCTGTCAACCAACGTGGATTTCCCCCCACCGGGAGGGCCGGTTATGCCCACTAAATAGGCTTGCCCGGTATGGGGATATAAGGATCTCAACAGCTCGACAGCCTGATAATCCTCGTTTTCAGCCAAGGTTATCGCTCGAGCTATCGAGCGGATATCCCCGGCCAGTATCTTTTGAACCAAGTTCTTCACAGGTTTTTATAAAATTAATTGTTTAAAAAATATAAATCTCTTTGCGCCATTTATCAAGTGCGGCCGGATGCTGTTTGTCAATGTTTAAAACACATTTACTGACTCAATTTGAATTGATATAATCTATCACCGACTTGGAGGTTGCGCCGGGGGTAAATATCTCCTTTATCCCCGCTTCCTTCAATGCCGGTATATCGTCGGCCGGGATAACCCCTCCGCCGAACACCTTGATATCTTCCGCCTGCCTCTGTTTCAAGATTTCCACCACTTTGGGAAACAGGGAGTTGTGAGCCCCCGAAAGACAGGACAGTCCCACCCATTGAACGTCCTCCTGTATGGCCGCACTGGCAATGGCTTCCGGGGTTTGCCTCAAACCGGTATATATCACTTCGAAGCCGGCGTCCCGTAGCGCTCGGGCAATGAACTTAGCCCCCCGATCGTGCCCATCCAAGCCGGGCTTAGCAATTAATATTCTGGTCTTTTTGTTTGACATATATGTAATTTCTCCATGAAAATTTATCTGCCCCTCTCATTCCGATTTTGCCCGGCGAGAGGATTGACCTGTTTTATAGTACCACCGATTCCCGGTATTCGCCGAATTCCTCCCGGAGCACTTGGCATATTTCCCCCAGAGTGGCATACTGCTTGACCGCAGTTAAAATGAGCGGCATCAGATTATCCTTGCCTTGAGCGGCCTGGCGAATCTTTTCCAGCGAACTTTGAACCGCCATATTATCGCGCTTGGCCTTTATCTGGTTTATTTTTATTATCTGAGCCTCGGCCACCGCCTGTGAAACCTTAAGCAGATTTTTCATCGGTTCTTCCTGGACGATGAATTTATTGACCCCCACCACTACCCGTTCTTTACTCTCAACATCCAGTTGATAGCGGTAAGCCGACTCCTGGATCTCGCTCTGAATATAGCCCTTCTCCACCGCCCGGACCATGCCACCCATCTTGTCTATCTTATTTATGTATTCCATGGCGGTCTTCTCGATCTCATTGGTTTTGGCTTCGATATAATACGAACCCGCTAGGGGATCTATAGTGTCGGCCACCCCCGATTCATAGGCTACGATCTGCTGGGTACGCAGGGCTATCCTTACCGATTCCTCGGTCGGCAGGGCCAGGGCTTCGTCCTTGGAGTTGGTATGCAAGCTCTGGGCCCCGCCCATGACAGCCGCTAAGGTTTGAATGGTTACCCGGACTATGTTATTATCCGGCTGCTGGGCGGTCATGGTGGACCCGGCTGTTTGCGAGTGGAAACGAAGCATCAGCGAGCTGGGCTTTTGGGCGTTAAAACGTTCCTTCATGATCCTGGCCCACATTCTCCGGGCCGCCCGGAACTTGGCCACCTCTTCGAACAGATTATTGTTGGCATTGAAGAAGAACGACAGCCGGCTGGCAAAGTCGTCCACGTTCAACCCGGTATCCAGGGCGGCCTGAACATAGGCGATTCCATCGGCCAGGGTGAATGCCACCTCCTGGGTGGCGCTGGCTCCGGCCTCCCTGATATGGTAGCCCGAAATGGAAATGGTGTTCCATTTGGGCACTTCCTTGGCGCAGTATTCAAAGATATCCGTGATCAGGCGCATGGAAGGCTCGGGCGGAAAAATATAGGTTCCCCGGGCTATATATTCCTTTAAGATATCGTTTTGGATGGTGCCGTGTATCTGAGACGGACCAACTCCCTGTTTTTCGGCAACTGCAATATACATGGCCAGCAATACCGAGGCCGGAGCGTTAATGGTCATGGAGGTGGATACCTTGTCCAAGGGAATTCCGTCGAAAAGGATCTCCATATCGGTAAGCGAGTCTATCGCCACTCCGACCTTTCCCACCTCCCCGGTTGACATCGGGTGATCGGAATCATATCCGATCTGGGTTGGAAGGTCAAAAGCGATCGACAGGCCGGTCTGGCCCTGGGCGAGAAGATATTTATAACGTTTGTTGGATTCGGCAGCATCCCCGAAACCGGCATACTGCCGCATGGTCCAGAACTTGCCCCGGTACATGGTTGGCTGGACGCCTCGGGTGTAAGGATATTGCCCGGGGAAGCCCAGCTCTTTGGGATAATCCACTTCCCCGACATCATCCGGGGTATAAAGCCGGTTGACCTCGGCCCCCGAAGTGAGTATAAATTTCTCTTTTCTTTCGGGATATTTGGCCAGCAATGGAGCAACGCTGTTGGACTGCCATTCGGCGATCTGCTTTTTCAGATCGTCAGTGACGAGGGCTTTTTTAATTACTGCCGGTTCGGGAACTTGAGCCTTTTTATCGGTCTTTTTTTTACTGACCGGGCTGGGCTTTTTTAGTCCCTTCTTTTTAGCTGCTATTTTAACGGTTTTCATATCTTCCCTGCAATATATTGATTGATATGTTTCACAACTTATAATCAATTATTATAACACTATGGATATAAAAAAGCAAAATTTTAATTTAATTTATTTATTGACAAAATATCGCTAATCAATTATTCTTAATGCAACGGGAGTGATAAAAATGGTCAGATATACCAAAATATACTTTACCAGATACAGCTCACCCATCGGCCAGCTATACCTGGCCGCCACCGATAAGGGTTTGCTGAGCATTGCTCCGGGAAAAGGCTCCGAGCTGGCCTTCCTAATGGCTCTTCCGATCAGGCATTACGATCTGGTGCGCAGCGAAAAACCTTTTATACCTATCAAAAAACAGCTGGACAAGTATTTCCGGGGGCTGCCGGTGGTCTTCAGCTTCAAGGCAGACCTTAGCCGCGGCACAGCCTTCCAGAGAAAGGTCTGGGAAAAGCTGTCCGGCCTGTTGCCCGGGCAGATGATGACCTACGGCATGCTGGCCAGGGAGATCGGCCGGCCCAAAGCTTACCGCGCCGTTGGCCAGGCAGTGGGGGCCAATCCGCTGCCGATAGTAATCCCCTGCCACCGGGTAATAGCCTCCGACGGCTCGCTGGGCGGCTTTGCCTGGGGAATAAACGTCAAGAAAAAATTGTTATCCATTGAAGGGATACGTTGATGAAAAAATCAGCCAAGTCAAAAGAAAGAAGAAAGTTCATACGGCTGCCGGTGGAAATAAGGGTAAAATATAAAGCCCTTAAGGAGATCATTGACACCAGCGGCTTAAAACCGGCCAAGGTGAAAAACTTGAGCTCCGGGGGGATACTTTTTCATTCCGGCAAAAAACTAAGCAAAGACGATACCCTGCAGTTAAAACTTGATTTTGCCAGGGGCAAAAGCAAATATGATTTGGCGGCTATCGGACGGGTGGTGCGTTGCAGCGCATTGAAAAACGGACAATACACCATCGGGGTGCGGTTTATGGAGATATATTCCGACGACTTGAATTTACTGAAAGGGTATATTGAGAAGAAGGTGATAAAATCCGATAAATGATATATCCTATTTAAAACGAAACGGGGCGATAATATCGCCCCGTTTCGTTTATTTCGACTTTTGTACGCCCATCCTGTTCAAAGATGCCAGCCAGCGTTGTCGCAGTTATAGGCAATTAAAAAATCACCTTATCCCCGGCTTTGACCCCGTTCTGCCCAAACCAACCGGCGTTGGCCTCGATCACATAAAGAGCCGGAGCCAGCGAATGATAGCGCGGCCCCTCGTCCAGGGGCTTCATGGTCAGGATGTTGATAATTACGCCCTGGTCGGATATAAAGGCTATATCCAGGGGCAGGAAGGTGTTCTTCATCCAGAAGGACTGCATCTGGGGATACTCGAAGATGAAAAGCATCCCCTCGTCCTCCGGCATACTTTTCCGAAACATCAGTCCCTGCTCCCGGGATCTTGGGTTATCTACCACTTCCACCCATAAGACACTCTGCCCCACGGTAAGCTTGATTCTCCCATGCCGCTCCGGTTGGACTTGCTCTGTTTTATCCGGCCGGTAAGTTTTTTCGGCCTTTTGACGGCAGCCGGCAAATAATACAAACGCCAAAGTTGTTATAATTATTTTTGAATATTCACTCATTTTTCCTCTTGACCTATAAATTATGGAGCATCACGAATGGGGGCAGCATCTGGTCCTAAAAGCAGGTCATAAAATATTTTGGAAATGGCTGTGTTTTATCATGCTGCTGTCCAATAAACTTGATCGTTTTCTTTCCTGTTTAACGTAATCGGCCGATCCCCAGATTTTTAACGAATCATCTGAACCAGTGTCGCTGCCGCAGGTGAGAATTTGAGGCCCCATGCTCAGGCAGCTCCGGCTTTCGATTTTATGCCCCGGCAACAGCCAATAACCCGGGGCGTTTTTACCGGGCTTTATTATCATTAAGGTGCCGGCATTTTTATTGCCGGGCCGCCCTTTTAAGCCCACCAACAGGCGGCCATCGAAATACGCGCTGATACTGGCTACCTCGCCCTCTATATCGGAAGCCAGGGTTTCCATCTGGCCCGTCAGGCAATCGATAATCCCAATCTCAGTGATACCCTTGGAGCCTTTGCCGGTCCGGCCGATGGCTATCATTCCTCCCGGATATCGGCAAAGGTTTGCCCCGCCGGCCAGGCCGGTGTTATATGATAAGGCTAAACCTTTTCCCGTTTCCCAGACGGTCAATTTACCACCACCATCAAGGGAAAACACCCTGTTCCCGGGCCCCATTGCAATTGCCGCAATGTTTTTCCGGGATAGCTTTGCCGAGCCGACCAGTCCCTCTCCTTGGTTCCACAGGCGAATGCTCCCGTCCGAATGCCCGGTGGCAATCAGCTGATCGCGGTTTGAGGCAATGGCCGTTACCAGTGGTTGGTTCTTTCCCCAGTTGCTATAATATCCTTGCTTTAAGGAAGTGACGGCCAATCGGCCAGCACCGTCAAGGGACCATATTTCGTCTCCCAGTATAGCAATTTGCCTGATATCTCCGCCGGGGACGGTGTGATATTTCAGATGATTGCTGGGTCCGGAGAAGACCCCCACTTGACCGTCCTTTCCCCCGAAAGCCACCTGACCGGGGCCCATCAGAGCAATGCAATTTAGTGAAATACCCTCTGTTTCTATGGTTTCCAGTAAATACCGGGTGGATTTTGAATTAACGCTCGTTCTCCGGATATATGGTTTTTCACAGGGGTCTATTGCCAGCTTTTCTCCAACGGCTGAACTTTCCTTTATGATTTCTATCTTTTCTTTTTGACAGCCACTATTTTTATGAATGCTCTGCATCTTTCCGGTTGCCTGGCCAAACCTGCCAACCCGGATGAAACGTCCCCAGCTTTCGATCTTCCTTTGCTGAAACAGCCCCTGAATTTCTTCCCGGTCCGGCCGGGCGGGAAGGGAGTTTTCCAGTTGATATATCAGCACTCTGCCGTCGCGATGCAACCTGGTCTCCCGGAGATTCTGTTCTTCCACATATGACAGGCAGGTGGTTACGTTATCCAACAACCCTTCCCGCTCCTCAAGGTTTATCCGACGGGTGGAGTATGCGGCCCGAAATTTTAAAAGTACGTCTAAATGTTCATACTCATTAAACAAGTTGACCAAATGGTGAAAATAGGCATCGTCCCTCCAGCCGTCCAGGATAATCAATTTTTTATCCCGATTCTCCTTCATAAATTGCTCAAAATATTCCTCCGGGCGGTCGTCCTCCTCCGACAGGGGATAGTTCTGATAGAATTGCGGCAGGACGCGTTTCTTTAGAAATTTCAAACCCAGCATCCGGTTGAAGATATCATTGTGGTCCGCGTTATCCCGGGCTAAATACAGAATGTCCTTTGGTGCCCATCGGCCAAATCCGTTGGTCAGACACTGGCAGAAATAGGTCTTGCCGGTCCCTGAATCTCCAGTGACAGCCATTACAATCGGTGATTGTTTTTCCATCAAGTACCACAAAGTCTCCGAAAGTTCATACAATCCCTGACGGCTTGGTTGAAGCGACAATAGATCTTTTCCGGCGGTGTTGTGCATATGCAGACGGTTAAACAGCTCCGGTAATCCAAGGTTTTTCAAACCCAATAAAGCCTCTTCCGATACCCGCAGATGATCGTCCTTAAGCAGTTTCAACAACGCCGCAACAACCTCTGGTTCGACAGCCCCGGCTTCCCTTAACCGGGCTCGGCCTATTCTCCCCAAGGCCCAGGCCAAAACTGCCTTTACATCCCTGTCCCTGTTATCAGCTTGCGCAACAAGAAAAGGTATTGCCGGAGCCGGTGTTTCTTCAAGTTTCCCCAATGCCCATATTGCCTCTCGTATTTCCAGCCCGGGCGATCCAGCCTTTAATTTTTCGATAAAAGACCCCGCGGCCTTGGGCTCCTCAAGCCGACCTAAAACGTAAAGCAAGCCGGAGCTGAGGTTATCATGCTTTCCGTCCACCAGTTTCAATTGATCTACTATGGCTTCAGCGCACCGCCTGTCCCGAACCTTTCCCAAGATGCAGGTAGCCTCGTACTGAATGCCGCTGGATATTGGAATGTCGGGATTGCCCAGCAGCCCCAAGCAGGGCCTTACCATGTGCTGCAGCCGGTCAACCGGCCAAGCCACGGAACCGTCGAGCTGTTCCAGGATCAGTTCGTACGCCTCGCTCCTGAGCTTTGGATCGGATGGCCCGGTCAGCAGTCCTTTGATCTTCCGGTTCAACCGGTCCTCCTCGGCAATCAGCCGGGATATTTTAACGAACATCTCGGAACCCTGCAGCAGCTCATCGGCCAGCCGATCAAGGGCATTGGCCCGAGAATCTTCCTGGCCTGCCACCCCCCATCGATTGTAAGCCTCCTGTGTTTTTAAGGCGTATTCTTCTGACAACCTTCTGCCCTGCTGGTCCCATTCGGCCACCGGCCGGCTGGCATTATTTTTATAACAGGAGAATTCTATCAACCGGCATAAGGCGTTCAGGAAGGTTATCAGGACTGCCTCAGGGCTGGAGGCTGCTGGGCCCTGACCGAATGTTTTTTTTATGCTTCTCCAATCGGCCTCTCTTGAAGCCAGGATTGTTACCAGGTTTTCAAAATCTGCCGGCCGCCCGGAGGCGGTGGCCTGCTCCCATAGCCGGTACCACAGTTCGGCGGAGGCCTTTTCCCATACCTCCCCGGGGTCTTTCTGCCATCGTCCCTGCTCGTCCAGGAACGACATCCGGCTCGGTATGTATTCGGCCAGGCGCTGGTTGAAAGCGCTCACAATATTTTTTATGCGGGGTGTCGGCATTTTAGACTGCTTCACGAATTCAGGACCAACAGGCTGTTCAGATCGTCTTCCAGCTGGGTCGGGCTCACTTTTACCAGCCATCCCCGTCCGTAAGGCTCACGTTCCAATAAGGACATGTCGTTTTTTATCTCCTTGTTTACCGAGGCGATCTGTCCCGATACCGGCATCCACAGGCGGTGAGAATGCTTTTTAGTGTCGCGGATAGCAGCATAGGCTTCCCCCTGGATTATTTTATCACCCACCTCAGGAAGCTCGATGGCGGAGGCCGGCCCCAGGCCTTTCAAAAACTTATGATGAATGCCCACCGTTACCAGACCGTCCCGGCCGACCTGGACCCAAGAATTATCCGGAATGCAGTACAACTGCGGCTGATGCGTTTTCATCTTCGGGGCGGTTTCGGCGGTTCGGTCTGTTTTTCGGCTCGCCCTTACCCTCTGGACTATATTGCGCAGGTCCTGGGGGGTGAAGGGCTTGGGAAGATAGTCGAAAGCCCCTGATTTTATTGACTCCACGGCTGTTTTTATCGACGGGAATCCGGTGATCATTATGACAGCGGCCCGGGCTCGCCTCTTTTTTATTGTCGCCAACACCTCCAGGCCGCTGATTCCGGGCATCATCAGATCGGTTATTATCAGATCATAGCGTTGCTTCAGGTCCTTTTTCAGGGCTTCCTCGCCGCTCAAAGCGGTCTCCACCAAGCTGTTTCTGTTTTCCAGTACGCTGGCGATGCTTTTACAGACCGGCAGCTCGTCGTCCACCACTAGTATTTTTAATTTTCCAGCCATCGTTCAATCCCCTATTTACTGATTATCACTTATCGGCAGCCTTACCAGCACCCTGACTCCCTTGGTTTTTTGGTTGATGATATCAATGGCTCCGTTGTGCTGCTGGATGATGCCATAGCTGATGGCCAGCCCCAGACCGGTGCCCTTAATGCCCTTGGTAGTGAAGAACGGATCGAACACCTTGTTGACGACATCCTTGGGGATCCCGATTCCGTTGTCCTGGAAAAATATTTCGGCAAAGCGCAGATCACTGGAGACCCCGGTGCCCACCTTGAAGGTTCCGCCCTGGGGCATGGCGTCGATGGCATTGACTAAGATATTGGTAAAGACCTGTTTTATTTTATTGGCGTCAACCACCACCTGGGGCAGCCGCTTATCCAGGCTTGTCTTCAGATCGATCCGGTTGAACAGCAGCTGGTTCTTGAAAAGCTTTAGCAACATCACGATCAGGCTGTTGATATCCTCCGGCTTTTTTTCCGGCGGACTCTGCCGGGAGAATTCCAGCAGCCTTTTGACGATGGAGCTGCAGCGGGATGTCTCGTCGATTATCAGCTGGAGACTTTCCTTGGTCTTGGAGCGCCCCTTTATCTTTTCCAACATCAAATGGCTGTTTATCAGGATCGAGGTCAGGGGATTGTTTATCTCGTGAGCCACCCCGGCTGCCATTTTGCCCAAAGAAGACAGCTTTTCGGTCTGGATCAGCTGGGCCTGGGCGGCCTGCAGTTCTTCTGTTTTTTCACGCACCTTTTGTTCCAGGGTCAGGGTCAACGCTCGGTATTCCCCGGTGGTCCGCTGCAGCTCGGCGGTCATTTTGTTGAAGGATTCCGACAACTGGCCTATTTCATCCTGGGATGATATTTGAACCCTGACCGAAAGATCGCCCCCTGCCACCTGGCTGTTGGCCAAGACCAGGTCCTTGATCGGCCCGACGATCCGGCCGGCCAGGTAGTTGGCCGAGAACCACAGTAGGATCACCGTCAGGCCGGCAATGGCCAGGAAAAGGCCCAGGGTTCTATTTCTCAAATCTATATATGGCGCTTCAAGCATACCTACATAAAGAATGCCCACAATTTTTCCGTTGATGTTTTGAATCGGTTCATAGGCCGTCCGGTACCAGTCGTTGACCACGAAAGCCCTGCCTATCCAAGAGAGCCCCCTGGTCATCACCTGATCATATACTTCTTGAGAAACTCTGGTTCCCACCGCCCTGGTTCCGGTTACTCCGTGAACATTGGTTGATATCCTGAGATCGTTCAGAAAAATAGTGGTTGTCCCAATATCCTTCCCTTTATATTTTTCTCCTTTGTAAACGATATCCTTAACCTTATCAACAATTTCATAACTGTTGTTTATCAATTTTCCGCCATATAGAATTCCAATAAACTGCCCGTTTTTATCAAACAGGGGGGAGGCAGCCATGATCATTAAACCGGATGTTTCTACAGTGTCTTTTATCGTCCGCGCCTTAGGGGTGGGGATCATATTGACCCTGGCGCTCTGGGCTAAATCCCCGCCCTCTTTAACCAGTTCATCGGCCGGAATGCTTTCCGTAGAGGTTGCTGGCAGCTTGTTACGAAGAACCCAGTCGATCAGTTCATTATAAGGTTTGTCGCCAAAAGCAACTGGATTTCGTCCCCGCATTATTACCCGGCTTTTTAAATCAGTAACGGATAGTATATCCAATTGTTCCTTTTCCTTAATTTTCCGAAGCTCCCTTAAAAGATATCTTCTGTTTTCTTGCTTTACCGCGTCTAATAGATCGTATCTTTGGGCCAACAGGTACATGGTGTTATTTACCATTTTCCCTTCCTGCTGGTAGATCTCCCGGGCAGTATTAAGGTCCAGCCTTACTTTATCCTGAGCCTGTCCGATAACGGTATTGCCGATAAGTATGATGCCCACCAAGGCCGACAGGGAGACCCCCACCACTATGATGCTGGAAAAGCTCAATACCAGTTTGGTTTTTAATAATGGTGGCTTCAGTAACATTATCGCTTTCTTCTCACTCTATTTTTACAGGGTTAAATTATGTCGGCCGCAGAAATTTGCGGCTCTTATTTATTCATGTTGAAGATAACCATTCTCAGGGTGGTCATCTCCTCGATGGCAAATTTTGCCCCCTCCCTGCCCATTCCGCTGTTTTTATTGCCCCCATAGGGCATGTGGTCGATCCGGTAGGATGGGAAATCGTTGATAAGTATGCCTCCCACATTGATCCTTTTAATGGCCGTCAATGCCCGGCTGATATTGGAGGTAAATATGCCGGCCTGTAGGCCGTACTGGCTCTGATCGCATTTGGTAATGCCCTCTTCAAAACTGGAGACTTTTTCCACCACCGCCACCGGGCCGAATATTTCCTCCTTGACCACTTTCATCTCCGGTTTGGTATTGATGAGGATGGTGGGATGATATATATTTTCCTCCCTGTTCCCTCCGCAGACGACCTGGGCCCCCTGGGTCACGGCCTCCTTCACCCAGTCCTGAACCCGGTCGGCCTCCGATGCCGCTATCATTGGGCCGATATCGGTATCCTGATCCAGGGGATTGCCTATTTTAAGCCTTTGGGTTCCCGCGGCGAATTTATCCATGAATTCCGCATACCGGCTTTGATGCACATATATCCTCTGCACAGAGATGCAGACCTGGCCCTGATTGTAGAACGCCCCCAAAACACAACGTTTTACGGCGTAGTCCATGTCCTCGACATCCTCATCTATCACTACCGCGCTGTTGGATCCCAGCTCGAGAGTGACCCGCTTCAACCCGGCGTTCCTGATGATATGTTCACCCACCTCCCGGCTTCCGGTGAAGCTTATCTTGGATACCCGGTCGTCCCTGATCAGCATCTCGCCGACTTCGCTTCCCGGCCCAGGCAGAACGCTGATGGCCTCCTGGGGCAGGCCGGCCTCGAGAAAAGCCTTGATAAGCTCTATGCCCGACAGCGGCGTGGCTGTGGCCGGTTTGAGGATCACCGGGCAGCCGGCGGCGATGGCCGGAGCCACCTTGTGGGCCGCCAGGTTCAGGGGAAAATTGAAGGGGGTGACGGCCGCCACCACGCCGATGGGGTGCCTCTCGTAATGACCCACCCGCCCTTCGCCCGACTTTCCGGCGTCGATGGGCATGGTTTCACCGTGTATCCTCTTGGCCTCCTCGGATATGTATTCGATATTCTCGATGCACCGCTCCACCTCGGCCCGGGAGTATCTTAGAGGCTTGCCGGCCTCCCGGGAGATCATGATTGCCAGCTCCTCTTTTTTTTCCTCCAGTATGCCGGCGACCTTTCTGATGATCTCCGCCCGGCGATGAACCGGCAGGTCGGCCATGACCCTTCGGGCATCGGCGGCGCAGGACAAGGCCCGGTCGGTTTCGGTTGGCCCGGCAACGAATATTTCCGCTATCGCTTCATTGGTGTATTTATCAAATACCTTTTGGGTCTTTGACGATTCAGCCTCCCGGCCCCCGATTATCAGCTTGTAACTATCTTTCATTAAAAACCTCTTTATTTGCGATGGGCTGTTTTCTACAACCGTTTGATTGCCTCTGCTTTCAAGACCCAACGGCATTTCCTATCGTATTCTTGACCGAGAGTCTTTTTGCCAGGCCCAGAATAAAGCCCAGCGCCACCGCCAGCAGGGCGGCCACCACCACTCGGAATTCCGGAGGCAGAAGGTAATTGATGGTCTGCACCGGCAGCCAGAACCAGATGATGGACCAGCCCACCACGGTAAACATATTTTTCCAGTCGATGTTCACAACTGTCTCGATCAGCGGCCACCTGGCAAATAGCTTATTTTTCTCTATCAGGGTATCGGTTATCCGGTGGAAGACCATGAAGGGGAAGGCGAAGATCAGCTGCATGAAAAAGGATTTCCAGAAGGCCTCCAGCAGCCTGATGTTCCTGCCGGGCAGCAGACCGTTCCCCAACAGCCCGTCTATGCCGTAGGAAAAAAGCGGCAGAATGACGGTGAAGACCAGACCCAGAAAGGCCCAGACAGCGATCCGCTGATGAAGACGGATCCCCTTAAGCCGCCAGCGCCCGGTGATCACCTTGGTCCCCAGCAGTTCCCCCATGGTCCCCAGCAGGGCGAATTTGGCCATTCCCATAACGAGGGGGTGGGCCTTGGTGATGATCACGAAGGTTTCCCGGCTGGCGGGAAAGCTTAGAATGCCGGCCACCCCGGCCAGCAGGCCCAGCCAGATCATCGAGATAAGCAGATCCATAGGATGCTTCCCTTTTCGGTTAATAATAGATTGCGCACTAAGCTAACTGTATAAATATCAACTTAACCGCTATTTATCAATATCCCCTTCCTTGTCTGAACCCAACAATTTGCTTACCCCTGACAAGCAATTAGCATATATTTGCTAAAACTTTGTTTGGAAGTAATACCATAATCAGTAATGTTACAAACGCCATTATCTAATATATTTTCATTTACAATAAGTTTTGGGTCACTCCTTAAACAGGCAGACTTACTGCAGGAAACTCCTCATCTTTTGATTCCTGTGGAATTATACCGATACATATCTTCAGATAAACGCCTGATTTCTCCATCAACATCGTTTTCACTAATATATTTAAAAATTGGCAATAATGTGCTGTTAGTGCTATACCCTAAACATTCCAATACTGTTCTTCTGATTATTTTATCCTTATCCCAAAGATATTTATAAATGTACTCTACGGACCCATCTGGATCTAACCTAGCCATAGCTTCTATTGCTTTTATTCTTATTTCATCATTAAAACCTGGTTTTATATAATTGTTTAAATACGGCAATAAAACATCTGACCGAGGTGTAAGATCGTATTCCATCTTAGGTTTAATTAAGATACTATCCAACAAATTAATTATTGCCTCATCTTTATCTTGCTTATTTTTTAAAGCACTTATTATCGCTACCGCACTTTCCTTTTTCTTTTCATTTTTACAACTAGCTATTATATTATCCAGTGTGCTTATCGAAATATTATATTTATCATCAAAATCACTTTTGCTTAAACCGTTTCTAAAAGAAATAATTTCACTTGGGTCTCTTTTTTCAATGCAATTTGATAGTACCAAGGCAGCCAGTATTTTTATGCCAATTATCGGGCTAACTCCGATTTGATATGTCTCTGGTATCTTGTATCTAACATCACCCGGATATTTCAATATATTCATCATCATATTAACACAACTCCGTCTCTGCATCTTAAACAGAATATGAAAGGCGTTTTGCGTGGAATCTAAATCAATCTGCTCACCTGTGGTAATTTTTTTAACCTCATTTATAGAAGTGTGATACAGTATCTCATAATCTCTCTTATAGTTATTCAATAATGAATCCTGAATCGATGCTGTCATCAGTGTAGGTATCAACAACAGATGTATGAATTGCATTTTCATTCTCCTTTGGTTACAAAGCCCATCAAGTAACGCTGTGTGTTTTGTTACTTATGTTAGTGGTTGGAACATCAAGTAGGGCTGAACCTGCTATGTGGTAAAAGATACGGTTTATCAAGGCAGGTTGATGGTAATAGTATATTTTCAAACCGGAGGCAAAGTCAAGCACTAATTATTGTATTTGCCCCCAAGGTCAGTTTGCCGGCCTGTAAAAGAAGAACCTCCCGTCTTTCCGGGAGGTTCTTCTTTCCTGCGGGACTGTCACAGCATGCCTTTTATCATTTCGATCACCGGACCGACGGCCGCCCTTACCTCCGGGGTGATATCCTCGCTTACCAGGCGGTTCTCCAGTATCTCCACCGCTATGATCTCTATCCGCTCCGGGATCTTCATATTAAGCTTCCGGCCCAGCTTCAGGGAGGTAAAGAAACCGACATCATGAACCCCGGCGCTGCGCTGGGTGCAGTCGAAGTCCTCCGGTCGGAACCGGAGTATCTCGCCGGGCCGATGCAGGCCGGTCTTGATGGAGTCAATTATTATGGCCGTATCGTAGCCCTGCAGCATCTCCAGAATGGCCAGCCCGCCGCTTTCGATGGTCTCAACATCTATGCCCGAAAATTTTTGATCCTGTTTGATCCTTTCGGCGATGATCAGGCCGATGGCATCGTCCGAGGCGATGGCGTTCCCCATCCCCAGAATCAGAGTTTTGGCTTTTTCGCTCAATTGCTAATCGCGCCGCCACTCGTCGGCCAGGCTGCCGTCGGCATTATGGAGTTTCACGATCAGCGGCATCTCGCCCGGCAGGGTGTTGGTGGAACAGGCAAAGCAGGGATCGTAGGCCCGGAAGGCCATCTCCACTTTATTTAAAATTCCCTGGGTGACGTTGCCGTTCTTTATCAGTTTCTGGGCGGCGCTCTTGATGTCCAGGCACATGGCGGCGTTGTTGAAGACGGTGGCCACCACCAGGTTGACATCCGTCAGGATCCCATTGGAGTCGGTCTTATAGTGATGAATCAGGGTTCCCCGCGGAGCCTCCACTATCCCCACCCCTTCGCTGGGGGTCTCGGTGGGAATGGTCCTGACATCCGGGGAGGTTATTTCGGGATCCCGGATCAGCTCCAGCTGTCTCTCGGCCGAATACATCAACTCGATTATCCGGGCCCAGTGCATGGCCAGGGTATGATGCACCGGCTTGCCGCCCAGGGTCTGGAACATCTTCTGATATTCGGCATCGGCCAGCGGAGTGGCCATTCCCTCGGATACATTGAGCCGGGCCAGGGGGGCGGCCCGGACCACGCCGCTTTCTTTCCCGTCAATCAAACCCTTCCATCCCACATTCTTAAGAAAGGGGAATTTAAGATAGGTCCACGATTCCACGTGCTCCCGGACATGGTCCAGGTAATCCTGCTGGTCGAACTTGGCGAATTCCTTGCCGTCGGGATCCACGATCCTGATCTTGCCGTGATAGAAATTGGGGCGGTTGTTCTCATCCACCATGCCGATGTAATAGGTCTTCAGCATGTAGACGTCGCTCAGGATCAGATCTACGTATTCCTGGTTCTTGAGCACGATGTCCTCGAAGGCCTTCAGGGTGAATTTGGCGAACTCGATGGTGGAGATTATCCACTTCTCCATCTCGTCCCGCTCCTCTTTTTTAAGGGCCTTGCTCATGCCCCCCGGCAGGGCGCACACCGGATGGGTGGCCTTGCCGCCGATTATCTCCTGTATCTTCTGGGCATAGGCCCGATGCTTGATCACCTCGGTTCCCGCCTCCAGCCCCACTTTCTCGATCACCCCCAGGATGTTCCGCTTGGCCGGATCGGCCTCCGGGCCCACGATAAAATCCGGCGCGCCCAGGGCATAGAAATGGGCGATGTGGGAATGCACCACATGGGCGTTATAGAAAAGCTCCCTTAATTTTTTGGCCGCCGGGGTGGGATCGGCCTTATAAACATTGTCCACCGCCTTGGCCGAAGCCATATGATGGGCCCCGGGGCAGACGCCACACAGCCGGGTGGTTATCCGGGGCATCTCCTCCACCGGGCGGCCGATGCAGAACTGCTCGAATCCCCGGAGCTCGGGGATTTGAAAATAGGCATTCTCCACATTTCCCTGGTCGTTAAGAAAAATATCGATCTTCCCGTGGCCTTCCAGGCGGGTGATGGGATCTATGGTTATTCTCTTCATGGCTTTTCCCCCTTTGATCTGGTGGGACTTAAAATTGCGTTGGCGCCTCCAAAACGATAGAGTGTCCCGGTTGCATCTACCATGGAGTTGATTATTTTATCGGCCTTTTGTTCGTCATCGAACTTGACGATGCTGGCCAGGGCCGACAGCATTTTGGCCCCCTGGTCCTTGATGTCCTTGGCCGGGCCGAAGCAGCCCCGGCAGGGCATGTTGACCTTTATGCAGGCTGCCCCGCAGCCGCTGAGGGTGGCCGGGCCCATGCAGATCAGCCCCTGTTCCAGCAGGCATTTCTTGCCGTCGGGGATCACCTGGAAGGGCCGCTTGATCTCGGTAATCACCGGCTTCTCGGATTTCTCCAGAGGGCACTCGTCGCACAGGGTCTTCTCTCCGGCAATGGTGCTTCCCGCCGGGGGCAGTTTGCCGGTAACGATGGCCTCCACCGCAGTCATCAGCAGATCGGCTGGTGGCGGGCAGCCCGGGATGGTGTATTCCACCGCTACGATATCGCTCAGCTTATAGACGTTATTGTAGAACTCGGGAATGGTAAGCTCTCCTTCCGGCATTTTGGTGGAGGGCTGGGGGTATACTCCCTGGGGATTATCGGTGGAGACCGTGGTTTTATAGGCCTTCTCTAATATTTTTTCCCTGGTGGTGAAATTGGCCAGGGCCGGGATGCCGCCAAAGGCGGCGCAGGCCCCGTAGGCCACCATCACCTTTGATTTTTTCCTTAACAGTTTGGCCAGATGCTCGTTCTCCGAATTCCGGATGGCGCCGTTGAACAGGCAGACGTCCAGAAAGCCGTCGGCCATAGCTTCAACATCCTTGTATTTGAAATCCATGGCGATGGGCCAGAAATAGATATCGGCCGCCTCCACGATCTTGAGTAGCCGCTCATGGGTGTCTAATACGGAAACATCACAGCCCCCGCAGGTGGCCGCCCAGTATATGCCCAATTTTAATTTTGCCATCTTATTCTTTCCTCCTCGGTCCCATTGCTCTTAAATCTTCGGTAAAGGTGTTGATGACCTTCACCAGCTTGGCGCCCTCGGCCGCCGAGATCCATTCTATCCGAAGCCTCTGGGGATCTATGCCGAAATCGGGCAGTATTTTTTGCAGCATGGCTACCCGGTTATGGGTCAGCTGGTTTCCGGTAACATAATGACAGTCGCCGTAATGGCAACCGCCGATCAACACTCCGTCGGCCCCTTTTTTGAAGGCCTCCAGAATATGTTGGGGATCGATCCGACTGGAGCACATCGTTTTGAGGACCACTCCGTTGGACACATATTTCATCCGGCTGGTCCCGGCCAGGTCGGCTCCGGTGTAAGTGCACCACTTACAATAGAAGCAAATCATTTTCGGCTCAAACATTGCTCTCCTCCAATGCGGTGGATATCATTTCATAAAATTGCTGGTCGGAAAAATTGTTCTGCTGGGTGGCACCAGAGGCGCAGGCCGAAACGCAGGCTCCGCAACCCTCGCAAAGCACTTCATTGACCTTGGCCACTTTTTTCTCTTTATCGTACTCCCGGGCGCCGTAGGGGCAGGCCGGGACGCAGATCCGGCATCCCGAGCAAAGATCCTCGTTCACCTTGGCCACTATCGGCTCGTGCTCCAGGTACTTTCCGCTGAACAGGGACAACACCTTGGCGGCGGTGGCGCTGGCCTGGGCCACGGCCTCCGGAATATCCTTGGGGGCCTGGGCGGCGCCGGCCAGGAAAAATCCGCCGGTATTGCTTTCCACCGGACGAAGCTTGGGATGGGCTTCGCTGAAGAACCCGAATTCATCTACCGCCACTTTCAATTTCTGGGCCAGCTCCCTGGAATCGGACTGGGCGGTAATGGCCGAGGCCAGCACCACCAGATCGGCAGCTATCTCCACCTTTTTGCCCAACAGGGTATCCTCGCCGCAGACCATTACCTTGTCGCCGTCCTGATAGACCCGGGAAACCTTGCCCCGCAGATAGACCACCTTCTCCTCCTCGATGGCCTGCTGGACAAACTCCTCGTACTTCTTGCCTCCCGCCCGGATATCTATGTAAAAGACATAAGGCTGTCCGTCATGCACCTTGTGCTTGTAAAGTTTGGCGTGTTTGGCGGTATACATGCAGCAGATCTTGGAGCAATAGGGAAAGTATTTCTCCGGATCCCGCGAGCCGGCGCACTGGATGAAAACCACCTCCTTGGGGATCTTGCCGTCCGAGGGCCTTTTTACCTCTCCCTCGGTGGGCCCGGAGGCCGACAGCATCCTTTCGAACTGCAAACCATCTATCACATCGGGGATGGTGCCGTAACCGTACTCGGCGAATTTGCTGACCGGATGGACCTCGTATCCGGTGGCTATCACGATTGAGCCCACCTGTTCCTCGATCATCTCATCCTGCTGCTCGTAATTGATGGCTCCCACCGTGCATACCTTGGCGCATATCCCGCATTTGCCGGTTTGAAAATAGGTGCAGCTCTCCCGGTCGATCACCGGCTTATTGGGGACCGCCTGGGGGAAGGGGGTGTAGATGGCCTTCCTGGATGCCATCCCCCTCTCGAATTCGCTGGAATTGTTTTTGCTGGGGCATTTTTCTGAGCACAGCCCGCAGCCGGTGCATTTTTCCCGGTCCACATAGGCGGCCTTCTTTTTGATCCGAACCTTGAAATTTCCCACATAGCCCGAAACCTCCTCCACCTCGGAATAGGTGTAAAGGGTGATGTTGGGGTGCTTGCTGACGTCGACCATCTTGGGAGTCAGGATGCATTGGGAACAATCAAGGGTGGGAAAGGTTTCCGAAAGCTGGGCCATGTGGCCGCCGATCGAGGGCTGGCGTTCCACCAGAATAACCGGATATCCGCTGTTGGCGATATCCAGGGCCGCCTGGATCCCGGCCACCCCGCCGCCGATCACCAGGGCCTTTTTGGTGACATCCACCTTGATGGTCTCCAGGGGGCTATCTCCCCGGGCCTTCTCCACCATGGTCCGGACTATCTTGATGGCCTTAGCCGTGGCCAGGGCCTTATCGTCATGGACCCAGCTGCATTGTTCGCGGATGTTGGCGATCTCCACCTTGTAGGGATTGAGTCCGGCCCGCTCGGCCGCTTTTCGGAAGGTGATCTCATGCAGGGTGGGAGAGCAGGCGGCCACCACTATCCCGGTAAGCCCCTTCTCCTTGATGGCCTTGATCACCAGGTTCTGCCCGGGATCCGAACACATGTATTTATAATCCTCGGCATGGGCCACATCACGGTAAGTGGAGATGGCCGAAACGACTTTCTTGACATCCACCGTTCCGGCGATGTTGAGGCCACAGTGGCAGACAAAGACTCCGATTTTTTCCATTAAAGGCTCCTAGCTAATGGCTGAAATATTAAGGATCGCTGTCTAAATCCGTTTTTCACAATTGAGTGGTTTGTAATTACCGGATATTCCCCAGGTAGCAGGTGGTTATCTGGTTTTTCCGCACTTCGGGATTGCTGTAATCCGGCAGCAGCATGGGAGAGACCCTTTCTCCGCCGATGCCGGCAGCCTCCAGCTCCTTATGATATTTCTTGACATGTTCCAAGCTGAGCTTTCCGTCCTTGGCTGTTGTCTTGATATACTCGGCCGCAAACTGCCCGGCCCGACGGCCGAACACGCATACATCCAGCAGGGAGTTACCCATCAGCCGGTTCTCCCCGTGGATCCCCCCGGCCACCTCTCCGGCGGCATACAGCCCGGGCAACGAGGTTTCCGAGCGGGCGTTGATCTTCAATCCGCCGTTCTGGTAATGCAGGGTGGGATAGGTCAGCATCGGCTCCTTGGAGATGTCGATGTCGTGCCGCATGTAGAGCTTCCACTTGCCCACGAACTCCTTCTCCACCGTGCCCTTGCCCTTCAGGTCGTCGATCATGGGCGAATCCAGCCAGACCCCGACCTTTCCCGAGGGCGTGGCGACGCCTTTCTTACGCTCCTCGCATTCGCGGATGAAGGCTGCGGCCTCTACGTCACGGGGCTCGCGCTCGAACACGAACTGCTCGGCGTCGATATTTAGGATGTTGGCGCCCATGCCCCGGAATTTTTCGGTCAGCAGCAGGCCCTCAATCTGGTCGGGGAAGGAGACGCCGGTGGGATGAAACTGGACGGTATGCAGAAAATTCAACTCCACTCCGGCCCGGTAGCCCATCACCAGCCCGTCGCCGGTGGCCCCGTAATGGTTGGTGGTCATAAAATTCTGGATGTGGAGCCGGCCCGAGCCGCCGGTGGCCATGATCACCGCCTTGGCTTTGATGGTGAAGTATTCCTCGGTCTCGTGGTTATAGGCCACCACCCCGGCGCACTGGCCCTTATCGTTCAGGATCAGCTCCACCGCCGAGGTGAAGTCGATGCCTTTGATGTCTTCGGGGAAGTTGAGGGCCTCGTCCCGCAGGGTCCGCATGATCTCGGCCCCGGTAATGTCGGCCGCGTAATGCATCCGCTTGCGGCAGGTGCCGCCGCCGTGGATGGTCAGCAGCCGGCCGTCCGGGTATTTGGTGAACATGCAGCCCAGGGACTCCAGCCAGGCCAGGGTCTCGGGCGCGTCGCCCACCAGGGCCTCGGCCAGCTCCGGCACGTTCTTGAAATGGCCGCCGCCCAGCACGTCCAGATAGTGATAGTAGGGAGAGTCCTTGTGCAGTTTGGAAGAGGACTGGATCCCGCCCTCGGCCATCATGGTGTTGGCGTCGCCCACCCGCAGCTTGGTCAGAATCAGCACCTTGGCCCCGTGTTCCTTGGCCATGATGGCCGCGGCCACGCCGGCCCCGCCCCCGCCCACCACCAGCACGTCGGTGGTAAAGCGCGGGTTCAGGTCGACCTTGTCGGGGTTTACCCGGCTCTTGGCCTCCAGCTGATCCACTATCTCCGGGGAGATAGCGTAGCCCTTGTTGACTCCGACCCCGATGGGACGCTTGGAGGTTTTTTTGCAGTCCGGATGGAAGGCGTCCAGCACCGCTTGGCGTTCCTCCAGCGACATGGCCGGCATTTCCTGGCCCTCCTTCTTCCGGCGGACCCGCTCCGGCCTGGTGGCCTCGACCTTTTTGATCAACTGTTTCAGTTCAGGGGTATATGGCATCGCTCATCTCCTTATAAATAGTCGTTAGATTTCGGGGCCCATTCATCCGGCGTGTTGTCCGGCTCGGCTTCCCGGGCCTTATACAGTTCCTTCAGCTTGTTGACGTCAGCCTTCTTCAGCTGGTCCAGTCCCTCTTTGAACTTCCCCTCTCGAACCTGTTTGGCCTGTTTGGCCAGGTGCTCGGCCGGCGGCGCGATCTGCGAGCCGTACAGCCGCCGGGCCAGGATGGCCACGTTGGCGTGGGAGATCTCGGCCGGGCAGCGGCTGGAGCACAGCCCGCACATCACGCAGTCGAAAGAGAGCTCGGCCGCCTGCACGATATCGCCCCGGATGACCGCATTGATGTAATCCATCACTTCGATGGACATGGGACAGGACTTGGTGCAGGTGTTGCAGGACACGCACTTGAACACCTCCGGGTACAGGGTCTTGAAGGTGTCAACGGTGGCCTTGAGCTTGTCCAGGTCGTGGATGCCGCGCTTGGTGGGGAAGAACGGCAGGATGGCCAGGTACATGTTGGGCTGGACCATGGCCTGACAGGCCAGTCCCACCTCGATCTTGAAGCTGTCGGGCAGGCGAAAGGCCATGCCGCAGGCGCCGCAGATGCCGCCCCGGCAGCCGCAGCCCCGGGTCAGCTGATAGCCAGCGTACTCCATGGCCTTCATGACAGTTAGGGTGTCCGGCACCATGTACTGTTTGCCCATCACGTGGATGGGGATCAGGTTTACTTTGGCTTCCATACATTTACTCCTGCTTGAAAATTTCTTGCTCGGCGATTTTCATAAAATCGCTGTAATCTTGTTCGAAAAGAATTATCGAAGATGTACCAATATTATTCTTCACTGTCTTTTTATCTTGTGAGCGAATTATCCAATCAGAACCTTTATACTCTGTGCCGTCGCCTTTCAATAGTTTTATATCATTAAACTCCATCATATACCTAATAGATGGTATTGTATCCCAAATGTAGGTTACTTCACGGTTATCACCATAAGCTCTTAAATTTCTATCTACAACAGCCAACATACGCAGTCCAGTGCTGTCTAATGAACGTCTTTGAATGACAGGGAACATCTGCCTAAATACATGTAGTAATTTTTCTTGTCTTTTCTTCCCATTCTCGTCTCTAATATAACTGTTTTCATCAGGGACTTCAAATAAAGATGGATCTTTATAGGTAATATCCAATTGGATTTGTGAACCATCGTCAAGTATACGCACTAACTCCGCAGCATCACCCATAACCCATTTATGATAAATACCACTTTGATAATCAACAACAATTACTGCATCAATATCCTTAATCGAAAATACATTATCTCTTACTTTACCTATCGCAAAATTAGAACCAAAGGGCAGACCATGCATTGAATTTACTGAACCATCTATGGGATCAAGGATACAAACATACTTATATTTCTTTAGTTCATCTAGTTCAACTGCCGTCTTATGTTCAGAAACAAAATAAACATCAATACCACTTAACGCCTTTTCAAATTTATCAGCGACTTCATCATCCGTCATAGGATGTTGATCCCCAAGTCGGGGCAGATCACTTCGAGCTGTAGTGAATTTTACTTCCTCTAAAATCGTTTTTCTTATTTCTTTGATTTTATTAATGATCTTATTAACGATAGATATCAAATCGTCATTCTTTCGCATAACAGAATATAAATGTTTTTGCCCAAAATCAGTCAAATCAAATTCACCCTTATCTTCACTTATATAATTACTATCACCTGCAATCTGTGTTTTTACATCTTCGGAAATATATATGCTATTTGTGGGTGTTTGCTTTGATATTCTATCTGTTTGGTTTACAGGGCCTCCAAGAATATCAACTTTCGGTCGGCCATCATAAGTAACTTGTCCGTATGTAATACAAGAATGTAGATCATTATCAATACCAATAATCTTTTTCGCATAACACCATCTAGAATGTATCATTTTGGTTATATCATATGCATTATCGAACGTTTCAATTTTTAATAATACCGAATCACCTTTTGATTTAATATACTCTCCATCCCTTATCTCTAGAACTTTCTGTGTAATATCTTCAAGAATTCGCGAAGCCTGTGATGCCTTATTTGGGTCTTCCTCTGTTAATTGAGTATACTTTGAAATATCAACGAGCACAACAAAAGTACTAATAAACATTATTTTATTCCTCCTCTAGAATTTTTTTAGCCCTTAGCAGCGGCCGGGGATCGATATGATGCAGGTCGAATTTACAGACCTCCGCTCCCAATCCCAGTCCCAGGGCCAGCAGCTGGGTAAAATACAGGATGGGGAGATCATAGGTCTTGCCGGTTTTTTCCTGGATGTTCTTCTGGCGCTCATCCAGGTTGAAGAAGCACAGCGGACAGCTGGTGATTATGGCCTCGGCGCCGTTCTTTATGGCCGACGATATTATCCGCTCGGCCTTGTCGGCCACCACCTCCTGGTCCATCACGGTGTGGTAGGATCCGCAGCATTCGGTGAGACAGGGATCGTACACCGCCTGGGCGCCCAGGGAATTGATAAAATCGCTCATGATGGTCGGCATCTCCACATCATCGATAGCTGCGGCTTTGGGACGTGTGAGCAGGCAGCCATAGTACGGCGCCAGCTTAAGCCCTTTTAGCGGTTTGGAGGTTTTTTCCTTTATTTTATCGAAACCGATGTCGTTTTTAATTATCTCCAACAGATGCAGCACCTCTACTTTGCCCTTATACTCGGCATCCTTGTCCTTGATGAAGAAATTGATCTTCTCCAGCTTGTCCTTATCTTGCTGTACCATCAGATTGGACATTTTCAGGGTATGGTAGCACATGCTGCACAGGGTGGTTAGTTTATCCCGGCCCAATTCCTGGGTATGGATCAACAGCCTGATTGGAGCCACATGGTTGATCAGGTTGTCCGAGGCCAGGGAATAAACGGTGCCGCAACAGTTCCATCTGGGCAACTCCTCCAGCTCCCAGCCCAGGGCTTTCATCGATTCCCTGGCCGAAAGGTCAAAATTCTTTGCAGTGTTGCTAAGAGTACAGCCAGGATAATAGGATATCTTGTTCATGTTTTCTCCATTTCCATTAAACCTTAACCACAGAGGCCCAAAGACCCAGAGATAATTTATAAGATGACCCTTTTGATGCCCCGTTTCATCATGTCGGTGTTAAAGTATAGCTTGTTCAAGAATTTCATTGTGACGGAGTTTATCCCGATGAATAGAGGGACGCCTCTGTGGTATAAAACAAAAATCAGCTGGACTGCTTGCGCAGACAACTGATCAATGCGATTTGGGGAACCTCCTCCAATATCTCTTTCGGTATTTTATTGCCATCCACCCGGTCCAGCCTTTTTCTGACCAGCAGCTGGCGCACCGCCTCCATCACCTTGGCCAGGTCGATGCCCTTGGGACAGCGCACCCCGCAGGTGAAGCACGACAGGCAGGCCCAGATAGATTCGGAATTCTTCACCTTTTCGTACTCGCCCATCTGCAGCAGTTTCCAGATCTGGTTCGGGGCAATGTCCATCCGATCGTGCATGGGGCAGCCGGCCGAACAGGAGCCGCATTGCATGCAGCGGAATACTTTCTCCCCGCTGATCTCCTCGATCTTCAAAAAGACCTTGTCGCCGATCCTCTCTCCGCTGAGTTGCAGGGTATCGTTGGTCTCGACCGGGGAATAATTCAGAGGTATTTTGGCCATCATTATTCTCCAAATTTTATTTTTGCTAATAAAAAAAGGACTCAACAAACAAAATGCCGTTCATCAAAAGGTGATATTGAATCCCCTTCTATTATCCGAAATACCTTCGGTGTAACGTCCCTAACCAATTAAGTTTATCACATAATCTCAAAAAGTCAATAGATAATCTTTCCTTTGGACATAAGACTTATTATAACACGCTCTTCAGCGTCTTCCCCATCTCGGCCGGGCTTTTGGCCACCTTTATTCCGCAGGATTTCAGGACCTTGACCTTCTCCTGGTAGGTTCCCTTTCCCCCGGAGATGATGGCTCCGGCATGCCCCATCCGCTTCCCTGCGGGGGCGGTGGCCCCGGCGATGAAAGCCGCCACCGGCTTGTCGAAATTATTCTTTATCCACCGGGCGGTCTCCTCCTCCATGGACCCGCCGATCTCGCCGATCATCAGCACCGCCTTGGTCTGGCGGTCCTTCTTGAACAGTTCAAAGGCGTCGATGAAAGTGGTGCCTATCACCGGGTCCCCGCCGATCCCAAGGCAGGTCGACTGCCCGATACCCATCTGGGTCAGCTGGTTGACGGCCTCATAGGTCAGAGTTCCGCTTCGGGAGATCACTCCCACCCCGCCCTTCTTATGTATGGAGGCCGGCATGATCCCGGCTTTGGCCAGGCCGGGGGAGATGACCCCGGGGCAGTTCGGGCCTATCAGCCTGGTTTTCTTTCCCATCAAATAACGTTTGACGAACAGCATATCGTTGACCGGAACGCCCTCGGTGATGCAGATCACCAACTCCAGCTCGGCGTCGATGGCCTCGATCAGGGCATCCTTGCAGAAATTAGCCGGAACGAAGATCATCGAGGCGTTGGCCCCGCCCTTTTCCCTGGCCTGGGCTACGGTGTCGAACACCGGGAAGCCCTCATGAACGGTCCCCCCTTTTCCGGGCACCACGCCGCCCACCACCTTGGTTCCGTATTCGGCCGATTTCAGGGTGTGGAACGTGCCGTGCTGGCCGGTGAAGCCCTGGCATATCAAACGGGTGTCCTTATCGACTAGGATCGCCATGGAAACTCCTTCAACAATTTGATTTCTCGATCAATGCTTATTCTGTCCAGGTCAATTCGTATGCGGCCTTCAGCGTGCCGTTTTGGAGCAGCTCTTTCCCCGAGGGCATCATCTTTACGTTCTTGCCCCCGGCCATTTCTATTGCCTTCTTGGAATAGCCGTAACAGGCGGGTTCCAGCCAGCCCTGGAATATTTCGGGAAGCTGGAACTGGATGACGGCATGCCCCTTCTCGGCCATCGGCACGGTGACCGTCCCGGTGTTAAAAAAGCGCGCCCACAGCTTGGGAAAGTTCTTAAGCACCAGCGCCGGTTGGGCGAACTTGAAAAAGAAGCGGTACACCGAGCTCAGGCTGCGGTCGGCGATATACCCGTAAAGCGTGGCCGTGGCCTCGTTACTGGCGGCTCCCGTCGTTTCCGACCAAGCCTTGATCATGTCCCTGAAGGCCTGAAACGGAAAATCATCGGAGATAAGGAGTGTGCCTCTCCAAACCTGCTCATACTCTGGCGGTAAACGCTTCAGCACAGCGTCCCAGATTTGCTCGCCGTTGGTTTTAATCACATACTCCTTGGCAAAAACAAAGCTCGGTCCCCTGGCATATTTCTCATTCATGCCGATTCCTTTACGATCCGTTGGGCCGCCTCGCTTAGGGACGATGCCGGGATGATCTTCAGGCCCGACTCGGACAGGATCCGCTTGCCCTGCCCCACATTGGTGCCGTCCAGCCGGGCTACTATCGGCACCTTCACCCCCAGGCTCCTGGAGGCCGAGACGATACCCTCGGCGATCACGTCACATTTCATGATCCCGCCGAAGATGTTCACCAGGATCCCTTTTACATTGGGGTCGCTCAAAATGATCTTGAATGCCTCGGTCACCTTTTCGGCGGTGGCGCTGCCGCCCACATCCAGGAAATTGGCCGGACTGCCGCCGTGAAACTTGACGATGTCCATGGTGGCCATGGCCAGCCCGGCCCCGTTGACCAGGCAGCCGATGGTGCCGTCCAGCTTGATGTAGCTCAGGTCGTATTTCGAGGCCTGGACCTCGTTGGGATCCTCCTGGTCAACATCGCGCAGTTCCATGATATCGGGGTGACGGCCCAGGCCGTTGTCATCAAAATTGACCTTGGCATCTATGGCCAGCAGTTTGCCCCCTTTGGTCTTCACCAGCGGATTGATCTCCACCAGCGAGGCGTCCTTCTCAGTAAAGAGATTGAACAACCCCTTCATGATGCCGGTCAACTGCTTGGCCAGGTCCCCGGAGAATCCTAGTTTTCCGGCCATCTCCAGGCCATGGAAATTCTTAAACCCGCTGAAAGGATCGATGTAAATTTTGACGATGCTGCCGGGGTTTTCCTGGGCCACTTTTTCTATCTCCATCCCGCCTTCGGTGGAAGCCACAAAGACGTACTTATGAACCGCCCGGTCTATCAGCAGGCTGATATAATATTCCTTGTCTATGTCCACCGCTTCTGTGATCAGCAGCCTGCTAACCAGCCTGCCTTGTGGACCGGTCTGGTTGGTCACCAGGGTTATCCCCAGAATATTCCCGGCCTGCTCCAGGGTTTCCTCTTTGCTTCGGGCCAGCTTCACCCCGCCGCCCTTTCCCCGCCCCCCGGAGTGTATCTGGGCCTTGACCACATAGCCGGGGCCCGGAAGCTCGTTTAGTTTTCTCCCGATCTCTTCGAGCGACTGCACCATGAACCCCCGGTCCACCGGAACGCCGTAGCTTTTCAGCAATTCCTTGGCTTGATATTCGTGGACATTCATCTAACCTGCTCCCAATGTTATACGGATAATTTTTGTCATTTTTCAGCCATGCCGAATCTGGGAAAATTCATGCCGAGCTGGATCAGGCTTCAACCAGCTCAGCATGTTTTCCTGTTGTTGAGACAAAGACCGGGGGGGGGGTAGTCTCTGCTCTTAACCCAGTCCTTAAGGGCTGGGTTAAGAACGCCTATTCAGAATGCACCTCAGGCTTTTTTGAATTTTTTGGGGCCTTCCTTATACAGATCGTTCCCCTCCGAATCGGTGGCCACAATGGCCGGAAAGTCCTCCACCTCGTATTTGCATACCGCCTCGGGTCCCAGCTCCTCGTAAAGGATGGGGGTGGATTTCTTGATGGACTTGGAGATCAGGGCGGCGGCCCCTCCGATGGCGGCGAAATACACCGCTCCCTTTTCCTTCATGGCCTTGATGACCTCTTCGCCGCGCTCGCCCTTGCCGATCATGCCCCGCAGCCCGCCCTTATGGATCATGGCCGGGGAATAGGCGTCCATTCTATAGCTGGTGGTGGGCCCGGCGCTGCCGATGGCCTTTCCCGGTTTGGCCGGCGAGGGCCCCACATAGTAAATGATCTCGCCCTTCAGATCAACCGGCAGCTTGCCGTCCTTCTCCAGAGCCTCGCACAGCCTTTTATGGGCGGCATCCCTTCCGGTATAGATGGTTCCGGTGATCAGTACCTCATCGCCCATTTTAAGCGACCGGGCGGTCTCCTCGCTGAGGGGGGTGGTTATTTTTTTGGGATTTGCCATATTGCATTTCTCCTATAATACGCGATGGGCATGCCGATGGGCATGACAGTTGACATTTACCGCTACCGGCAATGAAGCCAGATGGCAGGGGTGATGTTCGACATGGATGGCAAAGGAGGTGATATTCCCCCCCAGTCCCTGGGGGCCGACCCCGGAATTGTTGATCCTTTGCAGGATCTTCTTTTCAAGTTGATCGTATCGTTCATCCTGGTTGGGAGCATTCAGCGGCCACAGCAGGGCTTTCTTGGCCAAGAACGCCACCTTCTCAAAGGTGCCGCCGATGCCCACCCCAACCACCGTCGGCGGGCAGGGATTTCCCCCGGCCTTGACGATGGTGTCCACCACGAAATCAATCACTCCTTTTTCCCCGGCCGATGGCGGCAGCATAGCCAACCGGCTCATGTTCTCGGCCCCGCCGCCCTTGGGGGCCATGGTTATGTCCAGCTTATCCCCGGCCACGATGTCCAGATGGATGATGGCCGGAGTGTTATCCCCGGTGTTCTTCCGGGCGAACAGGGGGTCGTCCAGGGATGATTTTCTGAGATAGCCATCCTTGTACCCCTGCCGCACCCCCTCGTTGATGGCATCCTTGAGCAACCCACCTTCAACCTTGACATCCTGGCCGATATTTATGAAGAACACCGACAGGCCGGTATCCTGGCAGATGGGCACCCGTTCATCCTTGGCTATCTGGGCATTCTTCAGGCACTGCTCCAGAATGGATTTCCCCAGGGGCGATTCCTCCTGGGCCACCGCCTTCTTAAAACCGTCGACCACGTCCTGGGGCAGGTCGTAGTTGGCCTCCAGGCACATCTCCTTGACCGCGTCCACTATCTTTTTGTATTCGATGGTCCGCATTATATTTCTCCTTATAACAATTTATCCTTGCCACAGAGGCACAAAGACACTGAGTTTTTTCTTTGATGGTCCTAAATTATTAGACGGCTGGGCACTCGAACAAGTATTCGAATTTTCTCTGCGCCTCGGTGTCTCTGTAGTAAAGGTTATTTTATCTGGGCGATAGCCCGCTTGACCGCCGCCTCCAGCATTTCCACCGGCGGTTTCTTGATCAGGCCCAGCTCCATCATCCTGTCGGTTATCTCCCGGGCCTCTTTGATATCAGTTTCGGCCTTGGCGAAGGCCTCTTCGGCGGTCATCTTTACCCGGGCCACCCCGTCCTTGATGGCCTGCATGGCCACATCGCGGGCCTCGGTGGGAAATACCTCGGCGTCGCTCATCTTGGGGATGATGTTGTCCGGCGACAGCACTTTCTTCTCGGCGTAATCGGCCAGCGAGTGGGCGGCGGCGATGGCCATGTTGTCGGTGATCTTCTTGGCCCGCACCATCAGCGCCCCCTTCAGGATGCCGGGAAAGCCCAGGGAATTGTTGACCTGGTTGGGGAAGTCGCCCCGCCCGGTGGCCACGATGTAGGCCCCGGCCTCTTTGGCGGCGTAGGGATATATCTCCGGCACCGGGTTGGCGCAGACGAAGACGATGGATTTTGGGGCCATGGATTTTATCCATTCCGGCTTGATGACATCGGGGCCGGGGGTGGACAGGGATATCAGCACGTCGGCCCCCTTGATGGCCTCCTCCATGGTCTTGATATTTTTGGGATTGGTCTTCTGGCAGATCTCCCACTTGCGGTAATGGGCCGGGTTGTTCTTGATGTCCTCGCGGAATGAGCCCAGGGTGCCCTTGGTGTCGAACATGATCATGTTCTTGGCGTCGCCGCCGTCGGTCTCGATCAGGCGGAAGATGGTGGTGTTGGAGGCCCCGGCGCCGTAGAATACTATCTTGACCTCGGACATATTCTTTCCCACTATCTTCAGGGCGTTGATCAATCCGGCCAGGGTAACGCAGCCGGTTCCCTGGGCGTCGTCGTGCCACACCGGAATGTTGCATTCCTCGCGCAGGGTGTCCAGCACTTTGTAGCAGTTGGGCTGTGAGATATCCTCCAGGTTGATGGCCCCAAAGCTGGGCTCGGCCATCTTTACAAAATCTATTATCTTTTGGGCATCGTGTTCGCCCTTGCTATTGCGGCTGTCCATGCACAGAGCCACCCCGTCGCAGCCGCCCAGATACTTCATTAAAAAGGCCTTGCCCTCCATCACCCCCAGGCCGCCGGGAGGGGTACAGTCGCCGTCGCCCAGCACCCGGGTGGAGTCGGAGACCACCGCCACCGTGTTGCCGCGGTTGGTAAGTTCGAACGAGGCGTCATTGTTGTCCCTGATGGTGGTGGAGATCTTTGATACGCCCGGCGTGTACCAGATGTTGAACCAGTTGAAACCGTAGACCCCGGCCTTGGGCACGGTGATCATCTTGCCGCCGTAATATTTATGAAGATCATAAGCCAGCTCTTTAAGCAGAACCGTTTTCCCCTTGGCCAACTGTTCCTGGGTAAAACCCTCCGGAAACAATTCTTCCAGATTTTTCAGGGTCAAATCAAAATTCGCCATAACCCGACTTCCTTTCATATTTAATAGCTTCGGTATTTGGTTATATTATATTAAAACATAAATCTACCGGTCTTGTAAAGAAAAAAAACCTCTCCATCAGCGATGGTGAAGAGGTTTGTTAAATTCATATATTTCCAGGACACTTATTGTCTGCTGCCGGACACAAAAGGCTCATCTGTATGACCGTGGTCTCATGGTCGCACAGCAGCTGCCGGGCTTGATATTCGTGAATGTTCATGTTTTCTGTTAGATATTATTGTTTCTTTTTAAGTTCTTCAATCTGCTGTTTTGCATATTCTTTTGATTGACCATCACCATATTTCATGGTTTTTTCATAATATTTAATTGCATTTCTACTATCACCTTTTCGTTTATACACCTGAGCGATATTGTTTAGAATTATGGGGTCTTTAGGCGCTAATTTTTCTGCCTTGAAAAGCATATTTAAACCTTGTTCATATTGCTTCTTCAAAAGATGTACAATTGCAACATTTGACATACTCTCAACATGGTCTGGATAATGTTTAAGCACAGTTTCGGAAATTTGCTTCATGTTTTCAAGTAATGCATCTTCCTCTGTATTATATAATTGATTGACATAGTCTTGAACGGCGTTTAACATGAATTTCTTTGGTTCTTCTAACGGCTTATTATCAGACCAAGTCCATCCATTATTGATAACAGTGGAATATTTAATTGTTTTTATGATATCTTTAGTAAAGTTATCATAATCTTTGATTTGACCATACATATAAATCTTACCAAATCTCATATCCAACCTATTCGGATATTTAAGTATCCCCTTATCAATATATGCAATTCCCTTATTTAATATTTCAGGTTCATAATATATATCACCGTACATATAGCCAACAGGCTCTTTCTTAGTGCTGTCTTTGTCAAGCAATTTCAGATATTTCTCGCCTTTTGGTTGTGTCCCCAACTCCACAACTTCTTTTCTGCTTTTATTCGCATAATAATTAAAGTAGGCTACATATAATTCCGGGTCATTGGGATGCTGTTGTTCCCACCTTTTAAGCAATGCTTGTTGTCCGGAATCATCTTTTTTTGAAAGCAATTCATTGAATTGTTCTTTTAGTGTCTGCCCGATAGCATTGATAAATAATAGACATAACGCTAAAGAGATGTAAGATATTTTTCTGTACATTTTCATGCCTTTCATACTTAATATCTAATGGTTAAATCACGCCACCCGGTTGGTTCCTATCCCATTCTCAAAATCCGCAATATTCCTGAAAGTCACTTCCAACTTCCGCAACAGCGCCTCATCGGTCTTATAACCCAAATGCGGCGTTAGCACTGTGTTCTGCGCGGTCAGCAGGGGGTTGTCCTTAGCCGGCGGCTCGCTTCCGAACACATCCAGCCCGGCGCCCGCCAGTTCATTTTTATTGAGCGCCTTGGCCAAAGCCGCCTCGTCAATCAACCCGCCCCGGGCGGTGTTGATCAGATAGGCGGATGGTTTCATCTTGGCTATCCGCTCCGCGTTCATGATATGCTTTGTCTCGGCATTGAGCGCCAGGTGCAGAGAAACTATGTCCGAGTTCTTCAGCAGATCGTCCAGGCCGCAATAGGTCCCGCCCAGTTTTATGAATTCCTCTTTTTTGGCCCGGTTGTAGCCCAGCACTTTGCAGCCGAAGGCGGCGAACAGCCTGGCCGCGGCCCTCCCGGTGGCCCCGGTGCCGACTATCCCCACGGTCTTTCCCTTAAGCTCCGTGCCATTCGGGAAAGCATAGAACTTCTCCTCGGTCTGGCGAGCGTGGGAGTCGCCCTTAGGTATATTGCGAAGAAGAGACAAGGCCAGACCCAGCGCCAGCTCGGCCACCGAATCAGTGGAATATCCCGGCGTGTTGTAGACCGCAATTCCCTTCTCCCGACAGGCCGCCAGGTCCACGTGGTCATACCCGGTGAAGGAAATGGAGATCATGGACAGCGCGCAGTTACGAATGGTCTGGCCGTCTATCGGCAGGCTGCCGGTGATCAGGTACTTGGCATTGCCCACCAGATCGGCCAGCGCTTTTCCCTCGGCCAATTCGGAGCCCTTCCAGACCAGGGAATGTCCGGGCAGTATCTCGGCAAAGCGTTGCTGCACCAGTTCCCGGGGCACGCCCAGGGTTTGGATCAGTATGACTTCTGAAGGTTTATTCATTGTTTGAGTAGAATAATAATGGGGGCGGTTAATAGATTGCATTTATCCGGCGTAATGTCGACAATAATGTATCAGCGCAACTTCTTGTCATACCAGCGAAAGCAGGTATCCAGAAGGCTTACACTGGATTCCCGCCGGAGTTTATGCTGAATGCAATGAAGTGCGGGAATGACAAACGAACGCAATCAGACAATATCATATGCAATCAATACCCCGCTCTGGTTAATAACATCTTATTTAGGTATCTGTTTAAATAAAAACCTCTCCATATATATGATGAAGAGGTTTTTATGAATCTACATAAAGGACACAGCCTTTTTATCTTCTGCCCTTGACATTGTTTTTATCTTCCGCCTTTGGTCTTTTTACCGCGGGGCACGAATGGTTCCGACGGGCGACTGGCCATGCCGCTGGCAACGGTGGTGCTTCTTAAGGCATTCTCGTTCTTGGCTGCCGTCTGAGGTCTGGGCCCCTTGGGGCTTTTGCTCCTCGATTTGAAATCATTCGCCGGCTTGGGAGCCGGCCTCTCCCTGGCGGGCTGGGGCTTTGGCGGAACGGGTCTTACCTGAGGCTGCACTTTGCCGGCGGGCTGGGGCTTCGGCGGAGCGGGCCTGGCCTGCGGCTGTCCTTTGCCGGCCGGCCGGGGCTGCGGTAACTTGCCTTTTGGGGATCCCCTGAATTTTCCCCTGTCTCCGGATTCGTGACGGGGGGTTATCGGGGCTCCCCTCTGGCCGGGTTTATCTCCCGGCAAACGCGGGGCGATTATCACCCGGCGGAAGTCGGCGTTGCCCACCGCGAAGGTCTTGACATCGGGGCTGTTTTCCAGGGTCTTGTGGACGATCTTTCTCTGGTGCGGCGGCATCGGCTCCATCTTGTGCTCCTGGCCGCTCTCCTTGACCTTGGCCGCCAGCTGCAAAGCGCGGGATTTCAGGTCGTCGTTCTGCTTCTCCCTAAAGCCCCCGATATCCAGCCGGACCTCGTATTCCGAATCACGGTAGATCTTGTTAATCAGATATTCCATGGCGGAGATGGCCGCCCCCTGGTTGGACTTAAGGTATTTTTCGCCCTCGAAGGAATCAATTGTGGCCACCAGGATGTTCCCCTCCTCGTGGAAGGAACTGACCATGCCCGGGATTTCCATCTTCTCCAGGATGCTCTCCACCAGACGCTTGACTCTGGGCTGGGGAAGTACTTTAAGCCGGACCTTGGCCGGCTTGCCCCCGAATATCCCCAGAAATCCGGCGGTGCCCAGGCTGACTATCTCAATCTCCACGTCCTCCCGCTGGATCCCCATTTGGGCCAGGCCCTTATCGATGGCCTGTTCGACGGTCTTGGCTTCTTTTTCTATGAATACGCTCATTTGGTTCTCTTTTGATTTGGTTCTTAATTTAAAAGTGATGTCTGTCCAGCCTTTTGATGAACGGCGGATCAGTCCTCGATCGGTTTGTGGCGGAGATGGATGATGTACTGCTCGCCGATGGAGAGGATGTTGTATATCAGCCAGTAGAGGTTAAGTCCGGCCGGCAAGCTGCTGAAGATGAACACCATGAACGGCGGCATCATATAGATCATGAATTTCTGCTTGGGATCCACCGTGGTCATCTTCTGCTGGAAGAACATGGCTATTCCCATCAGGGCCGGCAGCACATAATAGGGATCCTTGATGGCCAGATCGTTGATCCAGAAGATGAATGGGGCCTGGCGCAGTTCGATGGTGTTGGCCAGCACGCTGTACAGGGCAAAGAATACCGGCATCTGGAGAAGCAGGGGCAGGCAGCCGCCCAGCGGATTGACCCCGTGCTTTTTATAAAGGGCCATGGTCTCCTGGTTCAATTTGCCGGGATCCTTCTTGTGCTGCTCCTGGATCTTCTTCATCTTGGGCTGGAGCTGCTGCATGTGCTTCATGGATTTCATGCCCTTGTAGGACAGCGGAAAGAAAGCTACCTTGATGATGACCGAGAACAGGATGATCACCAATCCGTAGTTGGGGATGAAGCTGTGCAGGAACAGCAGCAGCCATAATATCCCCCGGGTTACCGGCTGCAAAGGCTTCCACCCGGTATCGGCCACCTTGTCAAGCTGGGGAAAAACACCGGATAGCATCTGGTGGTGGATCGGCCCCAAGTATATCGCTATGCTGTCATATCCCTGTGGTTCCGCCTTTAACGAAAGCCGGCTGGATATCCGGCCTTCATTGATCCCCTGCTTGACCGCAGCCGCCGTCTTGTTTATCGGGACCATTGCCGCTAGGAAATATTTGGTGCGCACCCCGCTGAATATGATATCCCCTTCTATCTCGACCAGGTCCGGCTTGGCCAGTTTTCCCGCCTTGTCGCTAGCCAGCTCCTTACCCAGCATAGAGATCGCGGCATACTCGTTCTCGTCTATCTTCTGGTCTTTCTCGGTAAAATTGAGGCCGCAATTCCAAGAGAGGTTGTAGCGCGGGCCCAGGGCGACTCCGTCCGGGTTTTCTATGGAGATGTTAAGGGCCAGGCCGGGGCCTTTGTCCAGCAGCGCATAGCGCTTGGTAACGATCAGGCCGTTGGCCAGCTTGGTCTGGTAGGTCACCGATCTGGCGGTCTCCTCGTCCACGGTGAATCCATACTGGGAAAGGTCCACCGGAACGCCGTTGGCGGTAAGATCTATGGTCAGGGCCTGGCCGTTTTCGGGAATGAACTGGACCACCTTGCCGTCCGGCAGTTTGTATCTCTTAAGAGAGTACTCCACCAGACAGGCTCCCTGATTGCTGAACACTGCCCTAAAATCCTTGGTCTCTAAGGTTGACTGGGTCACCGGGATCTGCGGGGCGGCTCCCTTGACTGCGTTTCTTTTTTGGGGTTGAGCAGCTATCAAGGCTTCCTGCTGTCCGGCGGTGCTTTCCGCCTCCGGCACGGCGGCCACAGGCTGTTGTTCCTGCGATTGCTGGACCGGGGCTTGGCCCTTGGGGCTTAAATACTGGAAGGCCACGAATACCCCCAGGATCATGATCAACGCGATAAATGTTCTTTTGTTGGAATCCATTACTAAATATTCTTCCCTTCTTTTGTTTTGAGGCCGGGGACCGGGTCATAACCGCCGGCATGAAACGGATGGCAGCGCAGCACCCGGCGAACAGCCAGCCACAGCCCGCGCCACGGCCCGTGGCTCTTAAGGGCCCCCATGGCATAGACCGAGCAGGAGGGGCTGTACCGGCAGGAATTTGGCAATAGCAGACCCACCGTCATCCGGTAGAGTTGGATAACGGATACCAATATGGCTGTCAGCAACCCTCTCAGCATGTTTTACTGATCCTCCGGTTCGATCTTTCCCCGTTTGATAAGTTCGGCCATCGCCTCCCGCACCCTGATGTATTCAATTATCTGATTTGCGGAGAATACCAGATCGTAGCCCGGCTTCAGCCGGTTCTTGATCCTGCGGTATGCTTCGCGCATCCTGCGTTTCATCAGGTTCCGGGACACCGCCTTTCCCAGCTTTTTCCTTACGATAAAACCGGCCCTGGTGCCGGGCGCCCCTTTCCTTTCCCTGAAGGTCAGGGAGATCCCGTCTTGGCCCAGGCGGGTGCCGGTCTTCAGCGCTTCGGTAATGTCCTGCGATCTCCGCAGCCGTTCATCCTTTTTGAATGTCTGGTCCATTACCGTCAACTGCCGCTCTCCGGCTCTTAGGTGTGCTTCAGGCTGACTTTTTCGTCGGACACCGTCAGCTTATGACGGCCCTTGGCCCGCCGGCGGGCCAGTATCTTCCGGCCGTCAGCCGTTTCCATCCGTTTGCGAAAACCATGCTTCCTGGCCCTCTTCACCTGGCTTGGCTGGTAGGTTCTCTTGGTCATTTAATCCTCCTGTTTGATTATCCAATGTTGGTAGATGTATTTACAAATTAACGTATTATGATAGCTTAAAACAGCCCCAAAGTCAAGAATTTTTAAGCGTTTGTGAGCTGTTTTGAGCCCGGGCATCGCTGATAGATGATCAGAACGGGCCGCCCCCTTGGGGCGGCCCGTTGCGGATATTAGATATTTACCTGACTATCATCAGCTTCTTGGTAGAGCTGAACTCCCCGGTCTGCAAGCGATAGAAGTACACCCCGGCCGACACGCCGATAGCGTTCCATTGCACCGTATGATATCCGGCCGGCTGTATCCCCTGAACCAGGGTCTTAACCCTCTGACCGGCCACGTTGTATATTTCCACCTTGACTGCCGTGGATTTGGAAAGTTGATACCTGATGGTTGTCCGATCCTTCATGGGATTGGGCCAGTTCTGTTCCAGCCGTAAGACCAGAGGCTTTCCGCCATCAGCCGGCTGGCCACCCACCCCATAATAGGCGGTTGAATCTATCCGGTACACCGGATAGACCAGCATGTTCCCGGCGAATGGCGTGCCCAAACCCAGGTTGTTGCTGGTGGCGGCCTGCATCTCCAGCGGGACGAAGGTGACGAAGTTCTCCCCCCAGATCAGCGAGTCACCCCAGTTGAAGTTAAACCCTATGGAATCCGATGAGGTGCTGTCGAACGGGCCCGCCGACCATTGCCAGGAATTGGGGCAGGGCAAGCAGTCGTTGATGACACCCATCATATCGGTTTTACCGGCAGGCCAGCGGTTGACGGCCTTGCCAGCCAAGGTCGGCTGGGACAGATAGGTGCTGTTGTTTGCCAACGGATTAATCACCGCCCGCACCCCGGTATCGTAAACAGGGGCCTCGTCTATCACCGTTACGTTAGCGCTGCTGCCATTCGCCACGTAGATCTTGTTGGTTACCGGATTCACCGCTACGGCATGGGAACTATCTCCCGCCGCCACGGAAGCGGTGGTATTGGTGGCTCCGTCTATCACCGTGACATTGGCACTGTAGACATTCGGCACGAAGATCTTGTTGGTTACCGGGTTGCAAGACACGGCATAGGGAGCGGTCCCCGCCGCTACGATAATGGTGTCATTGGTGACCCCGTCGATTACCGTTACGTTGTTGCTGCTTCGATTGGCCACGTAAATCTTGTTGGTTACCGGGTTCACAGCCACGGCATTGGGAGCGTTCCCCGCCGCCACGGTGGTGGTGCCATTGGTGGCCCCGTCTATCACCGTGACGTTGTTGCTGCTTCGATTGGCCACGTAAATCTTGTTGGTTACCGGGTTCACAGCCACGGCATTGGGAGCGTTCCCCGCCGCCACGGTGGTGGTGCCATTGGTGGCTCCGTCTATCACCGTTACGTTGTCGCTGTTAGCATTGGCCACGTAGATTTTGTTGCTTACCGGGTTGCAAGCCACGGCATAGGGATTAGTTCCCGCCGCCACGGTGGTGGTGGCATTGGTGGCCCCGTCTATCACCGTTACGTTGTTGCTGTTTACATTCGCCACGTAGATTTTGTTAGTTACCGGGTTGCAAGACACGGCATAGGGACTTGTTCCCGCCGTCACGGTGGCCGTGGTATTGGTGGCCCCATCTATCACCGTTACGTTGTCGCTGCTGTAATTCGCCACGAAGATCTTGTTGGTTACCGGGTTGCAAGCCACAGCATTGGGACTTGTCCCCGCCGCCACGGTGGCCGTGGCATTGGTAACCCCGTCTATCACAGTTACGTTGCCGCTGTTGTAATTCGCAACATAGATTTTGTTAGTTACCGGGTTGCAAGACACGGCATAGGGACTTGTTCCCGCCGTCACGGTGGCCGTGGTATTGGTGGCCCCGTCTATCACTGTTACGTTGTCGCTGCTGTAATTCGCCACGAAGATCTTGTTGGTTACCGGGTTGCAAGCCACAGCATTGGGACTTGTCCCCGCCGCCACGGTGGCCGTGGCATTGGTAACCCCGTCTA